>Ga0207865_100446_pt1 | contig 45364 bp, 31 predicted proteins | sample HigsolmetaAR204D_FD_184836 | JGI IMG/M metagenome (GOLD analysis project Ga0207865, IMG submission 184836) | Ionic liquid and high solid enriched microbial communities from the Joint BioEnergy Institute, USA - AR20-4-D (SPAdes) (version 2) ...
TCGGGGTGTCCCCACATCCAGATCAGGTTGATATACATCATCGGGTTGCCGCCGCCGTCCAGGGTGAAGAAATGCGCCCCGGCGAACCGGTCCAGGAAGAGCAGCGCCAGCGTCACCGTCAAAATCGGGAACGCAAAAATGATGATAATACAGCTTGACAGCACGGACCAGCTGAACATCGGCATCTGCATCAGCTTCATGCCCGGCGCGCGCATTTTGAGGATCGTCACGATAAAGTTGATTCCCGTCATCAAGCTGCCGATACCGGATATTTGAATCCCCCATATATAGAAGTCCTGTCCGACCCCCGGATTGAACTGCTTTTCGGACAGAGGGGGATAGGCAAGCCAGCCCGCATCGGGAGATCCGCCGATAACGAACGACAGGTTGAACAGCATCGCTCCCCAGAAGAACAGCCAGAAGCTGAGCGAGTTCAGGAACGGAAACGCCACGTCGCGCGCGCCGATCTGCAGCGGCACGACGATATTGAACAAGCCGAACATGAGCGGCATTGCCATAAACAGAATCATGATGACGCCGTGCGTCGTGAAAATTTGATTGTAATGCTCCGGCGTCAAAAACTGCGTATCCGGCAGCGCAAGCTGCGTCCGCATGAGCAGCGCGTCGACGCCGCCGCGAAACAGCATGAGAATCGCGGCGATAATGTACATGATGCCGATTTTTTTATGGTCGACACTAGTCAGCCATTCTTTCCAGAGCCAGCGCCATTTTTTAAAATATGTCAGCACGAAGACGATGGCGATCAATGTCAGCGCGATACCGACATCTGCGCCGTAAATGAGCGGATCGCCGGTTACGAAAAATTCCGATGCAAATTGCTTGATCTTCTCCAGCACGCAGGCTCCTCCTTTCGTCTGATGTTAATGTCTCGAGTGCGCTCCTGCGCCGGTATGCCCGCTTGAGTGTCCGTCGGCCGCTTGATCGGCATTCCGCCCGGCGTCAGCGCCTTTCTCCGGCGCCGCAGCGCCGCCGTGGCTGTGACCGCCGTGGGCATGACCGCCGACCGCATATTTCGTAACGATCCGATCGAACAGCCCTTCCGGGAAAGATGAGAAAGCCTGCGGGTTCGAAACGCCCGGCTCGGCCAGCTTCTCGTATCCTTCCATCGTCAAGGCCGGCGCCGACGACTTCACTTCCTGCACCCATTCGTCGAATTGCTCCTGCGAAGTCGCCTTGACGTTAAAGCGCATTTGGCCAAAATCTTTGCCGCTGAAGTTCGAGCCCATGCCGATATACTCGCCCTGCTCGTCAGCCTGCAAATAAAGCGTCATAGCCATTCCGGACATCGAATACATCTGTCCGCCGAGCTGCGGAATCCAGAAGGAGTTCATCGGCGCGTCCGATGTAAGCTGGAATTTCACCGGCACGCCCTCCGGAATTTGCACATAATTCACCGTTGCGATGCCTTGCTCGGGATATTTGAACATCCATTTCCAGTCGAGCGAGGTGACCTGAATCGTAATCGGCTCCTTGGCGGATTCGATCGGCCGGGAAGGCTCCAGCTTGTAAGTATAGTGCACCGTCACCGAGCCGAGCGCGATGATGATGAGGATCGGAATTCCCCACCAGATCGCCTCCAGCTTCGTGCTGTGCTCCCAATCCGGCTTATAGGTCGCAGAGCGTCCCGGTTTATCCCGATATCGCCATACGATGAAGGCAGCTAGCAGGAGCACGGGAACGACGACGATCAGGCACAGCAGCGTCGAGATCACGATCAAATCCCGCTGCACTTCTCCGATCGGACCTTTCGGGTCCAAGACGATGAGCTGATCGCTGCATCCCGCCAGCGCAGCCGACATCAGCAAAAGTGTCAGCAGTGCAGTCAGGCGCATGAAGGCAGGCTTTTGTTTCAACGTTCTCCTCTCCTATTCCGAAATCGCTTTTGATTATGTGATTCTTTTAACATGTTAAACATATCACTATCGCCATAACCCGTGCCATAAGGTTAACAAATCATTCAAGCAACCGTCGTAATTTAGAAAAGATTTGGCCACGGATTTGTCAATATAACGTCTTGTCAGGCCGCCAAAACGCAAAAACCCTTGACAAGCCTTCTGGCTATCAAGGGTTTGTTGATCCAAAATGACGCGCCATCTTCGACATCATTCGACGAAATGCGCTCCGCCTGACGATAACGCCCGGGGACACGTTCACCTCTCGGCTTCGTCTTTTCCTTTATGAACGAGCCGGATCGCCGTGCCGATGACATAAATATGAACGCTGCCGACCAAAAATCCGATGCCGATCATCAGCATCAGGTTCTGATCGCTGAAATCGCGAATATTCGACAGGCACAGCAGCACGCCTATGCCAAGCGCAATCCAGGCCATCGCATGCATCGCTCCGAACAGCCTTGCCGCTTCGCGCCCATTCTTCTCTTCCCGTCCGGCCGCCTTCACCGGCGTCGCCTTCGTTGCCATCATTGACCACCTCTGTCCGTTTGACCTTGCAATGAAAAGGGTTTCTTAACCATAGTATACACCCTGTTCATAAATTATTCAATATTTGATCAACATTTGGACAAAGATTAATCAACATTTAGACAAAATTATTGAGAAAACGGCCCGAGGTGCGCAGTCCATCTTCATCTTCTAATGGTGCCGCGCGTTCTCGCGCATTCTAATGATGCTGCGCGGTTACCGATATCCTTCCGCATTCGCCGGCTTGCCCGCATCCTGCACCTCTACAATGTAACGCCAGCAATCCGGCTGCGAGCCGTCCAGATCCGTGAAGCCGTAGATGCGGGCCAGCTGACCGCTGGAGAGCGACTGCCCGTTCCAGCGGCGCACGTTAGGGTCCGCGGCAAGCGCTGCTACAGCTCGTCCGGTGAAGCGAGGCGACTCGGAAATGACAAAATGCGGCTCCCGGATAGCTGCCTCGCGCCAATTGTCCTCCGTTACCCCGAACGTCTCCAGCATTATTTCCGAGCGCATCCAGCCGGGAGTGAGCGCCACAGCGGTGCACCCATAAGGCTCGAGCTCCTTCGCCAGCGCCCAAGCTAAACGCAGGACAGACGTCTTCGCCAAATCGTAGAACATGGACAGCCGATAATTCGCCGCGTTATATTCTGCCGTTCCGTCCGTCATTTCGACGACGAGGCCGCCGCCGGTTCGAAGCAGAAGCGGCATGGCGCAATGATTCGTGATCAGATGCGTGTCGAGCGCCAGACGCAGCATGCGCAGCCCATTTTCCAGCGAATGCTCCCATACCGGCTTATGCCAGTCGACCAGCAGTTCCCCTCCCCAAATATCGTTGACGAGAATATCCAGCCTTCCCTGCTCCTCATCGATCCGCGTCACAAGCGCTTGAACCTTTCCAGGCTCCAGGTGATCGACCTGCACCGCGATGCCGCGTCCGCCGGCCTGATCGACCAGTTCGGCCGTTTCTTCAATCGTCTCCGGTCGCCCGTATTCCGATACTTGAGTGCGCGTCGTGCGACCTGTCACGTACACGGTCGCCCCGGCGGCTCCCAACTCTATCGCGATCGCCCGGCCTGCGCCGCGGGTAGCTCCCGCGACAAGGGCGACTTTTCCAGCCAATGGTTTCATGAGACATGTCTCCTTTATCAATAGTTTGCCTACATTATTATTATAGATGCGATACATGTCATCTCTCGTCGTATATCTGAAAACAATAAAGCGCCAGGATCGATTCCTGACGCTTGTTCGATTGACAATTGACGCTCATTCATTCATCGCTGTCCGTTTCCACGAAACGTTGGAGGGCAGCCAGCCTGTCATCCCAATATTGGTCGAAAAAGGCCAGCCACTCCTTGATTTCGGCCAAAGGCTCCGGCCGCAGCCTGTACCTCGTCTCCCTCCCGACTTTCCTCCTGCTGACGAGACCGGCATCAGACAGCACGTGCAGATGCTTGTTGACCGCCGTGCGTGTCATCGGAAAGCATTGCGAGATGGCAGCGATCGGCATTTCCTTGTCGGCCAGCAGCTTCAGCATGCTGCGGCGGGTCGGGTCGGCAATCGCCTGAAAGACATCGTGCCTTACAGCTGGTTCGGCCAAAGTTAAGCCTCCACGTATTGGACGAGATTTTCTTTGACAATGCCTTCCCAGCCGCCGTTCATGATCTCGCGAATGACCGAATGCGGCTGTCCGGACGCCGTCTTCTTGTCCGCATCCCAGCCGGAATGAATCAGCGTGAACTCGGTCTTGCCCTCCTCCAGCTGCTTCAGCTCGAACGTCAGGCTCCAATCCTTGTCCCAATCAAAGCGAAGTCGATACGGCGGATCGACCTCGGTCACTTTGCACGGCGAATCGCCGAAATGTCCGGTATGCAGAACGAACTCGCGGCCGACGACAGGCTCGAACGTATTGGGCATCCACCAGGCGGCGATCCCTTCCGAGGTCGCCACTGCCTGCCACACTTTTTCGATCGGCGCATTCAACACGACGGTTTTGCGAATTTCCGGCAATCGTCCTTGATTTGACACGATAATTCCTCCTTGGGATCAACGAAGATGCGGTCGTTTGACCATTATTATATAACACCTTTCGGTTACATGTTCATCATAACACCTAAAGGTGTCATTTTGCAACCGCGCACATATCATTTCGCTTGCCGGTCTTCCAGCTGGTGTTCGCATCATTCCGCTTCCCGGCGTCCTGTCTGGCGTCCCTTGCAAGGATAGGCAGCCGCGGGTTAGCGGAAGTTATTCTTATTCCTGCTTCCTATCTTGAAAATTTGGCGGTATACGCCGACAAAATTTCAACACTGAAGGTGACGACCGATGGCGACAGGAATCGCTCGTCATAGGCGTCTATCTTGAAAAATTGGACGGAACCCTCCGGCGAATTTTGGGCACCGCAGGCGACGACCGATGGCGAAAGGAATCGTTCGTCATAGGTGTCTATTTTTCTTCCTATTTTTATATTGACTTGGCTTTGATCCGTGCTATAATCGCTGAATGGACTTTTATCCGGTACCGGCATTTCACAGTTAACAGCAAGGGAGGCATGCGCCATGGCCCAACCGTCAGCATCTGTCACAGCGCCAAGCGCAAACAAGCATACCGTTTATCCGATTTTATTTGCCATCAGCATCGTCCATCTGCTGAACGATTCGATGCAATCGACCATCTCCGCGTTGTTTCCGATTTTGAAGGACTCGCTCGCGCTCACCTACACGCAGATCGGTCTGATCGCTTTTGCCATGAATATTACGGCTTCGTTCCTGCAGCCGGCCGTCGGGCTGTATGCGGATATACGGCCGCGGCCTTATATTTTGCCTGTCGGCGTCTGCTTCACGCTGCTTGGCATCGTCACGCTGGCGCTCGCCCCCAGCTTCGGCGTCATTCTGTGCGCCGTCATTGCGATGGGCATTGGCTCGGCCGTTTTTCACCCGGAATCGTCCCGCGTCGCGTATTTGGCCGCAGGCGGCAAGCGGGGGCTGGCCCAGTCGATCTTCCAGGTCGGCGGCAACATCGGCAGCTCGCTCGGGCCGGTAATGACGGCGCTTATCTTCGTGCCGCTCGGGCAGATCGGCGTCCTGTGGTTTACGTTTGCCGCGCTCACGGCGATAGTGCTGCAATATTATGTCGCGAGATGGTACAGCCGCCAGGACATCGTCCCGCGCAAGAAGCGCGCGGCCTCCGCGATCCAAGAAGCCGCCGGCCGGCTGACGCGGGGTCAAGTCGTCGCCGCCGTATCCATTCTCGTATTTCTCGTGTTCTCGAAACATGTTTATATTTCCAGCATTACGAGCTTTTATTCCTTTTATTTGATCGAGGATTACGGCGTGTCCGTCGAGCGGGCCCAACTGTTTTTGTTCGCCTTCCTCGTCGCCTCCGCGGCAGGAACATTCTTCGGCGGTCCGCTGGCCGACCGCTACGGGCGGCGGAACATTATTTGGCTGTCGATTGTCGGCACCGCTCCGTTCTCCTTGCTGCTGCCGCACGCGAGCCTGTTCTGGTCAGGGGTGCTTTGCGTCTGCGCCGGCTTCGTCCTGTCGTCGGCCTTTTCGATCATCGTCGTCTATGCGCAGGAGCTGCTTCCCGGCAAAGTCGGCCTCGTCTCCGGCCTGTTCTTCGGGCTCGCCTTCGGCATCGGCGGTCTCGGCTCCGCCGTGCTCGGCACGATCGCCGACGCCACCAGCATCGCGTTCATCATGAACCTGTGCGCCTTCCTGCCGCTGCTGGGCCTCCTGGCGCTCCTGCTGCCCCGCGACGAGGCGCTGAACGCCTGACTGAGGCCGCTGCACCGGCGGCGGCACGGTCAATGGCGGCACGGTCAAGATCGTCCAAGCATTGCAAAATAGTGATAGGCCCGGTCAAAAGATTGTTATTGCTCACAAGCCTGCTCATAGGTTAACTTTAGGTTAACTTTGATGACAAAATACTACAGGCTGGGGAGATGGCAAATGGGTCAAAAGCTGTATCACGGCGCCGCGTTTTATCCTGAATTGTGGGATGCCGAGGTGCTTAAGCAAGATATCCGCATCATGAAGGAAACAGGGATCAACGTCGTCCGGATCGGGGAATTCGCCTGGTCGACCATGGAGCCGGAGGAAGGCAAAATCGACATCAGCTTCTTCGTGGAGATCATCAACAAGCTGTACGAGAACGGCATCGAGACGATCATGTGCACGCCGACGCCGACGCCGCCGATCTGGATGTCCCACGCTCACCCGGAACGCTTGTACGTCGACGAGGAGCTGACCGTCATGGGTCACGGCTCGCGGCAGCACGCCTGCACGAACAACCCCTATTTCAGGGAAAGGGCCTACATCATTACGGAGCATATCGCTAAGGCGGTCGGCCATCTGCCCGGCGTCATCGGCTGGCAGATCGACAACGAATTCAAGGCGCACGTCTCCGAATGCATGTGCGAAACGTGCAAAGGGTTATGGCACGAATGGCTGAAGGAGCGCTACGGAACGATCGAGCGGCTGAACGACGCCTGGGGAACGCAAATTTGGAGCGAATATTACCACAGCTTCGAGCAGGTGCCGCAGCCGGGACCGGCCCCGTTCCTGCACAATTCGTCCCTCAAGACGATGTACCAGCTGTTCTCTATGGAAAAGATCGCCGAGTTTTCGGACGGGCAGGCGGCGATCATCCGCCAATATTCCAAAGCGCCCATCACCCACAACAGCAGCATCGCCTTTCATGTGGATAACGAGCGGCTGTTCCGGAATCTCGATTTCGCGTCGTTTGATACGTATGCCAATTTCAACAATACGCCTGCGTACTTGATCAACTGCGATATTTTCCGCAATTTCAAGAAAGGCAGACCGTTCTGGATTATGGAGACGAGCCCGTCGTTCAGCGCCTCGCTGGAAAGCTACGCGCTTCCTCACCCGAACGGCTATTTGAAAGCGGAAGCGGTAGCGGCCTACGGCTTGGGGGCGGAAGCGTTCTGCTACTGGCTCTGGCGACAGCAGCGCGCCGGCTGCGAGCAGCCCCACGGCTCCGTCATCAGCGCCTGGGGCAAGCCGACGGTCGGATATGCGAATGTGCTGGAGGTGGAGCAGGCGAGACGGCAGCTCGAGCCTGTGCTCACCCCAACCGAGGCCGCCCAGGCGGAGGTCGCTATCACTTATTCGGACCGGGCCAAGGCGTTCCTGAAGACGGAGCCGCACCGCAAGCTGAATCATCGCGGTCTCGTTACGTCCTTCTATGAGCATTTCCTGGCGATGGGCATTCACCGCGACTTCATCCCTGAAGGTGCGGAGCTGGACGGGTACAAGCTGCTGTTCACCCCGTTCCTTCATTATTTGTCCGAGGAATATATCGATCGGGCATGCCGATTCGTCGAGCAGGGCGGCATCTGGATCGTCGGTCCGCTGACCGGCGGCCGTACGGAGCATCATACGGTGCATACGGATGCCGCTCTCGGCGAGCTGGAGCGCAGGGCCGGCGTCGAGACGCTGTTCACGTACCCGATGGACGGCACCGGGACGATCGGCGAAGCGTTCGGCACCGAAGCGCCGCTCAGCTTGTGGAGCGCTGTGTTCGAGCCGAAGGAGGCCGCGGCGGTCGGCGTTATCCGCGAAGGCTTGACGCCGGGCAAAGCGTTCATTACCGAATGCCGCCGCGGCGCCGGCAAAATCGTCATGCTCGGCTCCATGCCTGCAGGCGATGAAGGCAGCGCGATGCTGCGGGCGCTGATCGACCATTACGCCCGGGAGACCAATGTGACGCTCCGCACGGACGTAACGCCGGGCACCGTGGTCGCTCCGCGGCAAGGCAGCGGATACCGCCTCTGGGTTATCGTCAACATGGACGGCCAAGGCGGCACCGTCACGCTCCCCGAGGACGGCATCGACGCCATCACGCAGCAGCCTGTACCGCAGGGCGCGCTTGCAGTCGGCAAATACGAATATCGGGTCATCCGTTTCGAGGACCAATAATCGGTTCGATCATTTCGGAATCGCCCATATGAAAGCCGCTCAGCTTATGCCGCTTCAGAATCGGGAACGGTTATAGTTCATTCAAACAAGTGCTTAAGGCGCTGCTTTGGCAGCTTCATGCTGCTGGAGAGCGCCTTTTTTACTGGCTTAGTCAAAATAAATGTCGCCGTTTTGCGCAACAATCCGGGGGACAATTGCCGCTTTTTGAGAGGCTGGGCCGAGTTTATTACAAGATCCGGGCTGTGAGCATCCCCCTGGCGACGCGCGCGCCTTTGCGGGTCATTTCGATATCGATTTTGCAGAACCGCCGGCTTATTTCGATGATAACAGGCACAATGTCGATTTCGTCGTCGATCTGCAGCGGCACCAGAAAATAATGAGCGGAGCTGTCGACGATCAGATCGCCCTTCTTATGCTCCTGAACCGAACGGTAGGCCGCGCGAATCATTAACGTAGACAACACGCCCTCGGAGATAATCCCTTCGAAATTGGTCATGGGCGCGGTAATTTTCCCCCGGAAGAAAAGCTTGCCTTCGCGATCCCTCAGCTCTTCGAAGCCGGACCAGATTTGATGCTCGAACGTCTCCCCGTGCTGCGGCTGCTTCTGCATGAGCTGCATTGCCTTCATGACGTCCTTGCGGCTGATCACGCTGATCATCCGCTGGTCCGAGCCTACGACGGGAAGCAGCTCGATGCCTTCCCAAATCATCATATGGCCTGCGGAGGCTACCGAGGCTTGGACGCTGATCGTCAGCGGGTTCGGGGTCATGAGCGAGCCGATCGATTGGCCGGGCTCCATGCCGATAATGTCTTTGGTGGTGATCATGCCCACCGGTCTTTGGTCGTCGTCGATGACGGGATAACGGGTGTGCGTTGTTTCCTCCACCAGCTTTTGCATATCTTTAACCGTATTATTTTCCTTCAATGAATACACGGGCGCTTCCTTCCGGATGAGGTCCTCCACCCGCATAATCTGCTTCTTGATCAGCCTGTCCTCGATCGCGCGGTTAATCATCGCCGCCACGGTGAACGTATCGTACGAACTGCCGATAATGGGAAGAGCCAGCTCGTCGGCAAGCTCCTTCACCTCAGGCGTCGTATCGAAGCCGCCGGTAATGAGCACGCCCGCTCCTTGCCCCAATGCGCACATATGCGCCTGAACCCGATTGCCGACGATCAGCAGGTTGTCGGGCTCGATGTATTTGATCATCGCCTCCAATTGCATGGCGCCGATCACGAATTTGTTGAGCGTCTTGTTCAGACCTGCCGCGCCGCCGAGCACCACGCCTTCGACGACGTTCACAATTTCGGCAAACGTCAATTTGTCGATCTGATGCTCTTCCTTCTTCTCCACCCGAATCGTCCCGAGCCGCCGCTTCGTGCTGACAAGCCCCAGGTTCTCCGCTTCCTTGATCGCCCGGTAGGCCGTTCCTTCGCTGACGTCCAGGTCCTGGGCGATCTGCCGGACGGACAAGCGGGTACCGACCTTGAGGGACTCGATATATTGGGTGATCTTCTCGTACTTCGTTTGGAGCTCCGAATTCCCTGCCTGCATTAGGCTACACCTCGAATTGTTATATCCTGTTTCAAACATTATAAACCGGCAGGGGTAAAAAAAACAGCACCGCGGCCGGTGCTGTTTTTCGAGGCTTTATGCGTTGCTTTGGCAGATAACGATAGCCTTGCAGGGTAAGAAGGTTCTCGAGCTCCGGGGACAGGGCAATCCGGGCAAGCAGGGCGACAGCCGCGCCCTGAGCAGGCGGTCTTCCGACGTGCCTTCCGCCGGGGCGCTGCCGCAGCTTCTGCTGGATCGGTTTCATCCGTCTCGAATCAATGCGTGAACTGCTCCTGCTCCGTCGAACCGGCAAGCGCTGTTGTCGAGGAATTCCCTCCCGAGATGACCAATGACACTTCATCGAAATACCCTGTGCCGACCTCGCGCTGATGGCGGGTCGCTTCGTAGCCGCGCGCTTCGCTGGCAAACTCGGACTGCTGGAAGTCGGAGTAGGCGGCCATTCCGCGACGTCTGTAATCGTAGGCCAGCTCGAACATGCTGTGGTTGAGAGCGTGGAAGCCGGCCAGAGTGACGAATTGGAACTTGTAGCCCATCCGCCCGATTTCCCGCTGGAATTCGGCAATGGTCCGATCGTCCAGCTTCTTCTTCCAGTTGAAGGACGGCGAGCAGTTATAAGCGAGCAGCTTGCCCGGGAACTCGGCATGAATCGCTTCGGCGAACCGGCGCGCTTCCTCGAGATTGGGCTCCGACGTCTCGCACCAGATCATGTCGGCATAAGGAGCATAGGCAAGACCGCGCGAAATGGCTTGATCCAGCCCCGCATTCACGTAGTAAAAGCCTTCCGGCGACCTTTGTCCGGTGAGAAACGGGCGGTCGTTCGGATCGATATCGCTCGTCAGCAGCCGGGCCCCGTTCGCATCCGTCCTCGCAATCAGCACCGTATCAACGCCCATGACGTCGGCGGCGAGTCTGGCAGCGACGAGATGGCGAACGGCCTGCTGCGTCGGCAGCAGCACCTTGCCTCCGAGATGCCCGCATTTTTTCTCCGAGGACAGCTGGTCCTCGAAGTGAACGGCCGCGGCGCCGGCTTCGATCATCGCCTTCATCAGCTCGAATACGTTCAGCGGTCCGCCAAATCCGGCCTCGGCGTCGGCAACGATCGGCAAATAAAAATCGATCTCGCCTTGGCCCTCGACCCGCTGAATCTGGTCGGCGCGCTGCAGCGCCTGATTGATCCGCTTAACGACGTGCGGCACACTGTTGGCCGGATACAGGCTCTGGTCGGGATACATCTGACCGGATAAGTTGGCATCTGCCGCTACCTGCCAGCCGCTGAGGTAGATCGCTTTGAGACCTGCCTTGGCCTGCTGAACGGCCTGATTGCCGGTCAAAGCGCCGAGCGCCGCCACGTAATCCTCCGTGTTGACCAGCTTCCACAGCTTCTCGGCCCCAAGCGCGGCCAGTGTATGCTCGACGAGCACCGTACCGCGCAGCCGCATTACATCCTCCGCCGAGTATGGACGGCGAATGCCTTGAAACCGCGGGGACTTCCAATGTTCCCTCAATTGTTCGAGCTGACGTTGTTGATCCATATTCTTCATCTTCCTCTCCAATGGGATTGAAAAAATCGGATTATTGCTCCAAATACCCGGTGCCGCCGCAAACCGGACAAGCATACGGCCAGACGATCCGGTCGTGCTCGGTACGTACGGTCTCTTGTTGCAAAGTCTCCTTCTCCATTCGGCGATGATCCTCGCTGCCGCGGGAAGTGTCCAATTCGCCGTTTCCGTGACATGCAGGGCAATCCATCGTTCTTCCTCCAATCTTCATTGTTATATAATAATTAATTTTCTTTATTTATTATATAATATATATTTGTTGTTGTGCAACAGTTATTTTTATATTTTATTTGTTATATAACATTAAAGAAGGCTGTCCACAAAAAATACGGCCCATTGATCAAGGCCGCCGCATTCGCTTCAATCAATCCAGGCAGCAAAAAACCCGCCGGATCGACGGCGGGTTCCCGCTTCGCTTCACTCGATTATTCGCTGCTGATCTCGGGGAGAAAGCAATAATACAGGGCCTGATGAACCGGGGACAGCGAATAGAAGGCCGTTCCTCCGCATTCGTCGTGCTCCCCCGCCGCCCTGCTGCCGAGCCTCTCGAAGCTGTCATCGCCCGGCGCATCTTCCCATTGCCATTTTACCGCTGCTGCCGTCCCGTTCATTTTCATCGCTCCTTTGAATTGTATCACTCTGTAATAATACAATATAATTTTATTTATAAATTATACACACTGTTACTTTTATTTCAATATATTTTTTTATTTTATTTTATTGTTATATAATAATTTGCGAATGCGCGGAGAGTTTGGTTCCTCAGGTGCAAGGGGGGCTCGAGGTTGATTTCCATGGGGGTGCATCCCGGAAAATACAACAGCCCCCTTCTTCTTGTACGAAGGAGGCTGAAAATGTGGCTTTTTTTGCAGGATACGTCGCTTCATGAGCCGCTCTGAGGGGGACAGCCTGACGATCGGGGAGCGAACTGCCTAATGTGCCCGGGGAGGGCAGCGCTAACGCGGGAATCGAACACTTAACGGGGAGTTCAGGGGTCATTATTCGGTAAAAAAGCAGTTCAGTTGGAGCAGGTTGCTCCGCTTCAGTGCCAGGTTTAACTGCACTTTACGTATTCGAGAAAGTGGTTGACCGCCACCATGCGGCAAACCGCGCGCTGGGAGTAGCGCGCGGTGAAGGATTGGTTTGAGCACCGGCTGTTTAAAGGCCCCGACACCGATATTAACTTACACGTATTTGGTCAAGACTCGCCAGAGATTGAGCGAATGTTACGAGTTCGCAATTGGCTGAGATCGAATCAGATGCCAAAGATTCAATAGTACAGGAAATTATGGAGAGAGCAAACGCGGTCGGTAAGAGGAAAACCTTTACAGAACTAAAGCGCGGAGCTCGCATGCTAACACAGAGTCCGCGCGCTGACGCCGCGAAGTTCGCACGCTAACATCGAGCTTGAGGGCCGCCGGTCGCAAGTGCCTTGACGGCGGCTGCCCATCGTCCCCCGGGTGTAATTGTCGTGGCTCGAACTTCAAAAGCTTTACGTAGTGTACCTTTTGCGCTGGGCGGAGGAGCCGATCTGGCGACCGTTCTCCGGGAAATCATGTAGCCCTTCGCCTGCAGCAGCTCGGCGATTTTTTGATCGGACAACGGGTTCGTCTTGTCTTCCTGCCCGATCATGTCGCGGATCTGCTCCTTAAGCTGCAGGGCGGAAGCTGCTTCCGCTCCGGACTGCGGAATCGAAGCGGAGAAGAAATGCTTCAGCTCGTAGGTCCCCCACGGCGTCAATGCATATTTGCCGCGGACCGCCCGGCTTACGGTCGATTCGTGCATATTCAGCCTCGCGGCGATATCCTTCAAGGACATCGGTTTCATGCAAGCGGGCCCATGCTCGCAGAACGGCTGCTGGATGTCGAAGATCGCCTTGGCGACCAGATAGAGCGTAGCTTTCCGCTGTTCGATGCATTTGCTGAGCCACTTGGCCGCCGACCATTTTTGCCGCAAATAGGAAACCGTTTCCTTGCAGTCCGTCTGCTTGATCATATTCAGATAAACCAAGTTCCATGATATGGCCGGAACCGCGCCGTCCTCCACCACGACTTCAAACCTTCCGCCTATATTCCGAAGCACGATATCGGGGGTGAGATACTCTGGCTTCCCTTTGCCGTACAAGAGTCCCGGCTTAGGATTCAGCCTGGCGATGCGATCGGCCGCCTCTTGAATGAAGGCCGTATCCACCGCATATTTTTTTGCCAGCGCGGTGAACCTTCTTCTGGCGATGTCCCGCAGATCGTGGGCGACAAGCTCCCGGGCCAGCGTATTGCGCGAATCGCTGGCATCAAGCTGCAGAAGCAGGCATTCCTCGAGGCTGGTTGCGCCTACGCCCGGCGGGTCCATGCCTTGGATAATGCGCAGCGCCCGCTGCAGCTCCGGAAGCGGCACGCCCATATGCCCGGCCAGCGCCTCCAACGTACCGTCCAAATATCCCTGCTCGTTCAAGCTGCGTATCAAAATGAGGCAGTAAGCATAAGTTTGTTTGTCCAGATTCAAATATTTCAATTGATCGATCAGCGCTTCCTCCAGAGACTTCTCCGTCTCGGCATGGACATTCAACCACCAATCGCTGTCATATTCCGCCGTTCCGCTTTTTCTGCTGCCAGACTGGAAGCGGGGCTCGCCGACAATCCACTCGATTAACGGATTGTCCGCCGTTTGTTCCTGGACGTATTCCCTTAATTCCAGCGAGGACATCTGCAGAATATCGATGGATTGCCTGATTCCCTGCGTCAGCTGCAATCTCTGCTGCTGGTGCATTGATAGCCGGAGCTCCATCCGTAAGCCTCCCTTCAGAATTGTAAGCGATTTCATTATTTACCTCCATTATAAAAGAGTTCCCGTCTTCCTTTCAAGCAAAAAATGCGCCAGCCCATAATTAGACTCCGTCAAAATGCGCCTAAACAGCTCGTCAGCCATCTTCCCGGCCAGCTCTCAAGCGACCGCGGCAGGCATTCCCCGTGGCCCGGGCTTACGCAGGCGGCAAAGCTTAAAGCGCCCCTGGTGTACAAAAGTGGACAAAACGAGACCACTGTCTCATTCTGTCCATGTTTTGCAATGATCCCCTCCCGCTTCTCCCTCGCATCGGTTGGCACGAAATTTGCTTCTTAGCATCGTTGCAATCCAATTTCACTACCAAAACAAGAGGAGGAATCACGCATGGTCGAAACGGCGCAACAAAAAGGTACCATGGTAAGCCGGGAAAAAGCAGGCTGGATGTATCAAAAAATGGTGGAAATCCGCAAGTTCGAGGATAAGGTTCACGATTTATTCGCTCAAGGCAGTCTGCCCGGCTTCGTCCACCTCTATGCCGGGGAAGAAGCCGTCGCTGTCGGCCTCTGCGCGCACCTGGACGATAAGGACAGCATCACCAGCACCCACCGCGGCCATGGCCACTGCATTGCCAAAGGCTGCGACCTGGACGGCATGATGGCCGAGCTGTTCGGCAAGGCAACCGGACTTTGCAAAGGGAAAGGCGGCTCCATGCATATCGCCGACCTGAACAAAGGCATGCTGGGAGCCAACGGCATTGTCGGAGGCGGCTACCCGCTCGCCTGCGGTGCGGCTCTGACGGCGAAGTATAAGAAGACGAATGCTGTAAGCGTTTGCTTTTTCGGCGACGGCGCGAACAACCAGGGGACTTTTCATGAAGGCATCAACCTGGCGGCGATCTGGAAGCTGCCGGTCGTTTTCGTTGCGGAAAATAACGGATACGGCGAAGCGACTCCTTTCAGCTATGCGTCCAGCTGCAAGACGATTGCCGACCGCGCCGTCGCTTACAGCATTCCCGGCGTCCGGGTAGATGGCAAGGATGTGCTCGCCGTCTACCAGGCGGCGGAGGAAGCTGTGCAGCGAGCGCGCAGAGGCGAAGGCCCGACGCTGATTGAATGCGTGACTTACCGCAACTATGGCCATTTTGAAGGCGACGCCCAGAAGTACAAGAAGGAGCAGGAGAAGAAGGAGCATCTCCAGGAGAAGGATGCGATCGCCGCCTTCCGCGCCTACCTCCTGAGCCATCAGCTGTTTACGGAGGGAGAGCTCAGTGAAATCGACCGCTCCGTCGAGCAGGCTGTACAGAAGGCCGTTGAGTTCGCCGAGAACAGCCCGTTCCCGGATGCCTCCGAGCTGCTCCAGGACGTCTATGTCTCGTATTGATTCATTAAATGTTCAATGCCGAAGGCGACAACCAGTGACGCAGGAATCGCTGGTCATAGGTGTCCGTCTTGAAAATTCGGCGGCATCCATACGCTGAATTTTCAATGCCGAAGACGGCGGCTGAAAGCGAAGGAATCGCTTGTCATAAACGTCTAATCCAATCTAAGGAGGACTGCCACATGTCCAGAAAAATCAGTATGTCTGCAGCAATTAACGAAGCCATGAAGCTGGCGATGCGGAAAGACGAGGATGTCATTCTCATGGGAGAGGATGTGGCCGGCGGCGCCAACGTCGACCATCTGCAGGACGATGAAGCCTGGGGCGGCGTTCTGGGCGTGACGAAAGGCCTGGTGCAGGAGTTCGGCCGCGAGCGGGTGCTGGATACGCCGATTACGGAGGCCGGTTATATAGGCGCTGCCATGACTGCGGCGGCAACAGGATTAAGGCCGATCGCCGAGCTGATGTTTAACGATTTTATCGGCAGCTGTCTGGACCAGGTGCTCAATCAGGGAGCGAAATTCCGCTACATGTTCGGCGGCAAGGCGCAGGTGCCGGTCACCATCCGCACGATGCACGGGGCGGGATACCGTGCCGCCGCCCAGCACTCTCAGAGCCTGTATGCGCTGTTCACCAGCATTCCCGGCGTGAAAGTCGTCGTACCCTCCACCCCGTACGACGCGAAAGGCTTGCTGCTCGCCTCGATTGAGGATAACGATCCGGTGATCTTTTTCGAGGATAAAACCTTGTACAATATGACCGGCGAAGTGCCCGAGGGATACTATACCATTCCGCTCGGGAAAGCCGATGTGAAACGGGCCGGCACGGACCTTACGATTGTCGCCATCGGCAAGCAGGTGCACACCGCTCTGACCGCAGCGGATCAGCTGGCGAAGAAAGGCATCGAAGCGGAAGTGGTCGACCCGCGCAGCTTGTCCCCGCTGGACGAGGATGCCATCCTGTCGTCGGTGGCGAAGACCAACCGCCTCATTATCATTGACGAAGCGAACCCGCGATGCAGCATTGCGACCGATATCGCCGCCTTGGTAGCGGATAAAGCGTTCGACAGCCTGGATGCGCCGATCAAACGGATTACGGCGCCCCATACGCCGGTTCCGTTCTCCCCGCCGCTGGAGGACCTGTATTTGCCGTCCCCGCAGAAAGTGCTGGAGGTCGTATCGGAGATGCTCGGAGATATTTCGCTGATGAGAGTCTAATTACCTGAAGATCGGAGAGTTGACCATGGCTGTAGAGATGGTTATGCCCAAACTGGGAATGGCAATGAAGGAAGGGATGGTCTCGAACTGGCGCAAGGAAGCCGGAGATCCCGTGTCCAAAGGAGAAATCGTCGCCGATATCAATTCGGAGAAAATCGAGATGGAGATCGAAGCGCCTGCCGACGGAATCATTCTGGAAATTGTCGTTCCCGCCGGCCAGGGCGTGCCGCCGGGAACCGTCATCTGTCGGATCGGAAGTCCCGACGAACAAGTCATCGGAGCGGCCGCAGCCGCTCCGGAGGCGAAAGCCCATATCGCGGAAGCCGCCGTTGCCGCCGTCGCCGAGCCTGCGCCTTCCCCCTCCCCTGCCCTGCGGAAGAAAGGGGAGAGCAAGATTTCCCCCGTCGCCCGGAAAATGGCAGAAGCCGCAGGGATCGACATCGAGTCGATCGCGGGAACCGGCCCGCAGGGGAGAATCACCAAGGAGGACGTGGAGCGCGCGATCGCGAAGCTGTCCGCCGCTCCCTCCCCGGCAGTAGAGAGCGGGCCGGTCACTCCCCCGGCCGCCGGCGGGGAGCAGGTGGAGCAAACCCCGGTCACCGGCATCCGCAAAGTCATAGCGACCCGCATGCTGGACAGCATGCGAAGCAGCGCCCAGCTTACCTTAACGCTGAAGGCCGATGTTACCGGCCTGGTCGCGCTGCAGAAGCCCGTGAGCGAAACGGCGCAAAAACAATATGACGTTAAACTGACGATCACCGATTTTATCGCCCGCGCAGTAGTGCTTTCGCTCATGCAGCACAGGCAGATGAACAGCGCTTATATCGACGAGCGGATTCATACGTTCGGCTATGTGCATTTGGGCATGGCAGTCGCCCTGGACAACGGCCTGGTCGTGCCCGTGATCCGGCATGCCGAGAAGCTCTCGCTGCTGGAGCTGGCACGCGGGCTGAAATCTTTGGCGCAGCGGGCCCGCAGCGGCCAGCTCGGCAGCGAGGAGATGCAGGGCTCCACTTTCACCGTGACCAACCTCGGCGCTTATGGCATCGAGCATTTTACGCCGATTCTGAACCCGCCGGAAGCAGGAATTCTCGGGGTCGGAGCCGTGCAGGACACCCCGGTCTTTATCGGGGAAGAAGTGCAGCGCAGAAGCCTGCTCCCGCTCAGCCTCACCTTTGACCACCGGGTGCTCGACGGGGCTCCTGCCGCCGGATTCCTGCGGACCGTCAAACAGCTTTTAGAAGATCCTTATCGACTGCTTCTTTAGAAAGAAGGGAATTGTCATGAGCAGGATAGCCATTATCGGAGGGGGACCCGCCGGTTATGTGGCGGCGATTACCGCCGCCCGGCAGGGGCGGGAAGTCACTCTTATTGAGCGGAAAGCTCTGGGAGGCACTTGTCTGAACGAAGGCTGCATGCCGACGAAGTCGTTGCTGGAGAGCGCCGATCTGCTCGATAAAGTCCGGCGCGCCGGGCGGCTGGGCATCCGCCTTCCTTCCGGCCAGGCCGAGATCGACTGGAACGGAGCGCAGGAATACAAAAGCGGCATTATCAAGCAGCTGGTGCAAGGCATCGGTTACCTGATGAAGAAAAATAAAATCAAAGTGGTCAGCGGCACAGCGAGCTTTGAAACGGCGCACCGTTTACTTGTGGAGCAAGGCGGCAAGTCCTCCTCCCTGGAGGCCGACCGGTTCATTATTGCCGCAGGCTCGGAGCCGGTACCGCTGCCGTTTGCTCCCTTCGACGGGGAATGGGTAATTCACAGCGGACAGGCGATGTCCCTCCCTTCCGTCCCCGCTTCCCTCCTCATCGTCGGCGGCGGTGTTATCGGATGCGAATTTGCGAGCATCTACAGCCGGCTCGGAACCAAGGTAACGATCGTGGAAATGGCGGACCAGCTGCTTCCCGGCGAAGACCCCGATATCGCCGCCGTTCTGCACGAGGAGCTCGAGCGGGCCGGAGCGCGAATCTATACCTCCACCGCCTTGAAGCAGCTCGATCCTGCCGCGAGGAAGGCCCGGTTCGAGAATCGGGAAGGCAGCCATGAGTTAACCGCCGATTATGCTCTCGTCTCCATCGGCAGAAAGCCGCGGACCGAAGGGTTAGGCCTGGAGCGGATCGGCATCGAGTTCTCCAGGCAGGGAATTCATGTGAACGAGCACATGCAAACGAACGTGCCGCATATTTATGCTTGCGGCGACATCATCGGCGGCATCCAGCTGGCCCATGTCGCTTTTCACGAAGGGACGGTTGCGGCGCTGCACGCCTGCGGGCAGGAAGCCGCGGTGAAGTATCGGGCCGTGCCCCGCTGCATTTATACCTCGCCCGAGATTGCCGGCGTCGGCATGACCGAGAAGCAGGCAAGACAGGCATACGGTGACATCCGGATCGGGGAGTTCCCATTCGCTGCCAACGGCAAAGCGCTGATTCTCGGCGAGCCGGCCGGCAAGGTCAAAGTGCTCGTGGAGCCCCGCTACCACGAAATCGTCGGCCTCTCGATCGTCGGTCCCCGCGCCACGGAGCTTATCGGTCAAGGAACGATCATGCTGCATGCGGAGATGACCGCCGATCTTATGGAGCATCTGATCAGCGCCCATCCGACGTTGTCGGAAGCCGTTCATGAGGCGCTGCTTGGCGCCATCGGGCATGCTGTGCATGCCTAAATCTATCTTAGCCCGGGGTGCGCGGACCATTTTTAGCGCCCCTTCCCGGGGCACCCCCGGTCACATAAGGCGGTCCGCTCCCCGATCATCAGGTTGTATCCCCATCCCTAAGCACATGAGGCGACAAATCCTGCAAAAAATGCAACATTTTCGGCATCCTTCGTGCTAGAGGAAGGGGAATGTTGTATTTTGTGCAACAATTTGGGCGAGATGGGCTTCAAATCAGGGAATATCGCCCAAAATGTTGCACTTTCTACAACATTGAGCCGCGAGTTCGGGTTACTGCCCCGTTTTTGTTGTACAAAATACAACATTTGCTGGCTCTCTTGAAAATAGCCCAAGATGCGCGGCCCGTTTTCATCCTTCTGATGGTGATGCGCCAGCGGCATGGGGGTCTATCTTGAAAATTTGGACGGAATCCTTCGGCGAATTTTCGGGCACCGAAGGTGATGACCGATGACGGCAGGAATTGTTCGTCATAGGCGTCTATCCACAGGTATAGACGAGCCTTTAAGAAATATGTCGAACGGATCACCTGGGGCCGGGCGAAACCACCGGATGGCGCAGCTTGTCCCGTATCCAATCTCGCCCCCTCCCCCGGCTCCGGTTGTAAGACCGGGCCATTCCAGCAACATGTACGGCCGCACGCTGACAAGCTGGACTGAGCCATTGTACCCGCGATTCGGCCCGCTCCTTATTGAGTGCGCTTTCAAATTGGGTTATAATTTAGGAACAGACACCGCTCATTTCACGCCATCTTAACATCATATGCTATCTTGAAAGTTCTGCGGTATCCATACGCTGAATTTTCGGACACCGAAGGGGACGTCCGATGACGACAGGAAGCGCTCGGCATAGGCGTCCATCTTGAAAATTCGACGGAGTTCCCGCCCTCGGCGAATTTTCAATACCGAAGCCGACGTCCGATGACGACAGGAAGCGCTCGGCATAGGCGTCCATATGGGAGAGGTTAAAGATGGAAACGACATTTTCTTTACAAACATGGAATCGTTTCGTCCATGAAGGTGTTCTCGACTCCTCGCGCATCAATAAAAGACTGGCCGAATCCTGGTACCGCTCCAGGGAAGCTCAGGTTAATCCACATTCCGGCAAGGGACGATCGATCCTGCCGCCCGACCTGCTCAATTCGCAGAAGGAAAAGTACGCCCTGCTCCAAACCATCGCTCAGCCGCATTTGGACAAATTGAAACAGTTTGCGAAAGATCTCGGCATGATCGCGCTGCTCATCGACCCGGAAGGCTACGTACTGTCCATGTCCGGCAGCCTTCAAACCAAGAATGAAGCAGCACAGATCAACTTTGTCGAAGGCGTTCGCTGGACCGAAGACGAAGTGGGCACGAACGCCATCGGTACGGCGCTGCTGACGGAGGAGCCCATCATGGTGACCGGGTCGGAGCATTATTCGGTCGCCTCCCACCGCTGGAGCTGCGCAGCCGCTCCCATCCGCAACGACGACGGCAAGCTGCTCGGCATCCTGGACGTATCTTGCCCGGTGGACCGCGCGCATCCTTACACGCTCGGGATGGTTTCCTCCGTCGCTTACACGATTGAACGGGAACTGAGCATTCGTTCACACAGAGACGAGATGGAGCTCATGCAGCAATCGATGGATCTCCTCGAATCGGACAAACCGGTCATCATCTGCAGCACCAAGCAAACCGTCGTTAGTGCAAGCAAGCCAATCCGACAAGTTTTGCCGGGCTGGCAGGGGCTGCATGCTGCAGCGGTCGCTGAATACGGCTATACAGTTCAAATGGAATTCCCTGTCATCTCCCGCATCCACGGCGGCCGGATCGGAACCTGTATCTATTTGCTCAAACAAGACGCCTATCCGGCAAAATCCCATTGCTCGGCTTCGCCGCCCCGCCCGCCGTTCCAATTTAGAGGAGAGGCCGGCGTAAGCAAGGCGTTCCAGCGAACGCTTCATGAGTCGAGACGCGTAGCCCCGACGGACGCGACTGTCTACCTTCTGGGCGAGACGGGAACGGGTAAAGAGGTCATTGCCCGGTCGATTCATGAGAACAGTCCGCGCAAGAACGGCCCTTTCGTAGCGGTCAACTGCGGGGCGATTCCCAAAGAGCTGATGGAGAGCGAGCTGTTCGGCTATGCGGAAGGGGCTTTTACCGGGGCAAGGCGCAGCGGGTATAAGGGAAAGTTCGAGCAGGCCAACCATGGCACCCTTTTTCTCGACGAGATCGGTGAAATTCCTCCCTCCATGCAGGTCGCGCTGCTGCGCGTATTGCAGGAACGCAAGGTGACGCCCCTCGGGAGCCTGAAGGAAGTTCCTTTAGACATCCGGATTATCGCCGCGACGCATCGGGATCTTCGCCAGCTGGTGGATGAAGGGAAATTTCGCGAAGATTTGTATTACCGCCTGCATGTGTACCCGATCAACGTCCCTCCTCTAAGAGAGAGGAAGGAGGACATTCCTTATCTGGTCCGTTTTTTTAGCGACAAGTTCGGTTGGAATTTGCCCTTGACCCCGCCATTCTGGGAGCGGCTGATGGAGTATCATTGGCCCGGAAACATCCGGGAGCTGATGAACGTCCTGGAACGCCAGCACATTCTGAATCAAGGGGAAGCGAATGACCCGTTCCCCATACTGCGCCACGAAGCGCATGATCCGTTTCCCATGCCGCGCCACAAGGAGAGAATCGAAGCTCCGCACGCCCCGTCCGCGACGCTGTCTTTACGCGAAAAAATCCAGCTCGAGCAGATGACCGACGCCCTGCAAAAGACGGGCGGCAACGTCTCGAAGGCTGCCAAGCTGTTAGGCGTCCCCCGCAGCACCTTCTACAAAAGGCTGCAAAAGTTCAAAGAAACGACGGCGGACTAAGGTGCGAAAATGATGCCTTAGACCGCCGCAGCCGTTTCAGTCAGCCGCGCCGCTACAACGTTCTTCCAGGCGGCAAAATCGTTCCGCCTTGCGAGTGAGCTGAATTAACCTCATCGCGAGCGCGTCTGTACAGCCTCAAACCGTTCAATCGGAGGCTGATGCATTGTTGAACAAGCCCTGCGAAAATAGTTAGGAAATCACTGTCAAATCGCGCAATTCCGGCATATATATGTTCTGGTGAGCTCAATATTAACGAGTGAAGGAGTGTTTCTCTTGGCGGTGTTGAAGGAAATGGACGTCCAGGAGCAGAAGGCTTACGCCATTCATGTGCTGGATGAGATGGGGCTGAACCAGATTGCCGAGTGGGTCAAAATTTTACCCGAAAATCGCTGGCAGGAGCTGTTCGTCTACCATTGGCCGATTTTAGCCAAAAAATGCGGCATTCGGGATTAGTGCCCCTGAAGCCGCCGTCCTCTCCCTACATAGCTCCCTGTACCGAAGCTCTGCCGTCCGCCTATCCAAGGAGCGGAAACCGCGGAGCTTCCCTATGCCATTGGACGGACATGCCTGACGGCATTTGCGGCCATGAGGGATAAATTTAGCCGGCTTCCCCCCTTAGGCGTCCGGTAGCCCCGGCGCTGCAACTGCAATACCGCACAGAAGCCGATCGCGGTTATGCTGACCTCCGGCAGCATCGGGATGCGGACGCGGCAGGCGGGGAAAGCCCGAAAGCCGCGCCGATGAACGGCAAGAGCGCCGCCTAAGCCTATAGACGAACGAATCCTTGCGCCAACCGGTCGTTGCAGCGCTTTCAAGCGGTACGGCCACAGCCTGCAACTTGCCTGCAAACTTCCGTGCAGCCTTGCCCTGCAGACTACCGCGCAACCTTGCCCGTTGCCTTCCGTGCTGCCTCGCCGGGAGACTTACCTGTAGCCTTGCCCGGAGACTACCGCGCAACCTTGCCCGTTGCCTTCCGTGCAGCCTTTCCCCGCAGACTACCGCGCAGCCTTGCTCGTTGCCTTCCGTGCTGCCTTGCCCGTTGCCTTCCGCGCAGCCTCGCCCGGAGACTTACCGGCCGCCTTGCCCGCTGCCTTCCGTGCAGCCTCGCCCGGAGACTTACCGGCCGCCTTGCCCGTTGCCTTCCGCGCAGCCTCGCCCGGAGACTTACCGGCGGCCTTGCCCGCTGCCTTCCGTGCAGCCTCGTCCGGAGACTTACCGGCCGCCTTGCCCGTTGCCTTCCGCGCAGCCTCGCCCGGAGACTTACCGGCGGCCTTGTCCGTTGCCTTCCGCGCTGCCTCGCCCGGAGACTTACCGGCGGCCGTCAGTCTTTGCCCGGCATCGGGCCGACATAGACGGACTCCGGCCGAAAAATCCGGTTGTTCCGCGATTGCTCCAGCACATGCGCGGTCCAGCCGACGACGCGCGCGGCCGTGAACGTAGGCGTAAACAGCTCCGGCGGCATCTGTACAGCGCGCATCACAGCGGCGGCGTAAAACTCGACGTTCGTGAACAGCCGCCGCCCCGGCTTGTATTCGGCCAGCAGCCTGATTGCCGTCTGTTCCGTATGCCGGGCCAGATCGAGCCAAGGATCGCTGCCGGCAAGCGCAGCGGCCACCTCGCGCAGCGCTTCCGCCCGCGGGTCGAGCGTCTTGTAGACGCGGTGTCCGAAGCCCATCAGCCGCTCCCCCCGCTCAAGCAGCTTCCGCATATAGCTCTCCGCCCGATCCTCCGTTCCAATCTCCTCCAGCAGGCGGATGACGCCGGACGGCGCGCCGCCGTGCAGCGGGCCTTTCATCGCGCCGATCGAAGCAGCGACGGCAGAGAACATGTCCGACCCGGTGGAGGCGACGACCCGGCCGGCGAAGGTGGATGCATTCAGCCCATGTTCCATGGCCAGAATCATATACGCATTCATGGCGCGAACATGCGCCTCCGCAGCCGGACGGCCGAACAGCAGACGGAGATAGTGGGCGACATGCCCTTCCCGATCTGCGGATGCTTCGCCGGCAGCGCCCGCATCCTCCGGCCAGCCTAGGCCGTTCGCGCGGCGATATCGGTAAGCGATGGCGACAGGCAGCATTGCCGTCAAGCGCACAGCCTGTTCGACCGATGGCGGCCCCTCTTCCTCCCTGTTCATCGCGGCAGCGGCGGAAATCAGCGCGCTCATGACCGGCGCATCCGCCGGCATCGCCTCCAGCAGCCTGCGCAGCTCCGGCGTCAGCCGTCTCTCCTGCGCCAGCCGGCTTTGAAAATCGTCCAGCTCCCGAGCTCCGGGAAGCTTGCCGTACCACAGCAAATACGCGACTTCCTCAAAGGAATGGCGAACCGCCAAATCTTTGGCCCAATACCCCCGGTATACAAGCTCGCCCTCTTGGCCATTCACATGCCCGATCTCCGTATCGGCCGCCACAACGCCTTCCAGACCGGTAACCTTGGCTTTCATCCGCATTCGCTCCTTGTCAATAAGATGGTTAATCCCATCATATCAACAATTTACGATAAACGAAACAATACATTTTTATTCAACTATATAAAAACAATTTATCAAAATCAACTATTACACCGTAACGCCGTTTTGACGCGCGAGAATGATCGTGCACAGCCACGCCAATTCAGCTGCGCTCAGCTCCCGCTTGTACGCTTTTTCCGCCCACGTATAATCGGTAATGACCGGAGGGCTGATTTCTCCGCTGACGCTTTTCCGGTATAAACCGTCCAGCGCGTCCCCCAGCATTTTCCACTGCCAGTCATGTTCGAGCTTCAGCGGCATATTGTCTTCCCCCTCCTCTTCAGTCGGTGCAGTAAGGCCGAAGGCTTCCGCCACTCCTGCCGCCGTCGCCCGGGCCAGCTGCTCGATTCCGTCTGGACTCGCCAGCAGCGCGGCATCGGCCGGCCGGTCGATAAAACCGAATTCCAGCAAAATCGCCGGCATCCTCGTCTCCCGCAGCACTGCCAAATTTGCCTGCTTGCGGCCGCGGTCGGGCAAGCGGTGTGCCGCGAATGCGGCAGCGATATGACGATGAATGACGCCTCCGTAGGCGTCAGTATTGCCCGGATACGTAAACGATTCGAAGCCTGTACCGCCTCCGGCGTTGATATGCACGCTCAGGAAATAATCGACCCCCGCCTCATTCGCCCTTCGCGCCCTGGCGCTTAGCTCCACGAAAACATCCGTCGTCCGGGTATACAGCACGTCCACCGCGCTGTATGCCGCCAGCAGTTCGCCGATCCGCAGAGCCAGCCGCAGGTTGATGTCCTTCTCGCGGAGCCCTCCCGATGCCGCGCCCGGATCATGCCCGCCGTGTCCGGCGTCGATCATGATTTTCAAGTAAACTCACCTCGCTTTGATTCAACTTATTCGGAGGCGCATTTGTACGATACGGCTGCTGCCGCGATGGCTGACACCGCTTCATGATAGCAGAATGATGCAAAAAATTAGCTGAATAATCAATTTCATTCCATCTGAGGAAACATATAATAGTTATAGATTGTCTGTAAGCGCTATCAGTCAATGTCGCAGAGCACTATGCCGACAGAAGGGGGATGAGAAAAGGCTGAGGCAACAAAAAAAGGAGGAGCGCAGGGCACCGCATACCCGATCGTGTCCGAACATATCCAACGGAGAGGAAAGGTGGCATGTCTATGAGTCGTACAATTGGCCCGAAGCTGATCGCCGCAGCGCTCGCTTTGGCCGTCGCGGCGGCTTGCAGTGGAAGTCCCCCGCCGGCGGCCAGCCCGGATGAAGGAGCGGCGCCCGAGAAGCGAAGCGAGCCGGTCGAGCTGTTCATCGTATCGGCCAGCGGAGATTCACTGGAAAGCTTTAACGAACGCTTCGGAGATATGATTAACCGGAAGTTCGCAAGCTCCAACATCAAGGTAACCTATCTTCCCTGGAAAAAGGAAGGTCCCGGCATCCCCGAAATGATTACCGCAGGACAGCAGATCGACATGTATTTCGATTCGATCGGCATTTTCCCCACCGTTCAGAACTACAATCTCCAGATGGACATGACCGATCTTGTCAAGCAGCACAATCTCGACTTAAGCGCCTTCGAGCCGGTAACCTTGCAGGCGGCCCATGCGGCATCGGGCGGCGAGGAGCTATGGGGAGTACCGGTCTTTAACAATAATCTCGTTCTGTATTACAACAAGGATATTTTCGATAAATTCGGCGTCGCCTACCCGAAAGAGGCTATGACGTGGGACGAACTGAACGAACTGGCCAAAAGCTTGGGCCGCTCCGACGGCGAAAAGCTGTACGTCGGCTATACGACCTCGGCCAACCACGCCCTGCGCATGAACCAGCTGTCGCAGCCTTATTTGAATCCGGATACGCAGCAGTCCGCCATCAACGGAGATCTGTGGCGCAAATATTACGAAACTGCGTTCCTGCAGCCGTACAAAGCGGCGGGCTTGCAGTCGTTTACGGACAAAAACAACCGGATGCCGAACTTCCTGACCCAGGAGGCGGCGATGTTCATGTACTTGTCGTCGGCCATATTCATCAACAAGGAATACGAAACGATCAATTGGGACATGGTGCCCATTCCGACGCCGCCCGATCAGCCCGGCATCGGCTCGCAGCCGTACCCGACCTTCTTCAGCGTCACATCGACCAGCAAGCATAAGGACGAGGCGATGGAGGTCATCCGCTTCCTCGTATCGGAAGAAGCGCAAATGCAGCTGTCCAAAAAAGGAATTATGCCTGTGTTGAACAGCCCGGCCGTCAAGGAGGCGTTCGGGCAGGAAAGCAAATTCAAGGACCGCAACCTGAAGGCTGTCTTTGTCAATCAATTCGCCCCTGTGCCGTATAAGAGCAGATACGACTCTCTAGTCGAGAGGACGTATAACGAAGCGGTCGGCGTCGCCTTGAATCAGGATATCAACACCGCGCTAAGGCAGGCGGAGGAAAAGGCGAATCAAATTTTGACGACGGAAGCGAACAAATAAGGAGCGGCCGCTGCCAGCTGCGGCGCCGCCCAAGGGCGCTGGCTGCTTACCCGCGCCGGAGCAGGCCGGAGCGCGCCGGACGGCGGGCGATCCGCCTAACGCTTAAGGGAAGGGGAAACCGGGAGCTCGGGAGCTTCGGCTGTCAGCAGCCGCCCGGGCCGGGCAGCTTGCGCAGCAGGCCGCAGCAAGGCGTGTACGGGTGCGCGCGCCGGCCCGTCGCCCGTCAGGCCCCTGCCGATCCCGGCTCCGCATCGCTCATCGTGGCGACGAGCTGCGGGTATACCGCTCCGCCGGCTATCAGCTCCCGGTGCGTCCCCTGCTCGACGATCCGGCCCTGATGCATGACGAGAATCAGGTCGGCATTGCGAATCGTCGACAGCCGGTGGGCGATGATCAGCGTCGTGCGGCCGGCCCGCTGCTCGTCGAGCTGCTCCTGCAGCCGGCGTTCGGTCTCCATATCGAGCGCCGAGGTTGCCTCATCCAGGATCAAGATTTCGGGATCGCGCAGCAGCGCCCTGGCGATGGCGAGCCGCTGGCGCTGCCCTCCCGACAGCGTATAGCCCCGCTCGCCGATCACCGTATCGTAGCCTTCGTCCAGCGTCATGATAAAATCGTGAATTTGCGCGGCGCGGCACGCCTCGATCATCCGGCTTTCCCGCACGTCGCCGCGCCCGAACAGCAGATTGCTGCGGATCGTATCCGGCAGCAGGAACGGCTCCTGGAAGACGACCGCCAGCTTCTCCAGCCAATCTGTCCGCCGAATCTCGGAGAGCGGAATCCCGTTCACCCGGATGACGCCCGACGACGGTTCGAAGAACCGCAGCAGCAGCTGCGTCACTGTCGATTTGCCGCCGCCGCTCGCCCCGACGATCGCGATCTTCTTCCCCGCCGGCAGCGATAAGGTCAGCTCGCTCAGCACCTGCTTAACCGTGCCGGGATAAGCGAACGTCACACGCTCGAAGCTTAGGCTGCGCACCTTCGCCTCCAGCGGCCTCGCGCCGTCGCTCAAGCGCTCCTGGTCGAACAGCTCCTTGACCCTGTCCACATAAGCCAGCTGCCCGGACATATTCATCGCAAAGTTAAAAACCGCTTGAAAATTGTTGAACAGCTGATTGCAATACTGGTACACGATGACGAAGACGCCGATCGAGACGCTGCCCCGGATAACGGAATAACCGCCGAACACCAGCACCGCCATCCGCCCGATCCACTGCGCCGAATGGCTGAGCAGCAGCTGCCCGTTCGCCAGCTTGCCGTTCTCCATCACTTTATCGAAAAAGACGGCAAAAGCGTTCCGGAAGTTCTTCTCCTCCCACTCCATCCGGTTGAAGGCAATCACCTCGCGCGTCGAGGAAATCCCTTCTTCGATTTTGGTCAGCATCTCGCCCCGCTTCTCCTGCATCTCCCTCGTCTGCTTGCGCATGATCGGGCCGTAATATCGGCCGATGCCGATATATAGCCCGCTGAATAGCGTCACAATCGCCAGCGCCACCGGGCTGTTCCAGCCGATGACGATAACGAGCAGCAGCGTGCCCGCGATCTGCTGGACGCCTCGGGGCAGCTCGTCGGTAACAAACGAGGACACGTTCTGGATATCGCTTGTAAAATACTGCACCCACTTGGCCGTCCGGCTGCTTTGAATCGAGGCGAGCGGCATTCGCTGAATAACCGCCATCAGGCCACCGCCCATGCGCCGGTGCAGCGCGAGGCCGTTCATTCTCGTCAAATAGCGGCCCCACCCGTTCAGCACATACGAGCTGAGATATGTCAGCGTCAAGTACAGCAGCACCCATTTCAGCTTGCCGTAATCTTTGCCGACGAGCACGTCGTCGATCAGAAATTTCTGCGAGCCCTGGGCCATGATTTGCGCCGATTGCGCCACGGCCAGCACCGCCATGCTGAGCAGCACGGCCCATTTGGCCCGGCCGAGCAGCTCCCACACCCATCGGATCGTCTTCATCCGCCGCTTCCTTTCCGTCCTATGCGTTTGCTATACGCTCCCCTTCGAGCTCGTACAGCCAGCCTCCCCGCTCCATCAGCTCGCGGTAAGCGCCTTCCTCCGCGACCCGGCCGTCGCGCACGACGACGATCCGGTCATAGTTGCGAACCGTCGACAGGCGGTGGGCGACCGTCACCGTCGTGCGGCCCTGCATCAGCCTCTCTAGCGCTTTCAGCACGTCGCGCTCGCTGACGTTGTCCAGCGCCGACGTCGCCTCGTCCAGCAGCACGATGCGCGGATCCTTGATGAACATCCGGGCGATCGCGATGCGCTGCCGCTGCCCGCCGGACAGCTTGACTCCCCGTTCGCCCACCTGCGTGTCGTAGCCGCTTGGCAGCGCCATGATGAATTCGTGCGCGCAGGCTGCCTTGGCCGCCTCGACGATCTGCTCGTCGGTCGCCTCAGGGTTGCCGAAACGGATGTTGTCGCGAACCGTCGCCCCGAACAAATACGTCTCCTGGAAGACGATGCCGATCGCATCCCGCAGCTGGCTGAGCGGCAAGTCCTTGAGCGGCACGCCGTCCAGCTGAATTTCGCCCTCGGCCGGATCGTAGAAGCGGGCGATCAGCTTCAGGATCGTGGACTTCCCGTTGCCGCTCGTGCCAACCAGCGCCACCCTCTCCCCAGCCCGAATCTCGAGCGAAAAATCGCGCAGCACGTCGCGCGCTCCGTACCCGAACCGGACGCCGTCAAAGCGGAGGTTGCCGCTGATGCGCGGCAGCGCCGACGGCCGCTCGGCCTCCTTCACCTCCGGATGCAGCTCCATGAACTGCTTCAGCTTCTCCCCTTGGTGCAGCAGCAGGCTCTGATCCATAAAGATCGAGACGAGCTGCGTCGACTGCCGGTTCAGCATCTGATAATACATCGTGAAGGCGACGAACTCGCCGACCGACAGCGAGCCAATCCGGTTCAGGTAAGCGCCAAAGACGAACATGACGAGCATGCCCGCAAACGATGACAGCTGCCGGGCAAGCGCCCGGAGCCCGCGGAAAATAAACTGTTTGCGCTGGCTCTCGTTGTAGCTGTCATGCTTTTGCCCGAACCGCATGAGATCCCACGATTCGCTGCGGTATGCCCGCATTTCCGTTATGCCGCTGATGCTTTCGTATATTTTGCGGTTCCAATCCGTCCTGCGGTCTCTGGCGACCTTGCCCCAGTAGGATGTTTTTTTCGTCAAATACGGCCCGACCATGTAATACAGAAAAAAACAAGGCAGCGTCGCCAGCGTCAGCGGCGCGTTCATGTGCAGCACGAAGCCGAGAGCGACGAGCAGCAGCAGGCCATTGTTGATCAGATTCGGAAAATGCCGCTGGTAAATGCCCTGCACCGCCTGTACGTCGCTGTTCAGCAGCGAGAGCGTCTCGCCGACGGCGTGGCTCTCGTAATAGGAGAAGCTGAGCCGCCGCAGCTGCCGGATGCAGTCGAACTGCAGATCGCGCGACGCCTTCTCCCGGATCAGCCGGGACAGCAGATTGTTCGCCGCCATCGCCCCGAACATGATTGCGAGAATCAGCGTAAGCCCCAGGACGATGAACTTGAACTCGCCTGTATTCCCGGCCATGACCACCTCGTCGATGATATGCTGAATAACGCGAAAGACGCTCATCTGCGACAAGGAAATCATTAGCCCGCAGACGATAAACAGCGCCATATGCCACCCATACGGCTTCAAATAAGCGAGCAGCCAAACATATACTTTACAATAGTGCCAGCCGTTCTTGGACGGATTCCAGGCGCAGTCCTTCTCGTCCTCGCCTTCTTCGTCCCGGCTGCGCCCGCGTCCGCCCGGCCGCCCCGCTCCGAGAGCGCCGCGCTTCTCGCGCGGGTCTTCCGCTCCAGCATGGCGAAGGCGATTCCTGCGTTCCCCTGCGCCGTCCCGGTCCTTGGCCTGCTCCCGCTCCTGTATCGCTTCTTCCCATCTCTTTGTCTTATCCAAACGGCTCATCCCTTTCGGATCTTCCGTTGATTCCGCAGCGCGCGTGACGCGCGTGATAAGATTATCCATCAGCTTGACGCATGATAAGATTATCCATCAGCTTAACATAGGAAGAAAGCGGTTTAAATAGATGATTTTACCCCTTTTCATGGACAATACGATCTTTCAACGGATCAGCTGCGCGGCCGTTACGCTTCCAAGGCTGTCCCTCAGCTCGTGGGCCTGTCCTTCAACTGGTGCTCGACCGGCGGCAGCGAAGAGAGGCGTCGCATCTGCCCCAACCGCCGCTTCGGGGCAAATGGCGCCCCGGGATTCTGCACGCGCCGCGCCCGGGCAGGTCGGCAGCTTGCTCCCCATCGCATATTACGTTTGCCTCCCATCGCATATTCCATGCCGCTGGCGCAGCACCATCAGAAGATGAAAATGGGCCGCGGGCCCGGCGCTATTTTCAAGATAGACGCCTATGACGAACGACTCCTTCGTCATCGGTCGTCACCTTCGGTATTGAAAAATTCGTCGGAGGAATCCCGTCCAATTTTTCAAGATAGACCCCCATGCTGCCTTGCGCGGCACCATCAGATGGTGAAAATGTGCCGCACCGCCCTGGGGGGGCTATTTTCAAGATAGTCCGCAAATGTTGTATTTTGTACAACAAAAACGAGGCGCCCCCCCTGTTTGCGGCTCAATGTTGCACTTTGTGCAACATTTCGAGCGATGTTCCCGCGTTTGAAGCCAAACTCGCCCAAATTGTTGCACAAAATGCAACATTCCCCTGCCTCTGGAGCGAAGAGGCCGGAAAATGTTGCATTTTTTGCAGGATTTTTCGTCACATGTGCCCGGTGTCGCCCGGAGAGAACCCGCAGGGTCTGTGCAAGGCACAGGAAGACGCCCATGGCGGGCGAATCCCGCCGTCATCGGCCGTCACCTGCGGTTTGACAATTCGCCGATGAGCTTCGGCGAATTATCAAGAGAGCAAGCCGTCAGCCGCGAATTTGTCCCGCAGCAGCCTCGCCAGCTCGTCGTCAGGCAGCGGCCGCCGGTGCGTATTTTCCAGATAGATGTATTTCTCCGTCTCGGGCATCAGGAACGCCTTGTACCAGGCGAAGCCATCCGGGCTGTCGCCGTGCATGCGCAAAAACTTGCGGGCCGTATCGACATGGTTCATCGTGTTCTCGATGTTCGTCAGCCAGTCGGCCCAATAGAAGCGCTCCCACTTGCCGTGCTCCGCTTCCCGCAGCGCCTGATAGCCTTCGCGGTAGCTCCACAGCGATTCGGACGCCAGGACGAAGGCCTCAGGGTAACGTCCGCCCGCATACGCGTCGTAGGCTTCGCACAGCCGGATGAAGCCTTCGCAGCCGGACCTGTGCAGGATGCCGTGGAAGCGGAGATGATCGCGCACCCTTTGCCCGTCCGTCTCGTTCAATGCTGGGAGCAGCGCGTCCACCTGGGCGATCCACTCCGTCCAGCGCGGCAGGCCCTCCTCGCAGCGCTGCCGGAACCAGCGCACCTGCTCGGCGAACGGCATATCGCCGGTCGCCCAGCGCAAGCCCGGATGGGCGTTCGCCGTACGGCCCTGCAGCCAGTGGCCGACGATTTTGCGGGCGGCGTGATGATAAAATTCGTCCCCCGCCCAGTCGTCCTCGTGCGGCCCATAGGCGATGGCGTTGCCTGCATAAGTGCGGTACAGGCGCAAAATCGTCTCATGCTGCGAGCTGTAGTAGGCCTTCACGAATTGTTCCGCGTGCGCTTCGGCATCGGCGTGCCCCTCGGTCCACAGCTCGCGGATCAAATCGAGCTGGTACACGTGCGGCCGAATGTTGCCGCAGTTGAGCAGCAAATACTCGTCGGCGCCCGCGGCGAACGCCTGCATCACTTCGTCTGCGATAAATTTTGCCGGCCCCGGGAACATGGTCAAGTGATTGGAAGCCTGCAAATCGTGGAACGTCACATGATAATAAATTCCGTGCTTGCCGCCGTCCCCGGCCGTCGGAAGCGCCGGAACACGATGATTCAGGTAGCCGTGGCGGCGCGACACCATTTTGCCGTACCCGTTGTCCGCCCACACCTTAATGACGTCCTCCGGCAGCTCGATATAGCCGCCTTTGTACAGCTCGGCGATCTCGCCGTACAGAGCGACGCAGCATACGGGATGCGCAACCTTGTCCCGGATCATGCCGTACTGCCTGCGGATGACGCGGCTGATCATCTCTCCCCGCTTCTCCGATGTATCGAAGTACGGGTCGTTCTCCCAGAACGGCCGGTCTCCCTGGCCGCGGAACGACAGCACCCAGACGACCTTGCGATCCTTCTGCTTCTCGATGGCCTCAAGCCACAAGCGTTCGAACAGCTCCGGCTCCTCCCGGTAGCTCGCGGCTTTCCCCGGATAAGCCCGGAGGAACATTTCCGCGCCGAGCGGCTCCGCATGGTGATGCGTAATCCACAGCCCCATCTCCGAGGCGACCTCGTAATGAACGCCGGTTTTCGGCAGATCGGTGCCCGGTATGACCATATTGCCGCCGCAGCGCAGCAGCGCCTCGAACACCGGCATCCATACTTCGCGGGTCGGGGGATAAGGCTCCTTCCAGCCGATCAGGCACACCTCGTCGTTCACGAACCAGCCTCTGTAGCGCACGCGGGGCGCCGGCGAATCGTAATCCTCGCAAGGCACGCGCAGCTCCTCGCGGCGTTCGATCGTCTGATCGGCCCAGAACCAGAACGGCTGAATGCCGAGGTACACCCGGCTGAAATGAAGAATCGCATAAATGATGCCCAAATCATCGCTGCCGACCATATGGAGGCAGAGGCGGCTCCGCTCTTCCTTGAAGCGGTAACCGAACGCCTCCGGACGATCCGCCAGCTCGTCCTCCCGGACCGCATAACGGATGCGGATCGCCGCCTCCTGCGGGTCTGACGTCACCGCCGGCTCTTCGCCCAGCACAGCCAGCCAGTCCCTGGTCAGCATGCGCACCGCATGCTCTACCGGCGGAGTCATCGCTTCCGGGACTCCGATGCGAATCTTTTTCCCTAACTGCATGATCTTAGAGGAACTGCTCATCTTCTCTCCACCCTTTCCTGCGTGTCTGCCGATGACAATCGAATCGCTTGTCCTGGGCGTTTCATCTACCTACTATATCGATCAGGCGGCCGCATGCCCAAGCGTCTTTTTTCGCCGGGCTGGCAAAATTCCTGGGCGCTCTGCCGCCTAATCCAGCTCTTCCTTCAGCCGCACGCCTTCCGGAAGCACGGCCTCGATGCGGCGGCGCAGCGCCGGGTCCGCGTGCAGCTCTCCGCTCAGGATGCCGACCTGGCCGCTGTCCCCACGGGTGCGGATGAGCCGGCCCAGCCCTTGGCGGAGCCGCAGCAGCATGTACGGCAGGTCCACTTCCTCGAAGGGTGCAGACGATTCCTGCCGCTTCGCCATAAAGACCGGATCGCGCGGCGGATAAGGCAGCGACCAGACGATAACGTTCGACAAGGACGGGCCGGGCACGTCAAGCCCTTCCCACAGGCTGACCGCGCACAAGCTGCTCGTCTCGTCGCGCTGAAATTCAGAGATCAAATGACTGATCTCCGCGTCGCCCTCGAACAGGAACCGCATTTCGGCACACGCCGGATGCCGGACGAGCTCCCGCTTGAAGCGCAGCAGCTCCTGCGTTGCCGGAAACAGCACGAGCGCTCTGCCTTCCGTTCGCTTTAGCAGCTGGACGGCCAGCTCCATTTTCGCATCGAACGGTTCTTCCGGAGGCAGCTTCGGAGCATAGACGTTCATCCGCTGCGCGTAATCGTAAGGGGATGGCGTGGAAAAAGACAAATAGTCCTCAACCCCGAGGCTATCGGCAATATATCGAAAATCGCCGTCCACCGACAGCGTGGCGGACGAGAAGACGAGCGGCAGCTTCAGGCTGAAGACGCGCTCCCGCAGCACATCCTTCACCATGCGCGGCATGACGGACAGCGCGAGCCCGCTGCCGCTGCCCGTAACCCAGCCGACGAACGTCTCTGGCCGCTCGAACAGTTTCAGCGCCTTCTGCATCATCTCCAGATGCTCCTCGACGATGCGCAGCTGATATTCGTTCAGCGTATACAGCCCGCTCTCGAATACAAGCTCCTCCTCAATCGCTTCCATCAGCTGGCGAAAACGGGCTGCTTCCCGGGCGAGCGGCTCGTCCAGCGCGACCCGCTTCCGCTGGGAGCCGGGGATCTCTTCGCTGCCGCTCTCCAGCAGGCCGAACAGCGCCGCGCTCTGCTCGATCGCCTCTTCGACGCGCAGCGCCAGCGTCTCGCGGATCTCTCCCTTCAGCAGCCGGCTGATCAGCTCCTCGAACACGGACTGCTTCAGCGTATAGGTGAGCGCTTTCTGCGCAGCCGCTTCCAGCAGATGCCCTTCGTCAAAGACGACGGCGCAGTGCTCCGGCAGCAGCGGCAGCTGGCCCTCCCGTTTGCGCCCTTCGTACGTCCATACGTGCTCCATATAAAAATCGTGAGAGCAGACGATCAGGTCGGCGGACCGGCGGTAATGTTCGCGCGAGAGCGTCTGGCCGCAGCGGTGCCGCTTGTCGCAGACGAAGCAGTCCTGGAAGGCGTCCCAGTTGATGCGCCCCCACTGCTCGTCGCTGAGATGAGCGTAGTCCCTGCGGTCTCCGTATGCATGAAACGTCTGCAGCCCGCCGCGGGAGCGGACGAACGGGGGCAGTGCCTCGTACAGCTCCTCATACAGCTCGCCGTCCTCGTCTCCGAACCGCGCTTCGTCCAGCTTTTTCAGGCATACATATTGATCCGGCGACTTGCCGAGGCGGGCATCGACATTCAGACCGAGATGCCGCGACAGCTTGGCGATATCGCCCTCCGGCTTCACCAACTGCTCGATCAGCGATTCATCCGCGCAGGCGATCACGGCAGGCTTGCGCGTATAGCGCGCATAGCAGACGGCGTAGAGCAAATAGACCAGCGTTTTGCCCGTGCCGACCCCCGCTTCCGCGAAAATCACCCGCTTCTCGGCGAACGCCCGCTCCAGCTGAAACGCCATATAAATTTGCTCGTCACGCACCTCGAAGCCGCTTTCCGGCAAAATGTCGTAGAAGACGTCCGCCGCCCAGGCGCCGACCTGCGGAAGGAAGGGCTGCGTCGGATCGTATGCAAAAGGAAATCTATCCACTCTCGTGTAGCCTCCGTTAATCCATTATGAGGGAAGTCCAAAATAAAAAATCTAACACAGATTCCGAACCGATGCAATGCCGATATAGCATCGTTGTTATTGTTCTGTGATCATGTCATGAACCGATATGGCATCATTGGTTGCTGCTCCATTGCTGATACGGCTCCAGGCGGCTCATGTGCCAAGCCCGCTTCGCGGCAACGCCAAAAAAACCCCGGGCCTCCCGTCGAGATGACGAAGGTCCGGGGTTTGCGCCGCGTCCGATTATTCAGCTCAGGCGATATGATTCGATATGGCTCAACAAGCGGCTTCCGCCAGCAGCTGCTGCTTCACCATGCCGCTGAGCAGCTCCAGCTGCTCCACCTCGAGCCGGTGATTGCCGCGCAGTCCGGCAGCGTCCTTGACCCGGCTGGCGGTCGTCAGGCTCAGTCCGAGCCGCTGCAAATGATATTTGGCGTTGACCGGATAATACTGCAGCTCGATCAGCGAGGCCGCGCCGAGAAAAGCCTGCAGCTTCGCCGCCAGCTCCGGCGCCTCGCGCCAGTTCTCCACCAGCGACACGTACAGCTCGGGATGGAAATTGGCCATCACGCCGCTAAAGCCGGCCGCCCCCAGCTGAAGCGAGCCCAGCAGCGTCGCCGAATTGGCGTTGAAAATTTTCAGCTGGCTGCCGTCAACCGCCGCGAGCTTGGCCCGGAGCTGCTCCAGATCGCAGCACGTATCCTTCAGGAACAGGAATCTCCCGGTTTCGGCGCACCAGCTCAGCAGTTCGGGGGACAGCAGCCTTTTGTACGGATAAGGGCATTCATAGATTCCGAAGGGCACGTCCGGAATGGCGTCCAGCAGCCTCCGCGCGTGCTCCCGCCACACGCTGTCGTCGTCCTCCGCTGCAGCCAGCCGGTTGCTGACCAGCACGAGGGCGTCCACTCCGGCGGCGGCGATCCGCTTCAGCTCGGCGATCTGCTCCTCCGGCGCATCGGAAATATGCCCCGAGGCGATCACCTGAACGCGACCTGCTGCCTTCTCTTTGACAAAACGGGCGATTTCCACTCTTTCCTCCAGCGTCAGGCAAAACATCTCGCTGGACTGGCAGACGGCGAACAAGCCGTGCACGCCGTGCCCGATATACCATTCGACCAGCTGCTCCAGAGCAGCGTAATCGACGCGGTTCTCCGCGGTAAACGGGGTAATCATGGTCGGCCATACGCCGTTTGCTATCGATATGCTCATAACCGCTTCCTTTCCGGGGCAGCCAGCGCAGCCCCGCTTAAGATGAACAGCCCGTCGGCTGTACCTGGTGCCCTGGTGCGGAGCGCTCGGGATATAATGCGGACAGATGCAGCGGCGAACGCCGATCCGGGCAGACTTCTGCCAGGCCTAGCCGCGCGCGGTGTCCGCAGCATCACGGCGATGGGGGGCTCGGGCGAAAGCCCCGTCATTACCGATACAGCGGGCCGAAGGCGGCGCAAGCCCGGTAATCGGCGCCCGTCGGGTCGTTCGCGCCGAAGGCGGCCCAGGCGCTCGGCCTGAATATGCGCTCCTGCGGCACATTGTGCATGCTTACCGGAATGCGCAGCATCGAGGCGAGCGTGATCAGGTCCGCTCCCACATGCCCGCAGCTGACGGCGCAGTGATTGGACCCCCAATTGTTCATGACGCTGTATACGTCCCGGAACGGACCGTCGCCGGTCAAGTTCGGCACGAACCACGTCGTCGGCCAGGTCGGATTGCTGCGCTCGTCGAGGATGCGGTGCACCTCGGGATCGAGCTCGACCGTCCAGCCTTCGGCCAGCTGGAGCACGGGGCCGAGCCCCTTGATCAGATTGATGCGGGCCATCGTGACCGGCATGCCGCCGCGCGTCGCGTAATCGGTCGAGAAGCCGCCGCCGCGGAAGAAGTCGACCGCCGGGCACCACCGCGTCGCCTCCAGGCACCTGCTAACCTCTTCATCGGTTATGTCCCAGAACGGCTTCATCGCCGGCGCCCCCCCGGCCGTCTGCTCCCCGGTGCCGTCCAGCGCCGCCGGGCCGGAGTTGATCAGATGAATGACGCCATGCTGCGCCCGCCCCTGCAGCGATTGCCCGGTGACGCGCCGCACCGCTTCAGGGCTCCAATAGGTCCGGACATCGGCGAAAATTTGCGCGCTGTTCGTCAGCAGATGCCCGAGCAGCATCGTAACGGCGTTCAGGTTATCGTTCTCGGTGGCGAGGATGTAAGGCTCCCGCTTCCCGTTCCAGTCGAAGGAGCTGCACAGGATGGCCTCCATGAAGTCGCCGGTCGGAAAGTGGTCGGTCCACGCCCGCTGCCCCTGAAAGCCGGCGGCGATGGCGTTGTGCCCGGCCGCTTCCTCCTCGTAGCCCAGCTCCGCCAATTTCGGATTGCCGACCATCAGGTCGCGGGCGATCAGCGCCATTTTGACCACGGTCTCCCAGTCCTTCTCCTTCTGCTCCGCTGTTCGCTGCAGATGGGGCGGGTTCACCTCGGCGCCGGGCCGGCAGTGCTTGCGGGTCCACTCCAGGGCGATCCTGTATTCCTCCCGGTCATAGATTTCCCGCTCGATCCGCCGCACAAATTCCGTCATGTCGACGTACTCGTTGCGCATGCCCAGATAGTCCTGGAAAAAGGATTCATCCACGATGCAGCCGGCGATCCCCATGGAGACCGAGCCCATGGACAAATACGATTTGCCGCGCATATACGCCACGGCAAGGCCCGCCTTGGCGAACAGCAGCAGCTTCTGCTGCACGTCCCCCGGGATCGTCGTGTCGCCGATATCCTGCACGTCCTTGCCGTAGATGGCGAACGCCGGCAGCCCCTTCTGATTGTGCCCGGCCAGCGCCGAGGCCAGGTACACCGCTCCCGGCCGCTCTGTGCCGTTGAAGCCCCAGATCGCCTTGGGCATCCACGGATCAGTATCCATCGTCTCGGTCGGGTAGCACCACGACGGGCTGACCGTCAGCGTGGCGCCGACCCCTTCCCGCGCGAATTTCTCCGCGGCGCGGGCCGCTTCCGCGACGCCGCCGATCGTCGTGTCGCTGATCACGCATTCGACCGGCTCGCCGCTAGGATGACGCAGCCGCTCCGAAAGAAACCGGGCCGCCGCTTGCGCCATCTTCATCGTCGGCTCCTCCAGCGATTCCCGGATGCCTCCCCGCCGTCCGTCGATGACAGGCCGTATTCCGATCTTCGGCATCGCTCCGTAGCCCGGCCGATGCAGGCTTGCCGCTTTCATCAATGCGATCTCTCCTTTTGATTATGATTGTTCTCCAATAAAGAACATTGTTCTTATTTTGATATAAAAAAATAAAACGTGCGCTTCGAGTTGATTTCTGTTCTTTATCGGAGAACATCGTTCTCAAATATTACATTTTCATTTTATGGCATCGAACGGGCGAATACAATCCTTTTTTTGGCATGATTCCAGCTTGTCTTCACATGATTACAGCTTGTCTTCAATCGAAGCGACGATGCCCTTCAGCTTCGCGGCATAGAAGACGATCTGTTCGTCGCCGAAGCGCAGCGAAGGGCCCGATATGCTGATGCCGGCGATGACCTGCCCCTTGCGGCCGCGCACCGGCATGCCGACGCATTTGATGCCGAATTCGTGCTCCATGTTGTCGGTCGAATAGCCTCGGGAGCGAATCAGCGCAAGCTCGTCCAGCAGTGCCTGCCGGTCTGTGATCGTCTGATCCGTATATTTCTTCAGCCCCTTGGCGCTGACGGCGTCGGCCGTTTCCTCCGGCATAAAGGCCAGCATGGCCTTGCCGATGCCCGTGCAGTACAGCGGCGCTTTGACTCCCAGCATCGATCTCGTGGACAGCTGGTTTTTCGGCGAGGCCGAATCGAGATAGATCACCTCCGTCTCGCTCGGAATGCCGAGATACACGGTTTCTTTCGTTTCGTCGGCCAACTGCTGCATATACGGCACGATGATTTTGCGAAAATTGATGTTGCTGGAGATGACGTTCCCAAGCTCGAGAATTTTCAAGCCGAGCCGGTATTTGCCGTTTTCCGGATTTTGCTCCAAATACCCCGCTTTGACGAACGTATCGACAATATTGTGAACGTTGCTCTTGTACAAGCCGAGCTGCTCGCTGATTTCGGTAATTCCCAGCTCCGGCGTATCCGGCTTGAAGCAATCCAGGATGCGCAGCGCTTTATATAACGATTTCACTTTGATCTCTTCCGGCATCGTATCGACCTCTTCGCTACAAAATTTCAACACCGCTGGCAACGACCGATAACGAAAGGAATCCATCGTCACAGGCGTCGTTTTTGAAAGATATCGGTTCTGAAAACAACGGAGGTTGGGGCGCATTGCATGGCAGCGTGCCAGAAGGCAGCTGCAACGCGGCACGGCACAAACATATCACGTTTGGGATGAGCGGCCGAACCGTTGGAGTGATCGGGCCCGGGCCTTTTCGGCCTCGACCTCGCGGTTGCGGGGCTGCGCATCGGTTACAAGCGAGTCGAGCAGCATCCGGGCGGCAGCGGCGACCTCGTTAACGGCGCGGCTGAACGCCTCCTCGTTCGCCTTCGAAGGCTTGGCGAAGCCTGAAATTTTTCTCACAAATTGAAGCGATGCGGCTTGAATCTCCTCGTCGGTCGCCGGCGGGTCGAAGTTGAACAGCGGCTTAATACTGCGGCACATGAGCATTCTCCTTTCATTCGCGAGATTTGCTATTGCTGTCATCTTACTACAGCTTGCGGGCTCCTTGCCAGCCGCGAGCTTACTTATCTTGAGGTAAGTCTCGCACGTTCAGGTAACTTACTCTACTGTTTTTCAGTACTTACCAACAGCGGGAAATGTTCCTATAATAAAGTCAGACGCCTATGAGGAGCGATTTGTTCTTCATCGGCCGTTGCCTGCGGTGTTGAAAATTTAGCTTGTAGATAAAGCTGAATTGAGAGCCAGCAAATGTTGCATTTTGTACAACAAAAACGGGGGGATAACCCCTATTTATGGCTCAATGTTGCACAACGTGCAACATTTTGGACGATGTTCCTTGATTTGAAGCCCATCGCGCCCAAGTTGTTGCACAAAATGCAACATTACCCTTCTCCTGGTGGGCAGAGGCCGGAAAATGTTGCATTTTTTGCAGGATTTGTCGCCTCATGTGCCTGGGAGGAGCCGCGCTAACGCGGAGTTCGAACGCTGACGTGGAGTCTGATCGTGGAGTCCGGTCGCGGAGTCCGGTCGCTAGCATGGAATTCGCAAGCTAACTCGGAGTCCGGGGGCCGCCGGCAGAGTATCTCCGTGGCAGTAAAGTGTAGACTTGCACAATAAAGGGCCATGCCAAAGGCAAGGTTTTCTCAGCGCTGCCGGAAAAGCCGCCAGAAAAGTTTGACCTCGTTCTGTACCGGGTAAAACTGCCGCTCAAGCGCAGCCGCTCATCTCGGAGTGTGCTTCGGATGGATGCTTCTCCAAAAGTTCGCTGTCGTCGATTGCTGTTTTGCCGGGCTAACGCATGCCATAGAGCTTATTTCGCGCGAAACCATCGATTTAAAATTGTAACGCAAGTGAGCAGCCTTATTTCGCATTTTTGGCTGCCGGATTCAGCGTGTTTTGACCAAATAGCGTTACCCAGTTGCGTTATATTTTTAACATGGCGCAATTGAGCGAAATAGCGTTTGTCACAAGCGTTAGAGATTCGGAAGCTTCGGCGAGAGCGCGGAAATGGCGGCGCAGGAAGGAGTAGCTCAGGAGGAACAGCCCGGGAAGGAGCAGCCCAGGAAGGAGTAGCTCAGGAAGGAGTAGCTCAGGAAGGAACAGCCCAGGAAGGAGTAGCCCAGAAAGGAGTAGCTCAGGAAGGAGTAGCTCAGAAGGAACAACTCAGGAAGGGGCAGCCCAGGAAGGAGTAGCTCAGAAGGAACAACTCAGGAAGGGGCAACGCAAGAAGGACTAGCTCAGGAAGGAGCAGCTGTTGAAAAGAACACAGCTCGGGCAGCGCATGGAGTATTTTTCCTATCGTCATCGGACGTTGCCTGCGGTGTTGAAATTTTGCTCGGCGGATTACCGTCAAATTTTCACCTAATCGATTCGGCAAGGAGGCGTTACCCTGTGGAATACCGGAAGCTTGGAAACAGCGGTCTGAAGGTGAGCGAAATCAGCCTCGGCAGCTGGCTGACGTACGGCGGCTACATTGCCGACGATCCCGCGGTTCGCTCTATCGAGCAAGCGTACGATCTCGGCGTCAACTTTTTCGATACCGCCAATGTGTACGAGCGCGGAGAAGCCGAGAAGGTCATGGGCAAGGCGCTGTCCCGTTATCCGCGGGATTCCTATGTGCTCGCAACCAAGGTGTTCAACAAAATGGGCGAAGGTCCGAACGACCGCGGCTTGTCCCGCAAACATATCATGGAGCAGTGCGAAGCAAGCTTGAAGCGGCTCGGCACGGACTACATTGACATTTATTATTGTCACCGGTACGATCCGGAGACGCCGCTCGAAGAGACGCTTCGCGCCTTGGACGACCTCGTCACGCAGGGCAAAGTGCTGTACATCGGCGTCAGCGAATGGACTCCGGCGCAAATTACCGAGGCGTACGCGATCGCCGACCGGCTGCTGCTGGACAAACTGATCGTCAACCAGCCGATCTATAATATGTTCAACCGGTATATTGAGAAAGAAATCATTCCGCTCGGCAAAGCCAAGGGCTTCGGGCAAGTTGTCTTCTCCCCGCTCGCCCAAGGGCTGCTGACCGGCAAATATCGTGTCGGAGAGCCCATCCCGCCCGAAAGCCGCGCCGCCAGCAAAAACTGGGACGAGAAGCGGTTGAACGAGGCGTCGCTGCGCAAGGTAGAGCGGCTGTCCGCTCTGGCTGCCGAGCTCGGCATCAAGGTATCGCAGCTGGCCATCGCCTGGGTGCTTCGCCAGGACAACGTGTCCAGCGCCCTCGTCGGCGCCAGCCGTCCGGAGCAAGTCATAGAAAACTGCGGCGCGTCAGGCATCAAGCTGTCCGAGGATACGCTGAGCGCTGTTGAGGAAATTTTGCAAGGATAACCGCACGCTGATAGCCACTGCGGAGCCGCCCAGAGACGCTGGCCGCTTATCCGGCCGGAAGCGCGCCTGGCAGCGAGCGATGGCGGCAATGAGCGGTTCGGGCCGGCGATGGCAAACAAACCGGCGCCGGGCCGCTTTGCTTTTGTGCGGACGCAGCGGCTTGCCGTACGCAGATCGTAGCGATGCGCAGGCTTAGCGGCTTGCGGCTTCCAGCCCGCAGGCGTTGCCAAAATAGGCCTGTCGATAACCACAAAGTGGCGGAAAATAGACCGCTCATTCGGTATAGTATTACAGATCGGCGACTAACCGCACTTGAATGAAACGACCGAATCCGGCTTTCGAATGACGATCAACTTTCGGTTTTGCTTCGCTCATGCGTTGGCTCCTCTCCATCGTTTCGGATATGCAAGCCTCAGCCACGATGTCACCGCCTTCCTGTATTATCCTGGATTTTCCTAAATAATCAAATCGATGCTGCGCACATCGTCAAACGAAATCCACGAGTATTCTTCGGCGTTTTCCACCCGAAACCGTCTGCTCGTGCGATCGAACTTCGTAATTTTCCCCCGGATGCTCTGGTCCTCTTCCTCGCTCCAGACGGTTACGATCACCTCTTTTTCGGTAAATAAAGCTACGCCTAACGCACGCGTAATCGATTCAAAGTCTTGCTCGTCGTGCGCCCGATTGAGAGAATGCTCGGAAAAACCCCTGAGCTTCTCATCCATAGAGATGTTATTTCGCATCCTGCAACCACCCCATAACAAGAACATTTGTTCCCATATTATAGAGCGAACGGGGAGGATATGCAAGACAAGAATCGCCTGCGCATGTCATTGTGCGAAAAAAGCGGAGCCCCAAGGCCGTCACGGACGGCGCTCCGTGCGCGGATATGGCGGACGCCCGGAATGGGCACGGAATCCTCCTATGGGTGACACAACATATCACATGCGACGTTACGCTGGCGATGCCGTCCGGGAACTTGTTCCTATGGAACGAATGCGATGAAAATGGATGGGGCGACAAGTGCCGCGCGGGAATCCAACGAAGTTGTTCGGCGGTTCACGCTTACCGCCCAAAAATGGAAGGCACATGCTGCTCTTTGGATCGTATTCGTGAAACCGTAAGGTCCCCACCACTGCGCAAGCAGCTCCGGTTCCGTCCCAGCCCGGCAGACCAGATTCCGACTTTTCGCAGCTCTTCTCCATTGTTTCCAGCAGTGAAATAAATTCATCAACGGTTGGCGGCTCCCGACGGTTCATCTGCTCCACAACCCGCTCGAGTTCGGCCAGAAGCTTCTGTTGAGCTTTAATATTTTTTATGCGAGCCAGCCAGTCCCAATCCCCTCTCTAACGCAAGTGACAAACGCTATTTTGCTGAAACGCAGCCTTTGGAAAATGTAACGCAGGCTTAGTAGCGCTATTTGGTCAAAAACGCTGAATCGGGTAGCCCAAAATGCCGAAGTAAGGCTGCTCACTTGCGTTAGAATGCCAAATCGATCGTTTCGAGCGAAATAAGCTCTCTGGCTAGCGTTAGCCCGGACAAAACAGCACCCTGGACTAGCGGGCATGAAGAGATGCTCCACGTCAGCGTTCGAGCTCCGCGTTAGCGCGGCCCCTCCCCGGGCACACCCAGGCACATGAGGCGACAAATCCTGCAAAAAATACAACTTTTTCTGCCCCCTTCGCACAAGAGGAAGGAGAATGTTGTATTTTGTGCAACAATTTTGTGGGGATTGGCTTAAAAACCGGAAACATCGCCCAAAATGTTGCACATTTTACAACATTGAGCCGCAAATAGGGTGGGTTGCCCCGTTTTTGTAGAGTGAAGGGCTGGGGGTACCAGCCCCTCCTCATCAAACCGTACGTGAAGTTTTCCCTCATACGGCTTTCCGACGTTCTTCACCTTGGA
>Ga0207865_100450_pt1 | contig 45054 bp, 40 predicted proteins | sample HigsolmetaAR204D_FD_184836 | JGI IMG/M metagenome (GOLD analysis project Ga0207865, IMG submission 184836) | Ionic liquid and high solid enriched microbial communities from the Joint BioEnergy Institute, USA - AR20-4-D (SPAdes) (version 2) ...
AGGCCCGCGGCCCCTCCCAGGGCTACACCGGGCACATGAGACAACAAATCTTGCAAAAAATGCAACATTTACTGTCCTCTTCGCCCCAGAAGAAGGAGAATGTTGTATTTTGTGCAACAATTTAGGGGCGGTTGGCTTCAAATCCGGGAATATCGCCCAAATTGTTGCACTTTTTACAACATTGAGCCGCAAATAGGGGTTATCCCCCCATTTTTGTTGTACAAAATACAACATTTGCTGGCTCTCGTGGAAATAGCCCCGGTCCCGCGGCACATTTTCATCTTCTGATGGTGCCGGACGTTTCTTTACAGCCCCGGCAAAATACCGCTGAACAGGCTCAGCACATACACTGCCGCCAGCGCGGACAGACCGGCGATAAAGCCGCCCAACGTCCACACCCGCAGCGTCTCCGTGATCGTCAGCTTGCCGAACCGGTTGACGACCCAGAAGCCGGAATCGTTCGGCAGCGACAGACCGATGCCGCCGGCGCAGATGGCCAGTCCAAGCAAAATCGGCGACACGCCCAAATCGGCGACGAGCGGCCCCATAATGCTGGAGGTCGTAACCAGCGCCACCGTCGAGGAGCCGAGGGACGCGCGCAAAATTTGCGAGAAAATAAACGCCAGGAGCAGTACCGGAATGCTCCAGCCTTGCATCGTTTCAATCAGGTAGTCGCCGATGCCGCTCTTGTTAATAACGGCCCCGAACGCCCCGCCCGCTCCGGTGATGAGAATAATCATGCCGGCCGAGCTGATCGCCTCGTTGTACAGATCGCTGTACTTTTCCGCAATGTACGGCTTGAGGAATATAACGGCGGCAAGCACGCTGATCAGCAGCGCAATATTTTTGTCGCCGACGAACTCGAAGAACGTCTGGATCGCCGTACCCGGGAACAGCATTTTGCTCACCGTATTGGCGAGGATCAGCACGATCGGCAGCAGCAGCATGCCGAACGACAGCGTCGTGCTGATCTCTTTGCGCGCGGAATTCGGCTCTCTCGTCTGCTGCTCCTCCTTATCGACATTCGCCTGAACGCGTCTGCCGATGAACATGCCGTACAGGTAGCCGCCGACGAGCGTCGCTGGAATTGCGCAGATGATGCCGTACAAGATGAACAGCCCGAGATCGGCCCCCGTATTCTCCGCCACCACCAGCGGTCCCGGCGTCGGCGCAATCATGTTGTGCGATGTAATCAGGCCGATGCCGAGAGCGGTTACAAAGGTCATCACTGCGATCCCCGTACGGGTGGCCAGACTCTTGAGCAGACCGCTCAGGATGACGAAGGCCGCGTCGAAAAAGACCGGTATCGATACAACCGTGCCGGTTATGGCGAGGCCCGCCGGCGATTTCTTGATGCCGAACAGCTTCAGCAGCGCCCCGGCAATTTTCTCGACAGCGCCCGATGCTCCGAGAAACTGTCCGAAAATGACGCCAAGCCCGATCAATATGCCGACGCCGGTCAGCGTATTGCCGAATCCGGCGGTGACGACGCCCGGCACCTCCTTCAGCGGCATGCCGATGGCGATCGCCGTGCCGAAGGCGATGAAGGTGAGAGCCAGAAAAGGCTCGACCTTCCACTTGATAATGAGCAGGAACAAGAAGGCCAATGCGATAAGGAATACAACCATAAGCATAGGACCTGTCAGCATTTATGTTTCCCCCAATATGGTGTGAATAGATTTTGCAATTGGCCGGCGCGGGATATTAGCGGCTTTTCTGGACAATCGTGCCGGCCAAGTTTTCATAGTATTGCACCACGCCGCAGTGGTCATCCGCCTGCTTGCCGGCTTCCTTGAGCGTCTCGAAAACATGCTTGACATGAGCGGTCAGCGGAAGCGGAACCGCGAGCGATTCGGCCGTTTCCATGACGTTCGTCAAATCTTTCAGGTTGATGTCGATGCGGCCGCCCGCCTTGAAGTTGCGTTCCACGATCATCGGCACCTTCGCGTCGAGGACGGCGCTTCCCGCCAGGCCGCCGCGAATCGCCTCATACATTTTTTCGATATCGATGCCTGCTTTAGCCGCCAGCACCAGCGCCTCGGACATCGCGGCAATGTTGACGTTGACGATAATCTGATTCGCCAGCTTGGCGGTCGCCCCGCTGCCGCTCGCGCCGACCCGGACAACGTCTTTGCCCATGCAGGCCAAAACCGGCTTCACCCGCTCGAATGCCGCTTCGTCTCCGCCGACCATGATCGAAAGCGTGCCGTCGATCGCCTTCGGCTCGCCGCCGCTCACGGGAGCGTCCAGCATCGGAATTCCCTGCTCCTGCAAACGAGCGGCAATTTCCCGCACCACGACGGGAGACGTCGAGCTCATGTCCACGACGACCGACCCGGATTTTGCGCCTTGCGCAATGCCGTTATCGCCGAGAATGACACTGCGGACAATCTCGTTATTAGGCAGCATTGTAATCATAATATCGCTTTCACGGGCAACCGCTTGCGGAGAGACTTCGCTTGCCGCGCCAGCCTGCACCAGCTCGCCGACGGCCTGCTCATTGATATCGTTGACGATGACAGCGTATCCATGCTTGAGCAAGTTTTTGGCCATCGGTTTTCCCATGATGCCTAGGCCAATAAAGCCTATTTTCATTTGTCGTTCCTCCCGGTATGTCAATATTGAACTGTGATCACAATCATATTGTACACAAAAACTTTAAATTTGTATACAATTTTATCGAAATTGAATACAACTTTGAAAATAACCACTTGGAACGCCTGATCTTTCGCCTTATAATTTAAGAATAGACGCCTACGACGAGCGATTCCTTTCGTTTTGTCATCGGTCGTCACCTGCGGTATTGAGATTAACCGGACTCCGGCGAGCAGCGAAGGAAGGAACGTCGAAATGAACAAACCATCGCCCCAAGCGGCGTATATTCACTGTTATGAGCAGATTCGCGATAAAATATTAAACGGCGAGCTGCCGGCCGGCATGAAGCTGGTGGAGGAGCGTTTGGCCGCGGAAATGGGAGTAAGCCGCACCCCGGTCAGGGAATCGATCCGGAGGTTGGAGCAGGAAGGGTTGATCAAGAAGAAGCGCGTAGTCAATCCGACCGACGAGGAGCTGCGGCATATTTTCCAGGTGCGTATTTTATTGGAGGGCTTCGCCGCGCGCTGCGCCGCTTCTTATATGGATGACGCGACATTGGGCAGGCTGCAGCAGTGCATCGATATCGCCCGCAAAGGCGACGATCAAGAGACGATGCTGGCAAACAAGGAGTTTCACGACCTGATCGTGCAGTCCAGCCGCAATCCCGAAATCGTGAGCATCATCGACCGCATGCAGTCCATCATTTACTTGTTCCGCAAGGCGGTCGTCTACTACAAGCGCCCGTTCCTCATCGACGAGCACCAGAGCATTCTGGATGCGATCCGCGCCCGCGACGCAGCCAGGGCCGAACGGCTGATGCAGGAGCATTTGCAGGCGGACCTCGATTTTTATTTGCATTTGGGCCGGCGATAGGCGAATATGAAAAGACTGCTCTCGGCAGAGCGCCGCAAAGCAGTCTTAGGATAGTTTTATCAACACCACAGGCGACGACCGATGACGAGAGGTTGGTTCGTCATCGGCGCTTATCCTGGCCTGGATGACGCATGTCAACCAACGCTTATTTCGCCGAGCGAGCGGATCAATATATCCGCTTCCGGAGCCAGCGCTTCGGCCGACCCTTCATAGGTGACGATGCCGACCGCCAGGCTTCCGGCTGCCTTGGCCATCCTCAGATCGACCAAAGAATCGCCGACGACCGCAATGTCGGACGGCGCGATATCCAGCCTGTCGCACACGGCATGAACCATATCCGGGGCCGGCTTCCCGTTCTCGACCTGTTCCGGCGTAATGATGAAATCAAGCCGGTCGGCAACATCCAGCAGGCGCATGCAGGCTTGCGTACGCGGGAGCGCATCGGAGGTGACAATGCCGGCATAAATCCCCGCTTCCTTGAGCGCATGAATAACTTCCGGGGCTCCCTCCGCCCGGCGGAACGCTTGATCGAGCTCCATGTTCTTATCGGCTTCTCTGAATATTTCCTCCGCCAGCTGCTTGCACTGGACCCACGGCCAGCCTTTCAACTGGTATATCAGACCGGCGGTTATGGTGATTTCTTCCGCCGTCGTCGCGACAGCCAGCACGCCCTGATGATCGATCGATTGGTCGGTGAGCCCCATCAGACGGCTCCATGATTGCTGATGCTCGCTCCCCACCCTGGCTACGAATTCCTCTTGCCGCAAACGATCGATATAGCGCCAAAAGCAGGCCGCATCGAACAGCGTGCCGTCTTTATCGAATGCAACGCATTTGACGTTGGTTGCTTTTCCTCCAATATATACGTTCGGTTCTGTCATCCTCGTCTGCCTCCCTGTCGAAACAAAATCCGGCGGCGAATGTGCAATACCTCAGGTCAACGGCCGATGATGGGCGATTGCCCGTCACAAGAGTCTATCCATTCCATTGTACCACACATTTCAACCACGGCCATTGCGGCTTTGCCAGCAGCTTAGGCACTTCATGCGGATCAACGACCCGATCGGGAATGAAATCCATCGACAACAAGCCGTGTTCTATACATTCCAATACTTTGTTCCAAAGCGTCGGCGCGTTGGTTCGGCCATAGATCGTTACATTTTTCAAAATCACTTCTTGATGCGGAAAAGCCTTCGATTCGGCTTCCTGTAAGCCGTATAAAATGATTCTCCCGCCGACTCGCACCATGGCGACGGCTTGCCTGACCGTTTCCGAGCCGCCTACGGCATCGATGACAAGATCAAAGCCGCCATGGGCGCGGCCGGCTTTCGTACCGGCCAACTCCTGAATGCCGCCGCTTTCGGCAAAATACGCTGCGCCGCATTGTCTCAGGGCCGGTATCCGCGAGTCCAGTTTATAGGAAACCGACACCGATGCCGCCCCCATCATCCGGGCAATTTGCACGAAGTACATGGCGGCCGGTCCATCGCCGATGACGAGCACATGGTCCCCGGTCTCCACGCCAGCCGCATGAACGGCGCCGAACGGACAGACCAACGGTTCAATCACCGCCGCGGATCTATCGCTGATCGCATCAGGGATGGGGTATACGCATCGCGCAGGAGCTTTCACAAACTGGGCCCATCCTCCATCTTCATTGATGCCGAGCTCGCGGTAATGCCGGCAAAATTCTGAACGCCCGCTGCGGCAAGCGCTGCATGTCGCGCATGGAATGGCCGGGTCGATCACGACCCGGTTTCCCGCTTGCAAATGCTCGACGCCGGTACCAACCTGGTGTATCGTTCCGAATATTTCATGTCCTAAAATGTAACTGGGAGGGAACGGATATTGTCCGTTGAAAATTTCCCGGTCGGTGGCGCAAATCCCCGCATACTGCACCTTCACCAGCACTTCCTGTGCCCCGATTCGCGGAACCGGAACGTCCTCCATTCGCAAATCGCCGGCACCGTGCCACACAAGAGCCTGCATCGTTCTGGGCATCGCTTGTCACCTTTCTGCGCATCGTTCAGGCTGCAGCCATTGTCGCCTGCGAACTCCGCATCCTGCCGATCCTTAAAGGATCATGCCGATGCGCGGCTGATACGCCGTCGCCGACTCGTCATCATAGAACACCATCTCCCGGATCTCTTGTTTGGCCAGCCCGTTAAAGTCGGGAGCAAGCTCGATGCCGAGGCCGGGCTGTTCCGTCATGGACAATTTCCCGTTCGCGAACTGCAGTCTGCTGCGCAGCACATCCGAGGAGTACCATTCGTAATGAGTATCGCTGGCAAAGACAAAGTTGCGGGAGGAGGCAATGAGATGGGCATTGGCCATGGTCGCGATACCGGTTTCGGCCCAGGACCCCGTCACGCACCATATTCCGTAGCTGTTGGCCAGCTCAACAATTTGCTTCGCTTTCAACAAGCCGCCTGCCTCGGACGGGTACACGGTGAACGCCGATACGGCCCCCTTCTCGATCAGCTTGAGCGCCGAATCGAAATTGGTGCAGGATTCGTCTGCCGTGATCGGGACCGGCACGGCGCGGCTGACTGCGGCCAACCCGTCGATATCGTAATACGGCACCGGCTGCTCGACCAGCTGCAGGTCGTATTCCGCCATTTGCTTGATCGCGCGGATGGCCGTCGGCACGCTCCAGATTTGATTGGCGTCGATTCTCAACTTGACATGCGGGCCGACGGCTCGGCGAATTTCTTTGATTCGCTGCGTGTCGTAGTCCACCTCGCGGCCTACCTTGATCTTGATCTCGTCGTATCCTTGAGCCGCCAACGCTTCCGCTTCCTTGGCATTGACAAGAGGATCGTCGATGAATAAGTAGCCCGCGAAACGAACCTCCTCTCTATAAAGTCCGCCAAGAAGATTATACAGCGGCGTATTCAATATTTTCGCCTTGAGATCCAGCAGCGCGATATCGATGCCGGCGAGAGCGTAATAGCCGATTTGAGACCAATTCAAAATATACTCTTCCAGTTGGTGCAGGATCAATTCGGTTTGCATAGGATCTTTGCCGATCAAGAAGGGCTTGAATTCTTTCTCGACGACGGTTTGAATGGTCGGAATCGTCGGGCCGACGCATTCGCCGTATCCGATCAAGCCTTCGTCCGTTTTCAGCTGGATGATGAGCGCAGGCGCATTTCTACGCGTGCCGCCAGACCATTTCGCAGGCTTCTTGAACGGAATCAACACAGGCGTCGTGATCACATCGATAATTTTCATAAAAACGCTCCTTTATATCATGATGATTGTACAGCTGCGCACCTTTAGATTAATCCAGCTCATTGTAATTGTCAACAATAACAATTTTGTTTACACATTTTTGTGATTGTTGACATCAGATGTTTGGTCCGTTATTGTATTTATAGTTATGAATTCATGGAGAGTGGAGGATCGCGATGAGCTCCGAATTTCGGTTTTCGATAAAAAAGACAGATACCTTGCGCAATCAAATCTATCAGGATATTAAAGACGCCGTTATCAGCGGCAAGCTGAAGCCCGGCCAGCGGCTGCGCGAACAGGACTTATCCAGAGATATGGGCGTCAGCCGCGGCCCTATTCGCGAAGCGATTTTGCTGCTTGAACGCGAAGGACTGCTCGTCACCCAGACGCACCGCGAAACGACGGTAGCCCATGTGGAGAAGGTCGAGGTCGACCAATTGCTCAACCCGCTCCGCGTCTTGCTGGAATCTTACTGCATTCAGACGATTCTCCCCCGTCTCAATGAAGCTCATTTCAGCGATTTGGACAACATCTTGAACGAGCTGATCGAAGCATGCAAAAATTCGGACTTGAGCGCCATCGTGAAGAAAGATTTGCAAATTCACGAATACCTGGTCGCTTTGACGGAGGAGCCTTACCTCATCTCCCTCTGGTCCGGCGTCTCTTCCCGAATCGTGTTTCATTTCATCAACAATTCGCATGTTCACCAGCAGAATGACTTCTCGCAGCTGATTGATGAGCATCGCGAGCTGCTGGATGCCATTAAGACCAAGGACTGGGCGATCATTGAACCGGTCTTGAGACGGCATATCTACTAAACGAAAGCGCCCCCGAATTTCATCGGGCGGGCGCTTTGTTTTGGCATTGCCGGGAGCGCTCCTAGGTTAAGGCAGCAAGGACGCTCCCCCCATTACCGGATACATGGGAAGGCTGCGGAATGCTTCCGCATGCCGGACCCCTATTGCCATGCCCCTCATCGCGCTCGTCTTGGAGACGAATTCGATGTAATCCATGCCATATTGGTACTGAAGCCATTGGTCCTGGCTCGCATGGGCGCGAATCATGCTGTTTTTCCGTTCATAGACGTCCGATATATCCACATAAAATTCAGGCTCAAAGCCAATGCCGCCCAAATTGTCCATCACAAACACATGAGGAATCCGGGCCATGGGCGGATATTCCGTCTCGATCAGCGGGACCGTCACCGGGATTCTGCAGTCCACGGCAATCTCGCCGCATATGCGGTGGTCGGGATGATAATCGTTATTCCCGTGCACGAACATCACGTCGGGGGCCGCCTTGCGAATCGCATTGATAAAGACCAGTCTCGTCTCCCTGGTATGGAACAGAAACTCGTCGTCATACCCCAGCCAGATCAAGTCCGCGCCAATGCAAGCCGCCGACGCTTCGGCCTCATTCCGGCGAACCGCAGCGATCTCCTCCTGCGACAAGACGGGAGAGCCGACATTGCCGTTCGTGGCAATCATGATGGTCACCTGGTCACCTCGCGCCGCATATTTGGCCAGCGTTCCTCCGCACAAAATCTCCACATCGTCGGGATGAGCTCCAATCGCAAGCACACGCATCCTATCTCCTCCTGCTTCTGCTTTATCCTTTATCCTTTATCCTTTGACCGATCCGCTCGTCATTCCTTCGATCATAAACCGTTGACCGAACAAATAGATTACAAGCACCGGCAATGCCGTTAAAAAAATATTGCCGAAGATATAGTTCCAATCCGTGCTGAAATAGCCATAAAACCGGTAAATATTCAGAGGCATCGTCCAATATCGGTTATCGTTCAAGAAAAACAGGGGGATTTGCGAATCGTTCCAGACATTCATGAACACTAAGATGGCAGCCGTAAACGTGATCGGTTTCATCAGTGGAAAAATGATCACGGCGAACATCCGGTATGGCCCGCATCCGTCGATCGTTGCCGCTTCGTCCATTTCTCTCGGAATGGTTCTGATAAATCCGACATAAATAAACATGGCGAACGGAATCAAAATACCGGCAAAGATCATCATAATCCCGGTTCGCGTATTCAGAAGGCTGAGCGCTTTGAGAACATTAAACGTAGTGACCAGGCTGATCGGCGCAACCATGCCCAGCAGGAAGAAGCGATACAGCGCTGACGATATCCATCCGCGCGTCCGGGCGATATAGAAGCTGAGAAGCGCAGAACAAATCAGCACAATCAAGACCGAACCGGCTGTCACAATGATGCTGTTGACGAAGCCTTGAACAACCAATCCCCGCTCAAAGACGACGCGGTAATTGTCCAGCAGGTGCAGCTCCGAAGGAAGCGTAAGGCGAAATAAACCTGCTTCCTTACTGCTTTTGACCGATGTCAGCAGCACCATGAAATAGGGAACGAGAATCGTGACGCTCATCGCCCACAAGCACACTTCCGCGATAACGCCCCATCGTCTTCGCCGGCGTTCCATTACCCGCCCACCTCCTTTTTGGTCAAATAAGAGAGCAGCGGCATCGATATGAGAATAATGAGCAGCACGAGAATCAGGTTCAATGCCGTGCTGTAACCGTAAAGTCCCTGGCCCATATATTTGTAGACCAGCGTCATTAACACTTCGGATGAATTGCCCGGCCCGCCCTGCGTCAGGAAATATACGCCTTCGAACATGCGGGCGCCGTAAATCACAGACAGCAGAACATTAATCGTAATGGCAGGCATCAACAGAGGAAGCGTTACATGCACGAATTTCGCCCAAGCGGTCGCTCCGTCGATCTCTGCAGCTTCATAATAATCGGCAGAAATATTTTGAATGCCGGCAATGTAGATCGCCATCGTAATTCCGGATGCGCGCCAAATCTCCATAAGGCAGGCAGCGTATATGGAAAGGGAGGGATCTCCAATCCAGCCGAGCGCCAAAAAATCAAGCTTCATCGAGCGCAGCAGGTTGTTGACAAAGCCGGTATGCGGATTCAGCAGCCCTTGAAAAATTAGTCCTACCGCCACAATATTAAGAATGGCCGGCGAAAAATAAACCGCGCGCAGCGCATTGCGCGACCGCATTCCCATCGTCAGGAGCACGGCCAATAGGAGCGGTATGACATTTTTTCCGATAGTAGTGATCGCTGCATACAGAAACGTATTTTTCAGTGCGACGACAAAATCGGGATTGCGCATAACCTCAGTGAACTGGGCGAGCCCGACAAACCGTATCGTTGTCTCCGTCGCGTTCCAGTCGGTGAACGAATAATAGAATCCCAGCACCGTCGGATAAATGAAAAACACGGCATAAATAACGAATGCGGGAACGACGAACATGACGGGATAATATAATGGAAGTTTTCGCCTACGCAGCGCGCGCCCTGTCTTTACTTCAGCAACGCTTGACATGCAGCCTCCCTCCGATCTCGGCCATCCGGATTTCACGGGTTCCATCCGGGAAGATTTTTCCCTTTGGCCACAATTTCCATTTTGGCATTGAGCTCCGTGAGCACCTGGGACGGAGTTTTTCTGCCCAGCATCATTTCCTGCATCATTTTCCTGGCGTCCATATCGTTCCAGGCGGCGTATCTTCCGAACATCCCCATAAAGGCTTTTCCTTCATCGATGTAACGCTGCAAATCTCCGCTGAGCATATTCGGCTTGGCATCCACATCGGCGAAGACCGAGATACCCGGAGACTTCTGCAGGTAGATCTCCTGCTGCTCCTTTGCAGCGAAGAAGCGGATAAAATCCAGCGCCTCTTCCTTGTGCGCCGCTTTCGAGTTGACCGAGACGCCTACCCCTGCGTAGAGCGAAATGGCGCCGGGCGTATCGCCGAAAGGCAAGGAGAAGAATCCCAGCTCCAGCTCCGGATATTTCGCAAGCAGCGGCTCGAGGATAAAATCGCCGGCCGGATGCATCGCGACTCGCCCGGTGCCCAGATTTTCCTGAGACATCTCAAATGTCGTAGAAATGAAATCCTCGTTGATATACCCTTGCTCCTTCAATTCCACCATTTGCTCCAGCGCCTGCTCGTATTCCTTGACCTCCGTTATTTTCAATCTGTGTGTATTCAGGTCGTGCCAGAATCGATCGGCTTCCTTGCTTCGATTCAGCTCGGCATTCGCGAACAGCTGGTGCATCATATGCGTCGTGCCGAATTCGCTTCCGTTAGCCAGCTGAATATTGACCGGAATGATCCCCGCCTGCCTGAGCTTCCCGCAGACTGCCAAAAAATCGTCCCACGTCTTCGGCACCTCGAGCCCGAGCTTGGCAAATATCGCCTTGTTGTACAACATCCCCATACCACCCGGATTCGTAACGGGCAGTCCGGTTATTCGGCCATCATTCCACTGAATCATCGTTCTTCCGCTTTCCGACAGCCGACTTTCCCAAGGCTCTCCGGTGAGATCCTCGAACCATTCCTGGGGAACGTTGAATTGGGACATGGCGATATCGTCGGTTACGAACAAATCGGGCCCTTCATCGGAAAGCATCTTGATCTTTAAAATATTTTCGTACTCGGTCGCAGGGAAGAGCTGGACATCGACCTGGTTGCCGCTGCTGAATTCGTACTGCGCGATGAAATCCTTGAGCCTATTGCTGTAATTTTCCGAAGTAATCATAAATTTCAACGTCTTCGATGCTCCCCCGCTTTCGCTGCGCTCCGAATTCCCGCCGCCGGTACAAGCGGTCAGAAGCGATGTCGCAACCAGGCCGGAAAGCACAAGCAGCTTGTTGGTACCGACTTTCATCTTGCCTACCTCCCCGTAATAATTGGAATACCGGATCATACGCTTACCAATCCAACCTTTGTCATCTCTTCGGAACCGATTATTACATGGGCCATATCCCCCCTGAATTGGCTGCGCTTTCATCCGCTTTGAACATAGTATAATTTGTCACTACTCGAATTGTCAATGTTATTGTTGACAATTAAAAAGACGAGGTGATACTATTTATGACATAGCGCTGACAGAGTCAATATAGCGCCGAATGCAACCATGCAAAACCAATTGTACTCAGGAGGTTGGGGTATGAAGAAAAGAAGCATTTACGGGCTGTTAGGCCTGGCACTGGTGCTTGCGATCACGGGATGCACCGGGACAGGAAGCTCCGGCGAAGTGGAGAGCTCCATTTTGACGAAAGTGGTTCAATCCAAAAAACTGAAGGTGGGAGTGATCCTCTCCTACCCGCCATTCGGATTCAAAGACGAGCAAAATAATCCGCAGGGCTACGATGTGGACATTGCCAAAGAACTGGCGAAATCCCTAAACGCGGAGCTGGAGATCATCGATCTGGACTCTTCCTCGCGCATCCCGGCGATAGAAACAGGGAAGGTCGATGCAGTGATAGGCAGCTTTTCGCGCACCTACGAACGCTTGCAGAAGTTCAATGTTTCCGATCCTTACTCCGCTGCCAGCGAGAAAATGCTGGTCAAGAAGGACAGCGGCATTGAACAAGTGCAGGATCTTAACAACAGGAAGGTCGCTGTCGTCAAGGGATCGACCAATCAGGCAGTGACCGAGCTGGCGCCGCAGGCTCAGCTTGCCTATTTTTCCAATTCAGCGGAATGCGTGCTGGCCGTCAAGAACGGCCAAGCGGATGCGTTCGTCGAGGATGAAAGCTTCCTCGCTTACCAGGCCAAGCTGCATCCCGAGCTCAAAGTCGCCGGCGACCCGCTCATTGCCCCGCTCTATCAAGGGATAGCCGTGCGCAAAGGAGACCAGGAATGGTTAAATTACTTGAACTTTTTTGTTTTTCAGATGAATACTCAAGGAACGAACAAGAGCCTGTACACGAAGTGGTTCGGCATTGACCCTCCTTACAAGTTGAATCCTCAGTATTAAACGATCGAGGCGGGATCTGCCGTCAACAAAGCTTGCTTCATGGCAAGGAGGTATACGGATGATTATAGACTGGTCGACTCCACTCCGGCATTGGGACTACTTCGCTGGCGGTGCTATCATGACTTTATGGCTGACCGTCGTTATTTTTCTTCTGTCATCGATCATCGGCGTGCTGCTGGCGGTGCTGCGCTATAACAAGCGCACCTACCCTCTCTATGCGATCTCGACCGTGTATGTGGAGCTGATCCGAAATACGCCTGCTCTGGTCCAGGTGTTCCTGATCTATTTCGGCCTTCCTCAATTCGGCATCAGCTTTACGCCGCTTCAAGCCGGGATTATTGCCCTGACCATAAACAACTCGGCCTATATGTCAGAAATTATCAGAGCGGGCATTGCGTCGATCCCCAGAGGACAGTGGGATGCAGGCAAGGCGCTCGGCCTGACTTATGCCCAAATGTTCAGGCATATTATTTTTCCGCAAGCGTTCAAGCATATTTTCCCGGTATCTGCGAATCAATTCATTATGGTGATCTTCAATACCAGTCTGCTGGCAATTCTCGACGTCAAAGAATTGACCGACCGCGCTTTGATCTTAAACGGACAAACTTTCCGAACCTTGGAAATATTCGTGTTCGTCACAGGACTTTATTACGCGATTTATTTTGTAGTTTCCACGTTTTCCCACTGGGTAAATCGCCGATTGTTTACATCACACGCGAAGTAAGGTGACAGCCATGGACTGGAGTGTAATCTACGAATACCGATACTTGTTGTGGAATGGATTCATTGTGACATGCAAGCTCTCGATTACAGCGATCCTCTTGGGAACGCTCGCGGGAATTGCGGTCAGCATGGCGAGAACGAGCCGGATCGCGTGGCTGAAGATACCGCTTACGGCGTATGTGCAACTGTTTCGCGGGTCGCCCCTGCTCATCCAATTGTTTATGTTTTATTTTGGCTTGTCGTACATCGGGGTTAATATCGACATTTTCAAGGCAACAGCGCTGGTGTTTACCTTATATGCCGGCGCCTACATCTCCGAAATCATCAAGGCGGGCATTGAATCGATCCCCAAGGGGCAATTCGAAGCGGCCAAAGCGCTTGGCTTCTCTTATGTTCTGCTGATGTTCAGAATCGTGTTGCCGCAAACCTTGAAGGTTTCCTTGCCGCCGCTGATCGGCTTCAACCTTACGCTGATCAAAGATAGCTCTATCGCCTCGATCGTCGGCTATGCCGAGTTATTGCATCAAGGCAAAACGATCATGAATATGTCCGGCAAGCCTTTTGAAGTGCTGCTTTTCATCTCGCTCATTTATTTTGTCATTTGTTACCCGCTTTCCATGTTTGTAGCCTGGATGGAAAGGAGAATCTATATCCGATGATTTCGCTTCGGCATCTGAACAAATCTTTCGGTTCGCTGCAAATTCTTCATAATGTGTCGCTTCATGTCGGCAAAGGGGAGGTCGTGGTCGTCATCGGCCCAAGCGGCTCGGGCAAGAGCACGATGCTCCGCTGCATCAACCAGTTGGAAACGATGGATTCCGGCGAAATCTACCTGGACGGCCAGCCCCTTGCCGCCGCTCACAAAAATGCCGCGCGCAAGATCGGAACTGAAATCGGCATGGTGTTTCAATCGTTCAACTTGTTTCCCCATTTGACCGTTTTTCAAAATATTGCCCTCGGTCCCCGGCATGTGCGCAAGCTGAATCAACAGCAGGTAAAGGACATCGTGGAGACGCTGCTGGCGAAGGTAGGGCTGCTTGACAAGAAGGACCGCTACCCGGAGCAGCTGTCAGGTGGCCAGCAGCAGCGGATCGCGATTGCCCGCGCTTTGGCGATGCAGCCGAAAATCATGCTGTTCGATGAGCCGACATCCGCCCTTGATCCCGAGCTTGTCGGAGAAGTGTTAGCTGTGATGAAGGATTTGGCCAAAGAAGGGATGACGATGATCGTCGTCACGCATGAGATGAATTTCGCCCGCGAGGTGGCTGATCGCATTGTGGTGATGGCGGATGGCCGCATCATTGAAGAGGGCCAGCCGAACGATATTTTTACCGCCCCGCAAAACCCGCGAACCCGGGAATTTCTCAAAGCCGTTATTCAGGAATAAGACGTCCGGTGTTCGCTGATGGCAGCGCCGCAGTTGCAGCCCCTAAGCTGCGGCGCTATCCTGTTGCCCGGTGCGGCATCTTGTCTATAAGCTTGGCTCGACACGCAGCATCTTGTCGATATGCCCGGTTTGACACGCAGCATCTTGTCGATATGCCTGCTTGACACGCAGCATCTTGTCGATATGCCTGCTTGACACGCGGCATCTTGTCGATATGCCCGGTTTGACACGCAGCATCTTATTCGCCGCCCCGCTTGCCGTCGAGAAGCGAATCGTCTTCAGACGAATCGCCTTCAGACGCGGGCTTTGCGCTGCCGACCTGGCCGAAATCGGGCGCCGAAGGAAGCAGTTCTTTCAATCGATCCTGCAGATGGTCCATAAGCTCTTGAAACTGCCGCGCTTGCCTGGAGGACGGATCGGCCTTGGCCGCCTCGGCCGCTGCCGCCATCATGTAGATGACTTCAGACCATTCCTTCATCAATCCGCGCAAATGCCGCTTGCTATACTCGCCGCCGCGCGGACGTTGTCGTCCATCGTATGCCCAGCGGCGCTCCGGCCGCTCCATGTCCGACCTTCCCTGTTCGCGAAGATAGGCCCGCCCCGCTTCCGTGATATGGTACAGCTTCTTCCCGTCCGCTTCGCTGGAGCCAATCAGCTGCAGATCTTCAAGCAGCTGCAGATTAGGGTACACGGAGCCAGGGCTTGGCGAATACAGACCGCCCGTCTTCTCCTCCATCGCCTTGATCAACTGATAGCCGTGCATCGGCTCTGCCGCCAACAGCTCAAGCAGCGCGAACTTGAACCGGCCGCGTTCGAAGAAGCGCCTGCCTTCGCCCCGTCCGCCAAAACCGCCGCCGCGCGGCCCGCCATGCCGGTATCTGCGCAGCAGTTCGCGGTGCATATCCTCTCTGTCCATATCTTCTTTGTCGAACCATTTTCGCTCCGGATGATTTCCCCGCCAGGCACGGTGATTGTGAAGTTTACTCAATGTGATCACTCCTTAATACGATATATCGTTATCTTATTACGATATATCGCATTGAGTCAATAGCTTTTTGCTGCGCTGCAGGTAAAGATGTTTCGGATGGGAAAGGATTAGTAACAAGGAGAATTCAGGCGGTATACGAAGATATATAGTGTTCTATTCATATAGAATACCCATACAATAATACAATCAATTTATAGAGAGCTGCGGCATTCTTACACTGAATTCTCAATACCCGCAGGCAACGACCGATGACGAAGGAATTCATCGTCATAGGCGTCTATCTTGAAAAATGGGACGGAGCCCTCCGGCGAATTATCAAGAGAGACGCCCACGAGGATTGCGCGGCCCCATCAGAAGATGAAAATGGGCAGCGCACCCTGGGCAATTTTCGGGGAGAGTCAGCAAATGTTGTATTTTGTACAACAAAAACGGGGGGATACTCCGCATTTGCGGCTCAATGTTGTAAAAAATACAACATTTCGGGCGATGTTCCCGGGTTTGAAGCCAATCTCGCCCAAATTGTTGCACGAAATACAACATTCCCCTTCCTTTGGTGCGAAGAGGCTAGAAATTGTTGCACTTTTTGCAGGATTCGCCGCCTCATGCGCCTGGGGTGTTCCCGGGGAGGGGCAGACACGCAGGCGCTGACGTCGAGTTCGAACGCTTACGCGGCACGCGGACGCTAACGCGGCGGGCGGGCGCTGACGCGGCACGCGGACGTTAACGCGGCGCTCGGGGGGCCGCCGGCGGAGCACCCCCGCTTGCGGGCTTCTCCCCGCATCACGCCCTCCGGCTGCTCCGCTTCTGTGCTGCTCCGCTGCGCTACAGCAACCGCACCGTACACTCGTGATCGAACGGCGTCACAAGATTGACGTGCACGTACCGGCAGCCGGCGGGATGCTGATCGTCCCGCAGGACGGGCAGCCAATGCTCATAAGCGCCGCCGGCGATTTCCAGCGCCGAATCGCCCGCTGTATACAGCGCTTTGCCGCCGCGGAGCATATGCCTGCCCTCTCCGATCTCCGCTACATCGTCGCCCGTCACCGACCCTTCGCTGCCGAGAATAAAGGTCAGCTGTGTACATACATCCTCCCGTTCGTCGGACCGGATGCGTATGCGCCACGCGTTCCCTTCCCCGCGGCGAAGCTCCGCCTCCAGCCGATGCTCCTGCAGATGCGTGACCGGGCGATGCTGGTGAGGCAGCAAATACCACGGGCTGAGCGCAGCCCGACTCGCCAGCTCCGGCAGCTCTATCAACCGCCCTCGAGGAACGGGGCCGCGATATCCTTTCGCCATGCGGATGCCGAGCCGATACGCTCCCGCTTCGGGCTCGCCGGTCAGCTCCTCGAACCGCACGATTCCCGGCGAGAACGAGGTCGACAGCTTCACCCCGAGCAGTCTCGCCTTCTTGTGCCGCAGCGAAAAAAAGGAAGGCGTCCGGGCCATGATCGTAACGCTCGTCTCCCCTTCCCGAATCCGCACGACCGGAGCGCCGAAAGCAAGATGCATGCTGCTGTGCTCGATCCGCATATGATGCCCGACGCCCTCGGCGAGATGAAGATGCTCCCGAACCGGATGCCGCCCGTTCAGCGTCACATGGTACCGTTCCGGCAGCGGAGCGCGCTCCAGGCCGCTCAGATCGGCCAATTCCGGGAACGTCATGCATCCCAGGAGCGCGTTGTTGTTGACGCCTCCGGGATCTGCGATGAACTGGGCCGAGTAGTCCGCCATGGCAGCGAACAGCGGATTGCGGTCCATGGCCGCCATCAGCCGATAGGCCAAAAAGTATCCGGACAAATCGGCCCTCTGCCCGAAATCTTGGCGCCCCGAATAATCGGTGACGACTTCGCCGGACGGATGCACCAAATAAACCATCATGTTCAGATTGCGCCGGACCGCATCCAGCAGCTCGGGCCTGCCCAGCACCCTGGCGGTATGATACAAGGAGATATCGCTGACCGCGTTATAGATGCCGTTGCTCCGCTCCGTCCACTCTCCGTCCGCGGTAATATCGAGCCCTTCGGCCAGCCACTCCTCGGCGCGCTCCAGCAGCTGCGGGTCTGCGAAGAGTTCGTAGAGCAGCGCCAAAGCGGCCGTGATCACCCAGCGATGGTTGGGAGTATGGCAGCCGCCCGTCATGAGAGCGGGAATCGTCCGCTGCAAAAAAAGCCGCAGCTTCCCGGCAACAGGCTCGGATTCCGGCAGCTGCCCGCGCCTGAGCAGCCGATATACCTGCGCCAGCCCGCCGACCACAAAGGCTGTATCCGGCGGGGAATTGAAATTCGTCGAACCGAGCGATACGGTGCCGTCGGCATGCTGCCGGTTCAGGACGAAATCGGCCGCCCGGTCCAGCGCTTGCAGCAGCTGCGCATTCCGGTAAAAGCTGGAGGCCGGATGCAGCAGCGCGCACGCCCAGACGGCCATAACGCTGGGCGTGCCCAAATGATTCGCCCGGGCGATGCCGCTCGCCGGATCGATGATGCCGCCGTCATACTTGGAGCCGGGGTCGTTCAGCTGACGCCCCAGCCCTTCCTTCGTCCATTCGTCGTTGAGCCGAACCAATCTTTCATATGCCGGGTCCATCGGATGCGCTCCTCTCTATGGGCTGCCTCTTCCGCGCCGCCAGCTTGGCCTCAAGCAGCGCATGGCTTTCTTCAATCGCCTGGGGCTCGCAGGCTGCCTTCAGCTCGTATACCTTCACCTTGGCCGCTTCGATCGCCCCGAGGAAGCGGTCGAACAGTTCCATGTCCTTGCTGTGCACATAGGGGCACCAGTGGTCGGACAGCTCCAGCGTTTCATGAATATGCACGCCGACGATATATTGGAGTACCTCCGGCAGCTCCTGCCGGTTATCGTACAGCCCCATGCGCTCCATCATCATCGCGTGGCCGATGTCGTACCATAAGCCGACCGGACTTCCCTGCAGGCCGTCGCAGATCGCCCTCGCTTCCGACAACGTCGGAATCTGGTAGCAGCGCGATCGCGTCTCGATCCCGACAAGCACGTTCCAGCCCTTGGCGGCGGCCCGGTCGCAGGCCTCCTCCAGGCTTTCCCGAATGCGGCGCACATAGGTCGGGCTCAGCCGTTCCCGGCGCTCCAGCATCTCGCTCCACAGCTTGCGGTACTCGGGCGAATCTTTGCCGCGCTCGCGGTAGATTTTCTTTAGCTCCGCATCGATATTGCGCTCGAACGGCACCTCGCCGGGGTGGACAACGACCGCTTGCGCTCCGTAGCGATGGGCGTATTCCATGGAACGGATCAGGAGCTCCACCGCGCGCCTGCGCTTCCCGGCATCGTCGAAGCCGAGCATGACGGAATCCGTATCGTAATCCGGATCGTCCACATAAGGAAAGACGTTGTGCACGCTCGATATCCCGATCGCGCCGCGCTCTATCATCGGCTCGATCGTCTGCAGCAGCCCGTCATGTACGTTATAATTCAGCTCCACATAGCGAAAGCCCAATTCCTTGATTTCCTCCACCATATCGCTGCCGACCGTATGCCGCTTGATGTTCCAGCATGTGGAGAAAGAAAACTCCCCCTTATCCGCTCCCATCATAAATCCTCCTTCTGAATTCTCTGTCTCAAGTCCCCCTTCGAGGGTCGCGCCTTACCCTTTGACCGCGCCCAGCATAATGCCCGATACAAAATACCGCTGCAGCCACGGATAGACGAGCAGTATCGGCACCGTAGCGAACATGACGCTGGCCGCCTTCAGGCTTTCCGGCAAAAACTGCACAAGCTGCGTCCCTTCCAGCTGTATCAGGTCATTCACCATATTGTTCATCACAAGCTGGTACAGCTTGAGCTGGAGCGGATACAGATTCGGATCGGTAATATAGAACAGCGTGTCCATAAACCCGTTCCAGCGGCTGACGGCATAAAACAGGCTCAGCGTGGCGATCACCGGCATCGAGAGCGGGATCACGATCTGCCACAGCACGCGAAAATGGCTCGCTCCGTCGATCTCGGCCGATTCGTGCAGACTGCTCGGAATCGACTGAAAAAAGTTGATCAGAATAATCAGGTTGAACGGGCTGATCATCGCCGGCAAGATCAACGCCCACATCGTATTCATCAAGTGCAGCTCTTTGATCAGGATATATTCCGGAATAATGCCGCCGCTGAAAAACATCGTAATGACGATCAGCAGCATAAAAAACTTTTTGCCCCACAAATAAGACTTCGTCAGCGGATAAGCGGCAATGATCGACATCGTCATGCAAATCAGCGTAAAGCTTATCGTCAGCAGCACCGTAAATCCCATGGACCTGAGCATGGTGATGTCCTGCAGCACCTTTTTATACGCTTCGAAATTGATTTCAACCGGAAAAATCGTCACATCGCCCGACATGATCGCCCGGTTCGAGCTCAGCGATATCGAAAAAATATGAAGAAACGGGGCCAAGCACAACAGCAGGGCAATGAAGATGACCGCGATCACGATCGCATCGGCGATGCGGTTTGCGGCTTTGGCATTCATGCGCGTCAGCTCCTTTCCTGCGGATTTAGATGATGCCTTGGTCGGTCGTTTTCTTGGCGATGTAATTGGCGGACAGAATGAAGATAAGCCCGACGACAGCCTGGAAGAACCCGACCCCGGTCGCCAGCGAATACTGCGCCGATTGCAGGCCCATTTTGTATACGAAGGTGCTCAGCACCTCGGAAAACTCGCTGACGGACACATTGCCCAGCACATAGGGCCGCTCGAAGCCGATCTGCACCAGCTCGCCGAGCTTCAGAATGAGCAGGACGACGATCGTCGATTGAATGCCGGGAAGCGTCACATAGCGGATTTTGGTCCATCGCCCCGCTCCGTCCACCTCCGCCGCCTCGTACAGTTCCTTGTTGATGCCGGTCATGGCGGCAAGGTAAATGATCGTGCCCCAGCCGGCGCTGTGCCATACTCCTGTCGCGATATAGGTGACGACCCAATACATCTTGTCCGACAGCCACGGAATCGGCTCCATGCCGACGTTCATCAAGACCGTATTGACGATCCCTGTTTTCGTCGCAAACACTTGATACACAATGCCCCCGACGATAACCCAGGAAATAAAATGTGGCAGATACAGAATCGTTTGCGACAGTTTTTTGTACCAGGCGTGCCGCAATTCGTTCAGCATCATCGCCAAAATAATCGGCGCCGGAAACGAAAAGGCGAGATCGAGAAAATTGAGCATGAGGGTATTCCGAAACGCGACGTAGAACTCCCGCATGCCGAAAATTTCCTTGAACGTATCGAAGCCGCTCCAGGGGCTGGCGTTAATGCCTTCGAACATGTTGTAATCCTTGAAGGCGATCGTCACGCCGTACATCGGTCCGTATTTGAACACCAGAAAGTACGCGATCGGCAGCACAAGCAGGACATACAGCTGCCAATGCCGCCGCAGGAAGGTGATCGCCCGTTGGTGCCGGGCCGCTTCCATCCGGCGGTCCGAGTCTGTCGCAGCGGTTGTATTCAATCGCTAGACCTCCTTACGCCTCCCCGCGCCGCGCTTCATGCACGAATCGCGCTGCTCTCTAATGCATGAAGCGCGGCGGACGGACCGGCCGTTATTTTTTCATCGCCTGGTAAGCGGCTTTGCGCTCTTCCGCAATCTCTCTGCCGCCGCTGTTCATGAAGTCGCTCAGCATTTGCTCGTACGTCTTGTCGAAATCTTCCGGCTTCGCCAGCACCGATTTCACCAGCAGCTCATGATATTTGTCCAGCAGGCTGCTGCCGTACTTCACCTCGGCTTGAATCGGCTTCGGGAAGCGGACCATCGGAACCGTGTCGGTCATCGAAATTTTTCGCGCCAGCTTGCCATCTTCTATAAATTCCGGGGCCAGGTACACAACGCTCAGCAAGTCGTTTTTCTGCGGGTCTCCGAGGTCCTGCCCGTTGCTGATGATCATGAAGTCGCCGCCGATGAACATTTTATCCTTCGTTTCCTGGTTGTCGAGCAACACCGGGATGCCGTTCTCCATCTTGTGATTCTTGCCTTCATCGCCGTTGAAGATCGTGAAGTAATTATCCTTTTGGGCCATGAAATCCAGGTATTTAACGGCTTCCACCACACGCTTGCTCGACTTCGGCACCATAATGTACATGCCTGCCGGGATATATTGCGGCTTCCAATGCTTGCCGTCCGCTCCGGCGAACGGGTCGACCGGCTTCAGCTTGGCCCCAGGCACGTTCGTCTGAAGCACTCTCGCCACGCCTGGATTGGAAAGCAGCGGGTTGACCGAATCCTCGCTGAACAAGCCGACTTTGCCGTTCATGACATCCTGGTTCATCTTCTTCTTGTCTTTGTCCAGGGCGAAGTCCGGGCTTATCAGCCCTTCGTTGTACAGCTTGTTCAGGAACTGGATCGCTTCCTTATGCCCCGGCGTGAGAATCGGATAATCACGGGAGCCGAGCTGCATCCGCAGCGTGTAGGTCTCCTCTTCGTTCAAATCGGATTTGATGAACGGCCAGATGATCGGCTCATAGGAGGCCGGCGCCAGAGCGAAGCCGAGCGGGATCAAATCTTTGCCGACGTTGCCGGGATCTTTCTCTTTAAACGCTTTCAAAGTGTTGTACACTTCCTCGGTCGTCTGCGGCACGGGCAAATTCAGCGCGTCGAGCCAGTCCTGACGAATGAAGGACGCATATTTGCCCAAGGATACGCGTCTTGCCGGAATCGCGTACTGCACTCCGTCAAACTTGCCGTATGCGAGCGTCTCTTCGCCGAGAAACGCTTTCAAATTGGGGCCGTGCTCATCGAGCACAGGGCCGAGATCGGCGAGTCCTCCCTGCTGCACATATTTGTATACGAGGTTGCTGTCGTAGGTGAACACGATGTCCGGCGCGTCTCCGCCGCTGGCCATCAGCACGTTCAGCTTCTGCACCTCCTGGGAACGCGGCACCGGAACGTACTCGATCTTAATGTTGTTCGGCGTGCCGAAATTGTCCTGCATCCACTTCGTCCAATAATTGTTCGTGGCCGATTGGCCGGCCGGCGCGCTGCCGCGGTCGAAGATCTCGACCTTGAGCGTAACCGGGCTTTTCTTCTCGCCTGTCGAAGTTCCATCAGCTCCCGTCTGCCCGGCCTGAGGCGTGCCCGAACACGCGGCAAGCACGCTGAATGTCATCATGACGCTGATCATTCCTGCTGCCGCTCTCTTGATCGTATGCTTCTGCAAGCGGATCCCGTCCCTTCTTTTTTTGTTCTTGAAATGTTGGATGATGGCCTGCATCTGAACTGCATCGGCGCCGTCTGCGCTGGTCTTGACCGCGCTTTCCCGCTGGACCGCGCCGGGCCGTATTCCCGTTATACTAGAGAACCGGCTGCCGCGGCAATAAACATGATTCGGCCGCACCAACCGAATGTCAAAGCGGCTGCGAACATAGGGCACAAACCATTTTCAGCGGACCAATCAAATTCCGCCGCAGACGACAACTCCCGTGACCAGGCCACGGGAGACAGGTTTTACTTACGGGGCGTTCATCATTTTCCGGTAATCTCCGGGGGTGACGCCGACGATCTTTTTGAAAGTGCGGCCGAACGAGATCGAATGGGTATAGCCTACTTTGACGGCGATGTCCTGGATGGAATCGTCCGTCTGAATCAGCAGCTCCTTGGCGCGTTCCATTCGTACATTGACCATGAAGTCCACGAATTTCATGCCGAAGGCTTCCTTGAACAGCTGGCTCATATATTTGCCGTTCAAATCGAACCGCTCGCTGATGAAGCTGAGCGACAAATCGGGGTTGGCGTAATTCTCCTCGATGTACGCTCTGATCTCGTTCATGATGCGATGATAATGCTTGGACTTGCGCAGCGTCATATATTGCTCGTGCAGCAGCTTGAGCGACCGGGTCAGCGGCAGCAGGATGTCCTCCATCGTCTCGGCCGTCGCGCAAGCCTCCTGGATCGCCGGCTTTGCCGTATGTTCCCACAGCTCTGCGATCTCCTCCGGCATCCCTTCCATGGAGCGCTGGAGAAGTCCGGTCAAATATTGGAGCAGATGCTCCATCTCCTCGCCTGTCAGAAGGTTCTGCGCCAAATATTGAGCAAGCTGGTCCACCTGAAGCTCCCAGGCGTCGTCCGCCAAGCGAAAGCCTGTGCACATCCCGTCCATCAGCTGGTAATATTTGTGCATGTCCTTGCCGCCGGCGGAAGCGCTGCGAATGTCCTCGTACCGGATGACCTGATTGCAGCCCAGTGACATTTTGTACTGCAGCGCCGAATTCGCTTCATCGAAGGATGCGGGAAGATCGGCAAGCTGTCTGACAGCGCGGCCGATGCCGGCCGTGACGGAAAAATGCAGGTTGACCGCGACCCAGGTTCTCAGCTTGTCGACGAGATCCGCCACGTTCGGGGATTTCGTCCGCTCCCCTTGATCGATGATCGCAAGCAAGGCCAAGCGGTCCGCAGTCAGCCATTCCGCCCAGACGGATTGATGGCTGCCCTGAAAAAAATCGTGGACGACATTCGACAGCGCGAATTTGAGCAGGCTCTGATCGCGGGCACTGTATTTTTGCTGGAAGTCGGCGTATTTGTCGATTTCGATAACGAAAGGGACCAGTTCGGTAAACGAAGCCTGAATGCGGAAGCGGCTCGCATTGTCCTCCCATTCTTCCCGCCCGACCGCGCTTCCCCCATCGATCAGCCCGAGGAAAAACTGCTTCCGCCGCACGATCAAATCCTCCTGGTACTGCTTCTCATACTTCTCCGTTTGATCCATCAACGACGCAAGCACCTTCTGAATAAACGAGAATTCGTCCCCGCCCTTGCTCTTGAGCGAATTCCGGTTCTGGTAAGCCTCGATTTGCCGCATGATACCTTCGATCGGCTTGTAATTGCGACGGGTGACGTAAATCGTGTACAGTATGCTGAGGAGCACAGTTCCGAGCGCAATGGCGATCCACAGGTTGGAGATGACCGACATCCAGCCGAACATCTGCCCGTGCCGTATGCCGCTGACAAAATCCCAGCCGATATAATCGGAATGATAGCGGGTAACGACTTTTCCTAATTTTTCGACATCGACCGGCCATGTGCCGTCCGCATTCAGCGATGTGTACACGTAATCTCCCCGGTACATGATGTGCATGAACGTAATGTCCCGGTTAATCATTTCTTCCAGAAACTGCATCAGCCTGTCCAGTTTGACGTTGACGACGATAAGCCCCTGCCCGCCGAACGGCAGCAGCGCCCGCCTCGTTAGCGTGATGACCTTGTCCGCCGGCTGCAGAGCAAGGTCGGTATATTCCCGAACCGACGACCACCCGGATACAGGCGGGCTGTCCAGCGCGGCGCGTATATGCGCCTGATCCGAGAACTCGTCCAAATATTCGGCTACATTGGGCGTGATGATCAGATTGTCTTCCTTGCGGTACAAATAAATCGAATGAATCAGCGCATTATCGCCCACCCACGTCCGCAGTTCGTTGGACAGATTGTAATAGTCCACTCGCACATTGTCCGATCCCTTCATCTGATAAAAATCGGTGAACATCTCATTCGTGCTGATCTGCTCCAGCGCCGCTCGCTCGATAGCCCGCAGCGAATTCTCGATGGAATGAACGACGTAATTCGTAAATACCTGGTTCGCTTTTTCCGTCTCTTTGAAGGAATACTCGGTAATCAGGGATATAGCGATAAAGAGAGTCATGCTGATGGCAAAAAACAGGATCGGGACATACGACAGGAGGAGTCGATTGTACCAGCTTTTGGTCATCTGAACGGATCTCCTTCACCATATTGAAAACGCTTGTTTTGTCGGTGTTTTCAAATTATCCCTTTTCCTGATAGAAGTCAATATGGTGCTTTAATCCATTCATTCGTCCCTGTGCGCCGCGACATTCGGAAACCGCAAGGATAGCGTCAAGCCTGAACCGAGCTCCGAGCGGGCGTCCAGCTCAATGGCCAAATCAGAAGCCATCCTGCTCACCAGGAAGAGCCCCATACCTGTCGCTTGTCTTGTATAAGCGCCTCTTCCTCCGGTAAAGCCCTTATCGAAAATAAACGGCAAATCTTCCCGGGATACGCCAGGACCGTTATCGCTTATATGCAGAACGGTTCGATCCCCCGCTTCATCATAAACGGTCTCAAAGGTCAAAAGGGGACGGCTCCGATGCTGTGCAGCGTGCTTCGTACTGTTGGCGATGATTTGCGCGAGTATAAACGCCAATCCTTTGCGGTCGGAAATCACTTCCCTCTCCCCGCCTGCGAACTGCACCTCAAAACCGGATTCATCCAGCAGCGTCTGATGCTCTTCAACCGTTTGCCGGCAAAAGGCCAGTAAAGGAATGGGCTCGAAAATATAATCTTTATGAGCAGCCCCCAGCCTGGCAAAATACAATATTCGCTCTACGTCGCCGAGCATTTGGTCGCGAATATGAAGCATCCGTTTTCTGACCAGGGGAGACATCTCGTCGCTGCGGTTATCTAATACCAGCGTCAGCAAGGACAGAGGCTTCTTGATCTCGTGAACCCATCCTTCGATATAGCTTTCATAATCGGCAAGCCCCGTCACCTGCTCGTTCAGCTCCGTCTGATAGGATCTTAGGACGCTCCCCAATCTGCGAATTAACGGCCGGTGGGTCCTGGGAGAGACGCGGCACAGCACTTCTTCGTTCGCCTCATTCGGCTCCAGCAAAAACGCTTCAAAGGCGGCTGCCACGATGTTTTGCTTTCTCAGGCTGACGAATACAGGGAGCGGGATCGCAGCCAGCGTAAATGCCACCATCAGGCCAACCAGCGCCTTAAACGTGTCAGGGTACGCAAGCCAGGCGAAAAAAATAAACAGGAGATCCGTCGCCATTAAAATCAATAGCCATAGCTTATATGCGTGAATGCAATCATAGATGGATTGGATCCGTTTCAATGGCGCCACCTACCCTTTGAGCCGATAACCCAGACCCCTTACGGTTTCGATCTGGTTGTCCAACTGGAATTGCCGCAATGTTTTTCGCAATCGAGTGAGATTGACCTGAAGCGCATTTTCGTCGATAAATTGATCGGTCCCCCATAATTGCTCGCTCAAAGTCTTTTTGGATACAACGTCCGGTCTATTTTGCAGTAGGGCGAGTAAAATTTTCCCTTCATTAGCCGATAATAATAACGATTGAGATCCCTTGTATAAAGTAAAGGTATTGGGGTCCAGCGAAAAGCTGCCCCCGTCGATCAAGCCCGGCTGCGCTTCGAATCTTCTGAGCAGATTCCGCATGCGCGCCAGTAACCGGTCTCGATGGCATGGCTTCGTCAAATAATCGTCCGCTCCCAGATGAAGGCCGTGAAGTTCGTCCTGCAGCTTGTCTCTGGACGTCAGAATCAGGATCGGGCCAATCCCTTTGGATTTTAGGCTTCGGCATATGTCGAACCCCGATTGTTCCGGCAAGTTGATGTCCAATAAGACCAGGTCAGGCGCCAAAGCGGCTATTTGCTGAGCGATATCATGAAACTGCGTAATCGCTGCCGCTTCAAACCCTTCTTTCTGCAGTATATCCGTCAGCTCTTCTCTCATCCACGGATCATCTTCAACGACGACAATCCTTGCCACTTTGACGCCTCCTTCGCTGTGAGATGGAACGGCCCCTTACTCTATATCGGGATCGGGCTTCCAGCGCAATTGCTCGATTTCGCGGTCTGCCGTACGGGCTACCGCCGCTCCATAAATGGCCATGATGCCGACGACCATGCAGGCAAAGGCGCAAGCAACCGGATACAGCAGCGCCTTGTTCTCGATGTGATTCATCACATAGGAAGCCATCGTCTTGATCCCGACAGCTCCGCTTACGCAAGCTAGCGACAGCGGCAGCAGAAAGGTCCACAATACTTGCCGGCGCATCGATTTTTTCATTTGCTCGCGTTTGGCCCCTAGCATCGTGAGCGTCAAATAGCGCTTTCTGGTCTGCTTCATCTGGGTCAAAAATTGCAAAGCCAGCACGGTGCATGCCATTATCAAAAACAAAAAGCCCAAATACAAGACCGTATAGCTTCCGGCAACGACATAGAAGAGCTTGCGCCCGAAGTTTTGCAAATAGCTTTCAAACCGGAAGCCCGCGGATTGCAGGATGTCTCTGGCCTCCATCATCGGTTGCATTAACCCTTGCTGCTCCTGCAGCTTCTGCGGGATGCGGAAATTCCAATAGGACATGTAAGTTTCCTTATTGACGAATTGCTCGAACATCGAATCCGGGACGATAAAGGCCGAATAAATTTCTACCGAACGGTCGGCTACCAGCCCTCTCCTCGGAACCGAAGGGCGCAGGTCGATGGCCTGACCATGAATGCTTATCAAACGCTGCCCCTCATTCGCGGCCTGTTCAAGGATACGATCCAGCACGGGCATCCGGTCCAGATTGTCCATAGGCACAAAATCCGGATTAAAGTATAACGCCATTTCATCCGCATGCAAGCTCAGCGGCGGTCGTCCGATCGCTTCCAAAAGTCCGTTATAGGACGACTCGGGGATCAAATAAGGCGTTCTCGCATCCAGCTCCAGGATGCCCAGCAGATTAAGCGCTTCGGGGTTTTCCAGGCTGATCGTGTACCCTTGCATTTCCCCGGATAACCATTGCTCCCGATCCTTGTCCGGCAGAGCCATGATTAGCTGCTCTCTCAGTTTGGACCAATCCACGAATGACACCAGCGCGCCCTCTTCCTGGCTCGCGGCTTTCATCCTCCCTACTTCCAGAAGGTTCAAATCCTCCACATAGGGCGCCATCGCTGCGGATGTCAGAAACTTCTCCGCTTCGGGATGAGCTCCGTTAACTGTAAAATCATATAACGAAGCGTCTCGATTATACAAGTGGCTTCCCGCGCTTAATAACGTTGAAGCCCCATTCGCTATGAGCATCATCGACAGCGCGATGAGAATCGAGGTTACGGCAACCGAGGTCGAGCGGTTCGCTATGTTCTCCTGGAACTGCCTTAACGTGAACGTGCGCAGCCCTTTCGTCGCATTCCGCTCCGAGAGGACAGCCAGTAAACCGAGCAATTTGGCAGCTCCCCTCATCATAAGGAGCGTTCCCATGCTTCCCAGCGCCACTGCCGCAAACACAAGCAGCCCGGCAAAATCGGCAAGATGCCGCAGCGCAATCCAATAGGCGCCCCCCAGCAAGAGGCAGCCTGCCGCAATATGGAGCACATTCCCCTTCACATGCCCCACATCGGTTTTCTTATCCATTTGCTCATTTAGCAATTGATATACCTCTTGCTGAAACAGCTTTCCGCCCAGCATGGCCAGCGCCAAAAACTGGATGAACAAAAACCCGATGACGGTAAAAAACATCGCGCTGGCCGACAAGCTGAACCGATGACCGATAATGCCTTGTCCGACCCATTTGGAAACCGCCAGGCTGATGATTTCCGCCAAAAATCCGCCGATGAGCAGGCCGCCGGCGAGCGCCAGCACAGAAGTGACGAGCCCCTCTGCCAACAGTTGCACAACGAGGCGTTCCTTGCGCATGCCGAGCATGAGATACAGCCCGAACTCTTTGCTCCTTCGGTTTAATTGGTAGCGATTGGCGAATAAAATTAAGAAAAACAATAAAAATAGCGCGAAAGCATAGACAACACGCATTTCCGTCAGGAGATTATCGATTGCATGACTTTCAAACTCTCTTAAAAAGAATATAACATCTTGTTTCCCCAGCGAAAGAATGATATAAAACGAGGCGACGGCTGTGATCAGCGTGGCAAAGTAGATGAGATTCTCGTTACGGCTGCGCCTCGCATTGCGCAAAACCAACCTAGAGAACATTGGCGCTTCCCCCCCCAAGCTGAGCCAGCACCTGCAATATTCGATCGTAAAATAGCTCGCGGGACTCCTCTTGTCTGCGGCGCAGTTCATGAAAGATGACGCCATCTTGAATAAACAAAATTCTGGAGCAAAAGCTTGCCGCATTCGGGTCGTGGCTCACCATTAAAATCGTTCTGCCGCTGCTTCGGTTAATCCCGTCCAGCTTATTCATCAACGTTCTTGCCGAGCGCGTATCCAATGCTCCCGTCGGCTCATCGGCAAGAACGATATCCGGATCGGAAATCAGGCAGCGCGCGGCGGCTACCCGCTGCTTTTGTCCCCCGGACATCTGGGACGGAAATTTGTCAAGAATATCGGCAATTTCCAAAAAATCGGCCAGCTCCTGTAATTTCGCCCGCGCTTTCGCCAGCTCCATCCCGTGAATCGATACCGGCAGCAGTATATTTTCCCGACCCGTCAAATTATCCAGCAGTTCAAAGTCCTGAAACAAATAGCCGATGCGCCGGCCGCGATATTCCGCCAAATCCTTGCTGTCGAAAGCGCTGATGTTTTTCCCGTTCAGCAGCACACGTCCGGATGTAGGCTTCATGATGGTTGCTATGCAGTTTAACAATGTCGTTTTACCGGAGCCGCTCGGCCCCATAATTCCCAGAAATTCCCCCGGAAGAATGTCAAAACTGACTCCGTTCAAAGCTTTGGTTAGATTGCTTTTCTTCCCGTAGCTTTTGTGTACATTTTGCACCTCTAGCAATTTTCCTTGCCTGATCATAGGATAACTCCCCCTCTCTCTGCTGCCGCTATCCGCCAACGATCGTCAGTCGAGCGAGCTATCCCCATTATAACCAGCGCAAAACACGAAAAATACTTACAAATGACGTAAGGAACACCGCGGCCGGGCACGCAATGGAAAAAGGGCTGCCGAAGCAGCCCGCTCATTTTTTTCGGATGTTATACTTTTGGAAATAGCCCTTGATCTCTTTGGATTCGCGATACACTCTGTAGGGCTTGCTCAATATTCTTGCCGGAAGGGATAGCAAAAATTGCTTTAGATGATTGCGATACTCCTCGGTCATCCGTGTAGGCTTCGTACGGATTCGCTTCAGCACCTCATCGTAGATTTCGTAAGAGATATCGATATTAAAATCGAGCTGTTTCCCGCACGCATTGCAGCAGACACGCGAAATTTGTTCATTCAGGTAGGTGATGGTATGCTCCGTCTCGTCCTTGCAGCGGATGCACGTCAAAAAAGTGCGAATTTGGGTTTCCTTCATCACATCACCCCAGTTTAGATCAGATACTCCGGCTAGTTCCATTATAACCGATTCCACTGAGGATTAACATGGTTTTAAACTAGCCCCGCTCAGGTTGGATTTACTCTTCTCCAAACTTGTTTTCGAATAATGCGACAATGGATTGAAGCGCGCGTTCTTCATCTTCTCCCGCAGCACTCACGAGAATTTCTGTGCCTTTCGGCGCCCCCAGCGAAAGCACGCTGATAAAGCTTTTGGCATTCGCCGTTTTCGTATCTTTTTGAAGCAAAATATCGGACTGAAACGATCCGGCGGTCTTCACGATCTCTTTGGCAGGGCGAGTATGAAGTCCCGTATGGTTGAGAACAACGACCTGTTTCGTTAACATGGAATCCGCTCCTTTACAATGAATCTAGCTGAGTAACTGCTTCACAAAATCGCGGCATTCGGCCTCCGAAAGCTTTAAAATCTCTTGTTTGACGTATGGAATCTGGGATGCGCTCATGCTCCACTCATCGATCCCCAGCCCGATCAGCAGCTTGGCCATATTCGGGTCTCCGGCCATTTCGCCGCACATCCCTACGAGCTTTCCATGCGCTTTGGCATTGCGGCTAACCATGTCGATCAATCGCAGCACAGCCAAATGCTCCGCATCGTACAAGTAGCTGACCTTCTCGTTCATCCGGTCGGCAGCAACGGTGTATTGAATCAAATCATTCGTGCCGATGCTGAAAAAATCAACCAATGGCGCGAGTTTGTCGGAAATGAGCGCGGCCGCAGGAATTTCGATCATGATCCCGACAGGGACGCCGCGCTTATAGGCTCTGCCCTGAGCCTCCAGTTCCTGCTCGGCTTCGGCCAGAAGCTCCTTAGCCTGCTCAATTTCGCGAACGCCCGAAATCATCGGGAACATGATGCGCAGATCGCCGTCCACCGCTGCCCGAAGCAGCGCGCGCAGCTGGATTTTGAAAAGAGCGGGATCTGCCAGGCAGTATCGAATGGCGCGCCAGCCAAGGAACGGATTGAATTCCTTCTCGAGCGGCAAATACGGGATCTCCTTGTCCCCGCCAATATCGAGCGTCCGGATGATGACCGGCTTTCCTTTCGCGCTTAGAACCGCCTGACGGTAGGCTTCGTACTGCTCCTCTTCCGAAGGCATTTCCGAGCGATCCATGAACAAAAACTCGGTGCGGAACAGACCGATTCCTTCACCGCCTTGCTCAAGCACAAAATGGACTTCCTCTTGTTTTCCAATATTGCCATAAAGATCCACATGTTTTCCGTCTATCGTTACAGCGCGCACCTCGCGAAGCGCATTCAGCTGCTCCGCCAAAGCGGCATGTTCTTTTCGCTTTTGCTCGTACTCCTGAAGCTGACGCTCGTCCGGCTGACTAAGCACGATTCCCCTGTCGCCGTCCAGCACCAGCTGCTTGCCGGCCTTGTGGCCGGCAAGCAGCTCCTCCACTCCGACGACGGCCGGGATGCCGAATGTTCTGGCCATGATCGCGGTATGACTGGTTCGGCTTCCTACCTCGGTCGCGAAGCCCAGCACCATGCTCCGGTTCATCTGCGCCGTCATGGATGGAGTCAAGTCATGCGCCAAAATAATGACCGGCTCGGCCAGCTGAGACAAGTCGATATTCCGAACCCCCGTCAGCACGTTAAGCAAGCGGTTTTCGGCGTCCCGCAGATCGGCCAGCCGTTCTTTAATGTATTCGTCTTCAATCGCTTCCAGCGCTTTCGCGTAATCGCCGAATACCTCGTGTACAGCCCAAACCGCATCTACGAGCTCGTCGTTGATTTTATTTTGGACATCCATCTTCAGCTGCGGATCATCTAATAAAAACCATTGGCCCTCCACAATTCCCGCTTCCTGTTGACTGCCTTCCGCTTCCAGACGGTTCATGAGTTCCTTGAGCTGCGATTTCGCCTGCTGGATAGCCGTTTCGAACCGTTCCTCTTCTCCGGGAGCTGCCGCTTTCGTAATCGGGGTCCGGACCAGCTGCCGCTCCTCTCGTGGAAGCAGCAGCGCGCGTCCGATCGCAATTCCCGGTGAAGCTGCAATTCCTTGCATCAGCATAGGTGATTCCCTCCAACTTCCTAATCTATCCGTCATGGGCGTCCACTTGAAAATTTGTCGGTTGGTCCGCCGACCGATGACGAGGATTCATTCGTCATAGATATCTATCTCTGCTCGTCTACTCGCGAACAAATTTAAAAACAGCCCCGGGCTTCAGTTCAGGAACATCCGCTTTCTCGACATAAATGCTGCCGGGAAGCGTTTCCGAAGTATCGCCGGTAAAGTTTAGAGTATAGTGGCCTAAATCCCGGATGGATGCGTTGGCCGTATCGCCGACGAAGATGACCCGATAACGCGTGCCGTTATACAGGAAGGTATCTCCGGCCGCAATATCCGAATGCAGCGCTCCGCCCTGGTGAACAACCGCCACATCGTGCAGTTCCTTGGGCGCCCTGACGTCAAAGAAAATAACGACATGCTCTTCGATGATAAAAGGGACATCCGTTCCGATTTCTGTAATCGTAGCTTCGTATAAGGTTCGCACCGACAACACCTCCGAGTAATATCACCGCTTTTTAGGAATACAGACCAAAGCTGCAAACATAGGCGATCAGCACGGCGATCGGCCCTGTAATCTGGCGGGAGAGCAGCACTGCGGGCACGCCGACCTCAATCGTTTCCGGCTTGGCTTCGCCTAACGTAAGACCGACAGGAACGAAATCGGCGCCGACCTGCGGGTTGATAGCGAACAAAGCAGGCAGTGCCAGCTGCGGAGGAATATTCCCCTTGCCGATCTCCGTTCCGACAAGCACGCCGACAACCTGCGCGATGACCGCTCCCGGTCCCAGCATCGGCGAAAGAATCGGAATGGCGCAGATCACGGACAGAACGAGCAGTCCGCCGATATTCCCTGCCAGCGGGGTAACGAAGTGGGCAATAATATCGCCAATCCCAGTAAATACGATGATCCCCATGATCGCGCTTACAAATGCCATGAACGGGAGAATATTTTTGAGCACCATCTCCATCGTTTCGCGTCCGGCCTGGTAAAAGACGCTGACCACATTTCCCATCACGCGGCCGATCGATACGATGAAATTGGACTTTTGAGGCTGCTTGTACATCTCCTTAGCTTTTGCTTTCGCCTCTTCTTTAATCTCCTTGACCGACCGGGTCGCTGCGGGCGCACTGGTGTGAGCTGCGGCCGCCTGGCTGTCATTGAGCAGCGAAATGCAATCTTCATGGACTCCCGATACGAAGTTCTCTTCGTTAATGAAGCGCATCAGCGGACCCGAAGGGGAGGTTTGGTGAATGTTGATAGTCATGACGCCCATCTTGGGATATACGCCGCAGCGGGCTGTGCCTCCGCAGTCGATCACGACACACGCCATTTTCTCGCTTTCGATCGAGGTGTTGAAGCCATCGACCGCTTCCGCTCCGGTCAGGTCGGCGATTCGTTGAGCTACGGGGTGAATGCCTCCGCCGGTGACGGAAACAACGTACCGCTTCGTTTCATCCGGCCGGATTACAAGTCCTGTTCCCCAACCGCCAGCGCCCTTGTTGACCTTTACCGCTTGATATACCGATTTTGTCATGAATAGTTCCCCCTACCTGTGGATTAAGCCTGAGATTCTTTTTTACGCATCATCGCTGCAGTAATCCATTCCGTAACCAATCCGCGCATCAGAATGACCAGAACGCCCACAAGGAAGAAGCGAATGGCCAGCGGCCCAAGCGAAAGACCTAGCGCCGTGATCCCGTTGGCGATGCCGAGGTAAACGAAGAGCTCCGAAGCGTTCGCATGCGGGAACAGACCGGTGATCGGATGAACGAAGGAGACGGCCGAATCGTAAAATGCAGGCTTCTGGCGCTCCGGCAGGAACTTGCCAAAACTGTAGCACATCGGGTTGGTCAGGAAGAAGACCGCCAATACAGGGAACACCGTGTACCGCAGAATGGCGTATTTCGTTGTTTTTTGGGCAAAACGATTGATTCGTTCTTCGCCGACGAATTTAATAATGGCGTTGATCACCGTAATCAAGCAAATCAAAGTAGGCACAATCCCCGTCAGCAATCCGACAAATGTTTTGCCGCCCTCATTGAACATGCCGATAAAGCCTTCGGCCAAATGAACCAGAACATCCATGTGATCTCCTCCTCGTTAGCGATTCTGTGTTTGTTGTTTGATCTGCTCTACGGCATTTTTCGCCGCATGGAACCGCGATTTATCCAGATTGAATTGTTCTAATTCGTGAATCGTCTTTCCGACAAAGTCACTCGCCTGCTTAAACCTCCCGAAAACCGTTACGCCCGTCAGCTCTTTGGCCTGTGTGACGACGCCGCTCAAATCGGTGACCAGTATCACGACTGAGCCGATTCCGAGCTTTCTTTTGGCAACCCCGACTCCCAAAAAACCACTACCTTGACCGGACATCGCACGCACGGTTTGTTGATAATGCTTGCTTTGTACGTAGCTCAGTGCAATTTGGAGAAACCACGCAACAATAAATAACAGGATTGCCGTGTTCCACCATTGCATTTTTATTCCCCCCTTAAGCGGCTCATTTACAAATGTCATCATCGGTTACATTTGTATTATAAATCGCTTTCATTTTCAGTGTCAATAAAAAAATTGACCGCTTGCCGAACAAAAAATGGCTGCATGCGCTGCAACCATGATGAACGGTATTATTTCACCAATCCTTTTATTTTATGCACCAGTTCCGCAGCGGTCTGTTCGTCTGTGATCAGCGTATCCACATACCCTCCGCGAAGCGTGGCTATGATGCTGTCTACCTTGTGCACTCCTTGCACAACGGCGATGACTTTATCCACCTGCTTCAAGTCGTCCACATTGACCCCGATGACCCGTTCGTTGATCGTATTTTTGGCTATGCTTCCGTCCTCGCAAACAAAACAGGAGTTAATATCCCCCACGACCCCGGCCGCCTTCAAGCTCTTCAATTCCTCCGCGCCGATATAGCCGATCTCTTCCATCGTCGAATCAACATAAGGATTGCCGATCCCCACGATCGCCAGATCAATCTTTTTCGCTTCTTCCAGCACGTCGGCAACCGTCGGCGTTTGCAGCAGCAGCTCGCGGAATTGCTCCGTTTCTACAATCGCTGGCGCGTACAGCGACTCGCAGTTACAGCCCAGCTTCTTGGACAGCTCGTAAGCAAGCTGATTGGAGTGAAGCTCGATGCGGTTAGAGCCCATCCCGCCAATCAGGGGAATCACTTTTAACTGCTCATGGGCTTCGTTCGGCCATTCCTTCACTATATTGGCGAGGGTTGTCCCCCATGAGATGCCCAGCTTGGTAATACTCGCATCCTTCAGCTGCTTTAGAACATAGGCAGCCGCCGCCTTGGACAGCGCATTTTTGGCCACCTCAGCGGGCATCTCGGCGGTTGGCACCACAATAACGTCAACCAGTGAAAAAGCGTTTGCAATCTCCTGCTCCAGGTTGATCGTATGCTCTACTTCGTCATGAATGATGATTTCGACCAGTCCCTCGTTCCGTGCCTTCTGCAGCCCCTTGGAAATGATCGGTCTCGATACGCCCACCTTCTTGGCAATTTCAGCCTGGGTGAGCTCGTCTAAATAATACATGCGGCTAATTTTGAGCAAAAACTTTCTTTCCTCATCCGTCATCAATATCGATCAACCCCATCCGAACTGGATTCACTTCTTTACGACGAATTATATCACATCTCGCGTAATACTGGCTTCAAAAAAATCCCGCCAATGAAGATGACAAAATCCACCTTCCCGACAAACAGTTCGGGCAAGGTGGCGGCAACGCACGGCCTATTGGCTTCGCTATACAGGTGGAACCCCGGAATGCTTCCCGGCCGCAGCTCCCCGGGAGAGGACGTCGGCCTTGTCACGCGAGCATACGTCAAGAAGGACCATAGCCGCCGTGCCTTCGAGAAGGATGCGGGCGACAGATGATATAAATGAGGGGAGCCCGAAGTCTCCCCCGTAAGATATGAACCTGATGAACGCACAGATCAAGAGTAGCGCAACTGCAGCCAGCGGATGTTTTTGGCAAAAGCCATCGCTTGTCTCGGTAACGAGCGCATCCTCATGCCCCCTGATTTTACAGACTGCCCGTTTGCAGCGCCTGATCCTGCAGCTTCCGCAGCTCCCAGATGACAGAGCTTGTCGATTGCTCGATATCGTCATACGTAATGACTTCGCCGGCTTTGATCGCGCGGGTGACCGTTTGTGCCTGCACAAGTCCAATCGGCAGCGCATTCAGCGATTTCGCTTCCGCTGCGGTCATAATTTTTCCGTACACCGTAAAGCCTCCGATGCCGTCCAGACGGTCGCCTGGCTGGAGGTCCTTCTTGGCAATCGTTACCGTTTCGGCCACAAGACCTTTCCAGGGCGCAATCGTTTGCTCGTTGTAGAAGTACGCTCCGGCGACGGAAAGCGGCGTCTCCAGGCTGCACAAATGATACGGACGGAAGAGCACAAAATTCGGCCCTTGGCCCATCTTCAAATATTTCATCTCATGAACGACTTCTTCTTTGCTGGAGGTTACGATAACGAAGACGCCAGGGGCGACGCCGTTGACGTATTCGACTACGCCGGTTTTGCTTAAGATCCCGCCGTCCTGTTGGAGCCGGAGCACTTGCGCCAGCTCTTCCACCGTCGCCGATGGGCCGTGCATGCCAGGTTGATCCGGCACGAAGCCTGTCGCATTGGCAACGGCCGTCATTTCGATCATCGTTTTCGTACCATCCTGGAATGAAGCGATCATCTTCGGATTCGCGCCTACGCTAAGCGCATACTCCCGGGCCGAATCGGGCGTTGCCTGCACGTTCAGCGGGTTGTTTTTCCCTTTGCCGATAGCCAGTACCTCGAACCCGATCGCATCCGCAAAGTTGTACAGCTCCATGACGGCCCCCGGCTCGTCGCCTGCGGAGCCGGTATACACGACGCCTGCGGCGGAAGCCATCTTGTTCAGCAGCGGACCTACGGTCACATCGGTCTCAACATTCAGCATGACAATATGCTTCTTGTTCAGAATCGCCTTCCAGGCGATTTCGGCGCCGACACTCGGTATGCCGGTAGCGTCAACGATCACATCCACGTTCGGCAGCGCCAGCAGCAGCTGCATGTCATCGGTGACGACGACTTGGCGCTGCTCGATCGCCCGCTCAGCCTTCTCCAGATCTCCCGTCTCGACGATCGCGTCCGCCGACACTCCCGCGAACAAATAAGCATTTTTGGCATTTTCCGGGCGCACATCGGCCGTAGCCACGACGCGCATCCCCTTCATGCTCCCAATTTGCGAAATCATCCCGCGTCCCATTTGACCGGCTCCGACCAATCCTACACGGATGAAGCCGCCCTGGCGGTGCAGCTCCAACAGCTTTTTGTTTAAGCTCATCTGAAATTCTCCCCGTTTCTGTCATGGAATATGATGACTGAATAAAAATCATAATAATGAAGCACGCTGCTTTTACATATGTCTTAATCATTTACATTTGTAATTGTAAAACACAAATCAGATCAGTGTCAACCACACGGCGATCCGAGCCAGCGGCACCCGGTAAGGCGAGCAGCTGACATAGTCCAGGCCTGCCTTATGGCAGAAATAGATCGACTGTTTATCTCCGCCATGCTCTCCGCATACGCCTGTTTTCAGGTGAGGCTTAACCGCCTTCCCCTTTGAAAGGCCCATCCTTAAATCGCATTAATGATTAACGCCCAGACCCATCCAACCGTTCACCGCTTCATATAACGATTCGGAAACCGTCGGATGCGGATGGATGAGCTGAGCCCACTCCGTCACGGTCCCCTCCAGATGCATGAAGGAGGAAGCGGTCGTAATCATTTCGGTTACGTGCGGCCCGACCATAGTTACTCCTAAAATCTCGCCATACTTTTCATCGGCGATGACTTTTACAAACCCATCGGTATCGCCCATGGATATAGCCTTTCCGTTGCCGCGCAAGGCATAGGTCTGGACCTTAACGGCAGCGCCGCTTTGCCTGGCTTCCTTCTCGGTCATCCCTACACTGGCGATTTCCGGATGCGTATAAATACAGCGCGGAACGACCTTGTAATTCATCCGCTCTTGCTTTCCCGCAGCGTTAGCGGCTGCAACAAGCCCTTCGGCGCTGGCGACATGGGCAAGCTGGTACCCTCCGACGACATCGCCGATCGCGTAAATATTCGCAAGACTCGTCTCCAAATGTTCGTTAACATCGACAAAGCGTCCGTTCATCCGCAAGCCGAGCTCCTCCAGACCGGCGAGGTTCGGTACACGCCCCACAGCAACAAGCAGCTCCTCCGCGGAATGCCCGAAGGTCTTGCCATCGGAAGAAGCGCTCAGTGTAAACTGTCCGTTGCCGAATCCGACCTGCTCCACCTTCGTGCCGGTATAAAGCTCCACGCCCCGCTGCTTGAGCGCTTTGGCGAGCGCCTGCGAAGCGGCTTCGTCTTCCGTAGGCACCATGCGGTCCGCAGCCTCAACAACCGTCACCTTCGTGCCGAAGGCCGAAAAAATTGCGGCGAACTCGGCGCCGATCACCCCTCCGCCAATGATCGTCATCGACTGCGGTATCCGCTGCATTTGAAAAACAGTATCGCTCGTCTGGTAAGGAAGTCCTTCCAGGCCGGCGATCGGAGGCACAAACGGCTTCGAGCCGGTAGCCAGGATCACCTTGTCCGCCCGCAACTTACTGACGCCTGATTCCGCAGTTACCTCAATCTCGCGCGTCGGCAATACTTTTCCCCAGCCGCGGATATGACGGATTCGGTTGACCTTTAACAGACCGTCGATGCCCCCGCGAAGCGTCTTCATAACCTGCCCCTGCCTGTTCAGCATCGCATCCCAATCCAGTTCAATCGGCCCCGTCTTAATTCCATAGGCTGCCGCCTTTTTGATCGTTTCCGCCGTTTCCGCCAAATGCAGCAATGTTTTGGAAGGAATGCAGCCTCGGTTTAGGCAAGTTCCTCCCAGCTCCGCGCCTTCAATCACGACAACCGACCGCCCCAGCTTGGCTGCGCGAATGGCCGCCACATATCCGCCCGGCCCTCCGCCAATCACGGCAATATCAAAGGAATCCACTTTATTTCACCTCAGCCCGTTTATGATCAGATCAGCAGTTGATACGGCTGCTCCAACACTTGCTTCAAATCTGTTAAAAATGCCGCCGCAGGCGCGCCGTCGACTACGCGATGGTCGAAGGACAGGCTGAGCGTCATCATCGGACGCACTTTCAGCTCACCGCCGATAACAGCGGGCTTTTCCTGAATCTGACCGATCCCGAGAATCGCTACCTCCGGCTGGTTAATGATCGGTGTAAAAGAGTCTACCGCATACATGCCCAGATTGCTGACCGTGAACGAGCCGCCGCTCAAATCCTCAGGCTTCAGCCTGTTCTCGCGCGCCTTGCCCGCCAGCTCCTTCGATTTCATGACCAGCTCGGCCAGCCCCATCCGCTGCGTCCCGAACAGGACCGGCACCAGAAGCCCGTCTTTGACCGACACCGCTAAGCCGATATTCGCGTCATCCTGCAATACAACCTCATCGTTCTCCCAGCGGGCATTCAAGGTCGGATGCTTCATCAGGCAAGCGGCAACCGCCTTGAGCATCATTTCCGTGAAGGACAGGCGCAGCCCTGTCTGTTTCTCGATCACCGGCAGCAGCTCGGCACGCAGCGCCTTGGCCGCCGTCATGTCTACCGTCGTGGTGATCGTCACGTGAGGGGCCGTGTAGGCGCTTTGTGACATGCGCTGGGCAATGATTTTTCGCATGCCCTGCATTTTGATCACTCGCTTGTCCCTGGACGGCTGATTTTTCGCCGCCGCAAGCGCCCGCTCCACATCCGAACGAAGCACCTTGCCGCGTTCCCCGCTTCCTTCTATTGGAGCGAGATCGACGCCATGGTCGGAGGCGATCTTCCGGGCGAGCGGAGTCGCTCTGACCGCCGCTGCGGCTTGCTTCTGCGCCGCGGCAACGTAACTTTCCACATCGGCGCGGTGGATGCGGCCGTGCTCGCCGCTGCCCTTTACTTGCTGCAGCGCGACATGGCGATCACGGGCCGCTTTGCGCGCGGCCGGCGTTGCCCGCGGCTTTTCGCCGGATGTCGCTGCATTGGGCAGGTTCTCCGGCTCCGCAGCGGAAGCTTGATCTGAGGACGCGCCCTGCGCTTCCCCCTCGTTCGAGGACGACGCTTCTCCCCCGGAAATGTCCGGCGGAGTATCCGGTGCGGTATCTCCAGGATCGCCGATATAGCCGATGACATGGTTAACCGGAACTACCGCATCGGCTTCGAAGTATCTTTTCAGCAAAACTCCGGAATGATACGCTTCGACTTCAATATTGATTTTATCCGTCATGACTTCAAGGAGAATGTCTCCTTGCTTGACAGGGTCTCCCGGATTTTTAAACCATTGAATGATCGTGCCGGTTTCCATCGTCATGCCGAGCTTCGGCATAAATACTTCGTTTAGCATGCCTTAGGGCCTCCCTGTCGCTTACTTGAGCGTCCGTTTAACCGCGCTCACGATATCGTCGATTTGAGGTACGGCTTTCTTCTCCATGATCGGATTGTATGGAATGGGAACGTCGAGCCCTCCCAGTCTTTGAATCGGCGCATCCAAATAATCGAAAGCATCGCTTTCCATGACCTGGCTTACGATTTCGGCGCCGAAGCCGCTGCGTTTTACCGCTTCGTGTACGACGACCAAACGGCTTGTCTTCTTCACAGACTCTACGATCGTCTCTATATCGAGCGGCACCAGCGTTCTCGGATCGATGACCTCGATCTGAATCCCTTCCTTCTCCAGCAGCTCGGCCGCTTCCAAAGCCTTGTGCACCATGATCGAGGTAGCGACGACGGTCACATCCGTTCCCGCACGCTTGACATCGGCCTTGCCGATCGGCAGCGTATACGGCTCCTCGGGTACATGCCCCTTGGTTCGATACAGCAATTTATGCTCATAAAAAATAACCGGGTTATCGTCTTCAATCGCCGCCCGCAGCAGTCCTTTGGCATCATAAGCCGTAGAAGGCTGAATGACCTTCAGCCCCGGAATGTGGGTCATCCACGCTTCGAGGCTTTGCGAATGCTGCGCCGCTGCACCGGTACCCGAGCCCGCGGGGGTCCGCACCACCATCGGCACTTTCCCTTTGCCGCCGTACATGTAGCGGATTTTGGCCGCCTGGTTGACAATCTGATCCATCGCGATCGTAATAAAATCGGAAAACTGCAGCTCAAGTATCGGGCGCATCCCGGTCAATGCCGCACCGACCGCCGCACCGGCGATGGCCGATTCGGAAATCGGCGTATTGCGAATCCGTTCCGGCCCGAATTCCTCGATCATGCCTCTGGATACCCCAAAAGCTCCCCCATAGACGCCAATGTCCTCTCCCAGCATGAAAACGTCCTCGTTTTCCCGCATGATTTGGGACATCGATTCTCTAAGCGCTTCCAGATAGGTGATTTCTCTCATCATTGATTGCTCCCTCAACCCATGTATTTTGAATGATGAATTTCCAAAAGCCTTCAGGCGAACACGTCTTCGGTGATGGTGTCCGGATTCGGCATCGGACTCGCTTCGGCAAACTGGACAGCCGCTTCGATCTCTTCATATGCTTTGATCCGCAATGCCTCAAGCTGCTCCCTGGAAGCGATCTGATCCCCGATCAGCCTTGCCGCCATTTTCTCAATCGGGTCCTTTTCTTCTCGCCATTGCTGCTCTTCTTCGCGGGTGCGATATTTTTTGGCGTCGCTCTTGGAATGGCCTTTCCAGCGGTAGGTCTTCGCTTCGATTAAGGTCGGGCCTTCTCCTTGTCTCGCTCGCCGCACCGCTTCTTCTGTAACCCTCATCACTTCAAAAATATCGTTTCCATCCACGACAACTCCGGGAATGCCGTATGCCTTCGACCGGTCGGCAATGTTCTCGATCGCGACCATCTCCTTGACTGGACCAGACATGCCGTATTGGTTATTTTCGCAGAAAAAGATGACCGGAAGCTTCCAGATCGCCGCCAAATTGATCGCTTCATGGAAGCTCCCCTCATTGCTGGCGCCGTCTCCGAAGAAGCAAAGGACGACATAGCCCAAATTTTTCATTTTGGAGGTAAGCGCAGCGCCGGCTGCAATCGGAATGCCCCCGCCGACAATGCCGTTCGCGCCGAGATTCCCCTTCTCCACATCGGCGATATGCATGGAGCCGCCTTTCCCTTTACAATAGCCGGTTTCTCTGCCGAACAGCTCCGCCATCATGCGGTCAGCCTGCGCACCCTTGGCGATACAATGCCCATGTCCGCGATGCGTGCTCGTGATTTTGTCCCGCTCCTCCAGAACGGCACAAGCGCCTACAGCCGTCGCTTCCTGCCCGACGCACAGGTGGGTCGTGCCATGAATCAAGCCTTTGGCAAAAAATTCGTCGACTTTCTCATCGAAATATCTAACCAGCCACATTTGGTGATAAAGCTCCAGCAGCCTTTCCGTGGATAATTGCACCCCGTCGCTGACCTTCATTGCCATATGCGAACCCTCCATTTACATTTGTTCGTATATATTACATTTGTAAATATAGTTTACTTCCGGCGCGCGTCGTTTGTCAACACCCAATTACATTTGTCAATTCATAAGTCTATCATCCCTAAACGACTCTTACAATTGTACATTTAAAATACATATGTAATCGCACATTAAAAAAGCCTGCCTAGCTGGCAGGAGACTGCCCCCCGTTTTGCGAGACAGGGATCAAAACGCCTAATACGTGAAGCGGAGAGTTGTCGGAAGAGAGGAATGCTCTTTTCATAGGGGGCCAACTTGCTTTTGTCGCCGCCAGTGGCGAGGTAAACATTTCGAGAGTGCGTTGGGAACGGATTACCTGCTGGTATGAATCGGTTGGAAGAGAGTTGAACACAGGCCGACGCGAGATCGCCAAGAGGATTTGAGGAGAGTGCGAAGCGCCAAACAGCCATCGGCCCGCCAGTGAAAACGGAGACAATGGCTGTTTGAAAAAGCTGTGTTACATATTGTCTTTCGTGACCAGTTTGATATCGACCGGGATATATTTCTCGACGGTCTTGCCTTGCAATAGATCGGCTGCGGTCTGCACCGCCTTCCGGCCGATCAGGTCGAACTGCTGCGCGATCGTGGCGGACAGTTTGCCATCCTTGATCGCTTGCAGCGCATCTGCGCTTCCGTCGAAACCGACCACGAGAATATCTTTACCGGAACTGGAGATAGCCTCTATCGCGCCAAGCGCCATTTCGTCGTTTTGCGCGAATACCGCCTGGATGTTCGGGTTGCCCTGCAGCAAGTTTTCCATCACATTCAGGCCTTTGGTGCGGTCAAAATCGGCCGCCTGCTTGACCACGACGTTGAGCTTCGTGTCGGCCAGCGAGTGAAAGCCCTCTCCGCGTTCGCGTGCGGCCGAGGTTCCCGGAATGCCTTCCAGCTCGGCGACGACCGCTCCTTCCCCTAGCTGGTCGATGATATATTGTGCGGCCATTTTTCCTCCGACCACGTTATCCGAGGCGATCAATGAGGCGACATCGCCTTTATCGGCGGAGCGGTCAATGGTAATCACGGGGATTCCGACCAGGTTGGCCGTTTGCACCGCCGTTGAAATAGCCGAGGAATCGGTGGGATTGATCAGCACGGCATCGACGCCTCTTTGGATCAGATCCTCGACGTCGTTGTTTTGCTTGGCCGAATCGTTTTGCGCATCGACGACAATCACTTCAAACCCCTGTTTTTTTGCTTCCTGTACGACCATATCCTTTAAGTACACGAAGAAAGGGTTGTTTAGGGTGGACATGGATAGTCCAATCCTGACATCCTTCAGCTCCTCGCCGGACTTCGCCTTAGCCCAGGACGGCGGCTCAAGCGAACAACCGTTAAGAAGCATCAGGAGCAGTGCGGCTATAAGCAGATGCGTGATTTTGTTCATGTCCCAGTCCCCCTATGCGGCTTTCTTGCGGTCCATGAGAACCGCGATGGCGATAACGACACCTTTAACGACTGCTTGATAAAATGAAGACACGCCCAGCAGATTCAATCCGTTGTTCAATGTGCCGATGATCAGGGCGCCGACCAATGTTCCGACAATCCGCCCGCGCCCGCCGGACAGGCTAGTTCCGCCGAGAACGACCGCGGCGATGGCGTCAAGCTCATAGGAGCTGCCGGCGGTCGGCTGGGCCGAGTCGAGCCTGGAGGTAAGGATGCCCCCGGACAACGCCGCCAGAAAGCCCGCTAACGAGTAAACCATAATTTTGACGCGCTGGACTTTAATTCCGGAGATCAGCGCCGCTTTCTCATTGCCGCCGATCGCGTAGATTTTACGGCCGAACGAGGTTTTGTTCAGCAGGACCCAGAGCAGGGCGAACATGATCGCCATGGTAACGGCCGGAACGGGAATCCCCAGGAAGTAGCCCCGCCCGAACAACTGGAAT
>Ga0207865_100454_pt1 | contig 44539 bp, 48 predicted proteins | sample HigsolmetaAR204D_FD_184836 | JGI IMG/M metagenome (GOLD analysis project Ga0207865, IMG submission 184836) | Ionic liquid and high solid enriched microbial communities from the Joint BioEnergy Institute, USA - AR20-4-D (SPAdes) (version 2) ...
ATCGATTAACATTGAAAAGGAGGCAAAACATATGCTGTATTCTGAAAAAATTAAAGAAGCACCTACACTTGCTGAATATTTTAAAACTGTGAGGGAAGAAGGATTTGAAAAAGGAATTGAAAAAGGAAAAATGGAAGAAAAAAGGAATTTAGCTGCTGAGCTGTTACGGGAAGGTTTTTCAGTTGAAAAAGTGGCAAAAATGGTGAAGCTGAGTCTCGATGAAGTGAAAGAGATAGAGGCAAGCATTCATTTTAACCGACCCGAATCTTAAATCTGATTATACGGACAGACCTTTTTACTTTATTGATTATTTAATGTATCTTCCTCATGAGCTGACAAAACAATTAACGAAAGACTTATCGATTAACATTGAAAAGGAGGCAAAACATATGCTGTATTCTGAAAAAATTAAAGAAGCACCTACATTTGCAGAATATCTGAAAACTGTGAGGGAAGAAGGATTTGAAATTGGAATGGAAAAGGGAATCGAAAAAGGAATCGAAAAGGGAATCCAAAAGGGAATCGAAAAAGGGAAAATGGAAGAAAAAAGGAATTTAGCTGCTGAGCTATTGCGGGAAGGTTTTTCAGTTGAAAAAGTGGCAAAAATAGTGAAGCTGAGTCTTGATGAAGTGAAAGAAATTGGGAAAAATTTATAAGTACAGACCAAAATTTTCCTGACACTCTTTCAATTATAACCATTTGATGATGTGAACGTAGTTTCTTTGAACATCGTGTCTGCTCCCAGTAATTTACCCTTAGGAGCCAGACACTGTTGATTATTTTACTTAACACAATTAGATTTCTGCAACAAACTCTACTTTGTTAAGAAAAAGTACCTGACTCTTTCACACTACTTAATCATTGTATCCGTTAAAATGTCCTTATACTTGTCCAAAGTTTCAGATACCCCTCCAAATAAGGACATATTATCTTCGGTAGACATGATTGGATAAAAAGAAAGTTAGGTATTAAAAATAGCAGAAATAGTAAAAAAGGGGAATTTTAATGATAGTGAAAAGTGAAAAAGAAAATCTGTTATTGGAGAGCGACAAAAGTTTTAAATCATTACTTGAAATAATTGAATCAGTACCCAGCAGAAAAAGGACCATTTCTATTGAAACTCAAGAAAGAGACAAAAATTATCGTGATGTATTAATGCATCTGTATGAATGGCACGCAATGCTTGAGAGGTGGTATCGAGAGGGGATGGATGGAGATATTCCTTTTATGCCAGCACCTGGTTATAAATGGAGAACTATCGAGCAACTTAATAAACAAATTTGGGAAAACTACCAAGATGTGACATTAAATCAAGCTATAAAAAAGTTGAAGTTAAGTCATGAAAGAGTAATGGATCTAATTAAATCACATACTAATGAAGAAATCATAACAAAAAAATATTATAAATGGACTAAAACAAGTAACTTATACAGCTATTTTGCAGCAAACACTTCTAATCATTACATTTGGGCTATAAAAAAATGTGAAGTAATTGCAAAGTCCATAAAAGAAGAGGAAAAGAACAAGTTTACGAAAAAATCAACTTAAGTATCAGGTTGTGAATTAGTTAGTTTAAAAAGGACATAACATATTAGTATAGATAAAATATGTTATGTCCATTAATTTATCTAACTTTTTACAATTTAGGTCTTGATAATAGCTATCTAAGTGTTTTTTCATTATCATGGATATCTTTTGGGAAAATTGGGAGAATCTTAACTGGTCTCCGATAAAATTTGATATAATTTTGATCCAAGTTTTTTACTTTTTGTCACTAATGAAACTGTCCTTTTTCTACCAAAATTATTAATTGGTAAAACAAAAAGTTTGAGGTGACTGATATTCTTTGCTACGATTTCTGGTACTATCGTTATTCCCATTCCAGCCATGACTGCTCCATAGATAAAATCTCCGAAAGCGACTTCACTTATTATGTTAGGCTTGTGGCCGAACAATTCCATTTGCTCAATAATATGCTTTCTTGTATCACAGGGAGCTTGATGAACAATTAATGGTTCATTGTACAATTCAGCGAGTTCAACCGCTTTTTTCGATTGAAACCGATGCCCTATAGGAAAAACTGCATAGTAAGGTTCGGCAAACAACTCATAGCTCCACAATGACTCCCCGGTATCCAAAGTATCCACAAAGATAGCGTCAAGTCTACCTTCCTGTAAGGACTGAATCAGTTCACCGGAAGTATTTTGAATCATTAATGACAGAGGTCTGTCCAGCAGTTTCTGTCCTTTCATTTTTGACGGTAAATAATAAGTCGCTACACTAGGCAGACTACCTATTGCTATAGGGTTATTCCTGCTATATTGTTTTAGTTCTTGACGAATTCCAGTTAGTTCAGCAATAATAGGCGTAATTCGGAAATAGAAACGTTCACCGGCTTCTGTCAGTTCAATACCGGAAGTCGTTCTGTGAAACAATATAACCTCAAGTTCTTCTTCTAGATTACGAATATGCTTGCTTAAGGCCGGTTGTGTTAGATTAATAGCTTGGGCAGCTTTAGAAAAACTTTTTCGCTTTGCTGCTTCCGAAAAGCTTTGCAGCCACTCTAAATTCATTTTACTCACTCCACTGTTATAACACTTTGTTATACCCACCTAAAATAACGGTTGTTCCATGATCAATTACTGTATGGTAATCTCTTAGATATCGACGTTTATCCCATTATAACATTTCTTTAATCCTAATGTACAATGTTCCGTTGGTTTTAAACAAAAATCAGCATTATAAATGGAAAAAAGAAAACCAAAAAATAGATATGGGGGATTGCTATGCGAAATGTATTTCTTCTCACTATAGGAATGTTTGCTCTCGGATTTGATGCCTATGTGGTAGCTGGTCTATTACCTGAAATCAGTGAAACATTAAAAATAAACGCTTCACAAGCAGGTCAAGTTGTAAGTATATTTACTCTTTGTTATGCATTGGCTGCTCCAATTTTTGCAACATTACTGGCAGGGAAACCGGTTCGTGTAATCTTAGTATTGGCGCTTGGTGTATTCTCTATTGCAAATGGCGCTAGTGCCCTTGCAGCAAATTTCCCATTTTTGCTTATCGCACGCGCTGTTGCAGGTATTGGAGCCGGGCTTTTTTCACCAATGGCATCAGCTGCGGCCGCGACGCTTGTTTCTGAACAAAAACGGGGCCGTGCCCTTGGCTTTGTTTTGGGAGGCATGAGTATGGGGACTGTGGTAGGTGTACCCCTCGGATTAATTGCAGCTAAACAATTAGGTTGGCAAGGGACGCTTTGGTCAGTTACAATCATTGGTTTTTTCGCCACAATTGGAATTATGATTTTGTTCCCTAAAGTTTCAGCGGAAGCTCCACCGTCATTACGACAGCGTTTTACAATGATGACAAATAAATATGTGTTAGCGATCATTGGTATCACACTTTTAACCAGTATTGCAAGCTTAGGTCTCTATACGTATATTGCGTCAATCTTAAAGAATCTTGGAGGTATAACGAATCTTACCCCATATTTGTGGGCATGGGGCATTGGCGGTGTTGTGGGGAGTTTTTCAATCGGCACTTTAATAGATAGAACTGGGCGTCCAGCATTTCTTATGGCTGGGATTCTAGCTATATTGATGTTAGCAATATTTACTCTGCCATATGCACTTAAATTTCCTACTCTTGCATATTTACCAATTTTTCTTTGGGGTGCCATGGGCTGGGCTTCACAAGCACCACAACAACATGCATTACTGCGCTCACAACCTCAACATGACAAAGCTGCTGTTGCATTAAACAGTTCAGCAAATTATCTTGGTAGTGCGATAGGTTCAACATCAGGGGGGATTGCCATGGCTGCCGGTTTAGCACCAACTGATCTGCCCTATGCTGCCGGTTGCTTTGTATTAGTCGCTTTACTTGGCCAACTGATTATTATTAGAAAACAAAGTTAAATATAGCGAAGAACATCAAACTGCAATACTTGATAATTTGATTATTATAAGACAAAAAAATAACTTATTATGGTATCCCCGTGTATCAGTAAAAAGGAGTTAATTCGACAAACGTTATCGTATCTCGAGATTAACCTATTTCGTGGCGATTGGTTAGAACATTCTTATTTAATATTATCCATAAGAAGACACCTTTTATTAATATATTGTTTACTTAAGGTTGGCACCATAGAAAAACAATCAAATCAACGAAACCCTTTCTAGTCGCAAATTTTGGGCGTGAATTTCTTTTTTGTCGGCGGGACCCATTTCAGTTGACATTTTGGGCGTGGAGGTGAGGACACTGAAAAAGTACGAAATAATCTTGCTAAACACAATATTTAGATGTATTCTCGGATTTTTTATACTATATATTGTATTAGTGAATCTATTCAAATAGTTTTTCAGTGGCCCCGTGGAAGTCCCTTTTTTGTCGACGAAAACCCACCCGTCTTTGGGTTGCGAAATTCAAGTTGTTTATTTATCAACTACCCTTGAGCTATTAACCTTTTTTCCTGACAGCAATCCAAATTTCACTTTTCTGATCTTTGCTAACTAGCATTTCAGGTCCTTCTGCCAGTTCATAGGAAGATGACGGTAACCATTCGGAATATATCCTTTTCCAAGTTTCTTCAACTTGTTGCCAGTCCCCATCCACTTCAAAAATTGCCCATAAAAATGTAGGGATTTCTATTGTTGAATATCCATACGTATCTTCATTCGTTGTGACTGCCCCGATATATTGGTCAAAAGTCGCATTTCCTTCACTATCTTCTGAGTAGTTAACTGTTACATGAACAATTCCATAAGGTTCTTTATTGGAAATGGACTCCATTTCTTTCATTTGGGTATCACTAATAGCCGCTATCATATCTTCGTACGTAGGTGAAAGTATTTGATTAATCATCTCGACTGTATATTTTACCCCGACAACTTTAAACGGTTCTTTTTCTACAATACGATATTTCATTTCGACACCTCCCTGAATAGTTAATTGAAAATACATTCTTGGATATGCTTTTAGGTTTTACTCTGGGTTTCTAGCTAGGGTTGGAATAACACCATGAAAACTCTGAAATGCTCGGGAAAAGGCATCTGGAGATTGGTAACCATATTTGAATGCTATATCAATCACTTTTACATGCTTATCCTTTAATTCCAATGCAGCTACTGTTAATCGTCGTCTACGGATATACTCTGATAACGTGATACCAGATAGAAGAGAAAATAGCCGTTTGAAATGATACTCAGAGCAATAAGCTCTTTTTGCGACTTCTTTTAAGTCAATATGGTTATCCAAATTTTCTTCGATATAGTTTAATGCCATGTTCATCCCCTTTAACATATCCATTATCCAACCCTCCTTTCACTTATAGCATAACAGGAGAAATTACATCATACCCGACTATTTATGCTCATTACAATCGGTTCAATTACGAGTAATTTAATTCAGAAGCCGAAATACGCATTTCACCACCCTCAAATAAGGATGGTGAAGGATAAAGATTGTTTAATTTTTGTTGTGATTGTTAAATTACACTGCTTGGGTATAAAAATAAGTCCGTCAAAATTAATCGTTGTTTCTGCCCCATTTGGAAGATCAACTCATTATTTTTGTGTTACTTTGAATTGTCCTCCCATTCCATTAAAAACTCCTTCTCAGAAGTCTCTTCGTCCAATAATTCTTCTTTGATTACAAAGCCATTTCGTAAATAAAAGTTTACTGCCTTGTTATTCTTCTTGAACACTTTTAGTTGGATATTTTTCCTGTGTTTTTTTATAAAATTTAATAATTCTTTTCCATGTCCTTCCCCCTGGTACTTTGCTTTGATAAAAAGGGCAGCCAGATAATTATCTACCATTGAAATGAAGCCCATAATTTCTGCATTTTTACTTATAACATAGTTTTCAGACATTGGGAGATATTTTTCCTTCATTTCTTCTCTTTTTGATTTCCAATAATCCTTATCAATAAAATCATGTGCTATTAATGAACTTTGATACCATATATCTACTAATATATCAATTTCTGCTTTTCTATATTCTCTGATCATGTTATCCGTCCTTAATCTTAATTTGTCGTATGTATACTTTACAATAAAGGCTCCCTATGACAGAAGGCCATTAAAGTTACTTTTGATCATTGCTTTTTTCATATATCTTCAGAAAATATCTATGATTTTGGTTAGACACTTTATAAGTGAGTGATGCCCATCCATCTTACCCGGGCAAAATATCTGTAATGTCTATATCATTCTGTCCACTTACAAAAACCCCTACTTGTTCAATGTATGATAAATTTGTTGCGTATACTTTGTAATGGCTTCATCGTAATCCGGATACTTAACCCTGAGACTTTCTGCCACAGCCTTAGAATATCTTCTAAATAACCCATGGAGCTCCTTAGTGTGAAGCAAACTGCATTCCCTATTACTAGAACCGAGCATGTAAATATCCGGTATTAAATCCAATCTCTCCCTCGTATTCATTTTTTTCCGTTTTTCAACATCGAATCAGAATAACATTGTTGCAGTGGTTAGTATTGTTTAACTCATTCGTTCACACTATGATTTACGGTTCCTTTTATGCCACTCTGAGATTTCCTCGAGCCTTTGTTTGAATCTGGCCTCTGAGCCTTGATTTGTCGGATGGTAATACTCATGACCTGCTAACGAATCCGGCATCGTCTGCATCGTCGTTAATTTTTCTTCTGTATCATGAGCGTATTTATATCCTTTCCCGTAATTTAAATCTTTCATCAACTTGGTAGGTGCATTACGTAAATGGAGGGGAACAGGTTCATTCATCGAGTTCAGCGCATCTTTTTTTGCTCTCATATAAGCTAAATATGCTGAATTTGATTTTGGTGCCAGTGAAAGGTAAATTACAGCTTGGGTTAAGTGTACATTACATTCAGGCATACCAATAAATTGACATGCTTGAAAAACAGATACCGCAATTTCTAAAGCTCGATTGTCTGCTAAACCGATATCTTCACTTGCAAATCTGACCAACCTTCGCGCAATAAAGAGAGGATCTTCCCCAGCTTCCAACATTCGTGATAACCAATAGATTGCCGCATTCACATCACTATTTCGCATAGACTTGTGTAAGGCAGAGATTATATTATAATGTTCTTCACCATTTTTGTCGTACAATAATGATTTTCTATTGATAATTTGGGAAAGGTCTTCTTTCCTAATGATGATTGAATCTTCCTGCTTATTTCCATTTAAAACAGCCATTTCCAGCGTATTCAATGCAGTACGGGCATCCCCATCAGAAAACTCTGCAATGGCCAATAAAGTTTGATCATCAATTTCAATCTTTTGAAGACCATACCCATTGGGATTTACGATGGCTTGTTTTAATAATTCCACGATTTCACTACTCGTTAATTTATGAAGGACAAAAACTTTAGTTCTCGATAACAAGGCCGAATTGACTTCAAATGACGGATTCTCAGTGGTTGCACCGATAAGGATAATGCTACCATTCTCCACATATGGTAAAAAGGCATCTTGCTGTGCTTTATTGAATCGGTGGATCTCATCGATTAACAAAATTGTCTTTTCGCCTAATTGTCGGCGTTCTTCAGCTTCTTTCATTACATTTCGAATATCTTTAATCCCACTGGTGACAGCACTAAAATTAATAAATTCCGATTGTGTTTGATTTGCAATAATTTTCGCCAATGTTGTCTTCCCTACTCCGGGGGGACCCCAGAAGATCATGGAAGAAACACGGTCATGTTCAATCATTTCCCTAAGAACTTTTCCTTTACCTATCAGATGCTTTTGTCCAACGAATTCGTCTAAACTTTGAGGACGCACTCTACTGGCCAAGGGACGACTTTGGTCATTGTCGTTCTCAAATAAAGAAGGTTGCCTCAAGGTTATTCTCTCCTTGTAAAAAGATTATTTTTTACTCTTCTTCTCTTTTCGTCTGCTTATTAATTCCTACCAAAATATCTAAATCAATGGTTATCTTAGTAGTACCCTGATTTGTAAATTTATCCAATTGTTCCCTGTTCAAGTTCCAGGTCAAAGGAGTCATCTGAACGAAATTGGTTAACTCTGTTTTGGTTAGTTCCTTGGTATAGTTTAGGCTAATTATATCCACCAAATGAAAATGCTGTTTAAAAAGCGATACCGTTTCATTATTGTTATAAACACTTTTATCTGTATTATCGTAAAATGCCTCCCTAAGTTCTTCAAGATAATTGGCACGCGGGACAACTTTCACAATGAGACCATCAGGAACTAATATTCTTTTAAATTCAAAATAATTTGCGGGAGAAAGGATATTCAGGATGACATAGCATGAATGATCTGCCAATGGTGAATTCGCTAAATCTCCAACGAGCCAAATGGAGTCTTCGTAATTGCCGGCTGCCATTCGAATCCCTTCCTTTGAAATATCTAAACCTAACCCTGTTATCGCTTCATTCTTACATTCAGCGATAATCCTTTGCAAATGCGAACCTTCCCCACATCCGGCATCAAAAACCATAACTGGACCCTTAATAAGTTTCAAATGTTCCTTTATTACATTCGCAACCCACGCATGCAGCGGTTTATATAAATTACTTTCCATAATAATTTTTTGCCTTGCTTCAAACAGTTTTTTATCGTAATGGCTGTCTACAGAGCGGGTCATCATGTTTACATAGCCTTGTTTCGCAAAATCAAACGTATGATTGTTTAAACAAATGAGACTTTTTAAATCCACAACCTTCATTGGACTATTACAAACAGGGCAACTAAATACATGAACCCACTTACTAACTAACTCAGCACTTTTTTCTTTATTAGTCATGGTTTCTCTTCCTTTTGTTTCTTTTGAATATAGTGTCTCCTCTCTATATTTTACCATTGGAGTCCTATCTAAATGAATGTTTTACAAAGTTTTACAATATGAAAAAGGGTATCCAATGGACACCCCTACAGCTTATTTATCAACAAAACATTCTTTTATATGTAGAAAATAGGTAAGCATTTCCACCAATAACAACGTTTTTATGCTTCTTTTACCTTAATCTTTCCTTCTCTACTATCTTTATGTTCAATAAGGTCGAGTGATTTGTCGTTTTGTAACTCGTACATCTTTAATACCTCATCATTGGGTTTGGTAAGTAAGCTGACGACAACAATGGTTATTCCGGAAATAACAACCCCTGAGAATACCGGCATAAGCCATAGTTCACTCAATAATCCAATAAAACCCTGAGATGTCGTTTGAATACCGGGTACACCAAATATGGAAGCCATTATATAGTAAATTAAACCAACCGATATACTGGCCCAAACTGCTTGAGACGTCAGTCGTTTCCAGAATGGCCCCAACACCAAAGGCCAAAATATGGTAACAAAAACGATATCCCATGCTAAATAAGCCAAATCTATGACCTTTTGAAAACTAATTGCAAGAATCAATCCTAAAAGTGCACTTATAACAATGCACAAACGAGAAAAGAACAATAATGTTTTTGGATTAGGATTCGAATTAATAAAATCCAGATAAATATTTTTCGTGACTATACCGGAAGAAGCTACATAACATGCAGCTAACGTTGACATTCCCATCGCAGCCATAGATGTTAAGAAAATAGCGGAAATGACTGGCGGGAAATAGCCTTCTGCAAAGATAAGCATTAATGTCTCCGGATTTTTGCTATTTGGGAAAATCGTTTTAAATGCCTCTCCGATCATACCCGGCAACCAACTAATGGCGATGATAATCAGACCAGCTATAATCATGCTCATATAGGCAACCCGGGGATTTTTGGCTGCTGCCACCCTTTGTCCCAAATCGCCCGCGGGAATATCCCCAAGAGCTAGGACTAAGTAAAGCGACCAAAACTCTGCTCCTCCCTTGCTAAACAGTTTATTTACATTCCACCAATCATTCTGAAATGTAATATCTCCGTAGGAAAAAAAGATAACCCCAGCAATGCCTAGAATACCAATAATTGCAAAAATACCTTGTACGACTTCTGTATATGCTACTGCCCAAAGCCCGCCAATCACGGAATATATAACCGTTAAGCTGACAAATAATATCGCAGCAGGAAGAAAATCAAGGTGAAATATATTTTGAATAATATAAGTACCTCCAACTGTTAATGCACCGGCATTAAAAAAACCGAAAGCGATGGCCATAACCGTACCTGTATAAGCACCTAGCTTTTTGCTACCAAATCTTATCCCATAATAATCCGCAATCGTCCAACCTTTCAATCTCCTTAATGGTTTTGTCCATATTAAGGCGCCTAAAACCATGCAAGTTCCCAGACCAGCCATGGTTGCCGTACCTTCGAACCCTCCGGATGTATAACCTGAACCAACCGCAGCAAAAAAGAACGGTGCTGCCAATAAGGCGGCCACAAGGCTTCCTGTTACAACAGGAAGTGGCATACTCCATCCGGCAACAATCAAATCTTCTGCACTTTTAATTCTTTTGTAGCCTTTAAAACCGATATAGTAGATAAAGAGAATATAAATAAAAAATATGAATATATTCAATTTGTAATTCCTCCAAGAAAAATTTAACCGTTCATAACAACTCCACCATTTGGGCCGATAATTTGTCCGGTGTAAAAGTCAGCATGTTTTGAAGCTAAAAAAACAACCGTTTTTGCAATTTCCTCGGGCTTTGCCAGCCTTTTTAAAGGATACTTTGCTGATTCTTCTTCTACATAATTTTCTCCAAAAGCTTCCAACAAACTTGTCAGCGTCCCGCTTGGCGCAACTGCATTTACTAATATATTTGGGGCAAGTTCACGGGCCAAAGCTTTTGTAAAAGCATTAATGCCGCCCTTTGCTGCTGAATAGTGTGTATATTCTTCACAACCTAAACTGCCTAAATCAGAAGAAATATTAATGATTTTCCCTTGATTTAATTTTTTCATCCGCTTTACTGCTTCACGGGCATTATAAAATGTCCCGTAAAGGTGAACTTTAATCATTCTGTCCCAATCTTCATCTGACATTTCTACAATCGATGAAGAATAAGCAATCCCGGCATTGTTTACCAACACATCGATCTGATCAAAGTACTGATCAACTTTTTGATACATTTTTTCTACATCCGACGAAGAAGAAACATCAAAATGACCTGATATTGCCTGTACACTCATTTTTTCAGCTTCTAAGCGCACAGCCTCAGCTTCGTTTTCATCGCCAAAGTAATTGATAAATACATTGGCTCCTTCTTTTGCAAATTCCAATACGATGGCCTTGCCTATTCCTCGGCTTCCACCGGTTACAACGACATTTTTCCCCTTAAGTAGTAAATCCATTATTTTTCCTCCAACTTAAATTCTTTGATAAGTACTTGCAATTGTTCCGATAGTTTTCCTAGTTCAGTAGAAGTATTTTCAATGGTTTCCATCGATTGTAATTGTTTTTTTGTAGACATCGTAACGTTTTTAGAATACTCAGCTGATTGTTCCGCCATTTGTTCCATATCACTAACTGACGCTGCAACTTCCTCAGTAGCTGCCGACATTTGTTGAGAAGCAGCCGAAATTTCTTGAATTTGTGCTGCCACTGCTTCGATTGAAGATAAAATTCGGCCAAAAAGTTTACCGGCTTCATTCGTATATGTATGCCCGATATTTACATTTTCTTTTCCTTTAGCCGTCGCTTCTACTGATGCTTTGGAGTCCTCAAGAATAATTTGAATAAGCTGAGAAATTTCACCGGCTGAATTTGCCGATTGTTCCGCAAGTTTTCTCACTTCTTCTGCCACAACAGCAAAACCTTTACCATGTTCCCCGGCCCGAGCAGCTTCAATTGCAGCATTTAAAGCAAGCAGATTTGTTTGATCAGCCACTTCCGTAATGAAGTTAACAAACTCAATAATTCGTTTTGAATTATTGTTTAATCTGCCGATGGTCTCTTCAATTAGATCGACAGACTGGCTGATTAAATTCATTTGATTGATAAGATTTTGAACAACCTCATTTCCCTTTTTCGCCTCATTTGAGACTTGCGCAGAATTATCAGCAACACTTGAAGCTGATTCCGCAATTTTTTGGATACCTTGTGCAGATTCATCAATTGCCTGAGCACATTCTTTTGTTGTTTTTAAAGTCGCTTCTGAACTACCCGCCACTTTTTCTATTTCATTAGATACCATATTGGAAAATTGAAATGCCTCATTTGAATTGGCAGATAATTGTTCGGAAGACTCAGCAAGTTGATTGGACGTATTGCGAATATTTGTGATCATTCGTTGCAAATTATGAATCATTTTTTGAATAGAGAACGATAACTTACCAATTTCATCATCTGTTGCATTAAATTGTACTGAAGACAGATCACCTTTAGCCACTTTATCAGCTGCAGATACTAGTTTATTTAACGGTTTAAAAAGCCGTGAAATCGTAAATTGCAATGCTAATAAAAGAATGACTAAACCGGCAATCGCTACAATCACTTGTTTGATAATCGCATTTAATACGATTTGATTAATATAGTCTGCAGAATAATCGATTCCAATCACTCCGAATATTTCACCTGCACTGTCTTTTAAAGGAACAAATACAGTTCTCCAGCTACCGTACGGGTCTTCAAATATCGGGGTAACCTCTGCTTGACCACTTTTGATAGCAGCTTTTGCTGTTGTTAAATGAACTTCTGCAAGATTATCAAATTTTTCCCCGGCTTTATAAATCTCATTTAAATTACTTGTAAAACCAATTGTGAAGACATCGTCTCCGTCTATTTTCCATATATAGCTCCAACTCATTGTTCCTTGTTGTTTTAAGATCTTATCGAGTAATTTCTGATTTTCGATAAAAATCTTGTCTTTGCTGTTTTTGACTTTTTCTAATTTTGAAAGGTCTTTCGGATCTAATTGCATCGCCGTTAAAATACCAACGCTCTTTAATTCCTTTTCTAAATCATTATCTAGTGTTTGGTATACTTGATGAATTTGTAATACAGTTAATACCGCAAAAATAAAGATGATGAAAATTGATATTGTAAAAAACAACTTGTTTTTTAATGATTTTTTTAAAAATTTCATAACCAACCTTCCCCGTATATAAATTTAAAAACACCACTTAAGATTGATTTTTTATTATCTGTATAAAACTAGTTAGAAATGGGAGGTACCCCCTAATTTCTGAAAAACATACTGAATAGGGAGACTTTTCGAGATGACCTTGGATAAGGGGTAAGAAACAACGGGAAACTAGCAATCATAGCTATAGCTTTAATTACTTTCAAAAGTCTGTACCCCCCGCTTGTTTTAAGTTAATCCTCCGGTGGATCAAGTGAAAATCATGCTGTCAGTAGCTGCTTCCAAAGTGATCATAGTCAAAGTCCTTTTTATACGCAATAACATTATATTTCCAAAGAATCTTCTCTTAATGTCAACTATCTACATTAAAATCACCGGTTCTTTTGACCTATATATCCTCTGATAAAATTTCAATTTACGCCGCGTTAAAAAGTGAATATTAGCTTGCAAGCTTGTTGGGAATATAAAAAGGAAATTATTGCAAGTCGCGCATCCCACATTTTGACAATTTTTCCCATATCTATTTAATTTATCGACACTTTATCTAAATACTTTAGTTTTTATTATTTTAGAAAAGAATCTCGTTTACGGATCTGAATATTTACGATACTAAGCTATAGAGGAAATAGAGGAATATGTTGGAAGGAGGTGACAAAACTTTAAGACCCATCTTACGAATCGAAACAGCCATAACATGCAGTTTGTAACCGTAAGTAAACATACATATGTAATTATCACCCAAAAATGTTTTATGAAAAGATTTGTGCCAAATATACTATTAGTATTAGCTATATTTATCAAAGCGCAATATATTGTGATTTAAACGTTAACCTTTTTGGAAAATGGGCTTTTTGGGTGATAATACATATATCAAAAAATACAATTACTATTTCCTAAAAACTTTTACAAGGTAATAAGAAAACAATTGACAAATGCTGCCAATTAAAATAAACATTCTATGTGAAGAGATGTACATTTTTTATAAAAGTTTGCTTGTTTTTATTTGTGTTGTTCAACAATCATGCCCGTTCTGCAAGATGCTTTTTAAATATAAAACTCCATATGCGGCTTTTCCTGCTTATAATATTCTAATCTATCTTGCAAAGTACCTGTATGAAATTCGAATTTATGGCCATCAGGATCGGTGAAATAAATAGACTTCTTATCCCTCTCATCTCTAGGACGGCCAATTAGAATATTTACGCCCAATTTCTCTAATTTATTATATACACGATCAAAATCAGCTTCTTCTATTGAAAAAGCAACATGAGTGTATGACTGCCGTATTTCATTACGAGGAATATTTCTCTCTAAATTTAGTGCCAACCACATGCCATTCAAATCAAAATAAGCAGTACTTCTCCCTTTAACCAGTAATTTAGCATCAAATACATCTTGGTAAAACTTTATGGATTTTTCCAAATCAGAAACTGAAAATAGGAAATGATTAAGACCTTTCACAAACAACTATATCACCTCAATTTAATTATCATACAAAATGGACTTTTTTTGAATTCCCATCTCCCTAAAAAGTATGACGGTAGATAATATGTCGCTCTTCTCGTCGTTTCGTCCGTGTGGAGTGGTATTTTTAGAAATGGACTCTTTCTGTCTCTTCCATTCAGAACATTGAGTTAGTATAGCGTCTGACTAAAGAAAGACGTCATTTTATTCAAGAAAAGCTACCGTTTGTTGGAAAATTCTATTGTTTATTTTCAGGTTTTAATTTCATCATTGCACCAAAATATTGTGAAGCAGTCGTAAAAGAGATAAAAGCACATAGCTCACTTATTTCCTCTTCATTGAAATATTCTCTCAAAACATTAAAAGTTGAATCCGCTATCTCACCCTTTTGGTATAAAAAAACTTCCGCAAATCCTACGGCAACAGATGTTTTTTCATCAAACTGGGCTGGATCCGGTTTTCCTTTGGCCTTACAATACTCACAACCGTTACTTTGAGCTAATGTTCTCCTTACTTGTTCCTTTAATTTGGCTGTTAGTTTTCCATCCTTTTCCAACACATTACCTAATTGACTCCATCCTTCCATTATATCCTTATTATGCCCCAATAACCTTTGAAAAGGTGTTTCCCCAAAATTAGATTCAACAATTCTTGCCATATAAGTCCCTCCCTGTTATATTGAATACAATTCATTATATAAAACAAAACAAATCATTTATATTAAATTCATAACATTTACCAAGTGAATTATTTATAAAATTAACGACTTTAGGAGGAAAACTTTAAAAATGAAAATAGATGAGATTGATAAAAAAATTATGGATGAATTATGTCATAACAGTCGTTTATCCATGAGCGAGCTTGGAAGAAGAGTGAATCTTTCCTCCCCATCAGTTACGGAACGAGTAAGGCAAATGGAATCATTTGGAATTATAAAAAAATATACGATAGAAGTTGATTATGAGAAATTAGGTTTACCCATCCAGTGCATTATTGAAGCAACGGTTAGAAATGGTGACTATAAGTCTTTTAAGGACTATATAGATAAACTTCCAAACGTAGAATTTTGTTATCGAATCGCAGGTTGTGCTTGTTATATGTTAAAAATGCAGTTTGAAACTTTCGCAGACGCTGAAAAATTTATTGATGAAGTAAGCCCAATTGCACAAACTGTAACCCATTTTATTTTTTCACAAGTTCCGACAAAGTTAAAATTTAATATGGATTGAAAAATTTTAGCTATATAAAAGGAACTTTAGTTTTTACATGAAGGCCAAGTATAGTTTGCATAATGATGACTTTTGCAGCAGGCAACAGAGTAACCATGCTTCGTTCATTCTATATAGGCATTTCTTTTTCTTTTTTAACTGACATAGGGCCCTTAAACCCTTATTACCGTAACAATTAAATGGCTACATCTGTCTTTCCTATTTAACAAATTACGGCGAGGCACAGGCATTACCACTATGCCTCTTCTACATTTTTAAATTGGTTATAAAACATATGATAATAGCTGCCACGGCGTGCCATTAGTTCATCATGGTTGCCTTGTTCAATAATTTGCCCGTGGTCGATCACCATGATGTTATCAGCGTCGCGAATCGTATTGAGGCGGTGGGCGATGATAAAACTTGTCCGGCCCTCCATAATCGAAAGGAGCGCATCCTGGATATACCGTTCTGTCCGTGTATCAATACTGCTCGTAGCCTCATCCAATATAAGCAAAGCCGGTTTTGCTAGAAAAACCCTTGCGATTGCCAAAAGCTGGCGCTGCCCCTGACTCAAGTTGCCACCGTTTTCCGACAAAACGGTTTCATATTTATCTGGCATCCGGTTGATGAAAATATCCGCATGGGCGAGCCTTGCTGCTTCTTCAACTTCCTCATCCGTTGCCTCAGGATTTCCGTATTTGATATTTTCCTTGATGGTGCCTGAAAATAAATACGTATCCTGAAGGACAAAACCAAAACTTCTTCTCAGACTGTCTCGTGTATATGCCCGGATATCCTTGCCATCAATGAAAATCCGGCCTTCCGTGACATCATAAAACCGGGTTAAAAGGTTTACAATCGTCGTTTTTCCGGCTCCGGTAGGCCCGACCAGCGCTGTACGCGTTCCCGGCTTTGCCTCAAAGCTGATATTTTTTATAATCGGCACATCCTCGCGATACCCAAAGCTGACATGTTCAAACACAACATGGCCTTTTGGATCTTGGAGCGTGGCGGCATCTTTCGAATCGTCCGGTTCTTCTTTTTCATCCAGTATCTCAAATACCCGCTCAGCTCCGGCAACCCCTGACTGAAGGACGTTAAAAATATTCGCCAAATTATTGAGCGGCTGCACAAACTGTCGGGAATATGTCAGGAAACTCGCGATTACGCCAACGGTAATCATATTGTTCAAAGCCAGAACCCCGCCGACAACTGCAATCATCGCAAAGCCAAAGTTGTTAATCACGTTCATGAGCGGCATAAGAAACCCGGTCCAAATTTGCGCCCTCAGCCCGACCTTAAGTAAGGACTGATTCACCTCTTCAAACTCCTGGATTGCCTTTTCTTCATGGTTAAAAGCTTTGACTACCTCTATCCCTGAAATCGTTTCTTCAATATGCCCGTTTAGCCGACCGAGTTCCGCTTGGTTATTTTTAAACAGCACTGAAGTTCGCTTGGCAATCGTTCGTGTCAGCAAAAACACAAGCGGAACCGTACACAGACTCGCGATCGTTAAAACCGGGCTTAAAATAATCATCATGATTAGTGTCCCGACTAGGGCAATGACCCCCGACATAAGTTGCGTCGTCGATTGAGAAATCGTATTGCTAACGTTGTCAATGTCATTCGACAAGCGGCTCATCAATTCACCGTGGGTTCTGGCGTCAAAAAAAGCAACCGGGAGTTTTTGCAGTTTTTGAAACAGATGACTGCGCAAACGCCGTACAATCCGTTGCGAAACACCGGCCATCAGCCAGCCTTGTAAAAAAGTCAACACAGCGTCTGCGATATAAGCCGCTGCAAGAACAAAAATCATGATTTCCAGTAGGTTAAAATTAACCTTTCTACCCGGTGACATGGCGTCAACGGCTCTACCGATGAAATAGGGAATGCACAATGTAAGTATAGAGTCCGCCACAATAAATACAAGAATGATAGACAGCCAGTTTCTTTCTTTGCCAAAATAGGCCCAAAGCCTGTTTAACGTCCCTTTAAAATTCTTTGGTTTCTCGGCCGGCCCTCTGAACCGTGCTGCTCCTCCCCCGCCCGGACGGCCCATCGGCAAAATAGGCGCCGGTGCCTGATTTCCTTTATATCCGTTCGTTTTTCCCGCCATCTTACAATACTTCCTTACCGATTTGCGATTGGTAAATTTCTTGATAAACCCGGCATTTTTCAAGAAGCTCCTCATGCGTTCCCAAGCCTGCAACTTCCCCTTCATCCAATACGATAATTTTGTCCGTGTCCATCACAGAAGTAATGCGCTGGGCAATCAAAAGGCATGTTAGCCCTTTCGCATACTTCTTCAACGCTGCTTTGATCCGCATCTCTGTTGCAACATCCACCGCACTTGTACTATCGTCAAGAATGAGGATTTCCGGATGTCTCACCAATGCGCGGGCAATCGAGATGCGCTGCTTCTGTCCCCCGGAAAAGTTGACGCCGCTCTGCCCAATCATCGTATCGTAGCCTTCAGGTGCGTCTGAAATAAAGTCATGTGCTTCAGCCAGTCTCGCAGCCTGTTCGATCTCATCCATCCCCGCCCGTTCATTTCCCCATTGGATATTTTCACGGACACTGCCGGTAAAAAGAATGTTTTTCTGCGGAACGATCGCGATTTTTTCACGCAGATCATGCGGGTGAAAACGTCGGACATCAACACCATCCACTTTAAGGGTTCCACCCGTTACATCGTAAAAGCGAGGAATGAGATTCACCAGTGTGCTTTTTCCTGATCCGGTTGAGCCGATAATGCCGACAGTTTCACCCGGATAAATGGTAAACGTGATATTTTTCAAAACCGCATCCTGCACCTGTCCGGTATAGGAAAATGTGACATTTTCAAAATCAATTCTCCCTCTTTCACCTGTTACTTCATGTTTCAGGCTGTTCCAGGAGGTGTTTTCTTCTACGGCAAATACTTCCCCGATCCGAAAAGTGGAGGCTCTCGCCCGGACAAACATGTTAAACACCATGGAAATCATCATTAGCGAGGTTGAAATTTGCGTCATATAATTGATAAAAGCAATAATATGACCGACTTGCATCGTTCCATTGTTAACCCCGAAGCCACCCATCCATAAAATGGCGACAATGCCGAAATTGACCGTAAGCAGGATCGCCGGGCTGAAGATAGACATCATCCGGATGGAAGACGTCGAGCGTTCTTGCAGGTGGCGGTTTGCCACGCTGAACTTTTCCACTTCAAATTGAAACCGGTTAAAAGCTTTCACGACACGGACACCGGATAAATATTCTCTCATGATGCCGTTCACGCGGTCCAGCGCTTTTTGCACTTTCATAAACAGCGGAAAACCCAGTCTCATGTTCGTTATAATAAAAATGATAACAATCGGTACAACAACTGCCAGCACCACAGAAAGCTGCGGGTCAAGCCGGACTGCCATAATTAAAGCGCCAATTGCCAATAGCGGGGCTTTGACAAAAATTCGCATTAAGCCGTTGATAAAGTTCTGTACCTGGGTGACGTCATTGGTGAGCCTTGTAATAAGTGAAGCCCGGTCAAATTCATTAATGCTTTGGAAAGAAAGCGTCTGGATTTTCCGGAACAAATCCGACCGTAATTCGGCCCCAAAGTTTTGTGACACGATGCTTGCGAGTATGCTCCTTAATGAAGCGGCAACCGCTCCGCACGCAGTGATCAATAACATCAAGCCACCCATCTTTAACACGTACTCCATGTTTTTGTGTGCCACGCCGACATCAATGATTTTCGACATCATCATCGGCTGCATCAAATCGCAGAGCGCTTCACATATTAAAAAGAAAACAGCCGTACAAAAGAGTATCCAGTATTTTTTGACATACTTTTTTAAAAATTGCATCGTTCATTCCACCTTTTATCTTTGCGGAAATCATTTTTGCCTACGCTTTTTTATCCATCTGATGATCGTCATTTGATAAATCCTTTAAATTGTCAGCCAATCGCTGTAAAAATCCAATAAACATTTCCTGCTCGTCTTCTGAAAATCTGCTTAACCCATTACTCAACTGTTGGTGATATTCATATGGTTGAGTGGCAAGACTCAGGACTTCCTATTACCAAACAGGCGGAACAGTTAGGATTCAATCGTCCAAGCCTTTATTATAAACCGGTTGAGCCTTCAGCTGAAGAAGGTGCCATCAAACATCAGTTTGATGAAGTCTATAAAAAATATCCATTTTTAGGTCCCGTAGGATAACAGCACCGTTTTCCCAAAGAAGGAGTGAATATCAATAGCAAAAGAGTTCAACGTCATATGTGAGAAATGGGTATCCAAGCTGTTTATCCTGGTACAAATTTAAGTAAACGGAATCTACACTTCAACATCGAATTTTATAATCACAAGCACCCTCAGCAATCGCTTGATTTTAAAACGTCATCATCTATCTTTTTTAATAAAGCAGGTTCGTCATTACCCCTCCCATCTTTGAAAAACTATCTTTTATGTGCCTAGACCTGTCAAGGAAAATTACGCCCTTGACAGAAACTACAACATAAAATGTTGGGTTGGCTAGATGGGAAGGAGCAAAATCAATGCACCTTAAATTTGCAAAAAAGTTGTCTTGACAATGGGGTCTAATTTAAACATAAAATAATATTGTGGTAATTGCTTTTTTATATTTTTTCAACTTTTACTACTCTAATTTTTGCTGGTACTGATTCTTGTATTTCATAGTACCAAATTTTTACCTTATCTCCATTTTCAATATTCTTTATAGATGAACTATTACTTATATATAACTTAGAAACATTATATTTTCCTATAATTTCATCAATTAAAAGGTCTTTAGCATCCTCTTTAGTAAAGTTAGTATCTTCAACAAGATAGACGTTACCTTTATTAATTACTATTATACCTTCTTTTGTTACAGCTCCTTCTATAACTTTAGTTTGCTGACTTAGATCCCCAAGATACCAAAACATAGCCAAAACTATTAATGAGATGAGTATTGTTATTATTCTTTTCATAAAGTTCTCCTTTCTTGTTGATTATCTAATAAGGTAAAACTTCACATCATTCTTTCCTTTTATCCATTTTTTTCATCGCTTTTTGAATTGAAGATTCATATGGAGGGTACTTAGTTTTTATTAATGGGGCAGAAAATTGATGTCCTAAACCTTTGATTAAATCTTTCATATAATCAACACGATTTTTTAGAAAGTAAAAACAAACCTCATCATTACTATTTCTAGAAATTTTTGCGATATACATTGGTATGTGGTCATAAGGATATATTTATTTTACTCAACTTTCGCAGTTAAAAATTTATTTTAGATACTTGAAATAACTAGGTTTATCCTAAATAAAATTTCTGCTTGATTTTTTGATGAAAGCATAAAAAAGGCACCTCTTCTCATTGGCAAAATATAGGTGACTGAACCAAATTACGAAAGAAAAATGTCACCTATATGATAACGAATAAAGATTACTTCACGCAACTTCCAAAAGAAATAAAAAAAGCATTTTTGGAATTAAACATTAAATATCATTTAAGGAAAGTTAATATCGTAAATTTCCACTTTATTCCAGATTGTGATTTTTAAAATAAGTAGGCATCCAATGGGCCTGCCTTTATTCTCCAGTATTATTACGATAACAACTGTCATATAAGCAGCTGCCAATGACATCTAATCATATTGAGCGTATGTACCATCCTTTGAATTAGTTACGCAGATATTCTTGGAAGTAAAAAATCAATTTAACCTGCGTTGTATCAAGGGTTCTAGGAATTATCTGGGAAATTAAATAATTAAGACTAATAAGTTTTATACTAATATAAAAAACTCCCAAGAAGGGAGTTAGATTGAATATATATTTATTGTGTAGCCCTTATAAAGTCATAAACCGGTTTTATCATTTTAGGTCCACCATTGAAGGTCTGTCCATCAGTAAAGGAATATCCACCTCTATGAACACCAACAATTTCATTTGCATTATTTAACAATGCCGAGCCGGATTGACCATTAAAAGTATCTAATTGATAGAATGCTAGACTAGTATCCTCTCTCTCCACAGATCCAGACATTCCCCATTGAGAATATGTTCCTGTATTACTGATTTTATCGGAGGGATACCCATATACCTTAATTGTTTGATTTGCAATATTGGTTACTTGTTTTATTGGAAGGTAACCAGCAACATCACCAGCATTATTGCCATAATATGGGGCTAATTTTAGAACAGCAAAGTCTTGAGCGGAATCTCCTGTGTTAATCCAATGGCTAGTCACAAAGTAATCTACTACTTCATAAGCTCCATACCTGTAATGATTGTTATTTAATCCTGGAAATACATAAGCACCTCTAATTCCTTGGTGTGTATCAGGATCAACTACACAATGTCCATTTGTTAAAACAGTGTCTTTCCCAATTAATGTCCCCGTACACCATCCCCACCCATCAGCCCATTCTAACTCTATGTAAGAGATTTGTTTAAAAGGGGACACGGTTGCATCTTCTACGACTCTACGACCATCTTGTCCAATGACAACGTAAGGAGTAAATAATTGTTGAATTGCTTCACTAGGGACTGAGGAATCTAAAATTTTATAGGGTTTATATTTTTTGTAATTTGGCAGCTTTCTTTCTGGTAGAATTTTACCATTTCCATTATAATTTTCATTCATTTTGACAGATGAAGATGCATTTAATTTCTTCATATAATCTTCATACTTGATGACTTCTCCTTTGGAATTCACCATGTCATAAGGATGGGAGTCGTTTTGGCTGTCGAATTCATCAGCAAAAGCAGTCAAAGGAATCAATAGAAAAACCACTAACAACAGAGTGCTAAAGTAATATTTTTTCATAATTTCCTCCCTCTATTAATTTACGTATAGTCAAAAGTTTTTATTTTAAATAGGTTAACAATCAGTGATTTATAAAGAGATTAAAAAAAGGCTTGCTACCCCCTAAAATCTATGGTTAATTGTGGTTACCACACACAAAATCACTAAGATTGGAGTGAACAATTCTGTAACCCTCAATTATTAACCTATTTATTTGAATTTATCAAGTACCAAGGTGGGATAATCAAAATTTTACAGACTCGATTAATCGTTAAGGGAATGTTTGATAAACCCGAAGAAAAAAACGATAAACAAGCCCTACCAAAAATTCAGGCGGATGAGCTTCCGCTTGTTGAAACTCCTAAAAAACTTGATTATCAAGAACTGCTTAATAATGTTCTAGAAGAAACCAATGAGGATCCTGTTTCGACTGAATATCGGCAGCTTAAACAAATTATTGAGCGCCTAAACCGGACCTTCAAAGGGAATTACAATGCTACTTATGGCTTTGGTTCTAAAAGGGAACTGTATGAATTGTATCCTATGTGACTTTATTTGTGGCATATTTTAATTTCCTCAGGCACATGCCTTACTCGAGAATAAAGTACCTGTCATGACCCCAGAGCTTTTCCAAATTGCCACATATGTATGCACGCTAGACAAAAATATTGAGCCAGCTCTCAACAATCGCTTCAAGAAAAACAAACCGCCCAAATTTATCTTTCGTTGAGCCCTTGAGAGGCTTGAGCTTCAAACTAGCCATTTGGGAAGGGAACCTTGACATACCTTAATGACCGATAATTTAAAATTCCATGAAAGAAGACGCATTTATCATGCCTATTTTTAGTTCCCCTCTCCCTTGTTAACCTATCCTATACCATTGGCATGTTTGTCAAGGGCAAATGGCTGCAGTTAACCAGCATGTTTCAGAATAAAACTTGTCTGCTTATCCGTTTTTCATAGAACTTTTGACATTATCAATTTAATATATCGTTTAATTATTTATTTGTGTAAAAATTACTCATTTATTATTTATCTTGTCTATAACAAGTATATCACGTTCAAATCGGTGGATAAACCAGAAAATTTCGACATATACTGCAAAAAATCAACACCTTTTCCATATGTTTACAAATACCCTTATCTGGTTGTAATCAAAACCACCCGTTCTCACGGGTGGTTTGTTCTTCGGCTGAAATCCTTTGTTACTGGCCAACCCTAAAAAGGGCACTGACGGTTCGCCAACCGCACTACTCCCCCACCTAACCCTAAAGGGTTCTTTCTATTTCCTCTTGTTCTTCTTCTTCCTTTCTTCACAAGTGAACAGATCAATAAATTCCTCCATACTTAATTGATCCGCAACTATATCATCTTGTATTTGATTTCGTATATATTCTTCTATTACCTTCTTGTTTCTACCTACTGTATCCACATAAAATCCTCTACACCAAAATTTATTTTAACACCAAGAGGGGCATTTTTTAATACCTTGCTGAAAGCTTTCCTGAATCCTACGTCTAGCGTAGGGTTTTCTTTTATACAAAAAATTGCATCGTTCATTCCACCTTTTATCTTTGCGGAAATCATTTTTGCCTACGCTTTTTTATCCATCTGAGGATCGTCTTTTGACAAATCCTTTAAATTGTCAGCTAGTCGCTGTAAAAATCCAATAAACATTTCCTGTTCCTCTTCTGAAAATCTGCTTAATCCATTACTCAACTGTTGGTGATAAGCTGTTTTTGCTTCCCGAATGATTTTTTCTCCTTTTTCGGTAAGGGACACCATTTTCACACGGCCATCTTGGACTGATGTCACGCGACGAGCATATCCCCATTTTTCAAGCCGGTCGATCATTTGCGAGACCGTGCTCATACTGACGTTGAAATGTTCGGCAAGGCTTCCCATCGTGCACTGCCCGGACCTGCCGACATGCCGTAACAGTACCCATTGTAAACGAGTAACCTTCTTATCTTCATTTGCCAACCGTCCTTCCCGAAGATACCGGTTAATATACCGCCAATGCGTAAGGAACTGGTCAATTTTACTATCTTCCATGATGGTACGCCTCCTGACTAATAATACTTTAGTTAGTTTACTAAAATATTTTGGGGTTGTAAAGATGAGTGCACAAAAACGTTTTCTTTTATTTTTTATCTATAAAACTTGTTACTACTGTTCCGTTAAGAGCATGGGTTATAATTTACTCCTTTCTATAATTCTTTGCTTTGATGGTTTAATGTATCTAAAATATGAAAATTTAGTTTGTTCACAGTAAAAATGCTATAATATTTGTAATATGTTTTAAGTGGCCATTTAGCCTGGGACCATTAGCAGCTTTTTTTTTCCTATTTATAGTATTGCAGTTACTTTTTAAGGCTAAAAGAAATCAGGTGGTGGTTAATATGACAAATAGCTTCTTATTTGATTGTTTATCCGATATTACTAGTCATGTAGCCGCTATTTGTGGCTCAGCTTTAGTAACAGCTGCTATGGCGCCTTAAGACATATTTTTCTCTCCAGATGTTTTTAGTTTAATAGAATAAAGCGCCTTGAATTATCTTTTTTAAACCCCTAGGTTTATTTTATTAAAAAGCTATTTCTTCCTGAACCATATAATTCGTCCTTATATCCCAATAATAGACGTAGCATTGTATTGGGATAACCTAATTCTTCTCTTAATCCTTTAGTTGTTATATTGGGATTCTTATATAGAATATCTTGAACTCTTGCCATTTCATGAGTATCAAAGGATGTTTTATGAATGACGAAAGGGGAAAGGTGTTCAGCTATATTAATTTGAGTTAATTCCTCGTTACCAGTCCATTCAAATAATCTAATTTGATTTTGAAAACGTATTAGATTATCACCCTCTATTAAAAATCTATAAATCAAATCACTTTTTATTTTCGAAACATCACTATCAACCAAGTAACTTTTCTCTAATAGAAACACGACTATTCCTATAAAGGTATCAATAATTTGCAAAGGTATCGATTTTTCGGAGTCGTGTGAGATAACTTTTCTAACGCGGTAATTTTTATTTCTGTATGCGGAATGAGCGTTCATTTGTTCAATAAGTTTATTGTTTAATTTGATTTTGTCATATTCGTAGTTTCTATCAATTTTTATTTTAACATTTACTAATTCCTCATCACTTTCTATATGTGAAAAATCTCACGTTAAGCCATAAAATAAGCGTTCAGGAATTTTTATATAGAATAATTCCCTTAATTCTTCAGTATTTAATTCAATCTTTTCCGCTGACCTAAGAGCAACTTCATTATTAACAATCAAAATATTTATTCTTACATTCTCATTTATAACAGTGTGTAAAGTTTTAAAATACTTTTTTATGTGTCTATCCTTGGTGTACTCACGAAAATGCAATTCACTTTTTGAATTATTTTCCTTATTAATTGCATAAACCTTTTTTACTATAGAAGCTAAAGAGGAATCTATACCTCCGTAAGCCCCATAATAAGAAAATTTTTTGTTAAACTGATCAATTTTATTAGATTCATCAAAATAAATTAGATAGTTCATATCCTCATACCCCAAAAATTTTAATCATTGACTAGTCAATGAAATTTATGTATTATAATAGATAAGATGTATTAGTTTCTCCGCTACCGTTTAGGCAGAGCTGCTAATACAGTGAACGGGAATTAGCTTTTCCCCGCTACCGTTAAAGGCAGGGCTGAGCTAGTAAAACGTAGAGACTAGAAATTATTTCTAGTCTCTTTTAATTATACCAAATTAGTATTATTTAAGTCTATTATATTATTCGTAAAATACGTATTATACGAACAATAGTTTCTATATAGTGAGGTGATTTTTGGCTATCTCTAAGCAACATGAATATTATGAAGGAATTTATTAAAGGAAATGCCATTTTTTGTTGAAAAATATGTAGATGACAAATTGGATGTTCGCCCATCCCTCACCTTATTTAATTATGTCCGAAATGTTTAAAAACTTCTTTGAATGGTTGATTGCTGAGAAAATTGTTGATTGTGAATCGCTTAGATCTTTTCCTGTTCAAGCTTTAGAAATATTGTCACTTGCTGATGCAAATAACTATTTTAAATTTCTTGGTAGGAAAAAATATAGGGTTTCTAAAAAGGAAGATGAAATAAAGCAAATCGATGTCAAAACGGTAAATCGTCATAAGTCATCCCTCCGTTCACTTTCTATGTTCTGTGTTTCAGCCCAGTAAGGTGCCACATTAAGAGTTTCTTTAAATAAGGACGTCATCTTATAGGTCTTTTAAAAATTATATAGAAAAACTCCCAAATATAAAATTAAAGACCCTCATTTTTACAAACAGGCACTTCTTGAGTAAGCATATTGAATATATTACTACAATACCGTGTCGAACTTTTTAAACAGAGAGATGAAAATAGTCCCTTAACCCTGCCCTTCCTTTTTCAGTAATTTTGACTGCACGTGTCTTTGGTAAGCGAACAATCCATTCTAATTCAAAAAGACGACTGGCAAGTTGCTCACCTAAAGCACCTGCAAGATGATGTTGTCGTTCGCTCCAATCCAGACAAGCACGAGAAAAGGATCGACGCTTTTTTCTTATCACAGCTATATCTATACCGAAGTCTGCGAAAAATTGTTCACCTTTGGGAGTCACTTTAAACTCCTTTTCCTCTTTTTCCAAATAACCAGCTTCCACCATCGATTCAGTTAACCCTACTCCTAGTGAGTATCCTTCTTTCCAAAAAAATGACAGTGCAGGGAAATTTTGAGTACTCACTCACTTTTTTGTTGACTTTTTATAAAAACATTCATATACTTTGATTTATAGTGATTGAGTACTCACTTTTTAAAAGGAGGAACATAATTAATGAATCCATCCATATCCATTCAAAATGTTAGTAAAAGCTTTGGTAAAAAAACTATCTTAAAAGACATTCATTTTGACATACAGGAAGGAAATATTTATGGTTTCATCGGGCCATCCGGGGCAGGAAAAACGACACTCGTTAAAATGATTGTCGGAATGGAAGTGCCTGATCAAGGGGCAATTTATTTGTTAGGTGAAAAAATGCCGAATTTGCCCATTTTACAAGAAATTGGGTATATGGCTCAATCCGATGCCTTGTACAACCAACTGACCGGTAAGGAAAATTTAACGTTCTTCGCTTCCCTTTATAAATTAAACAAAGGGGAACGGTTACGTAGAATTGAATATGCTGCGGAATTAGTCAACTTAACATCAGACCTAAATAAAAAGGTATCAGCCTATTCCGGGGGGATGAAACGCCGATTATCACTCGCCATTGCTCTAATTCAAAATCCGAAAGTACTCATTTTAGATGAACCAACAGTCGGCATTGATCCCGAATTAAGAGAAAGTATTTGGAATGAACTACTCCGATTAAAAAATGAGGACGGAAAAACGATTATTGTTACGACCCATGTCATGGATGAGGCAGAAAAATGCGATTATATTTCCATGATTCGCGAAGGCTCACTCATTGCGACCGGAACACCCGAACAATTGAAAAAACAATATGCGGCCGATAACTTAAATGACGTATTTTTGGCAGCGGGGAGGATGTAAAATGAGAACGATAGCGCTTATTAAAAGGATCTTGTTGCAAATTTTACGAGATAAACGGACTTTAGCCCTGCTATTTATCGCCCCTTTATTAATACTAACACTGATGGACCTCGTCTTTAACGGGAAAACAGTGAATCCTGTTTTAGGAATCGAAAATGGGAAAAAGCAAATCATTCAATCTTTAAAAGAGGCAGACATCGTTGTCAAAAATTATGAAGGGGTTTCCAACACGGATGAGGTCATGTTGAAATATGATTTAGACGGATTATTAGAAGTAAAAGGGGAAAAAGCAACATTAACATTACTTAACGATAACCCAACGGTAGCCAAAAATTTAGAAATGAAAGTACGGCAAATATTTAACAAACGAGCTCAATTACAACTCTTGGACACAAATAATATCCAGAGGAAGCAACTTCAAGATGCGATCATTCAAACAAAATATGTATATGGAAGCAGTGACACTGAACTATTCGATACGTTTAGTCCTATGTTAGTTGGGTTTTTCGTTTTCTTTTTTGTTTTTTTAATTTCCGGCATCGGCTTATTAAATGAAAGAACAACCGGAACTTTGGAGCGTTTAATGGCAACACCGATTAAAAGAGGCGAGATTGTTGCAGCCTATTTAATCGGCTACGGTCTATTAGCCTTTTTACAAACGATTGTGATTGTCCTATTTGCGATTTATGTGCTAGATATCGTTTTAGTTGGTTCCATTTGGAATGTTATCTTAATCAATGTTATTGTAGCTCTTGTTGCATTGTCGCTCGGAATTTTATTGTCTTCCTTTGCAAATTCCGAGTTTCAAATGGTTCAGTTTATTCCATTAGTCATCGTTCCACAAATTTTCTTTTCGGGTATTTTTTCCATTGAAGGAATGGTCGACTGGTTGCAGGTCTTTGCTAAATTTATGCCGTTGTACTATGCTGCTGATGCTTTAAAAGGTGTCATGTATAAAGGATTATCCCTATCCGACATAAGCCAGAATTTATACATTTTATTGGCTTTTGCCGCAGTATTTATTGTATGTAATTTGTTTGCCCTCAAGAAGTATCGTAAACTGTAAAAAGGATGGTGACTGAAATGGGAAATAGTAATTTATTGAATAAAATGGCGGAAATTATCCAGAAATCCGATAACCAAACAGCCAAGCAAAAGAAAATTATGGAAGTAGCCATTTCGCTGTTTGCAGAAAAAGGATATTCGAATACAGCGACAGCAGAAATTGCTAAACTTGCGGGAGTAGCGGAAGGAACAATTTTTAAACATTATGGAACAAAAGAAAACTTATTATTATCGATCATGGTTCCGTTCTTAAAAGAGCTTTTCCCCTCAATGGCAGATGAATTATTTGAAGAACTGATGACTGATAATATATCCTTTGAAGAGTTTTTAAGAAAGTTTTTGAAAAATCGTACGCATTTTCTTTTAGATAACCAGGAAATATTCCAAGTCTTCATCAAGGAAATGATTTATAAAGAAGAGTTGAAAAATGAACTAGTTCCTTATATATTTGAACAGGCTTCACCACGTTTAGGAAAGGTTATCGACGTTTTTCAAAAGCGAGGTGAAGTCATTGATCTTCCCATTTCCCAGATTAAAAATGTGTTAGCTACAACCTTTTTTGGATTCTTCATTTCTCGTTTTGTCCTGCTAAACCTTCAATTACTAAACGATGAAGAAATTGATCATATCGTTCATTTTATTGTAAATGGGATTGGGAAGCGTTCCTAATCCCTGATCTTCCCTAAGTCTTAAATTTCCTGAACAGTGATACCACCCCCTTGTAACTAACGACTTAAAATTAATACGAAGAAAAGTAAGCTCGATGTAACCCATTTGTCTAAAATAATATTCGTAATTGCGTTAAACATATATGCAAACAGCCAGTCCTTTTTAGGCGGACGTTTCATAAGGACGGGCAATAATCCAATGGAAAGGATAAGTAATCCATAAAAAACTTCATTTCATTTTTCTTACCACCCATGGCATTCACCTCAGTACTAGCTTATTACTTGTACTGGTTTTTATCCGTTTTTATAAAAAATTTACATGTTGGTTAATGAGTCATGCCTTGATTCTACTTATTCACAATTTTGTCATACGTGTTCGCCGTCAAGACATAATATCCGGTATATATAACAACAAAAGCTAATATAGCCGTAAGAATCGGGATTATAATACTCGCTCCTATTAAACTGGATATAAAATTACTAATAAAACTCAATAGAGCACTACTATGAATGAGTCCTACTATTAAAGGCAAGCCAAATACAAATAGCGTCTGTTTCTTGATGGATTTACGAATATCCTTTTTACTAACACCGATTTTTCTTAAAATTTCATAATTCTTCTTTGCCTCGTTTGCCTCCGTTAATTGTTTGAAGTAAATAATACTCCCCGTTGCAGCTAAAAATACCAATCCTAAAAATCCGAATATAAATAGAGTTAATGCATTTCCTTCTTTTCCTTCCTTATATTCCATATAAAATGATGAATGAGACTGGAAATCTCCCTCAATAAGCTTATTTACTTCTTTAGATGTTTCCTTTGCCATGGCCTCATCTTCCACTTCATATACTTTATATACTAATGGTGCATTCTTTTTGGCAAGTTCATCAAATGTTTCATCACTTACAACGACAAAGAAATCAGGATAATCAAAGGGCAAAACACTTCCTTCAAGCATCGTTTTGATTGTTAGTTTTCGATTTTCTTGAGGTAATTTTAATATTAATTTTTCTCCTTTAAAATCCGCTTCCGTATATTCTGTTAACCTCGGCTTGATTACTGCTACTTGGTTTCCTGATAGTGACACCGTTTCATTCCTGTTCAAACCCTTTGATGCTTCATTAAAGGTGCTTTCTGAGATTAATTTTATCGGGTTTATTTCGTAATCCAGTGAAAATGAAAGCTTACCATTGTCCTCAATAACCGGAATATCAAGTTGTGCAATGATTGGATGGCTTTTATCAGCTTCAATCACTTTCTTTACTTGATGATCGAAGTCCTCCTCTTTTGATAAATGACTGTAGCTAAACGGAACCATTTCTTCCGCATTTTTTTCATTGCTATAATAGCCGCTGTATGTTGCACCAAAAAAACTAATCGTTGCTGCACTCAATAACGCAATAACCGTAAAAGTACGAGCATTCCCCCGAACCCGAAACAAAATTTGAGATACTTCAATTAGCTTCGTTCCTCTATAATAAAACGGCTTATTTTTTTTAGAAAACTTCAGTAAATAGACGATGACAGATTGGAAAAAAAGCAGAGTACCAATAACTAAAGCTATTAGGGCAGGACCATAGTTTTTCAGCAAATATGCTCCGTCTAGTTCATCCGGAAATGGTCTTAAAATAAGCCAATAACTAACTGCTAACAAAACAACTCCAGTGATGGCTGATAGAAATGACGCTTTTATTTCTTTTTCTCCTTGTTTCTCCGCCTGAAATAACTCAATTAATTTATAACGATAAATCAAACGATAACCTTGAATGGATGTCATTAAAATGATAATTAAAAATACAATGACTGTTTGGATAATGGCTAGAACTGATATGCCAAAATCAACTTCAACGGTTGAACCCATTAGCATGATTAATATCATGGCAAACAATTTTGATAACAATGTCCCAAAAATAAGTCCAATAAATAATGCAATTAATCCCATGATTAAGTTCTCATAAAACAACATTTTTGCAATTGTTTTTTTACGTAGCCCGAGCATTGAGTACAACCCGATTTCCTTTTTCCTTTTTCTCGTAAAAAATGAATTCGAATAAAAAATAAAAATCGCTACGAACAAAATTAACATGAAGGATGATACCAAAAACATGAAACTCATAGTATCCGATAACTCAATACTTTCTTGAATTTCTTTACTATACTGTAACGATACAAAGGTATAGTAGATAACCATACTGAACACTAACGATACAAAGTAGACGAGATAATTACTAATATTTCCCTTAATATTTTTCTTTGCCAAACTAAATAACGTCATTTGCTCCACCCCCAAGTGCCGACAATACATCCAATAATTTGTTGAAATAGTCTTTGCGGTGTTCCTTTCCTTTTACTAGTTCCGTGAATAGTTTACCGTCTTTAATAAAAAGGACTCGCTGGCAGTAACTTGCAGCAAACGGATCGTGGGTAACCATAAGGATCGTTGCTTTATCTTGTTCACTCAAATCCTTTAGACTTTCTAACAAATCTGTCGCGGACTTGGAATCTAGCGCTCCGGTCGGTTCATCTGCCAGGATTAAACTTGGTTTTGCTACGATTGCACGACAAGCAGCTGTGCGCTGTTTTTGACCACCAGAGATTTGATACGGATATTTTTCTAAAATAGAACTGATTCCAAACTTATCCGCTACTTCACGAACTCTTCTTTCTAAATCATTCACATTTATTTTTGCTAAAGCTAATGGAAGTACAATATTTTCTTTTACCGTTAGCGTATCTAACAAATTATAATCTTGAAAAATAAAGCCAAGTTTATCCCGACGAAAGGCAGATAATTGTTCTTCACTCATCTTGGTGATGCTTGTTCCATCAATGGTAACCTCACCCGATGTCGGCTCATCAATCGTTGCTAAAATATTCAGCAATGTTGATTTTCCGGCACCTGAAGGCCCCATAATTCCTACAAATTCCCCTTCTTGAACCGTTAAATCGATATCATCAAGTGCTGTAAAAACATTTCCTCTTGCCCCATATACTTTTTTGATTCGTTTTGCATCGACTATTGTTTTCATTTAATTTTTCCCCCAAAAAGAATTCTTTCTATCACATGTTCTATTGTAAACGGAACTCGCTTTATGTAACCTTACAAGTCAAACGGTAAACCTTACATTTTTGTCACTAATACGAAAGATTTTATATGATAAGATAAAGTTGAGTGAACAGATGTATGTTTCTTAATATCAATCAAATACTAAATACATTAATGAAACAGGAGTTTGGCCTATGAAAATTATGATTGTAGAAGACGATCATACGATTCGGGATTTCTTAGGTGACATGCTAGAAAAATGGAACTTTGAAGTTATAAAACTGGAGGAGTTTGACCATGTATTGGAAACATTTTTAAACGAAAAACCTCATCTTCTGTTATTAGACATAAACTTACCATTTTTCAATGGATTTCACTGGTGCAATAAAATTAGAGAAGTTTCACAAGTGCCGATAATTTTTATTTCTTCCCGTAATACAGCAATGGATATGGTGATGGCCATGAACATGGGCGGTGACGACTTTATCCAAAAACCTTTTGATACGGATGTTCTATTGGCTAAAATCAATGCTCTATTGCGCAGGTCCTATTCGTATACGGATACAGAACCAAACGTACTTGAACATGAGGGAATCATATTGAACTTGAAAGATTGGAAACTACTTTATGGAGATAAAAACGTGGAGTTGACAAAGACAGAATTTCTTATTCTTAAGCTACTCCTGCAAAATAAAGGATCCGTCGTTAACCGAAAAAAAATCATGCGAAGCCTTTGGAAGGATGAAAACTTTGTAGATGATAATACGTTAACCGTAAATATCGCTCGTCTCAGGAAAAAAATCGATGAACTTGGAAAAAAGAATTTTATTACAACCAAAAAAGGTGAGGGATACATAATCCAATGAGCTTTTTTGAATATATAAAAGATAAACGTTATTTCTGGGCTTTTTATTTAATCAACATGACATTTGTTTCTTTAATTATGTTTTTAGGTGGCAATCATCAAGAGATAGGGAGCAATATTTTGTACATAAATATTAGTTGTTTCTTTTTTGCACTCCTCTATACAACTATTGGCTATTTTTATCGGAAAAGGTTTTTTCAACCATTATCTGAAGTTATTGAAAGTCAACACGAAGAAATATTAGCAATGCTACCCAAAGCCCAAAATTATCAACAAAAGCAATTTCTTGACCTTTTTAAAAAAATTTATCAAAACTATACCAATGAGCTTCAGACATTGTATGATGAAAAACGTGAGCATCAAGAATTCATTATATCTTGGATTCATGAAGTTAAGATACCCATTGCTGCAAGCCGGTTATTAATTGAAAATAGTGATGATATGTCAACTGAATTACTTGCCGATAAATTCGAGGACGAACTTAATAAGATTGATAACTATATTGAGCAAGCACTTTATTATTCCCGTATTGATTCGTTTTCAAAGGATTACTTCATCACGGAAGTACATGTAAATCAAATCATTAAAAATAGCGTGAAAAAATATGCAAAATTATTTATATCTAAAGGCATTCACTTTTATATGGAAACGAAAGAGCAATTTGTTCAAAGTGATAGTAAGTGGCTCGGGTTTGTCATCGATCAAATCATAGCAAATTCCTTAAAATACACAGATGAGAATGGTAAAATCGCCATTCAATTTGATGAAGATAGTAAAGAAAAAAGGCTAATCATTGAAGATAATGGCATTGGTATCAAACCGGAAGATATTAATCGAGTCTTTGAAAGAGGATTTACCGGCTCGATTGGAAGAAGTTATGCCAAATCTACCGGAATCGGACTATATCTGGCTAAACAATTGGCAAAAAAATTAGGGCATGATATTACGATCGAATCTGAGGAACATAAATTCACAAAGGTTATTATTCACTTCCCTAAAATGAGAAATTACTATAATTTATAAGCCAAAAATTATCTTTTTATAAAGCAGAGACAAGAATTCTCTGCTTTATTACCATGATATATGTATTAAACTGTTTTTATCCAAACCCAAGGATCCTCTTTTACGCCTGTAGGCAAATTAAGTTGGTACCTAAAAGGTTACTTTGCCTCGGTTTTCCCTACTTTACACAAATCTCCACCGATAAACTAATTTTTTGAAAGTGAGATGCGGTATAACTTATCGTCATTTTTTTGTGGATTTCCTCGCCCATCTGAATTATTACTAATGAAGAAAAGGTTATCACCTTCAATAAGCACATCTCGAATTCTGCCCAGATCTGTAATAACTTCACGATATTCACCTGTTTCAAGGTCAAATTCTAAAACGGCAGTTCCTCTTAATGCGGAAACATACAATTTACCGTTATGATAACCCATTCCAGACGGTGCCCAAGTTGACTCATCCCCAGAGGTGAATAGCGGTGAAACCATTCCATCTTGTTCTTCATACCCTTCAATAATTGGCCAACCGTAATTTTGACCGGCTTCAATTCTATTTATTTCATCATTGGCGCTGTTTCCGTGCTCACTAGCAAATAGTGTTCCATCAGGCAACCAAGTAATTCCTTGAGGATTACGGATACAGATCTTTCAGTCAGATAGAAGGTATCATTCATTCTTTCAATTGACCAAGGAACGTCAAGATTTTCCGCAATCACTTCTAATTCATCATTTTCTTGCTGACTTTTTGGTTTGTTTTGCTCATTTCTATTATGCACTGTAGTTTGTTGATTATTTGAAGAACAACCGATTAATAAAAATATAAGCGTAATATATACAGTAACAATTTTTTTCAATGGCAATCACCGCTTTCCCAACTATTAACATTGTACTAAAGTCAATTACGAATCGATACTATACATTGGAAGCTAAAACTCGTTCATATGCCGCGTCAACTTGATCCAAAATTTTTTTCATCGAATTCTATAAAATAGCGGAGGAAAGAAAACCTCCATCATTTGATAATTAATTTTATTTTTATGCCTTACTTTTACTCAAAATACTTTTGTAAAATATGTTTTAGACCATCCTCATTATTACTCAAAGTGACCTCATCAGCGATCTTTTTTACCTCCTCTGGTGCATTCCCCATCGCAACACCTAAACCTGCATATTTTAACATATCCATATCATTAAAATTATCTCCAATGGCCATGATTTCCTGATTTGTAATTTGATATAGGTTCTCTAGCTTTTTAATAGCATTAGACTTCGAAGCGTTACCTGACATGATTTCTAAATAGGTATCCTTTGACTTATAGATAGTTAAATTAGGGAATTTATCCTTTAATGTTGATTCAAGCTAATTAATTAATTGTGGTTCTCCCATACACAAACATTTATGGATATCATGGTTTTCTTCAATAAATGAGGGGAGTTGACGCTGAATAGGAGAGGCATTTGTAATTTTTTGTTCTTGTAGAACCCATTCATTTTGCCTGTCACTAACCACCCATTGGTTTTTCAGAAAGCGTTGCATTTAATATTGTAATTTAAGATCAATTCTGAACGGATTCCATTATGGAAAATAATTTCCCAACCTAAAAGAGGAAAACAATGGAATAGAAAGAAAAGAATAGAGAAAGAATGCTTAAAACCTTTAGTAGACAAGGAATTGAAGGGGTATTGGATAAAAGAAAAAGAGCTGAACCCTTATTGGATCCAGCCCGAAATTTTATTGATTTCTTGTTGGGAAATAATCCCGATTGCCTCTTGATACATATCCACTTCCCGCCCGTTTCTTCTCTTGCTTCTTCCGCTTCCGATACCAACTTTATTACATGGGTACCGACTTTATTACAGAGGGAAGAAGAAAATAACAGGAAGATACGAGAAAGTAGCAGGAAGATATGGAAACAACAGAGCCCCCTTGTTATGTCCAAGAGGGCCAACTGATTATTCCACCGTCACTGATTTTGCGAGGTTGCGTGGTTTGTCAACGTCGCAGCCGCGGTGAAGGGCGGCGTAATATGCGATAAATTGCATTGGTACAACAGAGATAAGAGGTGTTAATAATTCATGCACTTGCGGTAAGACGAAACGGTCACCGTCCATTTCCAGTCCTTTCATAGAAATGATACACGCATTAGCACCACGGGCCGCAACTTCTTTTACATTACCGCGAATTGGCAAATTAACGTTCTCTTGAGTTGATAAGACAAAGACCGGTGTGCCTTCTTCAATCAAGGCAATAGGACCGTGTTTCAATTCTCCACCGGCAAAACCTTCAGCCTGAATATAGGAAATTTCCTTCAACTTCAAGGCACCTTCTAAGCAAACGGCATAGTCTAACGTACGACCGATAAAGAAGCTGCTACGAGCAAAAGACAAATAGTCACTTGCGATTTGTTCAAATGCATCTCTCGTATCACAAAGTTCCTCCATGGCACTCGCAACAATGCCAAGTTCATGGACGAGATCCACATCAATGGCCAGACCTTTGCTTCTTGCAACAACCTCAGCCAAGATGGACAACACCGCCACTTGTGCCGTATAAGCTTTTGTCGATGCAACAGCGATTTCCGGACCGGCGTGAAGCAACAATGTATAATCTGCCTCACGAGATAACGTAGACCCGGGAACATTCGTAATGGTCAATGCTTGATAACCCATTTTCTTAATTTGAACAAGAACGGCACGGCTGTCTGCTGTTTCTCCGCTCTGTGAGATAAAAATAAACAATGGTTTTTCCGATAACAATGGCATGTTGTAACCAAATTCACTGGCCACATGTACTTCAGTCGGAATTTTTGCCAACCGTTCAATTATATTTTTCCCGACCATACCGGCATGATAACTCGTTCCAGCCGCAATAATATAGAGCCGGTCTGCTTGATTAATGGCTCCAAGAATATTTTGATCAATAACCAATTCACCATTATCATTGGAATACTTTTGAATAATTGTCCGAATAACAAATGGCTGTTCATCAATTTCTTTTAACATATAGTGGGGATACGTACCCTTTTCAATATCACTGGCATCTAATTCAGCAATAAACGGTTTTCGTTCAACTTTTCTTCCATCTAAGTCAAAAATTTCCACATTTTCCCGCGTGACAATAACCATTTCTTGATCCATTAATTCCAGAAATTCTTTTGTAACTTGTAACATTGCCAAGGCATCCGATGCGACCACATTGAAGCCGTCACCTAGACCGACAAGTAGCGGGCTTTTATTTTTTGCAACATAAATAACATCTTTATTTTCTTCGTCAAGTAAAGCTAGAGCATAAGATCCTTTTAATATTTTCAACGTCTTTTGGAAAGCTTCTTGAACAGCATATCCATCATTGACAAATTTCTCAACTAATTGAACAACGACTTCCGTATCGGTGTCACTTTTTAGTGAGATATCCGACAAATATTCCGCTTTTAATTGTTCATCGTTTTCAATTACTCCGTTGTGCACGATTGTAAACCGTCCCGTTCCACTTTGATGCGGGTGAGCATTTACTTTGCTTGGTTTCCCGTGAGTTGCCCAACGAGTATGACCGATTCCAACGTTTGCCTTTACTTGTTCATCAACAATAAAACGTAAATCAGCAATCCGTCCTTTTTCTTTAAAAAGATGGACTCCTTCTTCATTTAAAACGGCGATCCCGGCAGAATCGTATCCTCTATATTCAAGTTTTTCAAGTCCTTTTAATAAAATTTCCTTAGCGTCCTTATTACCGATATAACCAACTATTCCACACATAGTTTCCAGCCTCCTAATGTCCGGGGGCAAGAGGTCAACTATATATGGATTTTATAGGGACATCTTGCCCCCTTATCTCCATTTGTAATGGCGCATTTTTCTCTCCTTTGTCCAAAAAGTCACCTCTTTGTTTTAGAGAGAAATCTCGACTATGCGCAAAGTCGGAAGGTATCCGCCGAAAAACTCGATAAACCTTCTCCTCGTCAACTAGTATTACGGTTCCCATTAGTTTATCATTCATGAATCTTTCTTCATCAAGATACGTGCATACCCTGTTTGACAAAGGAATATACAAGCACAGAAACATCCCGACTGATAAACTCTCCAGTCCTTGAGTGAAATAATGGGACCTTTACTAGTTCTGGCGCTTTAATAAACTGACTTATACGATCCTCCTTTCCTCCAAAAAATTAACAGGACATATTCATCATAATTCAATCCACTCTTTTTAGTCAATAGGGAAATTATTCACATGCTTTACCTTGGCGTTCATAGGATCGTTGAAATCCGGTAAGGACTGAAGTTACTTCTTTTTAAATACCAAAAAGAGCAGATAATAAAATATATGCATAAAGGAATTGAACCGTTCCTTTATGCATATGTTAAAAGTAAATCGCGTTTTGCTTTTTTACAACCGTGTTATTCACGAATTCCCATTTCTTCTTTTACAACAGCGGCAATTCTATTCACATAAGCTTCACATTCCTGTTCGCCCGGTGCTTCTACCATGACACGCACGAGTGGTTCTGTACCGGATGGTCGGACAAGAACTCGTCCGTTTCCTGCCATTTCTTTTTCTACCTCTTCAATTACGGCCTTTACCTTTTCATTTTCGGTTACGTGATGTTTATCGGTCACCCGGATATTGACGAGTTTCTGCGGGTATTTTTTCATTTCTTTTGCAAGCTCCGATAACGGCTTGTTCGTTTGTTTTAAAATATTTATCAATTGCAGTCCTGTTAACATTCCGTCACCTGTTGTATTATAGTCAAGGAAAATAATATGCCCGGATTGCTCGCCTCCAAGATTATAGCCATTCTTTTTCATTTCCTCTACAACATAGCGATCTCCTACATCTGTCCGAACACTCTCAATCTCAAGTGCTTCTAATGCCTTATAGAAACCAAGGTTACTCATGACAGTTGAGACGACAGTTTGTTGTTTCAGTCTGCCTTCATTTTTCATATACTTGGCACAAATGTACATAATTTGGTCGCCATCAACAATTTCGCCTTTTTCATCAACCGCAATCAACCGGTCCCCGTCTCCGTCAAATGCCAAACCGACATCCGCTCCTTTTTCAACAACAAATTTTTTAAGGGCGTCAGGGTGGGTTGACCCAACTCTATCATTGATATTTAAACCATCCGGTGATGCACCCATTGTTGATAAATCGGCGTCTAAATCGGCAAATAAATAGTTTGCTAAAGATGAAGTCGATCCATTGGCGCAATCGAGTGCAATATGAATTCCGGAAAAATCTTCATCGACGGTCTGTTTTAAATATTGTATGTACTTTTGCCCGCCTTCAAAGTAATCATTCACGACACCAAGATCCTTTCCTACTGGTCTTGGTAAATTGTCTTCATTCATATCAAGATATTGTTCAATTTCTGCTTCTTGATCATCTGTTAGTTTAAACCCGTCAGGACCAAAGAACTTGATTCCATTGTCTTCAACCGGATTGTGGGAGGCTGAGATCATTACGCCGGCATGTGCACTCAAGGCCTTCGTTAAGTAAGCAACACCCGGAGTTGTAATAACACCTAATCGCATTACTTCAACACCGATTGAAAGCAGCCCGGCCACGAGCGCACCTTCCAGCATGTGACCGGATATGCGAGTGTCCCGTCCAATCAAGACTTTTGGACGTTCCGCATCTTTCGTTAAAACATATCCGCCATAGCGTCCTAATTTAAATGCCATTTCCGGTGTCAGCTCACTATTTGCAACTCCTCTAACTCCATCAGTTCCAAAATACTTACCCATAAAAACTCTCTCCTTTTTTCCAATCATTAACCGGTGATAACTCAACTTTCCGGCTCTTCTATTATCCTTCAGCTGTAATTTTTACTTTTACTGTTGTTCGTTTAAGTTTCCAATCTATCGTATCAGGACCCTCTGCCTGAATTTTCAGCTCATGTTCTCCTTCAGTTAACCCTTCCGCATTAACGGTCAGATTAAAACTGGCAGCATTTATATTTTGTAAAACTTCCGGTGTCCCGGTTACATCAATATCGACTTGTCCGTTATCCGGATCAAGGAAATCAAGTGCATATTGATTACTTAATCCGGTATAGTTTACCGGGACATTTTTAATCGTCCTTGTTTCTTTCGTTTCAGTCGTCACTTTTACATTAATTGCTTCAGGTGTCACAGCGGTTATCCCATTTCCTAAAGTGATTGGAATTGTTAGTTCCTGATCACCCGAAATATTAGCCACATTTACCGGAATTTCGATACTTGAAATTTTATCTAATGCACTTTGTCTTCCATATAGAACAACTTCTCGTACAGCCGGTTCAATATTTTTAATGCTTACCCCCTCTTTCGGTGTTCCTTGTTGTTTAATAACAACAGGTACCGTTTTTTGTGGGCTTTTAACCGGAATTGTGACTTCCACTTCGGCCGGTTCTACCTGTACGTTTAGTTTATTTAAGTTTTGGTCAAGAACGGATACACTCGCTTTTTGAGTAAACGTTCTATCAATAACCTCATTTCGCTCAACAATTGCTTTTACATAATTGATTTGATCAATGACATCTTTTCCGCCTGTAATTTTAACTTTTTTTGGTTTTATAACCGGTTCCTCTGCTTGGTAGCCATCTTCCAGAAGAGCTTTATTAAACTGTATATCAACAGTGAATTCCTTTGTTACTTTTTCTTGAACATTTACATTCACTGCTTCAGGTTTTATAGAGACAGTTAATTTATCCGAAATATCACGAACTTGGAATTTCACCCTCTGTGTACCTATTTCTGCCTTGGTCAAATCAAGATAAACTGTAAAATCCCTCAAATTTTTAGCCGATTTAACTAAACTGCTATTGCCCTCAACAATGACGTCAACAGTTTGTGGAGCACCGGTGACGACAAAATTTTCTTCATCATAATATAAAACAACAGGTACATCCTCTATCGTTTCCGTGGTTGTATTATCCCTGGCGGCACCTGATGCAGGACCCATTTGGTCTATATAAGCTGTTATATATAAGAGTAAAGCCAGTACTAAGGCAAGACCCCGGACAAACCATTTGCTTTCCATTAATTTATTTAAAAATTTATCCATCTTTTATCACCTCTTTTTCACCCACTTGCTCCAAAGATTACTTGTCGTTTGGGGTTCCAAAGGTTTTACTAACTTTTCGGTTAACATGCTCCGGAGCTGTTCTAGTTTAATTTCTCTGTGAAGTTCTCCATTTTTCGTTAATGAAATCCCTCCTGTTTCCTCTGAGACAACGACGGTAATACTATCGGTAACTTCACTAATTCCAACAGCTGCTCTGTGCCTTGTACCAAGTTCCTTTGAAATAAACGGACTTTCTGATAAAGGCAAATAACAGGCTGCCGCTTTAATCTCATCGTCTTGAATGATCACTGCCCCATCATGTAAGGGCGTGTTGGGAATAAATGTATTGATTAGAAGTTCCGATGTAACTTTTGCATTCATCGGTATGCCAGTTTCAATATAATCATTCATTCCGGTCTCTTGGGCAATTGATATTAAGGCACCAATCCGCCTCTTCGCCATATACTCGCAAGCTTTTACGATGGCATTTACAATTTGTTCTTGCTTTTCTTCCTCTTTTTGTCTTTGCCTTGTAAAAATTCGACCACGACCCAGTTGTTCTAGGGCACGCCGTAATTCAGGTTGGAAAATAATAATGATTGCCAGAAAGCCCCATTCAATCACCTGTTCCATTAACCATTCCAAAGTTCTTAATCCAATTATATTACTCAAACCACGTAAAATAAGGATAATAAATATTCCGTTGATTAATTGAACAGCCTTCGTTCCCCTGACAACCATAAATATTTTATAAATTAGGTACCACACAACTAGAATATCAACAACACTCGCTATATAATCAACAATCGTAAAATCGGCAAAAAAATCAGCAAATGGCATAAAAACCTTCCTCCAATTATCTATGCAAAAACGTTTCAGTCCATCCTTTTAAAAAGTAAATTTTTCCACATACATTCCAAAGGCAAAATTGACAACCAGCAAGATGCCTTTTTCAACAAATAAATCAGTCCACATACCCCTATTATATCCTATATTCTAAACGTGAACATGTTCGACAAAGATTTTGTTTGTTAGCGTACAGGCAACAATTTTCCCTTATCACTTACCCTGGAACTGAAACGTTGTAAAAGTGATATATCATTCTAATTTGATTAACTTTTTTATCTTTTAATAGTCATTCTGTTAACGATATACAAGTATGGGGGTTACTAAGTATTTTACTGTATATCATATTTTTTTATTATACCATAACTCATGGAAACAGAAATTTTTTTCACTTTTTTTGCAGAAGTCCATTTCCAAATGTATGAAAACCAACTAAAACTTGCAAAAAGAAAAGCACACGGAAAGATTTCGAAGCTTTCCTTGTGCGTTTATTTTATATCCAAAAAGTTCCAATTTGACTAAAATTGCTTTTGTTCTTTCTTTACATAAAAAAAGGTCTTTGAACACGCTTGATCACAACCATAAGGTTTCCACTTGGTAAGATCATCCGTGTAAGAAAGGACCTTTATCAACGAATTTATTATTCCTTACCCGTTAACATGTTCATGGTACTTTCAAATATATGTTTCATTTGATACCATAACCACTCAAATGCCTCATTAATCTCCACAATATCGCCTTTAACCTGACCGGCCGAGGCCATATATGATTCCCCATTAACGATTTCCCCGTTAATGACTGTTACACTACCGTCAACTTTTCCGTCAATACGGATATCGCCATTTTTTACAACAATATCTCCAGTAACCGTCTCTCCTTCAGGCACGATAGCTGTGTTATTCTCAATGACTAAATCAGGGTTTTTTGTAACAGAAAAGTCATCCCCTGACCAATGAGACAATAAACTTGCCGCCATAAATATGGAAAAGATGCTTGCAGCCGTTAATACCGGATGTCTTGAGAACCATCGTTTCACACTTACTTTTTTCTTTTCTTTCGGTAAATTCATCAGCACTTTTTGCGTAAAATCTGCCGGTGCTTGAACATGTGAGATACTTTTTACTAAAGCAATGGATTTTTCAAGTTCCTGAAAATGTTGGCGGCAGTCGGCACAAGATTTTAAATGTACGGTTAATATGTTTTTATGTTCCGGTAAAATTTCCCCATCTAAATATTCATGCATATATTCAGTTATTATTTCAGGACATCGATTCAAAGGTTTTCACCTCACTCAAATATGCCGGAGTTGTTTGCGAAGAGCTTCTCTCCCTCTATGTATTCTCGTTTTGACAGTTCCAATGGGGAGATCCAAAATCTTACTAATTTCCAATAGGGGGAGTTCTTCGATATATCTTAAAACAATGACTGCCCGATATTTTTCCGGCAATTTTAGAATTTCATTTTGAATGATTTCTTGCAATTCAATTTTTGAAACCTCTTCATCGGGTGCAAGTTGGCTGGCGGGTATTTGTGAATATAAGGTCAACCCTTCTGTTCCTGCCACTTCAGCATCTAAATAATAATCAGGTTTCTTTTTCCTGATCCGGTCGATACATAAATTGGTTGCAATACGATATAACCACGTGGAAAATTTTCTGTCAATATTATATCGTTCAATATTTATATATGCACGTATAAAAGCCTCTTGTGAAATATCTTCAGCCTCGTGAGAATTCCCCAACATTCGGAAGCAAAGTTGAAATACTTTATCTTTGTATAATTCAACGATCTCCCCAAACGCATTTTGGTCCCCTTTTCGCACTTGTTTTATCCGTGATTTCACAAACTCATCCATTCATAACCCTCCGCTCTATGCGGCTATTTATTTTACGAAACAGCAAAGGAAAAGTTTCATTAATCTTATTATACTATGAATTATTTTTTTATTGAGGGGAAAACTAGAAATTTTCT
>Ga0207865_100457_pt1 | contig 44462 bp, 33 predicted proteins | sample HigsolmetaAR204D_FD_184836 | JGI IMG/M metagenome (GOLD analysis project Ga0207865, IMG submission 184836) | Ionic liquid and high solid enriched microbial communities from the Joint BioEnergy Institute, USA - AR20-4-D (SPAdes) (version 2) ...
GCCCCCCCCCCCGCTGCAATCAGCATCGTGCTGCGCGCCCTCCGGGGAGCACACGGGCAGTGTTCTGCCCATCAAGCCGAGAGCGGCCTTCGGTAAGATGCGGCCCCCGGCGGGATCCAATGCTTCCTGACCGGGTTTCAACGCCCGCTCCCGCAATTCAGCGCAACCAGACACGCGCCAGGTGACGGGTCCGTGTGCTGCTCACTCCAACCATGATCTCACCCGCAGAGCAATCTGGCGCGGCCTCGATCACTGCGGTCGAGTGACCTGCCGGGAAGGGCCTCGCGCAAGCCGTTTTCCATCTCCTCGCTGGAAGGCCCGATGAAGGAGGTACGACACGGGCGATTTCCGGCACAAACCACGCGACAGATGTGATGGAAGAGGTGAAAGCGGCCGGCGGAAAAGCCGCTCCGGCTGGGGCGCTGGAGCGGCTTTCGCGCACAGGCCCGGGAGGAAGCTGACCTGTTGCGACAATCTGTTCAAATCGCCATGCCTGCGGTTGGTTCCAGTGGAGGCTGGCGTCTTTGCGAAACCGCCGCCCCCGTCGCGCAACACGCCAGACGCCGCCGGGCCCAGCCAGGCACGGCCGAAGTGCCCGCGAGGCAGTCCATGAGGGCATCCGGCGAGGCAGCCGCCGTTGAGGCGCTTGCCATCGCCACCCATCCCGATTACAGCACAACCGGACGCCGGACGGACCGGGCCCGCACGCAGCGAAGGCCCCGTGATGCCGTGACGCCCGCTATCCCGGTCACCGCGTCCCGTCCGCCCGGAATAGCCGGACGGCCGCGTCCCGGCACCAAGGAAATTTCGAGGCAAAGGCATGCAGAGCAAAGCGCAAACCAGCAATCTGCCGTTCACGGTCGCAGCCCTGTACCGGTTTGCGCGCCTGCCGCAGTATCAGGACCTGCGCGAGCCGCTGCTTCAACTCTGCAATGACAACGGCATCAAGGGCACCCTCCTCCTTGCCGCCGAGGGCATCAACGGCACCGTCGCCGGTTCCGCACAAGCCATCGCCGAGCTGGTCCGCTACATCGAGTCCATTCCGGAGCTTGCCGGCCCGGAGCTCAAATATTCCTACGCGAGCTCCATGCCCTTCCACCGCATGAAGGTTCGCCTGAAGCGCGAGATCGTCACCATGGGCGTCGACGGCATCGACCCGCTCCGGTCGGTCGGCACCTATGTTCCCCCGAAGCAGTGGAACGACCTTATTTCCGACGAAAACACCATCGTCATAGACACCCGCAACGACTACGAGGTGGCGATCGGCACGTTCCAGCGGGCGGAGAACCCCAAGACCCGGACCTTCCGCGAATTCCCGAGATGGGTCGAGGAGAACCGCGAGAAGCTCGAGGGCAAGAAGATCGCCATGTTCTGCACCGGCGGCATCCGCTGCGAGAGGGCGACGGCTTTCGTCAAGGGCCTGGGCTTCGACGAGGTCTACCACCTCAAGGGCGGCATCCTGAAGTATCTGGAAGAGATGCCGCGCGAGCAGAGCCTGTGGGAGGGCGAATGCTTCGTCTTTGACGAGCGCGTGGCCGTCGGGCACGGCCTCGCCGAGAGCGACGTCGTTCTGTGCCGTGCCTGCCGCCGCCCGCTGACGCCGGAGGACCGCAAGTCTCCGCATTACGTGGAGGGCATCTCCTGCGAATATTGCCACGATGAGCGCACTCCCGAGGACCGCGCCCGCTATGCCGAGCGTCACAGGCAGGTGAAGCTCGCGGAAAAGCGCGGCCGCAAGCACATTGGCAGCTGACAGCCGCCCGGGAGATTCAATCTGCTGGCCTTGGACTGTTTCTTACTCCTGGCCTGGTTCATACGCCGCGTGCACACCGAAGAACGGCTTAACTTCCGCATCGCCAGGACCATCGCAGACCTCATCGGGAGCGATCGCAACTGCCCGGCCAGACTATTTCACGCGCGCCTTTCCCGAAATCTGCCGCGGCTCTGCGACGCTCATGGGCGTCATGCTCATGTACGTCGTGCCAGGAATACGTCGCGTCCGGATTCCGGCCCTAGGTGTTGCCACCTGCTTGCGGAGATGCAGGAACTCGCGCCACTGCGCCATAGCCACATTGGTGTGACGGCCGGGCTTTCACCGTCCGCAATAGCGGCAACTGCGCGACTCACTTCACATCCTGGAGGGCTTCGACCAATGGCACACCCAGGGCCGGCTTTGAGCTATGGCTCGCGCACGGTCACGACGCATTTCACGCGCGGGTTGGTATAGTTGGACCCGAGGGCCGCTGTAAGGAAGTGCGAGCCCGATGCTGGCAGGCCCTCATCCAGCGTGACTTCTCCCCCCACGCGCACGCTGGAAACGGACCATTCCACGACCGTGCCCGCCTCGAGTTCCGCCGAACCTTCGTTTATGACCACCACGTCGTATCCGTTTGCCATGCAGCGCAGTCCGCCCGCGGTGGCAGCCTCCCGTTCCTGCGCATCCACGGCCGCTGTGACCAGGCATAACGAAGTGCCCGCCAGAAACGCGGCCGCGAGAACATTCTTCTTTTCCGGAGTCGACATGGCGATCCTGTCCATCACTTCCGAAAACCTGTTTATGTATTCTGCAAACAGTTCGCGACGCGCATCCGGCGCTCCGGCATCCGGGATGTCTTCAGCAGCTTCTCCGGATCCCTCGCTACCAACGTCCCGTGTGTCCGCGGGAGCCACGCAATCAGTCGCCTCACTGCGCTGCCGCTGCAGGCCCGCGCAGTCGGAACCCGCATCCTCCTGCCACTCCGCCGAGCGATCCCCGCGCATCACTCAAGACCTCCCTGATGCCGAAGTCTGACACCAAACCGCGCACGACAACAGGCAAGGCTCGTGACGATCAGGCCGCCAGCCCCAACTGTCCGCTGCAAACCACACTGAGACCCCAGTGCAGCCCAAGCTACCATACGCGTAATGTTATCAGCGTATCAGAAAGTCATTGGGCACCCAAGCTGGCACCCAGGGACAGGTCTTTCCCGAAATGTCCGTTTCTGACCGGCTCAGTCCCTCCTGCATTTCTCGGCGCTTCTTCCCTCCGTGATCCTTCGGATATTTCGACCCTCCCGTCATATTCCCGTTCTTTCCTTGCCCATTCCCGTTTCTGCCCCTGCCATGCCTCAGTAGTTGCCCGCCGTCACTGCTTCGGCGTGATGCGGATAAGGCCGGTCTCCAGGGGATCAGCAGGAAGCGGGCTATCTCCGGCAGGCACGCCGCTCACCTCCAGCATGTAAGCCAGGAGGCTTGCGTAATCCTCCTCGCTGAGAAAGCCAGGATTGCTCTTGGGCATGGTCCAGCGCGTGTACGAGTACAGGGCGCCGAGCGACCGCCCATCCCAATTGCGCAGGAACTTCGCGCGTCCGACCGGCGGGCCGGGCAGCATGTCACGATCTTCTGGCACGCCATCCAGACGGCGGCCGTGGCATAGCGCACACGCGCCATCGTAAACGGCTTTACCATGCTTGGCCTGTTCGGCCGTGTACACGCCCTCCCAGATGGTACGCATTTCGCTTGCCGGCTCAAGATCCGCGCGGATAGCGGCGACATCCTCGGCTTTCACCTGCCCATAGGCATTGCCCCAGGAGTTGCGCACGTAGCTGGCGATGGCCGCGATCTCCTCGTCGCTGAGCCAGGGAAACGGCGGCATGATTGCCACGCCCTGATGCACGTTGGCGACGATCAGGCTCAGGTCTTCCACGCTCTCGGATTCGGCCAGCGACGGGAAATCCGGTGACACTGCCCTGCCGTCGTCGCCATGGCAGATCGCGCAGTTTTGCGCATATAGCCTGCTTCCCTGCTCCATCGGACCGGCGCCACCGCCTTCCTGGGCAAGGACCGAAGTCTCGGACGCCGCCACCAATCCGAGCGCCGCGAGCAACATCCTCCAGTTCACCTTCATCCCGTTGTTCCCCCTTCATTGTTCCCGCGTGCTGCGAAGAACCACAGCCTCTCCACAACCCCGCAGCTCATCAGGCCCGCCGGCGCGGCAGCGGCGGGCCTGAGCTCACATGTCGGCCCGCTTGCGACCAACCTGGCGGCGCCCCAACAACGAGCCCGCGCATGCACGCCTGCAGGCGGCCGGAACCGCACGCCAGGCAGATCGCTGCGCGCGGCAGGCATTCGCGACACGCACGGCCGTCACGCCCACAACTCGGCATCGGTCAACGCGCGGTCTTCATGCAGCTCGGCGGTCAATGTCATGTCCTCACTGATCTCCCCTTGGCTCTTGAATGCGAAATAGGGACTGCGGGACACGAAGACCGTATACGTTCCCTTCGGCAGGTGCAGCAGGGCTTCCCCGTCCTCGCCGGTCCGTGTGCGGTAGGGATGTGCCACGACCTTCGCACCTGCCACCGGCTCTCCCGTCTTCGCATCCCGCGCCCGAATCCGCAGGGAGACCTCGGGCTGGCGCATGACGTTCAGCACGATCGAGAGCCTGCGCTCCGCGTGGGGAACATCGCTGCCCTCTGGCGGCTCCGCCACGACGGTCCATCGGTGCGAGCCCGCCGTATCGGGCGCCGCCACATCAAGGCATGCGTAATACAGCGACGCGGTGCCCGGCCATGGTTCATCGCCAACCTGCCCGGCGAGAATTTCCGACCCGTCACTATCTAGCAACCGGAAGGTCCAGCCCTGGGCATTGCAGCCGCACGGGCACCTGAGGCCAACCTTCATAGGAAAACTGCGGCCTTGCTCGATCGCCGGAGGCATGTCCCAGATGGTGACGCTAATGGGGTGAGGCGCGATGGTCACGGTGAAGCTCACCTCGTCGCACTCCAGATCCTCGCTTTCCAGCCGGGCCGTCCAGACGTGTTTCCCCGGCCTCTCCGGCGCCATGCACTCGAGCCGCGCCGTGAAGGGTTGCGGATCGAGCCGGTCGGTCAGCGCCGCACGGCCGCGCTCGTTTCCCTGATCGTCCAGGAAGACAACTTCACCCTTTGTGTCCTCGGGCAGTTCGTCCGCCTCAATGCTGGCCGTCAGGATCACTTCCCCGAAAGGTTCAGCCGCGTCGGGACTTACGGTCACGACCAGCCTCGGGCCAGACCGTTCCTCAGGCTCGATCTCGTGAGCCTCGTCTCGCGCTGCCAACAGATCCGGCTCCACATGAGCAATGACTTCAGTTTCCTCCCTCATGCCAACCTCCCAGAACACGAAGGGCCAGCGGAAACCCGCTGGCCCGTCGACACTCATCAGGCCTGCTCCTTCGCCGCATAGGTTCCTGCGATGAACCCCTGGACGTGGCCCTTGCCGAGACCGTGCTTGTTGAAGCCGCCCACGCACTCCCCGCCGGCGTAGAGACCGGGGATCGGCTGCCCCTGCATGTCGATCACCTGCTGGCGGCCGTTGCACCGCAGCCCGCCATAGCTGTCGTGCCAGATGACCATGATCGACAGCGCGTAGAACGGCGGTTTTGCGATCGCGTACATCGGCGCGTCCTTCTCGCGCTCGAACTCGGGATCGGCCCCCTCGGCCACATAGCGGTTCCAGGTTTCGACCGTCTGCGCCAGATAGGAGAGTGGCACGCGCTGGAACGGATGCCCGGCATAGATCTTCGCGGCGAGCTCCTCGATCGAATCCGCCTTGAAGAAGTAACCGTTTTCCTCGCTGACGTAGGGGAAGCGCAGCTCCCAGCCCGTCCGCTCCACTGCATCCTGGTCGAAGATCGCCCACAGCGGGCCCGAATAGTAGTTCGGTGCGCGCGATCCTTCGTTTATGGCCAGCGCGGCATCCAGGCCATGATCATAGTTGTAGCTCTTCCGGATCCACTCCGCCGAGCAGTTCCGCCAGTCCAGCGGCTTGTGGTCCAGCCCCTTGCCCGGCGCTGCCCCGTCGCCCGGATAGCGGTTCGCCGCCGGACGCTTCGGCAGACGCACCTCGTTGAAGAAGCGCTTGCCCACCTGGTTGACCGCGATGAACTCCTCGAAACCCGCGTTGCCCACGTTGATCCCGGCGGAACCGCGGAACACGAACGTGGGATGGCCGGGCATCATGTTCGTATAGGCGTCGCGCGTGCCGAGCGTGGTCGAGATGTGGTACGTTGTGGGATACGACAGGTTCTGCTGCATGCCGGCGAGATTCGCGCCGATCTTGAGCGCCGCGATCAGCGCGCTGGCGTCCTGTCCGCCCGGCCCCTGCAGCGCGAAACCCGAGGTCGGGAACGCCGGCTCCCGCATTGCAGGATAGAACATGCTGCGCACCTGCGGGTTTCCCGCATGTCCACCCGAGGCAAGGATGACCGCCTTGCGCGCGCGGATCCTGATGCTCGGCCGCCGCTCGTCGATATTGCCATTCTGCCAGAAGCTCTCGAGCCGCTCGCCTGTCTTGGGGTGCACGCGCGGCCGGTACTCGGCGCGGATGCCGATCACACGCCCCTCGAACGGCTTCTCGCGGATGAGGTCCACGAAGGCGCGATGCAGCATGATATGCACGCCCTTCTCCCGGGCCGAGAACTCCAGCGGCCGCGCCAGCGCGACGCCGTTGCGGACGGCGTTCGGTCCCACGAATTGCGTGGCGTCCTCCATCTGAACCGGCGCAAACGGGCTGGTGCGCTCCGGATCGGCCACGCCCGCGTCTTCCGGCGTGATGGTACCGGCCTTGATGTCCGTCTTGTCGCCCAGCATGAGGAAGCAATACGGCGCGCGCGCCCTGCTCAGGCCACCGCCCCCGTGCGTGCCGCTCACGCGGGTGAAGCGGACATAGTTGTCCATCAGGAACTGACGTGTCGGCGGACAGTTTTCGGCCCAGGCGCGCATCATTTCGCGCTCGTTGTAGCGGTAGGGCGACTGGGCCTTGCCGTCCACGATCGACCAGTCGGTCACGTCGGTGAACAGCAGCTCGATGTTGTCGTCCAGCTCCTCCGGGCTTTCCACCGGTGGCACGGTGATGAAGCCCTCGGGATCGGATTCACCCGCCATGTCGCGCTTCTGGATCGGATCGCCGCCGCCCAGCGACAGATACGATCCCGAATGCAGCATGCGCCCGCCCAGATCGAAATTCTGATCGACGATCAGCACGGAAACGCCTGCGTCGCGGGCGCGAATGGCCGCCGTCAGACCGGCGCAGCCACCTCCGCACACCACGACGTCATACTCGTAGTCCCACTTGATTTCGTCGGTGCTTTCCGCAGCCGCTGCAGCCCCGCCCAATGCCGCTGCGCTCACGCCGGCCGCGGCGCTTGCCTTGAAGAAATCGCGACGGTTCAGCCCGTTGCTCGTTTCGACGGAACCCTTGCTTCCCTTTGTCGTCATTACTCTCCTCCCCGGTAAGGACGCCCATGGTCAAACCCCCGCCCCGTCAATCGTAAACATGTTCAGGACTGCGCCGGCGCACGCCAGCGCATCTCACCTGGCCTTAGGCTCACGCTTGTTTATGGTGGGCATAGCCGCCACTGCACGACGGCAACGCTCGTCAGCTCTCACGCTGCAAGCCGGCGACATGCCGCCGTGTCAGCGCCTGATCATGCTACAAATACGAACTGATCACAGGGCGAAGGCAGTTTCTGCAAACTCACCTGAGGAAGACGCTAAGTCGCACGCGCTGCATTGTCCATCTTAAAATATTTCAGGCTGCCTGAAGAAAAACTTTAGTCGGAACCAATATTGATTAATCTCCATAAGATCTTGAAATACTGCCGGCATTCTGTCCAATATAGGATATGGGGATTTCTTTTCGGCAGCTTGAATACTTTGTAACCGTTGCGGAAGCGGGCAGCATCACCCGTGCCGCAGAGCTGCTGCGCGTTACGCCTACGGCGATAAGTTTACAGATACGGGCGCTGGAAGACCTGGTCGGCGCGCCGCTGTTTTCCCGTCATTCGCGCGGCATCATCCCCACTGCCGAGGGCGAGGGCCTGTTTACCGAGGCCAAGCATATCCTCGCCATGATCGACAAGCTCGAGCGCAGCTTTACGCACCGGGATCGGCAGGCCCGGCAGATCTGCCTGGGGACACCGCCTGCATTTTCCCGCCTCATTGGGCTGGAGGCCATCGAGGGAGCCACGGCGCAGCTCGGCATCAACCTTTCCGTCGTCGAAGGCTGGACGCAGGAACTGGAGCAACGCCTGGAACGGCGGAAGCTGGACTGCCTGATCGGCTGGGAGCTCCCCCGCAGCCCCGAGCTGCACGTCACGCCGCTGATCGAGGACGAATTCGTCTTCGTCTGCGCGCCCGAAATGGCCAACGGTGGCGATCGCATTGCCCTGCGCGAGGCGCTGCGCTCACCCCTGCTCTTTTACGGCCGCAACAGCGTCTCGTGGCGCGTCTCGCAGGAGGCAGCCCTTTTCGCGGGCATCGAGCTGCCCCAGGACCGCCACGTGGAATCCATCACCGTCTGGCGCAGCATGCTCTGCCGCGGGCTGGGCACCTCGATCGTGTCCATGGGAGCCATCAAGGACGAGTATCTGCGTGGCGAGGTCGTGGTCCAGAAGATCGCCGACTATGCTGCAACCCGGATGATCGAGGTGGCGGTCCGCATCGAACACCGGTCGGAGCCGTGGGCCATCGCCATTGCCGGCTTCCTCAAAAGCCTGGTCGCGGATGCGCAGTCGCGCTTTCCCGCTCCGCAGGTTCGGGTCGAACAGCTCACCTGAGCTGCCCCTTACGGAACCGCCGCGCTCCGTGCTCTTTCCCGCCTTCGCGTCAGCCTGCCCCTTCTCACATCATCGTGAACTTCCGCGAATGCAGTTCGCGCGCTCAGCCGGCTGTGATCAGGTTTCGGCTGAAACCGCACCTTTCTTCGCCCCCCTCCAGTGAACCTCGCCACATCCGCAAAGAACATGATGCGAAACAATATCGAAACGTGTAAGGAGGCACGGACATCCCGCACTTCGGACAGGCAACACATCATGGCCAGCATCAGCGAAAGCGTCAGCCGACCACAGCAGACCGTTGTCGCGATCATCGCGGCGACCAGCGTCTGCCACATGCTCAACGACACGATGCAGTCCCTGCTGACATCGCTTTACCCCCTGCTCAAGGAGAGCTACGCGCTGGACTTCGTCCAGATCGGGCTGCTGACCTTTGCCTTCCAGGTGACGGCCTCGCTTCTGCAGCCGGTCGTGGGAATGGTGACCGACCGCTGGCCGATGCCTTTCTCCCTGCCGGTGGCGATGCTGTCCACCTTCATCGGTCTCCTCACCCTGGCCTTCGCCCACAGCTATCCGGTGCTGGTGCTGGGCGCCTGTCTGATCGGCATCGGCTCCGCCATCTTCCACCCGGAAGCCTCGCGCGTTGCGCGCGTGGCCTCGGGCGGCCGCCACGGCTTCGCCCAGTCACTGTTCCAGGTGGGCGGCAACACCGGCACCGCCATCGGCCCGCTGCTCGCCGCCCTCATCGTCATTCCGCGCGGGCAGGAAAGCCTCGGCTGGTTCTCGATGATCGCTCTCGTGGGCTTCGGCATCCTCTCCTGGGTCAGCGTCTGGTACAGCCGCCACCGCCGCAACCAGAAGGGCCGTCAAACGATCGACCGCACGCTGCCGCTTCCGCGCAGAAAGGTGCTCGCCACACTGCTGGTTCTCGTGCTGCTGACGGCGACCAAGAACACCTATCTCGCCAGTATCTCGAGCTACTTCACCTTCTACACCATCGACAGGTTCGGCCTCGGCATCCGCGAGGCGCAGGTTCTGCTGTTCCTGTTTCTTGCCGCTTCAGCCGCAGGTGTCTATCTCGGTGGCCCCATTGGCGACCGCTACGGCTCGCGCGTGGTGATCTGGTTCTCGATCCTGGGCGTGATCCCCTTTGCCCTCCTGCTGCCCTACGTGGACCTGTTCTGGACAGCCGTGCTGGTGGTCGTGATCGGCTTCATCTTCTCCTCCGCCTTCTCGGCCATCGTGGTCTTTGCGCAGGAGCTGGTCCCGGGCCGGGTCGGCCTCATCGGCGGACTGTTCTTCGGCTTTGCCTTCGGCTTCGGCGGGCTCGGAGCGGCCGTGCTCGGCTTCTTTGCCGACCGGCAGGGCATCGAGTTCGTCTACAGCGTCTGCTCCTTCCTGCCGCTGCTCGGCCTGCTCACGGTGCTGCTGCCGCGCCTGCCCGGCCACCGCTGACCGTCTCCGCCGCTTCGGCCCGGCGCCGGACCTCCGCATCATTGCCGCCGGCTGCTCCATGAACGCAGCCGGAGGCAGCCTCCACTGACGCGCGCTATTATTATTACTATTGCTCGCGCCACTCCTCATTGTACCAGGCCCGAACGTTTCCCGGGTCACCCAGCACCTTGCCGTCCCTGTCCTTCAGCACACCATTGTCGGCCAGGAACTTCGCCATGCGCTCCAGCCGCGCGTGGTCGATCTTGCCCACCGGCCAGTCGCCGTTTCGCAGATAGTTGCCTTCCACGATCACCTGCAGGGAGCCGCGCACCAGTTCGGGATTGGGAAAGTCGCCCGCGGCGATAAGGATCTCGGCAGCCTCATCCGGATGGTCCGCCGCCCACTCGTAGCCCGCAAGCGTCGCCATCATGAAGGCCTTCACGGTCTCCGGCTGCTCTTCCAGCGTCCGCGCGGTGGTTGCGATATAGCCGTTCTGTTGGTCCGGAACCCCGTAGTCGGCGTAGTTGAACCAAGACTGCCTGCGTCCGAGCAGCTGACTGTTGACGCCTTCCCAGGTGGCGACCTCCAGCGTGAAGTCCACCCGGCCGACGGCGAGCGACTCATAGGCTCCAGTGTTGAGCGTGACCGTCTCCCACACCGGTTCGCCGCCATCGGTGCGGATCATTGTGCCGATCAGCGCCTTCTCCCAGTCGCTGCCGAAGCCCGCATAAACCTTGCCGGAGAGATCCGCCGGCCGCGTGATCGCCTTGTTATCCGAATTGTAGACCAACCGCCCGGTCTCGCGTTGCATCGTCACCCACAGCGCGGTGATCTCCGCATTGGCCGCCCGGGCGGTCAAGAAAGCAAGCGTCGCCACATAGGCGAAGTCGCTCGCCCCCGACGCGAGCAGCGCCGCCGAATTGGTGTCGGAATAGGGCAGGATCTCCACGTCCAGCCCATGTTTTTCGTAGAAGCCGCGCTCCTTAGCCACCACGATGCCGACATGATTGGTGTTCAGCATCCAGTCGAGTGCGACCGTCACCCTCTGCAGCTCCTTCCGCGGCGCGTCCGGCTGCTGTGCACTCGCCGCGAGCGGCATCAGCAGCAGGGCAAAAGATATCAATGTCCGGATCATGTCTTGTCCTCCAGCAACAGGGCCTTGAGTTCTTCACGCAGGGGCGCGAGCGCCGTTTCGCTGCGCCGGTGTCTCGGGAATGGGATCGGAATGTCGGCCACGATGCGCCCGGGGCGCCCGGCCATCACGAGCACGCGGTCCGCCATGCGCGTGGCTTCATGCAGGTCGTGTGTAACCATCAGCACGCCGCGCGGGTCGGCTTCCAGCCGGGCGGCGAGCCACTCCTGCATGCGCAGCTTCGTGATGGCGTCGAGCGCGGAGAACGGTTCATCCAGGAGGATGTAACGGCGGTCCTGGACGATGGTGCGCAGGAACGCCGCGCGCTGCCGCATGCCGCCGGAGAGCTGGCGCGGAAAAAGATGCGCGGTGCCGTTAAGCCCGAACGGCTCGAACAGCGGTGCGGCCTTTCTCCAGGCCTCCGCGCGGGGAAGCCCGGCGATCTCCAGCCCGAGGCACACGTTCTCCCGGATCGTCAGCCACGGAAACAGCGCGTCCGTCTGCGGCTGGTAGGCAGCCACCAGACCGCCGCGGGGATCCACCGTCCTGCCCTCGACCAGCAGCCTGCCCCGGGCGTCCATCTCGTCCGGCAGAATCCCGGCGATCCACTTGATGACCGAGGATTTCCCGCATCCCGACGGGCCGATGAGGCAAGCGACGCTCCCCTCCTCCACCTGGAACGACACCGCCTCGACCAGGCTCCTCCCATCCCCGCCCGAAATGCGGATGTCGAGCGGTTCAACCTGCAGCATGGCGCCTCCCCTTCCGCTCGGGGTCCGTGAGCCGTTCGGCAAGCCGCAACAGCCCCAGCAGGGCGAGCGTGAGCGCCGCCGACATCGTGACGGCGGCCAGGATCAGATCCGCGCGGAAATTGTTCTTTGCCTGCAGGATATAGATGCCGATACCCGACCGCGCCCCGGCATATTCGGCGAAGATCGCCGCCACGATGGCATAGGTGGCGGAGATGCGGACGCCCGCGAAGAAGGACGGCCGCGCTGCGGGCAGCGTCACCCGGCGGAATTGCTCCAGCCTGCCCGCCCCCATGGATGCCACGAGGTCCAGAAAGTCCCGCGGCGCCTGCCGGTACCCGGAAAGCAGGCTGAGCAGGATCGGGAAGAAGGTCACCAGCACGACCAGCAGCACCTTGGGCAGAACGCCGAAGCCGAACCACAGGATCACCAGCGGCGCGAGCGCCACCAGCGGGATGGTCTGGCTCGTCACGAACACCGGCACCAGCGCCCGTTCGAGCAGCGGGGCGAAATGCAGCGCGACCGACGTCAGAAAGGCGAAGGCGACCGACACCGCAAAGCCCATGCCCGCGATAGCCGCCGTGGCCGCCGCGTGGCCGCCGATCTCGGCAGCGTTTTCGACCAGACTCCCGATCACGCCGCTCGGCGCCGGAAGCACCAGCGGCGTAACGCCCGTCGCGCGACAATAAGCTTCCCACAGCACAAGCAACACAAGGATGAGGACAGTAGCAGGAGCGTAACGGTGCATCGGATTCGTTCCGTTCGCGGCGCCCGGCAGTGGCTGGTTCAGGTTTGCCGCCCCGGTTTGCCCGGGCGCTGAAACGGTTCAAGCGTCTTGAACCGCGGCCTGCGGGCACGAGGGGCAATTCAGGCTCTGCGCGACCTGCTCCTGAGCGCACCCGGCCATGCGGAACTGCCGTGAAGATACCTGGGATTCAGCGCGCCGGCACAGTTGCACGGACGCGCGGCGTCCGCGGCTCGGCTTCGCACAACTGCAATATGGATGTGTGAGAAATAATCTGGCTCTTGTCTGCCATCGTGTACCTCGCTCCGCCGGCATTATCCGGATCAGCTTCTGAGGGTTCGCGCATGTCGCGCATCTCAGCCCCGTCAGGGGCACCCCTGTATGTGCAGCGGCACCATTGCCGCTGATGGCCGTTCTGTCAACCCGCCCGCCTGACCGAGGACGGGAGACTGGAACTCACCTCCGCCCGGTCGTCATGTTGAAGCCATGGCAACTACAGTCCCAGGTCGCATTGGTGGCCCGGCCGAGCGGAAGGCACGGGATGGTTCGTTCCGGCTCCGATCCACGATCCACGCTCCTCTCGTGCATTTCGGCACGGTTCCCCGCTGCGCTTCGACGCCAGGCCGGCCAGGCCCAAAGTGAACCGGGTCCAGGGCTAGTCGGAGCTTGTAGCTTTCATCAGCACCAGACCGCTGACGATAAGAGCGGCCGCAAGCCAGCGCAGCGGCGAGGACGACTCCCCGAGCGCGAGGATGCCGAGCAGAAAAGCGCCGACGGCGCCGATGCCCGTCCAGATCGTATAGGCCGTTCCGAGCGGAATGGACCGCATCGCCAGCGCCAGCAGCCATACACTGCCGATCATGGCCACGATTGTGACCGCGCTGGGTACCAGCAGCGTAAACCCCTCCGACTTCTTCATTGTAAAGGCCCAGACAATCTCCAGGAGCCCTGCCCCGAACAATACGAACCACGCCATGATCGCTATACCTTTTGTTTATTATGTTATATGTTACTCTTGATGATGTTCATACTTCCGCGCCGGGACCCCCTTCCGGTTGCAGGATTTTTGTTTGCCTGCGAAAAAATTTTCTCAAAATACACCTAAAACTGGTAACAGCATTCCACTACTGACCACTTCTGAAAAAATCCATAACTGCAAATTTGTCGCACTTAAAACATTATCCATTGACCCCATCTATTTCACATCGCAATGATTGCCCTGGGAGTTGGGGCAACTCTATTTTTGGAGGGCCGCCGGGCGGGCGGCTTCGATTCATTGGCTTGTAGGCCCCGAAATTCCGCGCAGTCCCGATCGAGCGCATATGCGGCGTTGCCGGATATTGCGGTGGCAGCAGGGGCATATGCGTCCGCGCATCCGCCTGAATCCGTGACGCGCAATCTGTCAGCGTCCCCGGCGCTTCCTGCGGGGGCGACATTCAGTTGTGTTCGCCCCGGCCACACCCGGCTCCACTGATTTCCCACCGTAATCTTTAATCTTTTCTGTTTGCCGCCGTGAAAAGCACCCATCACGGCAAGACCATCGCCGGGGAAGAAGTTTCATCCACCACATCGTCAAGTCTGTCTGCAGTCCAAGGCTGCCTCACCTTGTATTCCCGGCCCTTTCGGCCGGGTGTGGTCTATTTCGTCTCCACACCACCAACCCAGTAAAGCTTATCTAGAGAAAAATGGCGGTCACAATCATCAACAAGGCTAATGGCGCCGTGAGAACGGCCCCCTTGGACCACATCGCACTGAATGCACCGAGTATCGTGAAGTTGAACTACCACCCGCGGGATATTGCGTCCTTTGAGCGGGATGGCCTGGATCTCATTATCCGCCTTCACAACGGCCAGGTGATCCGGATCCGGAACTTCTTTGTGGTCGAGGATGGTGTGGAGAGCCAGCTCGTCCTTGAAGACGACGATGGGGTGCTCTGGTTGGGCGAGCACGGCTGGGGGCTGAGCGACTTCCAGTTTTACGAAATTGCGAGCATCAACCAGCTGATCAATAGCGAGGGCATTTCGCCCGCTCTGCTGGGCCTGATCGCCCTGGGTGGTGGCGGTCTGGCGGCTGGGGTCGCCGGCGCAGGCGGCGGCGGAAGCAAGGATCCTACGGTACCGCCGCACAACGACGATGACGACACCGACAGCGATGCCGACTCGGATGCCGACAGCGACTCCGACGCTGACTCCGACGCCGATAGCGACAGCGACGCAGACTCGGATGCCGACAGCGACAGCGATGCCGACTCCGACGCTGATAGCGACAGTGACGCGGACTCGGATGCTGACAGCGACAGCGATGCGGACTCGGATGCTGACAGCGACAGCGATGCCGACGCGGATGCTGACAGCGACAGTGACGCTGACAGCGATAGCGACGCGGACTCGGATGCCGATAGCGACAGCGATGCGGACTCGGATGCCGATGAAGACATCGTGGTTGTCGACAACGACGAGACGATCAGGCTGGATGTGACGCCGACAGTCTCCGACAAGCCGCTGATGTCTGAGACGGGCTTTGCGGTCGCTTCAGTCGGCCTGGGTGATGTGCTGAACCTGAACCTCATCAACCTGACGGACGCGATCCAGGTGACGGTTGACCCGAACACGGTCCGTCAGATCGGCTTTGTCGGACAGGCCGGCGGCATATCCGTGCTCTCCGACTTCTCGTTGAAGATCTACAAGTTTGACGAGACCGATCAGACCTGGAAGGCCTATCACGAGGAAAAGGACTGGCTTAACGTTTACCTGCTCGGCGGCGTGTCGGATCAGCTGGACCTGACGCTCGATGAGGGACAGTACGCGTTCTTCCTCATCGACGACTCTGGTCTCAGCCTGCTCACCGGCTACACGCTCAAGACCGTCAGTGATGTCCTCTACGACTACAACAATCCGGTGGACGTCGTCGGCGGACACTCGGGCAATGTCATCACGGACATCGACTCTCGGCACGGTGCGGATGATGTTCCGGTGGATACGGTCGTGGTCGATGTCGATGGGGTCGAGATTGCCGAAGGTGCGCCGACGGTGATTGAAGGACAGTACGGCACGCTCACCATCCAGCGCGATGGCTCGTACTCCTACACGCTGAAGCCTGGCTTCTCCGGCAACTACGGTGCGGTCGAGGAGTTCACCTATACGGTCCGTACGCCGTCCGGCACGGAAAAGAGCGCCACGCTCCGGCTGACGCTCACGCTTGGCGACAACGACATCGAGGTGCCTGCCGACGCCACGCTGTTGCTGGACGTCACGCCGACACCCACCCCACCAACGGAGGCCCAGAAGATCCCGGATGTGACCAGTTTCACGGTCCTGGAACTCGGTGTGTTGAACCCGATCCTTGACGCGGGCGCCCTGGCTTTCGAGAAGGCCATGTCCTTCACGGTGGACGAGGATACCATCCGCGAGCTGACGTTCTATGCGCGCATGGGCGGTGTGACGCTCGCAGCCAACTATGACCTGGTCATCTACAAGAAGGATGAGGCGACCAATAAATACGTTCAGTATCACGTACAGGATGATTGGCTGAAGGTCGCGCTGATCGGTGGAGAAACGAACGATCTTACCCTTCGTTTCGGCGAGGGTGAGTACAAGGTGATGCTGGCCGGCACGCAGGGTCTCGGCCTGCTTTCCGGCTCCACACTGAAGGTGACGCAGGACGTCATCTACGACTACAGCAAACCCGCGGGGATCAGCGGCACTGTGTCCGGCGACATCACCACGGGCGATACTGCCGGCCACACCGTGAAAAGCGTCAACGGCACCACCATTCCTGCGGACGGCTCGCGGGTGATAACGGGTAAGTATGGCACCCTGACCATCCATAAGGATGGAACCTACACCTACCAGCTGGACGTCAAGTCGGATCCGGACTGGACTCCGCCCTATGGCAAGGTCGAAACGTTCTCCTACGTGATCGTCTCGCCGACCGGCGACACTTCGGTATCGACGCTGAACATCCGGATCGATCTCGTTGGGGCGTCACAACTGTCGCAAGACATCGACGTGCCTATGAAGAATGTGGTGCAAGAGGGCGTCACTCTCGTTAACAAGGAAAGCCACAGCAGCGTTGTCGACAACAGCTCCAAGACCAAGTCGTTCACCCTTTCGGAGGGGACGGATACGGCAGTTCACGTGCTCATCAACGCCAGCAGCACCATCGGCAAGACAACGATCACGTACAAGCTGTGGAACAGGACGACCGGCACCAGAATTGCCTGGGGCACCACCGACGCCAGCGACCCGGCAAAGGTGGACGAGGTGTTCGACCATCTGCAGCCCGGCAACTACGAGCTGATCATGTCGGTGTCCCGACCCACGGGTTCGGTGATCAGTTGGAACGCCGAGGTAAAGGGCGACGTCACCTACGTCGACCAGTACGTGCCGGATGGAACATCTTTGGTATCGGGCTCGTTCGGCGTTGACGCTCTGATCAGCTCCAACGCGCTGTCCTACATCACGGTGAAGGGCAAGTCGGTCTTCACCCAGGGCAACATCGGAGCGGATTCAATCACGGTCGAGGGCAAATACGGCACGCTGACGGTGAACAAGAACGGCACCTACTCCTACGTGGCCAACGGCAAGGGCGAGGGTGACGACGTCTTCGACTACACGCTGACGTCCGTGACCGGCACGAAGTCTTCGGCGCAGCTGGTGATCCACGTCGATCAGCAGTTCCCGAACGAGACGATGAGCACGATGTCCTCCGCCATGGACGGCTTCGGCCCGGACGATGGCGCAGCCCTCCTCGCCTTCACCGACGACGACCGGGAGAATGCCGCCGCGGTCGGGGATAACGATGATGCCGACACAATCGGCCTCCTCGGCCTGGAGCAGCTGGAGAACGCCGAAGTCGACGGGGAGCCTGTCTCCGGTACCGGAACCGCCGACTTCGACTACGCCCTCCCCGAGGGAAATCCGGAGGATCTGGAGATCCAGCTGGATGGACTGACGGCTGGCGAGGAAGAAGGGGACGCGTCCGGTGCGGCCGGGTCGCAAGAGCCGGCGCCCGAAGAGACGGAGGCCCCGGCCGACATCGCGGTCACCGATCCCTTCGGCCACATCGCGACAGTCGACGACGATCTGGACGACCCGCTCCAGGATCATCAGCCGATCTGATCCGCGGGTAGAGTTGGGAACGCCGGGCCCTCGGGTCCGGCGTTCCACATTTCGTAAAAAATATGCTAACGATTATGCTATTTACGGTCCGTGCAGGCAGTGAGAATGAAAAACAGCCTATCCATGCCGCGAGTATTGCTGGGAACGGCGCTCGCTGGCACTTTTCTAGCGTCGTGCTCTGCCGGAACCGGTTCCACCCAAGCATCGGCCGTCTCCTCGCCCGCCCGGGCCGGGGGGGCCTATTTCACTGCGCAGGCGACAGTGCCGACACAATCGGAGTCCGGCAGGTCGGAGGCGGCCTATGCCCCTGCGTCGGGCAATGCTTCGCAGCTCACGCTTGAGCAGGCCGTCCGCGCCGCGCTTGCATGGCATCCGTCGATCGACGAGTCCGTGAGCCGCATCCAGCAGAACGAGGCGGAAATCGACGGCGCGCGCGCCGGCTATTACCCGAAGGTCTCCGGCGGCCTTGGCACCAGCTACCGGAACTACTCGTCCGGCCGGGACTGGCAGCCGCGGATCAACGTCAACGCCACGCAGATGATCTACGATTTCGGCAAGGTGGCGAGCGACGTGGAGGCGAAAACCGCCAGAACCAACGTGAGCCGCACTGATCTGTTGCTTGGCGTCGACACGCTGGCCCGTGACACCGCCAACGCCGTCATCGAGGTTCAGCGCTATCAGGCCCTGCTCGGCGCCGCCCGGGAGCAGGTTCGCGGCATTCAGGCGATTGCCAATCTGGTGAGCGAGCGCAGCGGGCGGGGCGCCGCCACCCGTTCGGATGAACTGCAGGCCCAGGCGCGGGTCAATTCTGCCCAGTCGATGGTGCATGAAATCAGCGGACAACTGGACCGCTGGCAGGGTCAGCTGGCGATCCTGACCGGGCGCAGCGGCGGCGTTTCCGTCGCTGGCGCCGTTCCGCCTTGGCTGGGCAGCGCCTGTTCCCTGCCGGAACCTGACTGGTCGCAAAGTCCGGCCGTGATGCAGGCGGAGGCGCGCAAGGCCGAGGCCCGAGCCCAGGCGAAACAGGCAACGGCGCAGGCCTATCCCACCCTATCGGTACAGGCTGGCGCCGGCTACGACATCGACGACTCCAGCACGTCCTCGTCGGACGAACTTGAGCTTAAGGTTGGCATTAATCTCTCCGGCAACCTATATGATGGGGGAGCAACAGCCGCCGGGCGCCGCGCAGCGGAGCATGCGGTTGCTGCCGCCGATGCAGCGATCCGCAACGCGCGCCTGAGCCTCAGCAGCAGTCTCTCCCAGTCACGGTCGCAGGTTGCAAGCATCCAGGGAATGCTGGCCTCCCTGACGGAACGGGAGTCGCTGCTTGTCCAGACGCGCGACCTTTACCGCCAGCAGTACGAGGAACTCGGAACCCGCACCCTGCTCGACCTTCTCAATGCCGAGCAGGACCTGCATCAGGCCCGGTTCGACAAGATTAACGCGATGCACGATCTGCGCCGGCTTGGCGTGGACTGCATGTTCAATTCCGGGCGCACCCGCGAGCTTCTGGGGCTCAGGGGCATGACGATCCGGGGGGTGACCCTATGAGCACTGAGTTTTCCGCTCCCGAAGCGGGCGCGCCGGCAGATGCCGGCAACAGCAACGCCTCCCCGGAGCAGGTGACCGTCGAAGCCTGGATCGAGGCTCTCAGCAACATAGCGCAACACTATCGCCTGCCGGTCTCGGTGCAGTCGGCACGGCTGCACGCCCGTTGGTCGACTCTGGAAGACCCGCATGAGCGGATCGTCGACCTGGCTCGCTCCATGGGGCTGCGGCTGAAGCTTGCCGCGGCTGACCAGGCGGTTGTCTCCAGCTGGCAGCTGCCGGTCGCGGTGCAGCTCGGGAACGGCCAGGTCGGCGTGATCAAGTCGCTGAGCGACGAAGGCATTGCCGGCGTTGTCTTCCATGGCGACCAGGGTCTGGAGACGCCGGTTCCGGCAGCCGAGCTGTTCGGCAACGCCGTGGCGGTCGCGATCGTGCGGCCGGCGAAATCCATCCCCGATGCGCGGGTCGATGCCTACATCCGCCCGTACGAGGAACACTGGCTGAGGCGCATCATCCTGCGCGACCTGCGTCCCTATGGCCACGTGATGGTGGCCTCGCTGGTCGCCAACACCCTCGGCCTCGCCGGCATCATCTTCTCCATGCAGGTCTATGACCGCGTCATCCCTGCCGAGTCCTACCCGACGCTCTACGTCCTGTTCAGCGGCGTGCTGCTGGCGCTTGCTTTCGATTTCGTGATGCGCCGCATGCGGACCTCGGTAGTCGACCTTCTGGGCAAGCGGGCCGACATGCGGATTTCCGACCGCGTGATCGGCCATGCGCTCAGGGTGCGCACGCGCGCGCGGCCGGCCTCGACCGGCTCCTTCATTGCGCAGATCCGCGACCTCGAGCATGTGCGCGAAATGCTGACGTCAACCACCGTCAGCGCCCTCGCCGACCTGCCCTTCTTCCTGCTGTTCCTTGTCCTGTTCTGGTTCATCGGCGGCGTTCTCGTACTGATCCCGCTCGGCGCCTTGGCGGTGATGCTGGTGCCGGGCCTTCTCGCCCAGCGCCGGATGCGCGCCTATGCGTCGGAGACCATGCGCGAAGCCTCGCTTCGCAACGCCGTCCTGGTCGAAATGATCCAGGGCATGGAGGATATCAAGACGCTGCAGGCTGAGGACCGTTTCCAGCAGCAGTGGAACCATCTGAATGCCGTGACGGCCGAGGGCCAGGTCAAGCTGCGCAGCCTCGCCAGCACCATCAACACCTGGACGCAGAACGTGCAGATGGGTGTCTTTGCGGTGGTCGTGTTCTTCGGCGCGCCGATGGTCATTGCGGGCGACCTTACCACCGGCTCCCTCGTCGCCTGCTCGATCCTGAGCTCGCGCATGCTCGCGCCGATGACCCACTTCGCGCAGCTCATGTCCCGGTTGCAGCAGAGCCGCGTGGCGGCCAACAGCCTGGACCAGATCATGAAGCTTCCGCTCGACAACCCCGAGAAGGAAAGCCGCATCCACTGCCCGCGCATACTCGGTAACTACGAGCTGAAGTCGGCCGTTTTCCGCTATGGCGACGACTCCTCGCCGGTCGCGCTTACGGTCAAGGACCTGCGCATCAGGGCCGGCGAGAAGATCGCCGTCCTCGGCAACAACGGCGCGGGCAAGTCCACCCTTCTGCAGGCCCTGACCGGTCTGCTGGAGCCGAGTTCAGGTCAGATCCTGCTGGAAAACCTTGCCATGCAGCACATCGACCCGGCGGACGTCCGCCGCGATGTCGGCCTGATGACCCAGAATGCCCGGCTCTTCCACGGCACGCTGCGCGACAATATCCTGCTGGGTGCGCCGACGGCCGCTCCGGAGGAGATCGTCCGCACCCTGCACATGGTTGGCGCGCTGGATTTCATCCGCAAGCTTCCGAAGGGCCTCGACCACCTTGTGCTTGAGGGCGGCAACGGCCTTTCCGGCGGCCAGAAGCAGATGATCCTGCTCGCCCGGACGCTGATCCGCCAGCCGAACGTGGTGCTCCTCGACGAGCCGACGGCATCGCTGGACGAGGCGAGCGAGCGCCACTTCATCCGGCAGTTCGCGGCCTGGAGCAGGAACCGCACGGTGGTCGTGGCAACCCACCGTATGCGCGTGCTCGACCTCGTGGACCGCATCATCGTCATCGACAACGGAAACATAGTTCTGGACGATACCAAGGAAAAGGCCCTGATGGTCCTGCGCGGCCTGAAGAACGTGGCCCCGACGAAGCCCGGCATGGGCGCGCGGCCTGCCGGTGGCGCACGCCAGCCTGCGGACACGGGAGGCGCCAATGGCCAGCCTTCGCGCTGAAACGGAACACGCCTGGCGCGGCGGCGCCGACGACGTCCGTCTCGTCCGCTCGACCCGCATCATCTGGGCCTTCGCCGCGATGCTGGCCATCGCGCTGGTATGGGCCTATTTCGCCGTGCTCGATGAAGTGGCCACGGGCCAGGGCCGCGTGATCCCCACATCCCGCGAGCAAGTCATCCAGTCGCGCGAAGGCGGCATCATGGCCGAGCTTGCCGTCCGCGAAGACGAAATCGTGGAGCCCGGCCAGATCCTGGCCAGGCTGGACCCGACCCAGACGGAATCCAATGTCGAGGAAAGCGCGGCCCGCTACCGCGCCGCGCTGGCACGCTCGGCCCGTCTGCAGGCCGAGGTGGACCAGACGGAGCTCAAATTTCCCGAGGAACTAAACGCCTATCCGGAGTTGATTGCCACCGAAACGGAACTCTACCAGGCCCGCCAGCGCAGCCTTTCGGAATCGCTGCAATGGATCGAGGAATCCATCACGCTTCTGCGCAAGGAGCTGGACATTAACCAGTCGCTCTCGAACGTGGGGGCGGCGAGCAATGTCGAGGTCATCCGGCTGCAGCGCGAACTCGCCGATCTCGAGCTGAAACAGGTCGAGGTGCGCTCCGATTATATCGTCCGCGCCCGCGAGGAACTGACCCAGGCCAACGCCGAGGTGAAGGCCCTGTCCTCGATCGTCCGCGGCCGTGCCGATTCCCTTGCCCGCCTGACGATCACCTCGCCGGTCCGCGGCATCGTCAAGAACATCGAAGTCGTCACCATCGGCGGCGTCATCCCGCCGAACGGAAAGCTCATGGACATCGTGCCGCTGGACGACCAGCTGCTTATCGAGGCGCGGATCTCGCCGCGGGACATTGCCTTCATTCATCCCGGCCAGCGCGCGAGCGTCAAGATCACCGCCTACGACTACGCGATCTACGGCGGGCTCGAGGGTAAGGTGACCTCAATCTCCCCCGACACGATCCAGGACGAGACGAACCCGAACGTCTACTACTACCGCGTTTTCGTGCAGACGGAATCGGACGCGCTGGTCAACAAGGCGGGCCAGCGCTTCGAGATCATGCCCGGCATGATCGCCTCCGTTGACATCCACACGGGCAGCAAGACGGTGCTCGACTATCTCATCAAGCCCTTCAACCGGGCGCGCGAGGCGCTGCGGGAGCGCTAGCACGGTTCCGGCAAGAGTGAAACCGGTTCCCAGTCCGGAACCGCCATAGAACAGATGAACAAGACACCTCAAACATCCGAAGACCTTCCGGTCAGGATCGCTTTCCTCAACATCGACATGGGCCGCGAGCGCACCGGCGTGGAGAACTCCTCCCTCCGCCGCGCAACCCTTTTCACCAGGGCGCTGGGGCTCCCTCCCGCCATCCTGACCAGCAAGTACAATCCGTTCCTGCGCGAGGCGGAAACCGAGCTGCGCCAGGCCGGATCCGTTCCGCGCGAAGTCCCCCTGCACAACATGTATGACGACTTCCAGGACGCTGGCAGCTTCGATCCGTCCCGTCACGACGCGGCCGCGCTCGTGCGCCCTGACCAGTATCCCGAGCTGAACTGGGTCGCCGTTGCCGTCGCGCCCGACCACCGGGTCCTGGACAGCGATGGCACGCTTGTCATGTACGTCGTCCGCGACAGGACGACCAGGCAGCTCAGCTACGTCAACCACTTCCGCGATCGCCGCAAATGGCGCCGCGACGTCTATGACTGTCGCGGCTTCCTGAGCCGCATCCAGTTCCTGGCGGGCCCCGGGTCCGAAGTGACGCAGGAGCTCTACCTGCGTCCCGATGGCACCACGGCTATCATCAAGACGTTCCGGGAAAGCGGCGGCAAGCGGGAGCTCGACCTGATCCAGCTTGTGGCGCGCAACGGGCAGCTCATCCGCACCTTTCCCCGCGAAGCCGATCTGATCGAATACTGGCTGTCCTGCTACATCGCCCGCGACGACGCGCGACACGTATTCATCGTCGACAAGAACCGGGTCTTTTACGAGCCGGCGATCCGGCTGAAGGAAAGACAGGCCGATCCGTCCCGCGTGAAGGTGGTTCCGGTGATCCATGCGATCCATACCACCAGCCACACACAGACGGTGACCGGCCGGCTCAACAGCAATTACACCGCCATCCTGAACGACCTGAGCCGTCCCGACGCACTTGTGACCCTGACGCAGGCCCAACGCGAAGACATCCTGTCCCGCTTCGGAAACGCGCCGGTCCTCGCCATCGGCCACTCCTACGACAGCTCCGTGCCACGGGGAGACTTCTCCCGCCCGCGATCGCTGCAAGGTTGTCTATCTCGCCCGCTATAGCCCGGAGAAGCGCCACGATCTGGCCATCCGCGCCTTCCGCAAGGTCGTCGACCGGGTTCCGCAGGCAACGCTCCACTGCTACGGCCTCGGCAACCCCTCCGGCCCGCTTCTGACCAATCTCCGCAACCTCGTCGCCGAGCTGGATCTCGCCGGCAGCGTCCACCTGCATGGCTGGACGTCGGACGGGCCGAATATCTATGAAGCCTCCGGGATGTCCATCTCATCGAGCCAGGCCGAGGCATTTCCCCTGGCCCTGATGGAGAGCCTGTTCCACGGCTGCCCGATCGTCGCCTTCGACGTCCCCTATGGCCCCCGCGAACTCGTCCGCCAGGCTGAAACCGGCTTCCTTGTGCCCTTTGCCGATGAGGAGGCTTTTGCCGACCGCGTTGCCACCATCCTGGAGAACGAGGCGCTCCACCGCGACATGTCCGAGGCGGCCCGCCGCGATGCCGGGAGGTTTGCGATGCGCCACACGGCCGACCTGTGGCGCGACCTGCTGAACCGGCTGTTCCGCGGAGAGGAAGACAAGCGGCTGGCACCTGCGCCTAGGCAGTCGGGCGCCGCACCCGGCAGTCATGGCTCCGGCGCTTCCGGCGCCATGCACCGCCTGTATTCGGCTGACACACCCTGTCAGCAGTGAACCGGCACCCCCTTCTCCCGCATCAGTTGAGGCGGCATACTCGACCTCTCGCAGAGGGAGGAAGACCATGCCGCCTCAATTGGTGCGGGTTCAGCATTTTGCCATTTCCCTGGACGGTTTCGGAACCGGTGTCGGCCAGAGCCTCGAACAGCCTTTCGGCCACGCTGGTGAACGCCTTCACGGCTGGATGAAGAACACGCGCTGGGCCAGGCCCCTCTTCGGCCTCACGGGCGGCTCCGCCGGCATCGACGATGCGTTACTGCGCACCTTCGACGTCAACATCGGCGCCGAAATCATGGGCGCCAACAAGTTCGGCCCGCCCGGCTGGCACGAAAACCCGGACTGGAAGGGCTGGTGGGGCGACAATCCGCCTTTCCACACACCTGTCTTTGTGCTGACGCACCACCCCCGCCCGTCGATCGCAATGGAGGGCGGCACCATCTTCCATTTCCTGAATGCCTCGCCCGAAGAAGCCCTCGCTGAGGCGCGGAAGGCGGCGGGTGGCAAGGACGTGCGCATCGGCGGGGGTGTAAAGACGGTGCGCTCCTTCCTGGAGGCCGGACTTATCAACCACATGCACATCGTGCTGGTGCCCGTCGTCCTTGGCCGCGGCGAACGCCTGTGGGAAGGCCTGGAAGATCTGGAGAAGGACTTCGACATCGAAGCCACCTCCTCCCCCAGCGGCGTGACGCATTTGATGTTCATGCGGAAGGGCTAGGCCTCCCAACAGCCTGTGCGCGTGACGGATGCCGATGCAAGAGCCGGGCACGCCGTCGCGCCCGGCACGCAACCGCCGAAACGGCTTCAAGCCACGGTATTCTTGATAACCTCGCCGTTCTTGATGATGAGGCGCATGTTGACGGGCTTCGAGAGCAGCGTGGCGTCCTCGGCAGGGTTGCCTTCGACCAGCAGTAGATTGGCCTTCGCACCGGCGAACACGTTGCCGATCTCGTGCTCCTTGCGCAGCAGCCGCGCGGCGTTGATCGTGGCACTCTGCAGCACATCCTTGGCCGGCAGCACGCGCGAGCGGTAGGTGAACTCGTCCGACTGGTGATAGTGCAGGCTGATGTGCGTGAGATCCGTGCCGAAGGCCATCGGCACGCCGGCCTCCTTCAGGATCACCATTGCATTGTATGCGCTCTCACGCGCCTGCTGGGCACGGGCCTGCTGCTCCGGCGTCATCGATGAGGACTTGTCCTCCAGCGTCTCGAAGGTTGCCATGGTCGGCACCGCGAAGCAGCCCTTTTCCTTCATCATCCGCGCCGTCTTTTCGGAGACGAATACGCAGTGCTCGATGGTCCTGACCCCGAGCCGCACACACCGCTCGATCGCCTTGTCCGTATAGGCATGAGCTGCCACATAGGTGTCGGCAATGATAGCCTCCTCGACGATCGCAGCGATCTCTTCCTCGGAGAACGCCAGATGGGTGATCGGCACGCCAGTCGGCGCCAGGCCGCCGTTGGCGATGATCTTGATAAACTGCGCGCCGGCGCGGATCTCCTGCCGCACGGCCTTCCGCACTTCCGGCACGCCGTCGCAGATGTGCGACTTGGAGCCGAGCTGGAAGCGGAGATATTCCGGATCCTGCTCATCCCACTTCGCGCGCACGTCCTGGTGCCCGCCGGTCTGGCACAGCATCTTGCCGCAGATCACGAGATCTGGCCCGACGATCGTGCCCTCCTCGATGGCCATCACGTATCCCCTGTCGGCACCGCCCACGTCGCGCACCGTGGTGAAGCCGCGCATCAGCATGCCATTGAGGATGCGCGCCGCCCGCGCCGCCACCAGCGAGTTGGGCAGCGTTGCGTTCTGCACCGTCGACCACGACGACATGTTGATGTGGACATGGCAGTCGATCAGGCCGGGCATCAGCGTCAGGCCCTTGCAGTCGATCACCTCCCTGCCGTCCTCCTGCACCGGCGCGTGGTTGAGCTCGGCGATCCTGCCGCCGTTCAGCACCACATTGTCGTAGTGCGTGACCTCGCAGGACTCGGTGTCCAGCACACGAACATTCTTTAGCACGATGGTCTTCATCTGAGGTCTCCAGGGGGATCGGGACAGCTGCGATTGATGCGGGCGGCAACGCGCGTTGCCGATGGTGCGGCGACTATTAGGAACCGCCCGGGGGAATTGCAATGCGCCCTCTGGGACCGCGACGTTATTGTCAGATGAGGGCCGCGGAAATCACCCGCTGATACATAAACAGCCGCTTCATCATGTCATAGGTATCATTTCACCAATGAACTTGTAGCAGGCGGAATGGTCTGCCAAAGAGCCTGCGGACTGCGAAGTCAGGAGCCTGCCGCCGGCGGCGGAAACGCATGCGCGGCAGGCGGCTTCATCCCCCTTGAACCCGAGGAGCATAGAGTGACCAAGACTACATTGCTGCACGGCATCGCCGGTGCCGTGCTTTCGCTGGCGGCCTTCGCCATGCCCGCGCAGGCGGTCGAACTGAAGATCGGCCTGCAGGACGACGTTGACATTCTCGACCCCGACCAGTCTCAGACCTTCGCGGGTCGGCTCGTGTACACGAGCCTGTGCGACAAGCTGGTCGACATTTCCTCCAAGGTGGAGATCGTCCCTCAGCTCGCCACCGACTGGTCCTTCTCCAAGGACGGTCTGACGCTCACCATGAACCTGCGCCAGGACGCGGTCTTCCACGACGGCACGCCGTTCAACGCGGAGGCGGTGGTTTACAACATCCAGCGTTCGATGAACCTGCCGGAGTCGCGCCGCAAGTCCGAGCTGAAGTCGATCGAGAAGGTCGAGGCGACGGGTCCCTACCAGGTCACCATCACGCTGAAGGCTCCGGACGCCACGCTGCTCTCGCAGTTCTCCGACCGCGCCGGCATGATGATCTCCCCGGCCGCCGCCGAGTCGGGGGGCGCCCCCTTCGCCCAGAACCCCGTCTGCTCCGGCCCGTTCAAGTTCGTTGAGCGTATCCAGAACGACCGCGTCGTACTGGAGAAGTTCCCGCAGCACTGGAACGCCGCCAACATCCACATCGACCGCCTGACCTTCCTGCCGATCCCGGACTCCACCGTCCGCCTGGCGAACCTGCAGTCCGGCGATCTCAACATGGTCGAGCGCATGGCCGCCACCGACGCGGCGACCGTCGAGGCCGATCCGAACCTTCAGCTGCTGGACATCGTGAGCCTCGGCTACAACGCGCTCTACATCAACGTCGGCGACAAGGCCCCCGGCCTGATCGGCAAGGACAAGCGCCTGCGCCAGGCCTTCTCCAAGGCCATCGACCGCGAGGCGCTCTACCAGATCGTGTACGAGGGCAAGGGCAGCGCCGGCAACCAGCCGTTCTCCCCGGCCAGCATCTGGTACGACAAGAGCCGTCCCGTCGAGCCGCGTGACGTCGAGGCCGCCAAGGCCCTCATCAAGGAAGCCGGCTTCGACCGCGTGGCGGTGGAGCTGCGCCACGCAAACAATCCGGTCGTCACCCAGATGGCCCAGGTCATCCAGGCGATGGCTTCCGAAGCCGGTTTCGACGTGAACCTGCGCGCAATGGAATACGCCGCCATGCTCGCCGAGCAGACCGCAGGCACCTATGAGATGGGCCGCATGAACTGGTCCGGCCGCCCCGATCCCGACGGCAGCATCCACCAGTTTGTCACCTGCGACGGCGGCATGAACGACGTCCACTACTGCAACCCGAAGGTTGACGAACTCCTCAACAAGGCCCGCACCTCGACCGACTACGAGACCCGCAAGGCCCTTTACGACGAGGCGAACGCCATCCTTCTGGACGAGCTGCCGATCATCTATCTTGGCCATGAGGCCTACCTCTATGGCCTGAACAAGAAGATCCAGGGCTTCGAGCTGTATCCGGACGGCATGATCCGCCTCGCCGGTGTGAAGGTCGTCGAATAACAGCGGGCACAAATGAAGAATGGGGCCGGGAGCCGCCCGCTCCCGGCCCTTTTTCGCAGGTTTCGCCACGCCCCCCGTGGCGGCAACACATAGGTGAGGAACCTGTTGTCCACGCGAACGGTGATCGCGTTGACCGGAACTGGTTCCCTGGACTAGCTTACAGGCACATTACCGAGCGGCATATCGCCGCGCCATTCGGAGGAAACGATGAAAGCAAAACTACTTGCGGCCGTGACCGGCCTGATGATGATGGTCGGCTCCGCCCAGGCGCTGACGGTCTATTCCAGCGTCGATGAGGAAAACGCTTCCCGCATCCTGAAGGCCTTCACCGACGCCACGGGCGTGAAGGTGGACATGGTCTTCCTGTCCTCCGGCCCTGCCCTTTCGCGCATCGAGGCCGAGGCAAGCAATCCGCAGGCCGACGTCTGGTTCGGTGCCCCGAGCGAGAACCACATTCTGGCAGCCGAGCGCGGTCTGGTGGAGCCTTACGTCTCCGCCAACGCCGGTGATCTCGCCGACGAATTCAAGGACGCCAACGGCAACTGGCACGCCATCTATACCAACCCGCTCGCCCTCGGCGTGCGCACCGACCTTCTGGAAAGCCGCGGCGCTCCGATCCCGGCCTCCTGGGAGGACCTGAAGAACGAGGCTTATCGCGGCCTGATCCAGATGCCTTCGCCACAGTCCTCCGGCACCGCCTACGCCGTCATCCTGACGCTGATCCAGCTCTGGGGTGAGGACAAGGCCTATGAGTACCTGAAGGAGCTGAACCCGAACATCCAGACCTACACGCAGAGCGGCACGGCTCCATCCGGCGCGCTGGGCGTTGGCGAAACTCCGATCGCGCTGCAGTTCTCGCCCGGCTTCCTGAAGCTGGTGGACGAGGGCTTCCCGGTGAAGGTTGTGTTCCCGTCGGAAGGTGTGGGCTACGAGGTCGCCGCCATGTCCATCCTGAAGGGCGCCAAGAACCTCGACGACGCCAAGAAGCTGGTCGACTGGATGACGTCGGCGGAAGGTCAGGAGCAACTTGCCGCAGCCAAGACCTATTTCCTTCCGATCCGTTCGGATGTAAGCGCTGGTGAAGGTATTCCCACGCTGAAAGACATCAAGCTCGTATCCTACGACCCTGCCTTTGCTTCCGAAAACCGCCAGCGTCTGGTTGATCGCTGGGTAGACGAGGTGCTTGGTCAGTAACAACGGCAATCCAACGTGCTAGCCACCGCTCGCTCACAGATCCGCGTTCTCGCGCGGGACCCCATTCTGCTCGCGCTGATCGCCATCATCTTCGCCGCGATCCTGCTTTTCGTGGTCTATCCGCTGATAATGGTCTTCATTGCCAGCCTGCAGGACCGCGGCCAGTGGACACTGGCGAACTATGCGCTGATCGGCGAGCGGCGGCTCTACCGCAATGCGCTCTGGAACAGCCTTTCCGTGGGCGCATTGGTCGGCCTCATCGGCGTGCTCATCGGCTATGTGGCGGCCTTCGTGCTCACCCGGCTCAACGTGCCGGGCAAGCGCCTGCTGCACTACCTGATGATCGTGCCGATCATTTCGCCGCCCTTTGTCTCGGCGGTTTCGATTGTCTTCCTGTTCGGCAACAACGGTCTTGTCACCCGCCAGCTGCTCGGTCTGCAGGACTTCAGCATCTACGGCTTCCACGGCGTTGTCTGGTCGCAGATCTTCACCTTCGCGCCCATCGCCTACCTTTCGCTGCGCGGTGTGCTCGCCTCCATCAGCCCGACGCTCGAGGACGCGGCGCTGAACATCGGCGCCTCCCGCTGGCAGGTGTTCTGGAAGGTCACCTTCCCGCTCTCCCTGCCGGGCGTGGCGAGCGCCTTCCTGGTCGTATTCATCGAATCCATGGCCGACTTCGGCAATCCGCTCGTCCTTGCCGGAGCCGCCTTCCCGATGCTCGCCCCGCAGGCCTATCTGGAGATTACCGGCTCCTTCAACCTGGCGCGCGGCGCGATGCTTTCGGTCATCCTGCTGCTGCCGTCGATCACGGCCTTTGCCATCCAGCGCTACTGGATCGCCAAGCGCCAGTACGTGACCGTCACCGGCAAGCCCACCGCCTCGACGTCCAAGGTCGTCAGCACCCCGGTGAAGGCGCTGCTCTATGCCTCCGTGCTGCTGTTCGCCCTCATCGTGCTCACGTTCTACGCGGTGATCTTCATCGGCGCCTTCACGAAGGTCTGGGGCTTCGACTACACGCTGACCCTCGACCACTTCTTCTACGTCTTCAACGTTGGTCTCGACACGGTGAAGGACACGCTGATCATCGCGCTCATCACCACGCCGGTCAGCGGCATCTTCGGCATGCTCGTCGCCTTCCTGGTCGTGCGCCGCGTCTTTCCCGGCCGTAGCGCCCTGGAGTTCGGCTCCATCCTTTCCTTCGCCGTACCGGGAACGGTGGTCGGCATCGGCTACGTGCTGGCCTTCAACCAGCCTCCGCTGCTGCTGACCGGCACCCTGACCATCCTGGTGCTCTGCTTTGTCTTCCGCTACGTGCCTGTCGGCATCCAGTCGGGCATCGCCGTCCTGCGCCAGATCGACCCGGCGATCGAGGAAGCGGCCCAGAATCTCGGCGCCAGCGCGCTGACCACCTTCCGCAAGGTGACCCTGCCGCTCATCGCGCCGGCCTTCTTCTCCGCCCTCGTCTATGCTTTCGTCCGTGCGATGACCGCCATCAGCGCCGCGATCTTCCTGGTCTCGGCCAATTGGAACCTGATGACGGTGCAGATCCTCAATCAGGTGGGCTCCGGCCGTCTTGGCGTGGCCGCTGCTTTCTCCGTCGTCGTCATCGCGCTCGTGCTCGTCGCCGTGATCATTATCAACGCGATCGTGACCCGCATGACCCGGCACATGACTATGGTGAAATTCTAATGGCTGAAGCCGTCCAGATCCGTAACCTCGTCAAGCGCTTCGACAGCCCGGACTCTCCCGGCCAGAGCGTGTTCGCCGTCCGCAATGCCAGCCTCGAGGTTGCCCCCGGCGAACTCGTGACGCTACTCGGCCCCTCCGGTTGCGGCAAGACCACCCTTCTGCGCATGATCGCGGGCTTCGAGGAACCGACCTCGGGCGACATCCTGTTCGGCGACCGCCGCATGAATGACGTCGCACCCAACCGCCGCGACGCCGCGATGGTATTCCAGTCCTACGCCATCTTCCCGCATCTCTCGGTCTACGAGAACGTGGTTTTCGGCCTGCGACTGAAGAAGATGCCCGCCGACGAGATCCAGAAGCGCGCGGAGCGTGTCATGGCCATCACCGGCCTGACCCACATGGCGAACCGCTCGCCGAACCAGCTCTCGGGCGGCCAGCAGCAGCGCGTGGCGCTCGCCCGCGCGATCATCATGGAGCCGCGCGTCCTGCTCTTCGACGAGCCGTTGTCGAACCTCGACGCGAAGCTCCGCGACCAGATGCGCGTGGAGATCCGCGAACTGCAGCAGCGCCTTGGCATCACCACGCTCTACGTAACCCACGATCAGATCGAGGCCATGAGCATCTCCGACCGCATCGTGGTCATGAATGGCGGCGTCATCGAACAGATTGGCACGCCGCGCGAAATCTACGCGCGCCCGGCGACCCGTTTCGTGGCCGAGTTCATCGGCAAGGCCAACTTCCTGAAGGCCATCGTCCTCGACGGCGAGACAATCGACGTGGGCGGCGTGAAGGTGCGCTACGTCAACCAGCGCCAGCCTGGCGAGCAGCTCACCCTGGTCCTGCGCCCGGAAGCCATTGCGCTCTCCCCCGACGCGGGCGACTTCCGCGCCACCGTGAAGCGCGCCATGTTCCTCGGTAACATCGCCGAATACCTGCTTGAGATCGAAGGCGTTGGCGAATGGCTGGTCGACTCGCCGAACCCGGGGGAATCCGGCCTGTTCCAGCCCGGCACGCGCATCTACGCCTCGCCCTCGAAGGCGGCCCTGCACGCGGTGGAATAGACTGGTTAATAGAGGTGACGTAAGCACGAGCCATGAGCAACGGTCAGTTGTCGTTGACGGATGTGTCTGACGGGTTGGGCGTCAACCTTTTCCAGAGTCTCTTCACCTGGCGGCCATCCGAAAACAAAACCTCGTCCGAAAACTTCCTCACGGAAGCATTCGTATATTGTCTGCGTATCAACCAGCGCTTCTGCCAGGCTTGGCTGTCTGAACTCATCGGGACCGCGGTCGACGTGTCGGATCTAACGATTGTTACACGAGCCTCGCACAGGGACGAGGATCAGGCCGCCGTTGTTTACCCGGATATCGACATCCAGGGACGCTTAACCAGCGGAGAGCGGTTCAAGCTGCTTGTCGAAGTCAAGTGGAACGCCCCCTACGACCCCGAACAGCTTCGAAAATACAGCCGGCTTCTGTCAGGTCCGAAGGCATGCCTGGTCTTCATCAGTCCACAGGCTCGGGATTGCCGGAGGGCCGCGCAGGATGCGGTTTTGCTTGGTTCCAACTTCAAATCATTGCGATGGGACCAGGTTCACCGGAAGAAATCATTGCGATGGGACCAGGTTCACCGGAAGCTTGCTCTCTTTGCCTCAGATTGCAGAATGACGCGTGAACTGGTGGAATTCATGGATTTCCAGGGACTAGGCGCATCCAGCCCGATCTCGGAACAGATGCTGTTCCACTACCTTCAGAGCCGCGATTTCCTGCCACGGCTTCTGCACTACACGAGAAAACTCCACAACGAGTATGACTGGGATTTTCTGCCTGCCTTTTATCATTCGCGGAACTGCCAGGAAGTCCGGGACGTGTACGGCAGAATCGGCATTTCCTTCCGGCCGCGGGGATGGAACGGGGCGATTTCTGTCGGGTTTCTGTACTCTACTTTCGACCACAAGGTACCTTTCGCGGATGGAAGCAACGCCGGCGTGGACGTGGTCCTGCGGATTGAATGCGCACCCAGGGCACCCCATCGCGCAATCGCGGAAGCAGCTGTCAGGCATGTCGCCGATGAGGCGCGGAAGGCAGGCGGCATCATTCGTATTGCGGGAGACCCGGAAAATGGCAATGCCCACACACTCCTCCTCGCCCAGAGAAGTCTGAGCGACTTCCTGAAATTTTCAACCGAGTCCGAGCAGCTGGACCAGATCTACCAGCAGATCCGGGCCTGGGCTGAATCTCTGTTCGCCGACGGGAGCCTCGGCGAAGCACTTGCATTCCTCGTGGAGCCAGAACCGAAGGATCACACCCCTGCCAACACGGCGGAATAGTGGATAGCGGCGCCGCTGAGTACGAAGACGTGCCAGATGGCGTTCTGGAAGCGTAGCCGCTCCCACAAGTAGAAGATCACGCCCACCGAATAGACAATGCCGCCGGTAAGCAGCAGAACCAGCACGATCGGCGGGAAGCTCTCGTACAGTGTTCGGAACAACCCCACACCGCTCCAGCCGAGACCGAGGTAGAGCAGTACCGCCAACCGGTCGAACCGGCCCGCGAACGCGATCTTGAGACAGAAGCCGATGGCTGCCACCGTCCAGATGAAGATGAGCAGTCCGGTCGCGCCCGCCTGCTGCGCGAACGGCGTATAGGTGCCCGCGATCAGCAGGAAGATCGCCGCATGGTCGCACTTGCGCAGCTTCCACTTGAACGGGCTCACCGGCCACATGTTGTAGACAGCCGACATGGTGAGCGTGGCCACCAACGTCAGCGCGTAGATTGCGGTGGCGACGAACAGGCTCGGCTCCGCGCGCCACAGGTTGACGACAACCAGCACGACCGCGCCCGTCAGCGCGAGCGCAACGCCGATCACATGCACGACTCCATCAGCGACCATCTCGGCACGGTCGTAACGCCAGGACGGCTGCTTCATTTCCACGCTCCTTAAAGCCCGAACTGTGACCGCTGAATGTGGCTGTTTGGGGATGCTTGCCCAACGCGTCAGGAGCAACTTGGATCCGCGCGGAGTTGTCACCGCCGAAATGCTCCCGGCAGCCTTTGGGAGTGATTCAGGACGCATCCCGCCTTATTGCGCCGCGCGCGGCCCGTAGACGATGACCAGAGCCCCGACGACGCAGATCAGGGCGCCCAGCACATCCCAGCGGTCGGGTGCGGACCCCTCCACCGCCCACATCCAGACGAGCGACGAGAAAATGTAGATCCCGCCATAGGCCGCGAAGGCGCGGCCGGCGAAATCCGCCTCGATGCGCGTCAGCGCCCAGGCGAACAGCGCCAGGCTCATCATGCCGGGCAGGAGCCACAGCGGGCTATTGCCCAGCCTAAGCCAGGCCCAGAAGGCGAAGCAGCCGCCGATCTCGGCTACGGCCGCGAGAAGATAGGTCGGGATGGTCCACATGCAGTCTCTCCTCCGCGGATCGTTGCCGCAGATCGCTGCCAATGTCGAGGCTCGGCCATCGGGCCGCTTCCGTCCACCGCCGTGCTATGGTTTACTTGTAGGCAGCACGAGGGAGGAAACCGGATGACTGCTTTCACCTGAGCGACCGTTTCTTGCACGGCTGGGAAACGGCTTCCATGCTTCCGCCGGTTACATCTCCGTCCTTGTCCAACCACCGAACGTTCACCGCTATCTGGATTCCGCATTGGGGGCGCGGATGAAGACGTCTCTGCGAACCGTTGTCTGGGTTCTTGTCATTGGCGCGAGTGCGATCTGCCTGTGGGAAATCTTCCGCGCCTTCCACGATTCATGGCCGAGGCTTTGCGACGGAACCGACGGGGCTTGCCTGCGGGAATGGATCGACGCGCTGAGCGGCTGGGCCGCCTTCGTCGTCGGCGCCGGCACGATCTTCTTCCTCGCGCGGCAGACACGGGAGCTCAAGCGGCAGACGGAGTTCGTCCTCGGCGACGCCATGCCCACGGTGAGCATCACCGATGACGATGTCGAGGAGAGCAGTGTCCAGCTTCGGGTGACCAACTGGAACCGGCATCCCGTGCGAATCACCGGTATCAAGGTCGAGAAGCCCGTCTGGGTGCGGCAGGTTCTGGAAAGACGCAACCGGGGAACCGTCGAATGGCCGCTCCAGCGGATCGAGGAGCTCGGCATAAGCATCCCCGGCTGGGAGAACCGTTTCGAGCCGCCGCCCTTCCGGGTGCTCGAGCTCACCTTCAGCTCGCGCGAGGATGCCCAGGGAGCCGACCATCTTTACCGCGAGGTCGGCGTCCACGTTCATGGCACGATCCTTGGAAACCGTCACAAGGCCTTCGACCTCCACGCCGTACACCCGTATACACTGGTTTGGGTGGAGAATGGCGCCCAGGCCAGTAAACACGAGGGCGAGGCGACCATGGCAACGGTGGCCTAGAGCCGCTTGCTGGCCATGGGAAACCCTGGCCGGCTCCGGCGAATCAGCCCGTGTCCATGCCGGCTGCGCCGGTCCGTTTACCGTCACGGATGCGCTGCGCCCTTCAAACTGATGTTGCTTAAACGTCACTATTCCACGGCAACTGCATGCGCAGCCCCGGCCCTGCCGCCCATAGGGTTACGCGCTTGATCTGACGCAAAGCGACCGCTTATGGCCGCTGACAATTTGCGGAGTGTCGCAACCCATCTTCAAGGTTAGTCTGATGAAGCATTTCACGCGCAGGCTTCTGGCCGTTACGGCCATGACCTTCGTCACGGCGTCTGCTTATGCTGCGGATCTCGTGGCGCCCTCGCCCTCCGTTGAGGCTGCTCCGGTCGTTGCCCACTCTCCCTGGCAGCTGCGTCTTCGCGCCCTGGGCGTGCTCCCGGACAACAAGGGCTTCGTCGATCAGATCCCGGGCTCAGATCTGAGCTTCTCCAAGACGATCACGCCTGAACTCGACATTACCTACTACTTCACCGATAACCTCGCCGCCGAGCTGATCCTCGGCACGACCTATTCCAACGTGAATGGCGAGGGCACGATTGCCGGTCTGGGCAAGCTCGGCAAGACCTGGATCCTGCCGCCGACCCTGACCCTGCAGTATCACTTCACCGATTTCGGCGCCTTCAAGCCCTACATCGGTGCGGGCGTGAACTACACGATCTTCTACAACCAGGATGCCGCTGGCGCCATCGACCGCCTCAAGGTGAAGAACTCCTGGGGCGCCGCGCTTCAGGTCGGCTTTGACTGCATGCTCGACGACCACTGGGGCGTGAACTTCGACGTCAAGAAGCTCTTTCTGGAACCGAAGTTCGAAGCTGACGTTGCTGGCGGCACCGTCACCGGTAAGGCCAAGCTGAACCCGTGGCTGATCGGCGCCGGCGTGACCTACCGCTTCTAATTCGGATTGGTCTTTCGTGATGGCAGGACCGGACATCAGTCCGGACCTGCGTCCGAAGCCGATACGGGGCATTCCGGATTTCGCTCGCAGCCGGAATGCTTTTTTTTGCAGGCCTGCCCGCACGCGTCATACGTCCGCAGCGGGCGTCCCTTCCTTTGACCTTTGCCCGCGCGCTTAGTTTTTCAGGCGGTAATCGAGCGCCGGCTTCCGGTCTCCGATGAGCGATGAATAGGTGAAGTCTGGCCCGCGCTCCTGCTCGAACTCCGCCTTGGCCTGATCGATCAGCTCCGGCGACTGCAGCAGCTCCGCCGCGGTGAAGGCGAGCGTCTCGGCCGCGAGCCTCATGCCCTTGTATCCGATCCCTATGCCGCCTGCCGCCACGGCCTGCCAGCTATGCGCAGGCGTTCCCGGCACCCAGGTTGCGGTGTTGAGGCCGACCGTCGGGGCAACCCAGCTCACGTCGCCCACATCGGTGGAGTAGTATCCCTGTTCGCCGAACGTGTATTTCTCTACCTCCCCGACACTGGATAGCGGCGGCGTGGCCTGCAGCGTCTTCTGCATCTTCGTGGCGAAGGCGACCTCGTCATCATCCCATTTGATCGGAGCGGCCGCGCGGAGGTTGCCGTCCATGACGTGTCCGAGCGTATCGTTTGGCAATACGGAATAGACACCGCTGATCCGTTCCATGGAATACTCTGTCTCCGTGCCGAGCGCAGCGCCTTGCGCGGCCTTCTCGATGCGCGCCACGATGTCCCGCACGACCGCCGGGTCCGGATTTCGTACGTAGAGATAGCTCTCCGCGAAGGCGGGCACCACGTTGGGCGCCGCCCCTCCGTTGGACACGATGTAGTGTATGCGCGTCTCCTGGGGCACATGCTCGCGCATCATGTTGATCATGTGATGGAAGGCTTCCACGGCCTGGAGCGCCGAACGGCCCCGTTCGGGAGACAAGGCCGCATGCGCCGACACGCCCCGGAACCGGACCTTGACGGCCACATTGGCCAGCGACCATCCCTGGCTGGCGGTATTCCGGTCGCCCGGATGCCAGTGCAGAACCACGTCGACGTCATCGAAGAGGCCCGCTCGAACCATGTAAACCTTGCCCGAACCGCCTTCCTCTGCCGGAGTGCCGTAGAGCCGGATTTGCCCCTCGACATTATTGTCCTTCATCCATAGGGCAACGGCGATGGCCGCGGCGACGGAGCCCGTGCCAAACAGATGGTGTCCGCAGGCATGTCCGCTCGTGATGCCGTCGACGGGCTGCTGGAAAGGCACCGCATCCTGCGAGAAGCCCGGCAGCGCGTCCATTTCTGCCAGGATGGCGATCACGGGACCGTGGTCGCTGCCCGCTTTTGCGACGAAGGCCGTGGGAATGCCGGCCACGCCCTCTTCGACCTGGAAGCCGTATTTCTCCAGCTCGCTGATGAGCAGATTGGCCGTATTGACCTCCTGGTAGCCCAGCTCCGGCCGGCTCCAGATCTGGTGCGCCACCTCCCGCATGCGCGGCTCATAGCTGGCGATATAGCCGTCCAGCTGCGAGCGGATATCGTCGGAAAGCCCGGAAGCCAGGGTGGATGCCGAACTCGATGCGATGATGGAGCATGCAAACACACTTGCTACAAACGGTTTCATAAAAATCATCTCAGATGAAAATTCTTGAGCAAACAAGAAGTCCAATATGACATAACCGAAGGTTGAACGCTTCAGGAAATGCCACGCATGGTGCGCTTTCAACCATCCGGTTATCGTGGCAGCCTGGCTGCAAGCTCCGGGAGAAGGCTGTGCGCAACTTCGATTTCACATCCTGGCAGGGTGTCCTGTCCACCCTTGTGGGCATCGCCCTGTTTGCGCTGGTGGGGATCGGCATCCGCCTCCTCATGATGACCACGATCCAGCAGCGCCAGCAGCGGCAGAACCGTCAGATCAACGAGCGCCTGCGAACGCTGATCGCCGCCTACAAGGTGCTGGGCGGCTCGTTCACGGGCAGGCTTTCGGTCGACCCGCGCCACCTGCGCGACATCCGGGCGGCCGAGCGCAAGGCGGCCGAGCAGGGCGGCGAGGCGGTTGCCCCGCGCACCATGAGCGAGGAGACCTTCGAGCGTGTCCGCCTGATCCGCGACGCGGTGGAGGCTGCCCTCTCGGACATCATCCTGCTCGGCACCGACGAGCAGGTGCGCCTTGCCGCGAAGGCCGCGCGCGACCTCGCCGCAGGCAACGAGATCCACACCCATGAACTGGTGGTGTCGCTGCGTAACTTCATCCGCGAGGCGCTGGACCTTTCTCCAATCCCGCCCGACCTGGAGATTCCCATGCAGGGCCCGACCCGCCCGGCGGCCGGCGGCGGCCGCAGCCGTGGCGGCGGCCAGCAGGGGAGCCGCGAAGGCGGCCCGGGAGGCGGAGGTGGGGGCGGCGCTGGCGGCGGCGCGGGTGGAGCGGCCGGCGCCGGCGGCATGGGCATGGGAATGGGTCTTGGCCCCGGCGGCCGCGGGGACGATGGGGCGGGGTGAGTGGACGCGTGGGCCTCGACAATCCGCCGGAAAGCAGGTCCAGTTCAGTCATCGCCAGACGCTGGCCGGCACAGATGTCGGCACCTATCCGCCTTGGCCATCTACCCTGCTCACCTTTGCATCTGCCCTGCCCGCTGAGTAGGACAAACGGTCAGGATAAGTCTTTGAGCCTCCCCTCTGTAGAAACCTCACATTCTCCATTGATGCTAGGGGCGGGTTGGGTTAAGAAGGCGGCAGTTCGCGTCCGGCCCATGGGCCGGATCACGCACCCGTAGCTCAGTTGGATAGAGTGCTGCCCTCCGAAGGCAGAGGTCACAGGTTCGAATCCTGTCGGGTGCGCCAATCTTTTCAAGCACTTAGTGCTGTGCTGCCAACTCGTTGTGTTCTCCTGTCACAAATCTGTCACAACGAGTGGACGACATGGCAACTTTCCGCAAACGCGGCTCCAGATGGCAGGCCCAGATCAGGCGCCTTGGCCAGAAGCCGATCTCCAAGACTTTCACGCACAAGCGCGATGCAGAGGCGTGGGCAAGGCAAACCGAAGCCGCCCTGGAGCGCAGTGAGCCGTGGCAAGATCAGATCTCCCCTGTGACGCTCCTCCTTAAGGATGCGCTGAGACGATACTGCAACGAGATTACCCCAGCCAAACGAGGAGCATCCGCCGAGACCTACCGGATCCGCAAAATGATGCGGGCTCCTCTTGCCAACATGCAACTTGCCAATATCGGCGTGCGGGACATCGCAATCTATCGTGACCAGCGCCTCCGGCTCGTTGCAAACGACAGCGTTCGCAAGGAATTGCAAATCTTACGACAAGTGTTCGAGCTGGCGCGAACTGAGTGGGGCTATGGAATCGGAGTGAACCCATTGGCACAGGTGCGCCTCCCTCCTCCCGGGGCAGCTCGCGTTCGCCGCATATCGCAGGCAGAGGCGATGGCAATCGCCAGCGCCATGCGATCAACACGCAATGTAGTTGTCGTATACGTCATTAGGTTTGCCGTGATGACGGGCATGCGTCGCAGCGAGATTTTGAATGTGCTTTGGAAGGACGTGGACTGGACAAATTCAACGCTGCTCATTCCAAAGACGAAAAATGGACATTCGCGGACAGTTCCCCTCAGCCCCCACGCGTTCGAGCTACTCCGGAACTTGCATAGTAAGAAGCTTGATCCTAATCGTGCATTCCCCATTAGCGCGAATGCATTCAGGCTTGCTTGGCAGCGACTTCGCGATCGGTCAGGGGTACAGGACTTGCGGTTTCATGATCTTCGGCATGAGGCCATTTCCCGCTTCTTTGAACAAGGCCTCTCGTTGCCTGAGGTTGCGCTGATTTCAGGCCATAGAGATCCGCGTCAGCTGATGCGTTACACGCATATGGACGCACTGAAGATCGCACGTAAACTGGGGCTCAGAGGTGACCATGACCTGGCGATATAATCCTTCGCTCAGTAGCACTGACTACCTGGAGATGGCTGCGCGAAGACGCAACAGGCTCAGAAAGACTGATGCGGCAGATTTCAAATATCTCGATCGGTTTTCATACGGCGTGCATGAAGAAACAGTGTCGAGGCTGTTGAACCCCGAAAACTGGTCGGAACAGGTCCATTTGGAGAACAGGCGACCGCGGGTTTTTGTTGATACAAGGATCAACCAGGCAGGCAACCTGTCTGTAAGATGGGCTCGTGGGGCCCACAGCATCTTCTTTCCCATGGATTTCGAGTTTAGAATGCTCCAGGGGACGGCCGACGGCTTCATTGCCGGAGAGCGATCAAACGGCGAGCTGATGTGGGTTCAGGGGTTCCGCGAAAGAATTTGGCGGGCTCGACAGGATACTCCTGGTGCCACCGTCGAGAAGGCACTGCTCTTCGGGTACAAAGCACGCCTGGATGAGCTTATTTCCAAGCTATCAACGACGGTGGATGTCATAGGGGCAATTACGCTCGAGTTTGTTTACATGGGCAATAGGTTGGCGGATGTTGGCTTGGAGCCGACGATATCAGAGCAGCGCCTCCATGAGCTGTGGACAGTCTCTCAAGCGCTACGAATGGGACCCGAATGATGCGATCACGTGAAACAATTCTTAGAATGCCTATATAACCGACGTAACGCTTTGCAGTAGTTGTTGCTGATGTTTACGGCTCCCGCTTCATGTCGACTCCTCAATGAAGAACAACGTCGTCAGGCGTGTGAAGAGTTACAAAATCTCCCCCACCCGCCTTGGCGACCTATTCCCAGCCGTGAAGTCTGTAGGATCCTTGGTGTATCGCTGCAAAGCCTTGCGAATTGGCGCGTACGGGGGACAGGACCAGAGCCTGAACCACACATCAAAGGAAACGGAAACCGCACCTACTACCGTCCAGACAAGATCCTGGCATGGCTCTCGGATCACAGGCGAGACCCATGGGAGTTTTCCCGCGATTGGTTGGCTGAGCGGGGCGTGGAGATGGAGCCCGCCTCCCAAGCTTCAATTGAATGGCTGATCGAGCAAACCGACAGCTTACTATGATAGCACCGCCAACTTCGGAAAATTTTCTGCGGCATCTGTGGGCGGGTAGGCGTCATAAAACGCTTTGTTTTCAACCAGAAGAGTGTACTCCCCCATAAGCCCAACTCTGGTTATGTGGTCCCGCTTCTCAGGAAATTCGAAAAAACCTTCTCGCGTTGCACCTCCGACTTAAACCCCGTGTGGACCGACGGTTTATAATCAGTGCTTGCGTCTTGCTCCGAGCAACCACTGACGCGCTTGCCCACAGTTCGTATTCGACGGGCACCAGCTACAACATTCGCAGCCTCGAGGCTGCGAGGGGAAAACGTATCTGCGCGATACCAAGCCGAAGCGGCAACCTAACACCCGCTTGTCGGTGATCGACGTTGGAGAAATGGCCCGCTCAATACCTACGCTGCGCATGATGATGCGAAGGCGGCTATGGCAGGTGACCTCCAGAACGGCGGACCGTCTTTGGCTGAAAAAGAGCTAGTAGACTTGTGGCTACCGGAAGTTCCACTCACCTGGACGCTGACATACTGCTGGTAGCTCGAACTCACCGCCAGCCCCGCGTAGGGGTGGCAACACATCCATCTCAGACAGGCATAGGCGACAGGGAACGCACCCGGTAACTCGATAGGTTGGAGGCTTCGATGAGGACGAGGAGGAGACGCCCAGAGGAAGATCGAGCAACCTTCAATTCGATCAAATCTCGATACCGAGGCCGGGTATCGATTCTGCACTTGGCCCGCCGTGAATAGCACTCTGCAGTTATGCCAGCTATAGCCCGGGTCCCCGACTGCTGGCTCTCAAAGACAGGATCTGTCGCGGTGCATGACACAATCACGGTTCGCGAAGCAGGAGCGCCGTCTCTTTCAAACCAATCTATTCCCTTCACGAGCAGGGCTTTCTCGGGCCGTTGCTCATGGGTTTGAAGCGATGTATTGGCTTTTCTCGCTCTAACATACCGCGAACCATCAGCGTCGCCACTACCTGCAGCAGATTGGGGCGACGCATTACCATCGAGATGGTGACACATATTTCTCGAAGCGCAAATCATCATTACCAAGGACGTGACTCATGCACTAATCGGACTCTATGCCTGACGGCTACTGCCAGGCATAGTCTGTCGACATCACGGGGCATGCACGATGTGAGGTCCGACGGCGCGCGAAGTCCCACACAGGATCCTAAACCGAATATCCACGGCGAGTCGCTACTGGCAGCAATGTCCGAGCTGCGCCAGTGCTTTAGTTCGTAAAACTAGCTGGCTCTGTACCTGTCCCATTTCGTGGTTGAAGGCTTCAACCAGAAAGGAAGCCTTCATGACCACAAGCAGGATGCGACTAGGTCCCGCACTACCACCGGAGAAGCGAGTTTCAAGGCTACTTGACCTGTGAAATAGTACTCCCTAAAGCGACCGTCCCCTTTTCATGCGTCTCTGCTTTCCGCCAATCTCGGATAGTACGCTCAGATACGTTCAGTTTTTGGGCCACCGCTTTGATAGAGTAACCATCTTCCAGTAAAGAGAGTGCAGCCCTCCGTTTGGAAAGACGATAATCCGGATATGTCTCAATGAGCCAACGCCGAAGGGTGTCACGGCCGACGGTGATCTTAGGCAGATAAGACCAAGCAAGGGGGAAGGCCCTTGCCACTTCATCAGGAAGCTCTCCTCGCATAGCTTGCGCCCCAAATTCTTCCATAGCCTTTGACATCGACAGTCCGGAATTGGCCAGCGCTATGAGGTAGTCAGAGACCACCTTTCTGTTTTGTTTCTGCATCCTTGTACTCTCGCTGCGTTCACCATGGGCAATCGAGAGGAAAAAATACTTATTTTAACTTTCTATTCCATTTCGCCAAGAGAGAAGAAAGTCCAGAGGATAAGAGCAGATAAAGGAGATCAGAGACAAGATCGAGGAATAAGTATTTTTTCCACCTCTGGCGCGCTCTTCTTCCCTACCTATTTAGCAAGTCGCGCTACACCAACACCCTTGACTTCGATTCTCGATATGCTTCCGGAGTGACCTGCTCCCCTGAAAAGTCCTTGTTTTGAGGTTAGCCTGTTCCCTGAAAGAGGAGACGGGTAATGAAACGATCCAGGTTCACGGAAGAGCAGATCATCGGCATCCTGAAAGAGCATCAGGCAGGACTGTCTGCGCCTGAGTTGTGCCGCAAGTACGGCATCTCCGATGCGACGTTCTACACATGGCGCAAGAAGTATGGCGGCATGGAGGTGTCGGAGGCCAAGCGACTGAAGGCGCTGGAGGAGGAGAACGCGAAGCTGAAGAAGCTTCTGGCGGAGTCGATGATGGACGTGTCGACGCTGCGCGAGATGCTCGGAAAAAACTTCTGACGCCCGGCTCGAGGAGGAACGCCGTGAGCTGGGCGATGGAGAAGAAGGGCTATTCCCAGCGCCGCGCGTGCGGCCTGGTGGGCATTGATCCGCGGGTCTACCGGTATCGATCGAGCCGACCGGACGATGCTGAACTGCGTGGGAGGCTGAGGGAGCTGGCAGCTGAGCGCCGGCGCTTCGGCTATCGCCGCCTGCATCTTCTGCTGAAGCGTGAGGGCATCGCGGTGAACTGGAAGAAGCTCTATCGCCTCTACCGTGAGGAACGGCTGACGGTGAGGAAGCGCGGCGGCCGCAAGCGAGCCGTGGGCACACGAGCACCGATGGCGATCCCGCAGGGCCCCAACCAGCGCTGGAGCCTCGATTTCGTCTCCGATACGCTGGTCGACGGCCGTCGCTTCCGCATTCTGTGCGTCATCGACGACTTTAGTCGGGAATGTCTGGCAACTGTCGTCGACAACTCGATCTCGGGCGAGCGAGTGGCGCGGGAGCTGGACGCCATCGCCGAACGCCGCC
>Ga0207865_100458_pt1 | contig 44447 bp, 44 predicted proteins | sample HigsolmetaAR204D_FD_184836 | JGI IMG/M metagenome (GOLD analysis project Ga0207865, IMG submission 184836) | Ionic liquid and high solid enriched microbial communities from the Joint BioEnergy Institute, USA - AR20-4-D (SPAdes) (version 2) ...
TTAACAAGTACACACTTTTGTGTTACATAGTGTGGAAAAGTATACTAAAAGAGGATAAACGAAAAAAAGGAGAATAAAAAAGAAGTCTGTAGAAACGATGAGGGATCTGATGATAGAGGCGATGCTTATTTATCACGCTCATGTGTCTCACCTTATGGGAGCATTATAATCGATTCGTCGTTATAACGAACTAAAGGAGATTGGAATTCACTTTATGGATGCCGGAACCTCTGGTGGAGTGGAAGGTGCTCGTAACGGAGCGTGTTACATGGTTGGAGGGGATTCTGAAGCTTGGAACGTTGTCGAGCCTCTTTTCCGAGATACCGCTGTGGAAAATGGGTATTTATATACAGGAAAAGCAGGTAGCGGCCACTTCTTAAAAATGGTCCACAATGGGATTGAATACGGGATGATGGCGGCCATTGGTGAAGGATTCGAAATATTGGAGAAAAGTGAATTCGATTATGACTACGAAAAAGTGGCAAGAGTGTGGAATCACGGTTCTGTTATTCGTTCATGGCTCATGGAATTAACAGAACGCGCCTTTTCTAAGGATGCAAAATTAGAGGAAATCAAAGGGATTATGCATTCTTCCGGTGAAGGAAAATGGACAGTCGAAACGGCTTTAGATCTACAAACCGCCACTCCTGTCATCGCTATGTCTTTATTGATGCGGTATCGTTCATTAGAAACCGATACATTTACAGGCAAAGTGGTAGCCGCTTTACGCAACGAATTTGGTGGACATGCTGTAGAAAAAAATGAGGAGGAATAAGCCGTTATAATCATTTGAAGCATCTCCAGAAAAAACTTTTAAGGAAACAGCATAAAACTCCTCTATTTTCGATCAGAGAAATACAACTATCCATTCATGATAAATGAACTTCTCAATTTGAAAAAGCTGACTCTAAACGATCACGTGTAGGGTGACCGTTTGTGCCAGCTTTTTATTTCCGATAATAATCGCACGAAAACCGTCTGACAAGCCGATGCGGGATAATAATGCGCTTAATCGGTTCGTTCGGGTTAGCGATTTTTTCGATTAAGTTTTTCGTTGCTTCGTAGCCGAGTTGGAAGATATGAATGTCGACCGAGGTTAACGGCGGGCGCGACATTTCCGCCAGCAGCGTGTTGTTGAAGCTGACGATCGAAATGTCATCGGGAACGCGCAGTCCCATTTCATCCAATGTCTTCAGCACGCCTAAGGCCATTAAATCATCGGCAACGACGAGCGCTGTCGGCGGCTCAGCGAGCGAAAGCAGCTCTTTCATCGCTTCTTGGCCGCCTTCCTGCAAAAATTCTTCGTGCATGATATAGTCTTCGCGATAAGGAAGGCCCGCTTCTCTCAAAGCCTCCTCGTAACCATGCAATCGGTCGACAGTCACTAAATATTGCTTATTGCCGCCGACAAAAGCGATTCGTTCATGGCCGCGCGCGATCAAATGCTCCGTCGCTTCTTTGCCCGTCCGGTAATTGTCATTATCGACATGGGTGATTTGTTCTTCCTTTTGATGCGGCTTCCCGATGACGACAAATGGGAATTGATGTTTTTGCAAATATTTCATCAGTCTATCATTGATGCGCGAATATAATAAAATCACTCCGTCGACGCGGCGGCCTTGAAGCATGTCCACAACCCCTTCGTAAATTTCTTTTTCTTTTTCGCCTGTGGACATTTGCAAAGCGTATTTTTTTTCATGTGCTGCTTTGCTGATGCCGCGGATGACTTCTGGAAAGAACGGGTTTTGCAGCGCCTGTTCCGCTGCGCTTGGCATGACAATGCCGATCACCTGTGTTGCTTGATTGGCCAAACTGCGCGCAATAAAATTCGGATGATAGCCAAGTTCTTTCATTGCCTGTCGCACTTTTCGCTTCGTCTTCTCACTAATTCGCGGACTGTCGGCAATAACGCGGGAAACCGTGGAGGGAGCCACGTTTGCTCGTTTTGCAACATCTTTTATCGTAACGTTCATCATTTACTCCCCCATTCGATGCTCATTCACTTTGGATGAGTAGGATACGCTGATGAGGATCAAATATCGCATTTTGTTCGTTTCCATCGATCGTGACTTTCGTCTGTTCCGTCGCGTGATGAATTGCAAAAGAGAGCTTCCAACTTGGTTGATACGTTCCTTCGCTTTTCGTTACGATATGCACGGAATTTTCGCCATATTCGACCTCAATATACATGCGTAAATAATCTCCCTTTTCGTAAGAGAACGTTTGTCCGTCATCATCATACAGTACATACGTCGCTTTGCCACCATTGGCCTTATAAATATGAACAGTCCGATGTTCGTCCGGCATTTCTGTCGAACGCTTAACGTCACCTAAGGCAATAGCCGATCCTTGTTTAATGAAAATTGGCAATGTCTCTAAATCCGCAGAAATTAAATGGTATTGGCCGCCTTCTAGCACTTCGCCTGTCCAATAATCCACCCAGTTTCCTTTCGGGAAATAAGCGACGCGACGGGTCGTGCTCGGCGTCATGATCGGCGCAATTAATACATTGGCACCAACGAGAAATTCGTCATACAGATTATACGTGTTTTCATCATCCGGGTACTCGAAAAACAATGGTCTCATGACAGGTGCCCCTGTTTCATGTGCCTCCGCAAACAATGTATATAAATGTGGAAGCCACTGATAGCGCAATCGAATATATTTTTTTATGATGCGCTCATATTTTTCCCCAAACGCCCACGGTTCTTGACGGCGGAACCCAATCGCGCAATGATTGCGAAAATATGGCGTAAACGCCCCTACTTGCATCCATCGCGTCAACAGCTCTCCATTCGTGTTATGGGCAAAACCGCCAACATCCGGACCGCAAAACGCAACTCCAGATAATCCTAAGTTCATACACATCGGCAGTGACATTTGCAAGTGTTCCCAGAAGCTGCGATTATCCCCCGTCCATACCGCGGCATAGCGCTGAATGCCGGAAAAGCCAGCGCGTGTTAATAAGAACGGGCGCTTTCCGTTTAATAATTTTTTCATTCCTTTATACGTTGCTTCTCCCATCATAAAGCCATACACGTTATGAAGCTCGCGATGCGTTTTCGGATCGCCGTCGTTGTCGTGTATCACTTTGACGTCCATCGTTTTCGTTTCGTTAAAAACGGATGGTTCGTTCATGTCGTTCCAAATGCCTTCAATGCCTAAATCCGTATAAAATTGGTGCTTTTCTCCCCACCATTTTCGCACCTTTTTATTTGTAAAATCCGGAAACGCGCTCTTGCCCGGCCAGACTTCTCCAAAATAAACGTTTCCTTCGATATATTTGCAAAAATAATCATGGCGAATGCCTTCCTGGTAAATGACGTATTCTGGGTCTTCTTTCACTCCGGGGTCGACAATCGGAACAACACGAATTCCTTTTTGTTTTAAATCGGCAATGAGCTGCTTCAGATTCGGAAAACGGTTACGGTCAAACGTAAACACGCGATAGCCATTCATGTAATGAATATCTAAATAAATGACATCAAGCGGAATGTCTTTTTCGATAAACGTTTGTGCGATCTCTCTTACTTCTTGTTCGGTTTCATAGCTATAGCGGGATTGATGATACCCGAGTGCCCATTTTGGCGGAAGCGGCATTCGGCCGGTAAGATCCGTATATTGTTCTAACACGTCCTTTGGCGTTGGACCAGCAAAAACGTAATAATCAATGGCCCCTCCTTCTGCGGAAAAACAATACTCATCGGTCGCTGTTTGAAAATCAAATGTTGTTTTGTACGTATTGTCAAAGAAAATGCCATGCGCACTTCCATTTCGCACCGTCATAAAATACGGATGGGATTGGTATAACGGGTCCGTTTCCGGATTGTGTGGCGCATACACATCCGTATTCCACATCGTCATTGTTTCGCCACGCTTATCGAGGAACCCTGTTTTTTCACCAAATCCGTAAAAATGGTCAGCTTCATCCATCATTTTAAAACAGCATACTTCTCCTTGGTAGGTAAACGCCATCCCCTTTTTTCCTTCCGCAACAAGCAGTCGTCCATGATTGTCGTAAATGCGGGCGCGAAACGGTCGTTTTTGCAAAACAACCGTCAGTTTTGCCGATGTTAACGTCACCTCTTCCTCGGTTTCATGTACGGAGGCATCTACTTTTTCCGGCTCTTTTACGACAGCGACACTTGTGGACAAACTTGTTTCGCCAAAAGGGTTGAAGGCGATACGGACAATATCTTCACGGTAAAATCGAATTTTGACGATTCCTGTGTCGCAATGGAATGAAAATACGTGTTCCGTATGAGAAAATGTATGCATATTCCCGATGTCGATCCGGTGCGTTTCTTGCGTTTTGTCATCTTGTTCCGGCTGAATGGCGAAGCTTGTATCCTCGAGCATCTTTTTTCCCTCCTAGGTTGTCTGTTTTGACCTTTTCTTTACATAATATAAAAACAACCCAAATAGCACATAAATGGCAATTAACGTTGCAATAAATGGAATATTGAGCCCCGTCTTTTTCGCAAGCACATAAATTTCCGCTGTCTCGCGATTTAAAATGAGATCATATCCGTCGCGATCGCTTCGGACTAAATCTCCTGCCAGCAGTCCGCGTAGTTCTTTTCCCGGGGCAAGTTGATTGTTTGTCAAATGAACCTTTCGTGTTTTTCCGGTATTGTTAATGGCAATGACCGCTGTTTCGTCTTTATACGTCCGCTTAAAGACAGCCATACCGTTTTTTTCATATAACAATGTAAAATCGCCGCGCCGTAGCGATGGTAGCTGTTGGCGCAGTTCCCCTAATTTTTTAATATAATCAATGATTTCCTTGTCAGTACGGAAATTCATTAAGCGACGATTATCCGGATCGTTCCCGCCGTCCATTGCAATTTCTGTTCCATAATACATAATCGGAATGCCCGGTGCAGAGAACAAATACGTTAAACCGAGCTTAATTCTCGTTATTGGATTTTGCTTATTTTCTATCGCAAGTCTTGTAAAACGTACCGTATCATGATTGTCTAAAAATGTTCCAAGCAAATACGGGCGATCGTAAAATGTTTTGTCATACTCCCATACGTCGTAAAGCGGCCGCAACGATTGATCGCGCTTGCTGAACACTTTCGTGATTTCGTTGTAAAGCGGATAATCGACAAACCCGTCGATGCCGTATTTTCCATAGTCGGCAATATAACGCGGGTCATCATTCCATACTTCTCCAAGCAGGAAAAAGTCTTTTTTCACCGATTTCACTTCTTTGGCAAACTCTTGCCAAAACGATTTCGGGACGTGTTTGACTGTATCAAGGCGATAACCGTCAATGTCCGTTTCTTTAATCCACCATTGGGCCATATTGATTAAATAGCGCTTTACTTGTGGATTTTCTTGCGCTAAATCAGGCAGTCCGAACACCCAGCCGTTTTCCACTTGTTGTTGGTCATCCCAGTTAAAAATGTCGTTTTTCTCATGAAACCAATCTTTCTTCGCTGGGTCGTTCAGCCATGGATGGTGGTAGCCGGTATGGTTGGCGACAAAATCCAGAATCACCTTCATGTTGCGTTTATGCGCTTCTTTCACTAACGTTTTTAAATCTTCCATCGTGCCAAAATGCGGATCGACTTTGTAAAAGTCTTGAATCCAATACCCATGATAGCCGCCCGGTTCATTTTTAAAAATCGGTGTCAGCCAAATCGCCGTAAATCCCATATCTTTAATGTAGTCTAGTTTGGCGGTCACTCCTTTTAAATCACCGCCGTGATATCCTTTTGGATCATTGACATTAACGTCTTGGTCATTCGTCGGATCCATGTTGTTAAAGCGGTCGACCATAATAAAATAAATTGCCTCATCTTGCCATGTCCGTTCTTCTTTTTCAGCAGCTTGTACCGGAACCGCACAAAAAAGAAGAAACGGAAGCATAAATAAAGCGAATACTCGATTCCCCATTTCCGCTTCCCCCCTTTATCTCTAGTATCGTTTGACTCATCGGAAAGGGGGAATACCAATTCTATCATAACGGTTATTACCCTTTTGTTCCACCTGCTGTTAAGCCAGAAATTAAATAACGTTGCAAGAATAAGAATACGATGGCAATCGGCGCAGCAATTAAAATAGAACCAGCGGCAAAACGAGTAAAGTTATTGGCAAATCGGTCGCTAATAAAGTTAAACAATCCGACTGCAAGCGTATATTTTTCTGGATCGCGTAAAACGATTGATGGCAATAAGAAATCCGTAAACGGTGCCATAAAATTGAACAGCGCCACAACCGCTAAAATCGGTTTCGCAAGTGGAAGCATAATTCGGAAAAACACAGCCAAATGTCCTGCACCATCAATGCGTGCCGCCTCATCAAGCTCGCGTGGAATCGTGTCAAAATACCCTTTAACAAGCCAGGCGTTAAACGGAATTTGCCCACCGACATAAATGAGAATAAGTCCCCATAGAGAGTCTAAAAGCCCAAGCATATTTAGTAAAATATAAAGTGCGACCATCGCCATCAATGACGGAAACATTTGTAGCACAAGAAATAAATATAATCCCATTTTCCGTCCAACAAATTGGTAGCGGGAAAACGCATAAGCAATTAATGCTGTAAAAAAGACAGATAAAATAGAATTGGCAAATGCAACGAATAAGCTATTTTTATACCATAGCAAATAATCACTCTGCGGGCTTGTAAATAACCATTTATAATGTTCCAAAGACGGCTTTTCTGGAATTAACGATGCAGAATATAAGCTCGTTCCCGGATTGAATGACATGCTAATGGTCCAAAGAAGCGGATATGCGATAATAACAAACATAAATGCAATAAATAAATAAATCAACGTGACTTCGATTCGTGATTTTGTTTTTCGACTCATTAAATGTTCCCCTCCTCTTTAAAGGAACGTGTACGTCTAAATTGGTATAAAGCAAAGCCGCCCACAATCAATCCGATAATAATGGAAATCGCTGCAGCCATATTGTAGTTGTTTGTCGTAAACGTTAAATCATATACCCAAGAAATTAAAATATCGGTTCCTCCGGCATTTTGACCACGCACTGCCGGACCGCCATCGTTGAATAAATAAATAATATTAAAGTTATTAAAGTTGCCGGCATACTGCATAATCAATAGCGGAGCCGTCGCATAGAGCACATGCGGCAATGTAATCGAGCGAAACTTTTGCCAGCGAGAAGCTCCGTCGATGTCCGCCGCTTCGTACCAATCGCGGGAAATGCTTTGCAGCACGCCAGTAAATAAGGCAAATACAAACGGGAAGCCTAACCATGTTTGAATCAAAATTAAGGCGACTTTTGTCCAAAACGGGTCGTTCATCCATGGAATCATCACGCCAAATGCGCTTAAAATATCGCGGTTAATCGCTCCGAATTTATCGTTAAACATCGCTGCAAACACGAGAATCGTCACGAACGCTGGAACCGCCCACGGCAAAATTAATACAGTCCGAATGAACCGTTTAAATTTAATGCGCGGGTCATTGACTAAAAGGGCTAAAAATAATCCTAGCGCAATTTGCGAAGTGGTAGCGACAATTGTCCACACAATCGTCCAAGAAAATACGCTGAAAAATGTATTTTGCCAAATTGGCACGGATACTAAGTTTTTAAAGTTTTCAAACCCAACCCAATGCAACAAATGGCGCGGTGGAGAATTATATAAGTTATAATCAGTAAACGCTAGGGATACCATAAAAAGTAGAGGTAGCACGACAATAAATACCAGCATGACAAGACCAGGAGTGACAAATACATATGGGAATCCTTTATCCCAAGCGTTTTTGCAAGATTCGATCAGCGACGGAAACGGTTCTCCACGTTGAAGGCGAAGCGCATCTTTCCGCGCGTCCATAATATTAAAATAGTAAAGAGCGGCCGCAAATGCGATGATAATGACAGAAACTAGACCTTGAATTAACAAGAAAATCGAATGATCGACTTTCGGAATTTCCCCTAATGTAATGAGTCCCCATAATCCAATGTTTAAAAAGTTATAAAACGTCATCAAAAAAGCTGCTTCAATGATAATAAATAAAATCCCTTTGACATAGCGCCGATTGTATAATTGCCCTAAGCCAGCAAAAAGGACCGATAACACAACGGCAACAACCGGATTATGCCGCACCCTTTTTTCAGGCATGTTGTATCCCCCCTATACGTGATAAGAATGGTGGATAGAGAGCTCTATCCACCAAATTATTACGTCATTTTCCACCGCTTGCTGCGATTTTATCTTGAATCGTTTTTACTGCTTCCGTTAATACTGCTTTTGGATCATCACCTTTTGCGATGAATTGTAACGCATTGCCCATTGGATCCCATACTTGTGACATTTGCGGTACGTTTGGCATTGGCTCTCCGTATTGAATTTGCTCTGCAAATCCGGAAATTAATGGGTCATTTTTAATTTTTTCATTTGTTAACGCTTTTTCATTTGCTGGCATTTCACCAGCAACTTCATAGTAATGAAGTGAATTTTCTTCGTTAGTCACAAATTTCATAAAGTCCGTCGCCCATTCTTTGTTCTTCGAATAAGCAGATAACATCCATGTTTTCACACCGACAAACGATTTTGGATGTTCGCCATTTTCTAATACTGGAAGTGGAGCAGTCGCTAATTTATCCCCTAACGCATCACGATATATGGCAATGTTCCATGGGCCACTAATAACCGTCGCTACATTTCCTTTTGTAAATAAGCCGTTCATAATATCTTCGTTAATTTCTTTTGGAATGTATCCATTTTTAAACCAAGATTGAACAAGTTCGGCCCCTTTTACAGCTCCATCATTTGCCAACCCGATATCGCTTGTGTCGACTTTGCCATCTTTGTTATGGAACACGTAGCCTCCATACCCTGCAAAGAATGGATAGACAAAATAGAAGTTTGCTGCTTCCATCAAGAAACCATATTGGTCTTTTGCAGCATTTGTTTTTTCTTTCGCAATTTTCATAAGATCTTCCATCGTTTTCGGAGCTTCAGGTACTAAATCTTTGTTGTAGAATAGACCGTATGTTTCCACGACAAAAGGTACACCATAAGTTTGACCGTCATAAGTAACCGCATCAATTGCTGTTTTGTTATATTCGCTTTTTGCATCACCAAGATCAACTGGATCAGCTAAACCTTGGAGAACAATGTCACCAATGCGGTCATGCGGCTGGAAAAACACGTCTGGACCTTTTCCTGCCGGACCGTCCAGCGCTATTTTTTTCACTTGATCAAGCATGTTCGCAGCGACCATTTCAATTTTGATTCCTGTTTTCTCTGTGTATTTTTTAAAGATATCGCTTAATGCCTGTTTTTGCTTTTCTTCATCATTTACCCAAACAACTAATTTTTCTGGTTTTTTTACATTTTCTGTTGTAGTTTCCTTTTTATTTTCTTTCACTTGTTCGGTATCACGCTTTGGACCACACGCAGCCAAAACGCCGATCAGAAGAATCATCACCATAAACAATGAAACAACTTTTTTCATATATCCCCCTCCTAAAAGTTAATTCACTTATAGCGCAATCGCTTGTATTAGGAAATCGTTTGCACAAAACTACAAAAAAAGAGTAAGTTATCCATGAAAACGATTGCACCGCTCACTTTCATTATATCGTCTATTTTTTATTTGACAAGTTTTTTTCAATAAAAATTTGACTTTTTTGTTCAATTATCCTACTCTTTAAGTACAAAAACATATTTATGTGCAAACGATTGCTCTTGTTAAAGGAGTGGCAAAGAAAATGTTGAAAGAAGCCATTTATCATCGTCCAAAAGATAACTTTGCTTATGCGTACAATGAAAAAACGTTACATATTCGCCTTCGTACGAAAAAAAATGATATCGAAACCGTTTACCTTCTTTATGCTGATCCGTATGAATGGGTAAACGGCGTTTGGCAGCTGAACCGTGCTCCCATGGTGAAAAGCGGGTCAGACGATTTGTTTGACTACTGGTTTATTGAAGTTGTTCCTCCATACCGCCGCCTTCGTTACGGGTTTGAATTAACAGCAGGCAGTGAAACGATAGTATATACGGAAAAAGGTTTTTACAACGAGGCACCAACAGATGATACCGCTTACTATTTTTGCTTTCCTTTTTTAAATAAAATCGATGTATTTCATGCGCCCGAATGGGCAAAAGATACGATTTGGTATCAAATTTTCCCGGAGCGCTTTGCAAATGGAAATCCGTCTTTGAATCCAGAGGGAACGCTACCTTGGGGAAGCGAAGAACCGACACCAACAAGTTTTTTCGGCGGCGATTTTGAAGGGATTATACAACACCTTGATTATCTTGTTGAGCTCGGTATTAACGGCATTTATTTTACTCCTATTTTCTATGCGCCATCTAATCATAAATATGATACGATAGATTATTTTGAAATCGATCCACATTTTGGAGATAAACAAACATTTAAAAAACTTGTTGATCTTTGCCATCAAAAAGGAATAAGAGTGATGCTAGATGCAGTATTTAATCATTGCGGTTACTATTTTGCACCGTTTCAAGATGTACTAAAAAATGGTAATAATTCAAAATATAAGGATTGGTTTCATATTCACGAATTTCCGTTACGGACAGTCCCAAGACCAAACTATGATACGTTCGCATTTGTTGAGCAAATGCCAAAGTTAAATACGGAAAATCCTGAGGTAAAGCAGTATTTATTAGATGTAGCAACATATTGGATTCGCGAGTTTGATATCGATGGATGGCGATTAGATGTAGCAAACGAAGTAGACCACCAATTTTGGCGAGAATTCCGTCAAGCGGTGAAAGCAATCAAACCGGATGTTTATATTCTCGGAGAAATTTGGCACGATGCAATGCCATGGCTTCGAGGCGATCAATTTGATGCTGTCATGAATTATCCATTTACGAATGGCGTTATCCGCTTTTTCGCCAAAGACGAAATCCGTGCTGAACAATTTGCTAATATAATTATGAACGTTCTGCATTCTTACCCAGCAAACGTCAATGAAGTCGCTTTTAACTTGCTTGGCAGTCACGATACACCAAGAATTTTAACGACATGTAACAATGACGTACGAAAAGTCAAACTGCTATTTTTATTCCAACTCTCTTTTACCGGTTCTCCATGCATATACTATGGTGACGAAATTGGTATGACAGGTGGGCAAGATCCAGGATGCCGCAAATGTATGATTTGGGATGAAAGTAAACAAAACCGCGATATATTAGAACATGTGAAAAAACTCATTTCGCTTCGCAAGACTCATCCTGCTCTTGGAAGTCGAGGAAATATTACATTTATTGATGCAAATAATGAAACAAATCATTTAATATATACGAAAACATACAAGCACGAAACGATTTTAGTTATGATCAACAATAACAACAAAAATATTGAAGTCACGGTCCCATTGTCTCTTAAAGGAAAACGGCTAACGAACTTATGGACAAACGAGCAATTTGCTGTAGAAGCAAAAACATTGCGTGCAAACATTCCTCCATACGGTTTTCTCCTCTATCAAGTAGAAAATTGATAAAAGGCGAGAAGGAAGTATCCTCTCGCTTTTTTTACATCCGATGCACAGTACGGCGATATTCTGTCGGTGTAACTCCTTCTATTTTTTTGAATAGCCTTGAAAAATAGGCGCCATCTTCAATTCCTGCTCTCTTGGCAATCGCTTCAATCGTTTCATTCGTTTCTGCCAACCATTTTTTTGCTTTTGACAAGCGATAATAATTCAAATATTGCACAAAACTCATGCCAATTGTTTTTTGCATGCAACGGGTAATGTAGTCAGGATGAAATCGTAATGATTGGGCGAGCTGCTGAATCGTAATCGGTTCAGCATAATGCCGTTCGATGTAAGCAACCGCTTCGGCACACACTTTTTCAGAAGCGCTTGGAATATGCAGCTCCTGTTTTTGCAATTGCCAAATGAATTCAACAAAATAGAGTAATTGCTTTAATGAACGATCTGGATCTCTTTCCTCATTCAGCTCGACTAATTGTTGAAGCAATTGTTCGATGCGTTCCCTTTGCTTTACTTTCGCATATTGCCGTATCCAAAAACGATATTGAACCGACTCGACATATGTTGCTTCCCTCTCAATGACATTTTGCCAGCTTAACGACTGTTTTGGAACAATGTCATATCCTCCTTCGATCGTAAAATGAAGCCAAACTAGTTGTGTTTCTTCCGTGCAAGGATAATGCCCGTAATGCTCTCTTCCCGGAATAAGAATAAGATATTCTCCTTCTTTTACAGCAAATTCCTTGTTTTCTTCTGTCATATATAAGCATCCCTTTTTCACATATAACAAATCAAACACAGAAAACGTCCGTCGAAAATGTTTTTGTCCTTTTGGAAATACGCTTTCTGCCCCTTTAATAAAAATCGGAAACGGCGGAAAAGAAAATGTTATGTATTCCATTCCAAACATCCTTTCACATGTCGGAAATATACAAATCAAATCGCTCTTTTCTCTTCTTATTATGCAATAAACTAGATAAACTTGATATAGTTTTAAAGTCGGAATGATTAAAGGAGTTGTCTTGATGAACACCGATCAGAAAAAACTTTCCTTATTTGCGCTGACATGGCCGATTTTTATTGAAACGCTATTATATATGGTCATGGGAAATGCCGATACATTGATGCTAAGCCAGTATTCGGATCACTCTGTTGCCGCTGTCGGCGTAGCGAATCAAATTATTGCTATGATTATTGTCATGTTTAATTTTATTGCCTTAGCCACTGCCGTCTTAGTGGCGCAATATTTGGGGGCTGAAAGAAAGCAGCATGCAGTGGAAGTTTCGCTCATCTCTATCGCTGTTAACTTTTTGTTCGGCCTTGTACTTAGCAGTGTGCTATTCTTTTTCGGAAAGCCAATTTTATATACGATGAAACTATCGAACCATTTGCTTACAGAGGCGAACGACTATTTAATGATCGTCGGCGGATTTTTATTTATTCAAGCGCTCATTATGACCATTGGAGCTATATTAAAAAGCTATGGTTTTACCCGTGAAACGATGTACGTAACCATCGGCATGAACATACTGAATGTGATTGGCAACTACTTATTTATTTTTGGACCGTTCGATTTTCCAGTATTAGGAGTAAAAGGGGTGGCAATCTCGACAACCGTCAGCCGTCTCATCGGATTGATCGTTATCTTTTCTTTATTATTGAAACGGACAAAAATGCCATTTTCATTATCCGTTCTTCGTTCTTTGCCATTTCATCATATCCGGGATCTATTGAAAATCGGAATTCCATCCGCTGGAGAACACTTGGCGTACAATACGGCGCAAATGCTTATTACGTATTTTATTACTTGGCTTGGAGCAGAAGCGTTGACAACGAGAGTATATACGCAAAATATTATGATGTTTGTTTTTGTATTTGGCATTGCGATAAGTCAAGGGACGCAAATTCTTGTCGGCCATCTCGTCGGGGCCGGACGCTATACAGAAGCATATACACGTTGTTTAAAAAGTTTGCGCAGCGCCATCGTCATCTCGATCACGATGGCATCGATTAGTTTCATTTTCTCAAGACAGCTGCTTTCATTGTTTACAGATAATGAACAAATTATCGAAACAGGCCGATTGCTTCTCTTATTGACAATAGTATTAGAGCCCGGACGTTCGTTTAATCTCGTTATCATTAGTTCACTGCGGGCAGCTGGAGATGTTAAATTTCCAGTATATATGGGGATATTGTCCATGTGGGGCGTTAGTGTTGCCATTTCCTATTTTCTCGGTATTGAGGCTGGTTTAGGACTGATTGGGGTATGGATTTCCTTTATTGCTGATGAATGGCTGCGTGGATTGCTGATGTTATGGCGTTGGCGTTCGAAAGTGTGGATTAGAAAATCACTTATACCAAGCATAGAAACTGCATAGACAAAAAGAGCTGCGACAAAGGCAGCTCTTTCTTATTCTTTTATGGTAATGCCGTATTTTTGGAACCAAACATGCACTTGGCCAAGATACGCCAATAGTTGTGGTCCTGTCATTAACTGTCCAAACCAAGGCGCTTGGAATGATTTTCCTTCTGTTTCCACTAACTCTTCTAATTTTTTCGCATCAAAAAATTCATAAAGAATCGATGAGCGGTCGTGCAATAATTCTTTTACCCAATTTTTTACTAGCTTCGTATAAAGCGGATGGTGGGTTTTCGGATACGGGCTTTTTTTGCGATATAACACTTCATCTGGTAAAATTCCTTCCAATGCCTTGCGCAAAATCCCTTTTTCGCGGTTGCCGTACATTTTCATCTCCCAAGGAATGTTCCAAACATATTCCACTAACCGGTGATCAGCAAACGGTACGCGAACTTCTAAACTCGCTCCCATACTCATGCGGTCTTTTCGATCCAAAAGCGTTGTCATAAACCAAATCATGTTCAAATAAAACAATTCGCGCCGCTTCGCATCTTCCGCGCTTTCCCCTTCCAGTCTCGGAACCTCGGCTATCGTTTCATGAAAACGCGTTTGTACATATTCATCTAGCTGCAATTTCTTTTTCCAATCTTCTTTTAACAAATCGATCCGCGCCTCTGTCGAACGCATCCAAGGAAATCCACTTCGCGCTAAATCATCGGGGCGGTGGAACCACGGATAACCGCCAAAAATTTCATCCGCACATTCTCCGGATAAACTAACGACAAAATCTTTTCTTATTTCTTTACAAAACCATAGCAATGAAGAATCCACATCCGCCATGCCTGGAACATCGCGGACGATCACCGCTTCTTGTAAATGATGAAACAACTCTTCCTGACTAATGACACAATGATGATGGACGGTTTGGAATGTTTTTGACATTAGTTCAATCCAAGGCGCATCGGCATTTGGCTGAAAATCATTTGCTTTGAAATATTGGTCGTTCCCTTCGTAATCAATAGAATACGTATGAAGCTGTCCTTTTCCTTCTTTCGCAAACACCGTTGCGGCAATGGCGGTAATGGAACTCGAATCAATCCCGCCGGATAAAAAAGTGCAGACAGGAACATCGGAAACAAGCTGGCGCGTAACAGCATCAATAAGAAGAAAACGCAATTTTTCCACCGTCTCATCCAGCGAGTCTCTATGCACATCGCTTTGCACATTCCAGTAGCGCCATACTCTTATCCCTTCGCGGGAAAACTTTAACGCGTGCGCCGGGCGCAATTCTTTCATTCCGCGAAACACGCCATGCCCTGGTGTCCGTGACGGACCTAATCCAAACACTTCTGCTAGTCCTTCATAGTCCACTTCTGCTTTTACTTCCGGATGTGCCAAAATTGCTTTCATTTCTGAGCCAAATAAAAGACTATCATGGACATGCCGATAAAAAAGCGGCTTCACGCCAAGTCGGTCCCGCGCTAAAAATAGCTGTTCGCGCTGTTCATCCCAAATCGCAAAAGCAAAAATTCCGTTAAAATAATCAACACAGTGCTCTTTCCACTCTATATAAGCGTTTAATAATACTTCCGTATCCGAATGCCCTTGGAATGTATACCCCTTTTTTAATAGTTCTTTACGAATGTCTTCTGTATTATATAATTCTCCGTTATAACAAACGGTATAACGATACCCATTTTTCATTCTTGTCATCGGCTGTTTGCCGCCTGCTGGGTCGACCACGATAAGCCGCTTATGTCCAAATGCGGCATGTTCGCTAAACCAAGCATTTGTATCGTCAGGTCCACGTTTCGCTAATGTTTCTGTCATTTTAGAGATAATCTCTTTTTCCATTCGCAAGTCGCGCTGAAAATCAACCCAACCGGTGATACCACACATACGAACCAATCCTTTCTTGATAGATAACAAAAAAGCTATTTTTAACATAACACGTCTCGAACGCCATACCTTTTCTTTTCCTTAGCTAAGCCAAGCTATCTCGCGCTTGAGGGATTTTATCATAGTTCTTCCCGCCTTCGCTTTCTTTTTAACCTTCGCTTTCTTTTTAATTTGGCATTCTCCGTATTGGCATGATTCCATTTTATGCAGCACCTCTCATTTCGATGAATTGTCCGATTGTAAGAACGATGTGAATAAATGGAAGACAATTTGGCAAAACAGGAAATAAAGGAGGAGGAGGAAAAGTGAACATCGAACATCGTCTTCAATGCATAAATGAACAAAAACGAGCTTATATACAAGGAACGATTGAATTCGTAAACGACGAGTGGATCTTTTTTGATGAAGAAGATGAGGAAGCATCATTACTTGAGGAAATGACAGAAGGAAATATAGAGATTTTCCGCCATGGTCATTGGATGTGCGGCCAATTACAAAAAGACGGGATGGTCGATATAGGGATCGAAGTTTTCCCTCTTCAAAGCGGCGAACACGTCCGTTTTCGAAAGCGGCTTCCATACGCTTATCAACAATGGCTCGAATCGCTTTCGGATAAAACGTTTTTTCATTTTGTACAGTGGCTAAATGAACTCGGCTTTTCTTTATACGATTGTTTATACTGCTATAATGGATTGTTATTTAAAAAATATTCTGGTGTTAATTTTATTATTTATGATAATACTGAATTCATTAGCAACGTCCAACATTACTATGAGCGTGGAGATACATATAAAGACCGCTTTGAAATCACATTTAATACCGGAAAACGGTTTATTAGCGCGCACATCGGATAATGGGGAAAGAGTTGTTTTCTTTCCCCAATTCTCTATTTGTGGCTTACCGTCATATATGTTGACAATTCTTCTGCGGTTACCGGACGATACAATGCATATCCTTGTGCGTGATGGCAATGCAGCATTTTTAACAATTCCAGCTGCTCGACCGTTTCCACCCCTTCGGCTACTGTTTTTAGCCCTAATCCGTGCCCCATCGTAATAATTGCCTTTACGATCGCGATATCCGAAGAATTTGTATGCATTTTCTCAACAAATGAACGATCAATTTTTAATATGTTTACTGGTAAATTTTTTAAATAACTAAAAGAAGCGTATCCACTTCCAAAATCATCAATAGCAATACCGACACCGAGCTGCTGTAATTCTTTCATTACTTGAATACTGTAATGAAGATTACGAAGCATAGAGTTCTCCGTTAATTCTAAATGTAAGCAATTTGGGGAGAGCTGCGATTGCTCTAGCGCCTGTTTTACATCATCAATAAAGCCTTCATGCTGAAATTGTCTCGCCGACACATTCACAGAAACGAAGTGTTGTTGATTCCATAATTGCTGCCATTTTTTTGTTTGTTTGCAAGCCGTTACTAATACCCATCTTCCAATTTCATGAATGAGCCCCGTCTCTTCTGCTAGTGAAATAAATTCATTCGGTCTAACAAGTCCTAGCTTTGGATGGCGCCAACGAATTAATGCTTCGTTTCCGACAATAACACCTTTATGTATATCAATAATCGGCTGATAGCATAGAAAAAATTCTTGATTTTCCAGTGCTTTTCGCAAATATCTTTCCATCTCTAAACGGTATAACGTTTCTTCATTCATTTTTGCAGAATAAAATTGTATTCGATTTCCCCCACTCTGTTTTGCTCTATTTAGGGCGATATCAGCACTTTTGAGCAATGAATGTTTATCCACACCATCGTTTGGATAGAAGCTGATTCCAATACTTATAGTGATAAAAAATTCTTTGTTTTCATATACAATCGGCTTCATCACTTCTTTTGAAATGTGCGCTGCTGTTTTAAACACTCCTTCTGAATCGGTGCGCTCTGTTAAAAGTAAACAAAACTTATCCCCATGAAACCTTCCTAAATACGCTCCAGCTGGCAAAACATGCTGAATGCGCTGAACGACTTGTTTTAAAATTTCATCTCCCGCATAATGCCCTATACTATCGTTAACTAGCTTAAAACGGTCTAAATCGATGAATACGACTGCTAGCTTCCTATTTTTTTGCTTCGCCTTTTCTAACTGTTCATCGATGATTTCCATAAACTTTGTCCGGTTTGGAAGATGGGTATCCGGGTCATAATACGCTAAATATGAAATTTTTTCTTCCGCTTTTTTTGTTCGGTAATATCTCTTCCAATCCCGTAAATGCCTACTTTTTTCCCATCAACGATAATTGGAACGTTTTTAATTTGGAATAATAATGTTTCCCCTGATTTTGTAGGAATCTCCAAATTATAATATTGAATTTTTCCACGCAAAGCTCGATAAAAATGTCTGCTAACACGAGGTACATCATTCGGATGCATGTATTTTAAAGCGTTCGTATGTAAAATTTCCTCTTTTGTGTAACCTAGAATTTTCTCGAAAGCGGGATTCACGTTCGTAAAATTCCCATGTAAATCAGTAGAATATACAATATCTGTATTATGTTCAAAAAGTGATTGTGATATTTGTACATGAACGCGAAGCCTCTCCATTTCTCGAGAGGAGGTGGACATTAAATTCGCTAGCGTCATCACCCCTTGAAACATCTCAGGAATAGATAAAGAAACGGAAGCACTGCTATTCTCTCCGTTCTGATTTCCCTCCGATAACGCAAGCATGCTAAAAGTGGCTGAACGTATATCTCTATCCTTGATCACCAGTTCTACAAATATAAATGGCGTAAAAGTAGGAGCAACTTGCTCCAGCGTTGTCGTTATTTGCTCTAGCACTGGATATGCATAGCCTTGTACGGCGATGCTACGATAGAAAAAAATCGCTTCCGTGTATTTTTTCGTCAATTTGTTTAATTCATCGGATATAGTCCAAACCAATGACGTTAAATGAACGTAGCTAAACTTAACCTTCTCCCCTTGATGGACGTAACCGTTTAGTTCAATAGAACCATCCTCATTTATACTTTAACGATGGATAAACATTCTTTATGGCCATTTTTCTCAATAATGAACGGAAATTCCGCTCCGGAAAAAGGCAATCGATCGATAAATTCCTTTCCTAAATAACGTTGCAGCAATTTTATTGCTTTTTTTCCATCAAGCTCGTATAACTTATTTCCGCTGCATTTCGTTATTCGAAAAGCAGTGCCAACTGGTTCCCATAAAAACGGATGTGATGATTGAACACGAAAAGAAGAACCGTTAAAACTAATTGCCAGCATACCGCCAGTGACAAATCCTTCATGCGAAAACAAACGCTCTCCTTCATTAATTCGCCCGGCAATCACAACCGTTTTTTCATTTGCTAGTGGTATATGGCGAATAAGGGAATGAAGATTGCTATTCTGGTCAGTAAATAAAAGAAGAAGATTTGTTTCTTCCGTTATAAGCGTATCCGAAATATATGTTACAAGCTCAAGTTCATTTGCAAATTCTTCGTATGATAATAAAACAGAGTGAACGCTAACTTTTTCGAACACAGTAAAACATATAAAAAATTTGTCATCGAAACCAAAATGTTCGCCGTATGTGACGCCAAATAGCTGCGCTTGTGGAAGATAACGCTGAAGCAACCCAATCATTTTCCGAAGTTCAAGCTGATCGACTTTATTGGCTGCAACTTGTACAAAAATATGTTCATATTGGGCAAGGTGGTGCTGTGCGATAAAGTCATACAATTCTTCTGTATTATGACAATGTAGACGGTACATGTCGTTTTATTGGCGAGTTTTCCGCGGATATTGGCCTTAGCAAAGATGGACAATTGTACATGTACGAACTGAACGCCAAACCGATGATTTCCGACGAACCGGACATTCAACATCATGGTGCCAAACAGCTTATCTCCCTATTTGATGAATTAGCTGGTTTTTTATCATCGTAAAAAATAGCTGGCTATATTGAATGGCCTGCTGTAATGAGTGATCTGCCGCTTTTTGTGCAGCTCCCGATAACATCTCACTTGCTTTTCGACACAACATTCCTTTTTTTAATTCATTGGAACAAAGCGCATACAACAGTTCGGAAACCGAAGCTGTTACGATCTTTTCACTGTCGCTTTCTTCATATGCCCCGGCAAGTAAATAGTGAATATATTGCCATAGCTTATATTGACGTGTTATTTCCTCTAAATACAGAATAAATTGTTGTTTCCACGTTTCATCGCTCACTATTTCTGCCATCTGTTCTGCTAGTTGCGTTGATGTTCTTGTTATGTACAGCAGTTGTTTCACCGTGCGTATCATTGTGTTCCCTCCTTGCTTGTCCTGCTTTTTGACATATATATGATGAATACGAATAATCTATGCTTTTATAATACAAACTACAAAAAACAAGGAGGGACGCATTATGACGGAACGAAACAAACGGAATTATCAAGATTCCCAATATGAAGGACGCGATGAACACTATATGGATATCGACCGTATGATCAATGAGGGATTGGCAGGGGGCTATGTCCATGGCCACGGTGATGCCGTAAACATCGAGGAAGCGCGCGACTTAGCAAAAGAAGAACCTCCTCATGAAACAACGTAGCCATTCAAAAACCGATTTTCCTTTTTATTGGGAAAATCGGTTTTTCTTTTTGTATAATAAGTGAAAGGAATCATTCAGATGTAGAAAGGAAACATCGCCATGCTCAAACAGCTAAAATCCTACTATAAGGATGCAATCGTCATTAATGAACAAGTAGCCGACACTGATGCATATGAATGGTTTTATACAAAAGATGGAGATAAAATCGGAATTTGCAAACAACGTCTATCGAAACAGGAAAAACAGCTATTATCGATTTTTCTCACGCCGATTCCCGATGTCAGCCGTACGATTAGCGATGAAGAAATGGCGTGGCATCGTTGGGTCACGCATGGAGATTCAACGTTGCTGCAGCATTTTTCCTCCCAGTCCCCGTATTATCGCTTTATTCATTTTTTCATAAAAGGTTCTGTTGTCAACAAAGATAATTTTTTCGATGTCATCAGCGGGTTGTTTTCCGAACATATTATTATCGTTTGGGAACACGACTACCGAGGTGTCATTATTGAAAAAAAACAAAAACCAACCCTAGATCCTTTGCCGTTTGCTGAAATTATTGATACATTATCTACCGATTTTTATATCACCATTCATCTATTTATCGGGCACATCCATCCATATGGTGACCATCTTTATGAATTATTTTGCCACGAAAAACAATGTTTCCAGCTAGCACAAACGTATATGCCAACACAAACGGTATATCAGATGGAAGATGTGATTCCGCTATTGCTTATCCATGGTTCCTCGGAACTTGAAATGATCAAGAAGTCGCTTCCTTTTCTCGAAACATTGGATGACGAGTCACTTCATATCATCAAAACGTTTTTTCAATGCAATCTAAACGTTTCCTTAGCGGCAAAAAAGTTATATATGCACCGCAACAGTTTACAATATCGCATTGATAAATTTATTGAAAAAACAGGAATCGATATTAAACATTTTAAAGGAGCTGTCGCTGTGTATTTAGCAATATTATTACAGCAATATGCGGACAATTGAACTACAGTAAAGCCAGGATCACCATACGAGGCAAGCGCATAGTCCGTCTATTCGTCATCTTGCCTGAAATCTCCCTCTTTTTTTGTGCATGTTGTCCATTTACGAATTCTGCTATTTTCGGTACGCTTAAAGCAGTTGAAAACGTTTTCTAATAGGGGGAGTGAGAATATGGCAGAGCTTCGTTTAGAGCACATTTATAAAATTTACGATAACAACGTAATCGCTGTAAAAGATTTTAACCTACATATTAAAGATAAGGAATTTATCGTCTTTGTCGGTCCATCCGGCTGCGGCAAATCGACAACATTGCGAATGATTGCCGGTCTTGAGGAAATTTCAAAAGGCGACTTATATATTGACGGCAAGCGCATGAATGATGTCGCGCCAAAAGACCGCGATATTGCGATGGTATTCCAAAACTACGCGCTTTATCCGCATATGAGCGTTTACGATAACATGGCGTTTGGCTTAAAATTACGGAAATTCCCAAAAGCAGAAATCGAACGCCGCGTCCGCGAAGCAGCGCGCATTCTTGGCCTTGAGCAATACTTAGATCGCAAGCCAAAAGCGCTTTCTGGCGGCCAACGACAACGGGTGGCATTAGGACGCGCCATCGTCCGCGACGCAAAAGTATTTCTAATGGACGAACCGCTTTCGAACTTGGATGCAAAACTTCGTGTGCAAATGCGTTCCGAAATCGCTAAATTACATCAGCGTTTAGAAACAACAACGATTTACGTCACACATGATCAAACGGAAGCGATGACAATGGCAACACGGCTTGTTGTCATGAAAGATGGTGTCATCCAGCAAGTCGGCACACCGAGGGAAGTATATGAAAAACCAGAAAATATTTTCGTCGGTGGCTTTATCGGCTCTCCAGCGATGAACTTCTTAAAAGGAACATTGCAAGATGGCAAGTTTGTCATTGGTAATATTACTATTAGCGTTCCAGAAGGAAAAATAAAAGTGCTTCGTGACCAGGGCTATATTGGTAAAGAAGTCATTTTAGGCATTCGCCCAGAAGACATCCATGATGAACCACTCTTCCTTGAAGCATCGCCAAATACGAAAATTACCGCCCGCGTTGAGGTAGCCGAGCTGCTTGGTGCAGAATCGATGATTTATTCCAATATTAATGGACAAGAATTTGTCGCACGCATCGATGCCCGCACAGAAATCAAGCCAGGCCACCAATTAGACCTTGCCTTAGATATGAACAAAGCACACTTTTTCGATATCGAAACGGAAAAACGAATCCGTTCTGCGGATGAAAAATAACGATATCGTTCCCCAAAATATTGCACAGGCTCTAGCGATGATGCTAGAGCCTATTCTTTAATAAACCGTACTTCTTCGTGACAGCAATGCAGACAATAAAAAAGATGCACACATTCGTGCCGAATCAATGTCTTCGGATACCCATCGACCAATTTCATCATATCAATATCCATATACGGGCTGTAATCATCAAAATAATCCGTAATTTTTCCTTGATCCACCATTTGCTTCTGACAGCGCGAACAATGCACTGCCACATTACGTAATCCGTTGCATAGCGGGCAAATGTTCATGATGTTTCCTCCTACTAAAACAATACCTTATTTTACATATTCCCTAATATCCTCAACCATAAAACGTCAAAAATTACCATAAAAAAATAAGATCTAAATTTCCCAAAAAATTAGGCTGGTTTGGTTCAAAAATGTTCATGCGTCGAACAGCAAACGTTAAAATTTCCGCACCTGACACTTCCACTGCTTGCTTTTGTACTTCCAAGTCTGGATATTTTCCTGTTCCTAGCAACAATCTTGATTGAAATTCATATGGCCCGATTTTTAACATATCAACCGCCTCCTACAAAATGAACGATTTCTATTTTATCGCCGTTGCATAACACCGCTGTTTCATATTGCTGTTTTGGGATAATCGTTAAATTTACTTCGACAATCGCAATTTTATTGTTTAACTGAAAATGGGCAAGCAAATCGCTAACCGTTTTCACTTCATCTGGAACATGAATCGATTCGCCGTTAATAATGAGTTCCATCACTTTCCCACCTTTGCTTGATGTCTTGTAAGTGAAAATGGAGCAAGGTCGACCTCGCTTCCTTTTCCTTCAATGAGATCGGCTAACAATACGCCGGTAATCGGACTTAACAAAATTCCGTTTCGGTAATGACCTGTCGCGATCCATACATTCGGATAGCACGGATGCTCCCCTATGTATGGCAAGCCATCGCTCGTTTGCGGGCGGATGCCGCTCCACGCTTTTTCCCATTCCGCATTTTTCATTTCTGGAAGAAGATGATGCGCACGTTCAAGCAAATTCATGATTCCATGAATCGATACTTTTCGGTCAAATGTGTGCGGTGTCGAAGTTGCCCCTATCAACAGGCGATTTCCTCGTTTTGGAACGATATAACAACCGTTTTTCGCAAATACGGTCGCTTGAATTAACGGTTTTTCTGTTTTTACAAGAAGACATTCCCCTTTGACTGGATACATCGGCAGCGATATGCCCGTTTTGGCAAGAACACGCGAAGACCATGCTCCTGCCGCAATAACCACAACATCGGCTGCGATCGTTCCATGATTGGTGTGAATCATGTATGAATAATCTGCTCGTTGTAAATCGATGACTTCCGTATACTCATGCCACTTTGCTCCATAGACAATCGAGGCATTCGCAAAAGCGATAGCGAAATCAGAAGCGCTCACTTGTCCGTCTGATGGGATGTACATCGCGCCCGCTAAATCACGAGAAACATTCGGCTCTATTTCCGCTGCCTCATCCACCGACAGCCATCGTACTGGATAATCGGTATGCTGCCAAAATTCGTAATGACGGCGAAGGGCGGCTGCTTCTTCCTCCGTTACTGCCACTTTCAACATGCCTTTCTGTACAAGCCCAATGTCGATTCCGGTGAGTTCCTTTAATTCCTCCGCAAGCTTAGGAGTCATGCCCCTGCTTTTGATCGCGAGAGGAATAAGCGGACTTTCTTCGAAAAATTCAGATTGCGCCCCAAGCATTCCTGCCGCCGCGCTTGACGATTGGCTCGCAATCCGCCCTTTTTCGAGCACACCGACGCGAAAATGACGTTTCGCCAACTGAAAAGCAATAGAAGCGCCAATAATTCCGCCGCCAACGATCACAACGTCATAATGATAACGTTCCATTTAAATCCCCTCTTCTCTTTTTCCTAACGATTTCCTCCACATTCATACCATTTTCTTCACAATTTTTGCGAGTTTCTTTGCTTCGCTAACAGGATCGTCGGCAAAAAATACCGCTAACATGACGGCAATCCCTTGCGCACCAGCTTTCAGTACTTGTTCTGCATTATTGGAATGGATGCCGCTAATCGCGATAACAGGAATATTCACGTGATTGACGACACTTCGCAATGATTCTATTCCGCGCGGCGGTACCCCTACTTTGCTTCCAGTAGCAAAAACGTGGCCGTATATACAATAATCAGCACCGCTTTCTTCCGCTTCCATCGCTTCCGCGATCGAATGAACCGAACAACCGATAGACAACGAAGGAAAATGATGTTTTACTTTCCGCACAGACAAACTATGGTGCGCAAGCTGGACTCCTTTTACTCCAAAAACCACCGCCACATCAGATAAGCTGCGCTCCATATTGCTTTGCAATATGTCTAGCGACGATTCCCGTTAAGAATCGTATGAAGCCACTTACGCATAATGGTGGAGCATTATTTACATTATTTTATCGATCATTTTGGATATATCGGCATTATTGTAGTCGTTCATAATGATTTGCCGCATTTGTGCTTCATTGGTTGCAGGTGCTGGTTGGTGTTCCAAACTACGAGAAATATGTAGAACATATGAAAACACATCATCCAGGAGAGCCGATAAAATCAAGAAAAGAGTTTTTCTGCGAAGTGCAGGAAGCGCGCTATAACGGCAAAGGCGGAAAAGTATCACGCTGTTGCTGACATAAAAAGGGGAAACTATTCCCCTTTTTTCCTTTTTCGTATTTATTTCAAGTTAAATGAGGACGAGCTTTTTCGTTTGTGTTTTCCTGTTCATTCACTGTTTTGTCATAAGAAAAATAACTTTCTTTTTGTTTTATAAGGGGGAATAAATATATGCGTATACTTGTAGTCGGTGCAGGCGCGGTTGGCGGTTATTTCGGCGGAAGATTGCTCGAAAAAGGAGTGGACGTGACATTTCTTGTTCGCAAGCGAAGAAAAAAGCAGCTGCAAGAGAAGGGACTAGTGATTCATAGCGTTCACGGCGATGCGGTGCTGTCTCCGAAGCTGCTTGTAACGGGTGAGCAAGCCGAGCCGTTTGATGTCGTCATTTTTTCCAACAAAGCATACCATTTGCCGGAAGCGATTCGCGATGTGAAACCGTATGTTGGAGAAAAAACGATGATTTTACCGCTGTTAAACGGCATGGCGCATATGGAAATACTTTGGAATGAGTTTGGAAAGGAAAACGTGTTAGGAGGGCTTTGTTTTATTGAAACAACGCTGAATGAGCATGGAGAAATCGCGCAAACAAGCGCTTCCCATGATGTTCGATTTGGGGAATGGTCCGGGGAGCGGACGGAGCGCGTTCTTGCGTTGGAACAATTATTTTCCGGCTGCAACGCCCGTTTTCGTTTAAGCGAGCATATTGCGACAGATATGTGGAATAAATATTTATTTATCGCGACAATGTCAGGGGTGACGACGCTGTTTCGAGCGCCGATTGGACCAATTCGTTCTGGAAAGTACGGACAAGAAATTATTTTCGGATTGCTAAAAGAGATTGCGGCCGTGATGCGGGCTCATGGAGCACCAATTGCCGCGATGATATCGAAGAAAAACAACTGGCGCAATTAAACCGAATAGAAGCGACGATGAAATCATCGATGCAGCGGGATATGGAAAAAGGACAACTCATTGAAGCGGATCATTTGCAAGGATATTTGCTTTCATTGGCGGAACAATACGAAATCGAAACGCCACTGTTAAAATTGGCGTACCATAATTTAAAAATTTACGAGGCGAATCGCTCCAAAACAGAGTAAGAATAGAAAAAGCGCAGCTTTCTATGTATACAAAAGAAGGCTGCCTTCTTTTTTGCAAAAAAGATTGTATATTGGCATCATGTAGTGTACAGTTAATAGTGAAAACGTATGCACAAAAAGAGGAGGATACAGCTGTGAAGAAAGCTTGGTGGAAAGAAGGAGTCGCGTATCAAATTTATCCGAGAAGCTTCATGGATTCAAATGGCGATGGAATTGGAGATCTTCGCGGAATTATCGAGAAGCTTGACTATTTAAAAGACCTTGGAATCGATATCATATGGATTTGTCCAATTTACAAGTCGCCAAATGCCGATAACGGATATGATATTAGCGATTATCATGCGATTATGGAAGAATTCGGGACAATGGAAGACTTTGATTTATTGCTCGAGGAAATTCACCGGCGCGGCATGAAAGTGATTTTAGATTTAGTCATTAACCATACAAGCGATGAACACCCATGGTTTATTGAATCGCGTTCATCAAGGGATAATCCGAAACGGGATTGGTACATTTGGCGTGATGGAAAAAATGGCAAAGAGCCGAACAACTGGGAAAGCATCTTTGGTGGATCGGCGTGGGAGTACGATCCGAAAACTGATCAATATTACTTGCACATATTTGATGTAAAGCAGCCGGATTTAAACTGGGAAAACGAAGAAGTGCGCCAAGCGTTGTATAAAATGATTAATTGGTGGCTGGATAAAGGAATTGATGGATTTCGAGTGGATGCCATTTCACATATTAAGAAAAAGCCGGGATTGCCGGATTTGCCGAATCCGAAAGGGCTAGATTATGTTCCGTCTTTTGCTGGCCATATGAACCAAGAGGGAATTATGGATTATTTAAGAGAGCTCAAAATGCAAACGTTTGCACGCTATGATATTATGACGGTTGGAGAAGCGAATGGCGTTACCGTCGAGGACGCGGAAGAATGGGTCGGTGAGGAAAACGGTATTTTCAATATGATCTTCCAGTTTGAACATTTAGGGTTATGGCAAAAAGGAACGAATGGCGGAGTGGATGTGCGCCAATTAAAGCGTACGTTGACAAAATGGCAAAAAGGGCTGGAAAACCGCGGCTGGAACGCATTGTTTTTAGAAAACCACGATCAGCCTCGTTCTGTCTCGACATGGGGAAATGATAAGGAGTACCTTACCGAAAGTGCGAAGGCGCTTGGTGCGATGTACTTTTTGATGCAAGGAACACCGTTTATTTATCAAGGACAGGAGATTGGGATGACGAACGTCCAATTTTCGAATATTGAAGACTACAATGATGTTGCTATTAAAAGAATGTATCAAATCGAACGGGAAAAGGGTCGCTCCCATGAAGAAATTATGAAAGTGATTTGGAAAACAGGGCGCGACAATTCGCGAACCCCAATGCAATGGTCCGACGCGCCAAACGCGGGGTTTACGACGGGAACGCCATGGATGAAAGTGAACGAAAACTATAAGACCATTAACGTCGAGGCGCAATTGCGCGACCCGAACTCCGTCCTTCAGTTTTACAAAAAAATGATTCGGCTTCGCAAGGAGAACGAAGTGTTTATTTATGGAACGTACGATTTGATTTTAGAAAAGCATCCGACGATTTATGCGTACACAAGAACGCTTGGAAACGAAAAAGCGGTGGTTATTGTCAATTTAAGCGATAAACCAGCGCTGTATCGATATGATGGCATTCGATTAAGCTCAGAAAATTTGGTGCTGCAAAACTATGATGTAAAACCGCATAAAAACGCAACACGCTTTAAGCTGAAACCGTATGAAGCACGCGTATATTTGCTGAAATAGACAAAAGCTGCCGTTCATTTCTCGGCAGCTTTATTTTGCTTCGGTGAGGAGAGATGGCTTTAGGCTGCCCGTCAGCGTCAAATCCCTCAAGAACCTTAATCTCGGCAATCTCAGGAACATACTTTTTGACTGGATCGTCGAGACTGACTTTTCCTTCCTCGACCAATTGCATCAATACTGTGCCGGTGATGGCTTTAGTGGTCGAGAAAAGAGCAAACACTGTGTCGGTGGTCATCGGCGTTTCCTTTCCGAGTTCGCGCACCCCGGCTGCACCTTCGTAGATGTTGCCCTCGCGATCAGTTATCATTGCAACCACTCCTGGTACGCCTCCAGCCCTGCCTACAGCTTTATCCAAAACTTTGTCAAGAACATCCTTGAGAGCATTCTTGATTGCTTGCCTCGTCATATTTTCGTCATCCCCCTCATAAGCTCTATTAACTTCCGTTCACTACAACGATATGCGTGGCATTTCTCTCCTTTTTTCCTTGTTTTTCTGATTATAGTGTAATCAAAGGAATGGCTTCTTTCACCGGCAAATCGGGGGAGCTGTACATACGAAAGTAGCCGAAGCCTCAAAATACAACTAAAGTCTGAGATGTTTTACAGCATAAAGAGCCGCTTGGGTGCGATCCGCAAGATTTAACTTAGCCAGTATATTGGATACATGCGTTTTGACCGTTTTTTCTGTAATCATTAATGCTGCGGCAATCTCTTTATTGCTTTTTCCTTTCGCAATTTCCGCAAGCACTTCTTTTTCCCTCTTCGTCAATACTTCAATAAGTTGTTCCTTACGATCCCCTCCCTTTGACACATGAGTCATTAAATGCGTGGTGACTTTCGGGTGAAGCTGATTTTCGCCTCGGTACACAGATATAATCACTTGTACTAACTGATCTGGTTCTACATCCTTCAATTGATACCCCGACGCGCCGGCACGAATGGCGGGAATAACATGATCCACATCAGAAAAGCTTGTTAAAATGAGAATTTTCGTATGAGGAGACAGCTCCTTTATTTTTTTCGTGGCTTCCACGCCATCCATAACCGGCATGACCAAATTCATTAACACGACATCTGGTTGCAGTTCTTTCACCCGTTCCACCGCTTCTTTTCCATTGGACGCTTCACCGACTACGTTAATTTCTTTTTGCGTGTTGAGGAAAAATGCTAATCCTCGCCGAACAACATGATGATCATCCACAATAAGTACATTGATCCCCATTATCCTCTCCCCTTTTTCAACGGAATGATGACATCAATCGCCGTTCCTTCTCCTGCGGCACTTTTAATATGAATTTCTCCATTTAACGATGCGACCCTCTCTTTCATACTATTTAAGCCGAGAGAAAAGTCCGTCAAGGAGAATGGCATGGCTCTGAAGCCTCTCTTTCATACTATTTAAGCCGAGAGAAAAAGGATGTCCATCCGTCTTGGAAAATCCGCATCCCTCATCATGTATTTTCATATAGACATAGTGCTTTTGGACGTGGATCGCCATATCAACCTCAGACACTCCCGCGTGTTTTTTGCAGTTATTCAATGCTTCTTGTCCCACGCGCCATAAACACTCTTCGACTTCATTAGATAAATCGATCAGTCCGTTAATATCCACGGTTACTTTTAACCCGAGCATATCTCCGTAATGCTGAAAGGCGTTGGCTAGCCCATGTTCTAACCCGTGCGGACGAAGCTGCCAAATAAGCGCCCGCATTTCCTGAAGGGCTTCTTGCGCTAATTGCTGAATGTAGGCGAACGTATCTTTTATTGTTTCGCCTTGAGTCATTTCTTTTGCGCCGCGGGCCGTCAACTGCAGCGAAAATAATAATTGGCTCACCGAATCGTGCAAATCTCGCGCTAAGCGGTTGCGTTCTGCTATTAACGCGAGATTTTGTTCATTTTCGGCGAGCTTGATTCGCTTTATTGCTGTCCCGATTTGATAAGCAACCGCTTCTAATAATGCCAGTTCCTCATTTGTAAAGCTCGTTTTATGCGGAGCAGCTACATTGAGCACTCCAAATTTCTCATCCCCTGCACGAAGAGGAATGCTCGCGTGGTGGGTAACGCCATTGGTATCTCCCCATTGCTCTTCGATTGCCTTTTCAAGCCGCTTGCATTCAATGACATTCGCTGCCCGCTGCAGCCGCCCATCTCTGTACCGTTCCAAACACCAACAGCCTCCTTCGCACATCGGCTTCTTATTTTCCCATGTCAGTGCAGGAGGTAATTGATAGTCAGCAATAAGAGAGTATTCTTCTTTTGGATGAACAAAAAAAATCCAGCCGCATTGCAGTTTCATCACTTGTATTAATTCCTTTAATACCGTCTGCAGCATTTCCTTTAAATCATTGCACTCATTCAATGTTTCGGCAATGGATTTTAATGTAAGCAATTCTTGAATATCCTGCTTGTCCTTGCTCATTTTTCTTCCCCCTTCGCTCCAATCGTATAGAAAAAAAGACAACGCCGCCATCGGCATTGTCTTTTTTGTCTTATGCAATAGGATATTGTTGAATGAGCGGATGAAGAATAATCTCATCAATAAGCATATGCTTTGGAGCGCTTGCCATATACACGACCGCTTTTGCGACATCTTCGGCTTTCAGCCAATCGCGTTTTTCCGGAACGCCTTGAATCGAATTAGCAAAGTACGTATCAACCATTCCCGGGTTAATCGTGCCAACGCGAATGCCGTACTTTCTTACTTCCTGCGCAAGCGAACCGGAAAATCCTTGAACGGCGTATTTGGTCGCGGTGTATGCCGCCCCGTTCGGAATCGTGTAGCGGCCGACATCGGAAGAAATGGTAATAATTGTTCCCGATTTTCTTTCTTTCATATGCGGAAGCACGGCTTTTACCCCAATAAACACACCTTGAACATTGACGGCAAAGATGCGCTCCCATTCTTCCACGGTCGTCTCTTCCACTTCTTTAAAAAATCCGATTCCTGCATTGTTGACGAGAATATCGATTTGTCCAAACTCTTCTAATACTTCTGTGACCATCTTTTGCATCTGCTGTTCATTGGCAACGTCCACTTGGAACGCCTTCACATAAGAGAATCCTTTTTCTTTCAGCTCTTTTTCCGTTTCATAAACCCCTTCAGAACTTCCCGCCAGCGCCAATTTTGCTCCTTGCTCCGCTAATTGAAATGCAACGGCTTTTCCGATTCCTCGAGAAGCCCCTGTAACAATCGCTACTTGATTTGTTAACATATAGCATGATCCTTTCTGTATGCGTTCGTTTATTTACGGTTAAGATAACGAAGCAGTGCGAAGAAAGTCATGAACTCGTTTCATCACTACATTGGAAAGTTGCTGCAGCTTTGCTTCACTGTCGGCCAATGACTGTCCCTTCACACCGAAATACACTTTGATTTTCGGCTCCGTTCCCGAAGGACGCAAGCAAAACCATGAATCGTCCTCCAATATATACTTTAATACGTTGGAAGTTGGAAGGGTAATCACTGTTTTTTCGCCCGTCAACGTATGGATCCGTTCTTTCGTTTTATAATCTTCGATCACGGTTACTTTTTTTCCTGCTGCTTCTGTCGGAGGCTCATTGCGGAACGATGTTAAAATCGCTTGAATCGTTTCTGCTCCTTCTTTTCCTTTTAACGTTAATGACTGCTGTCCTTCCCGGTAATAGCCGTATTGGTCAAACAATTGTATTAATCCTTCATACAAAGACATCCCTTGTTTTTTGTAAAATGCGCATACCTCCGCAGCCAATACCGCTGCTTGCACCGCATCTTTGTCGCGGGCAAAATCACCGATTAAATAGCCGTAGCTTTCCTCATAGCCAAATTGGAACGTATATTGCCCCATTTGTTCATATTCTTTGATTTTTTCGCCGATAAATTTAAATCCTGTTAATGTATCCACCGTATCTAAGCCGAAAGATTGCGCAATCGCGCGGCCAAACTCGGAGGTTACAATCGTTTTTAGCACCACGCCATTTTGCAGCAATATCCCTTTTTCTTTCTTTTGGGATAGCAGGTAATGAAGCAATAAGCCTCCTGTTTGATTTCCGGTCAATACAACATAGTCGCCTTTTTCATTTTTTACGGCAATCCCTAATCGGTCGGCGTCAGGGTCTGTCGCAATTAACAAGTCAGCATTGACTTTTTTGCCGTACTCTATCGCTAACGCAAATGCCGCATGCTCCTCTGGGTTTGGCGATGCAACTGTGGAAAAGTTCGGATCTGGCTGCTCTTGTTCCTTAACAACAAATACATTTCGGTATCCAAGTTCCTTTAACGCGCGGCGAATCGGTTTGTTTGATGTGCCGTGAAGCGGTGTAAAAACGATGTGAATATCGACTTCTTCCGCAAGCTTCGGTTGAAGGGAGACCGTTTTTACAGCGTCAATATAAGCATTGTCCACTTCTTCGCCGATGATTTGAATGAGCCCTTTTTCTTTTAAAATTGCTTCGTCCTCAACATGGATATCAAGTTCATTTTCCACTTCATTGACGTATCGAATCACCGCATCTGCCGTGTCTGGAGGAAGCTGCCCCCCATCTTATCCATATACTTTATATCCATTATATTCTGGCGGATTATGGCTTGCGGTGATGACGATGCCGGAAAATGCTTGCAAATAACGAACAGCAAACGAAAGCTCCGACGTTGGTCTCAGCTCATCAAATACATATGTTTGAATGCCGTGAGTAGTCAATGTTTTCGCTGCTTCCATCGCAAATTCCCGAGACTTATGCCGCGAATCATAGGCAATGACAACACCGCGTTTTTTTGCTTCTTCGCCAAAGGACTCTATGTATCGCGCCAAACCTTCTGATGCTTTCCGAATCGTGTATATGTTCATCCGGTTTGTCCCCGGACCAATTTCTCCCCGCATGCCGCCTGTGCCAAATTCTAAGTTTTTATAAAAACAATCTTCCAGCCATTTCAGGTCGTCTTGACGCTCTGTTAATAAACGCTTTAATTCTTTGTCTAATGACTTATGTGCTAACCATTGTTCATATTTATTTTTCCAATCCAACGGACATCCCTCCCTTTCTTTATATATTCGTTATCATCATACAATATCCTTCATAAAAGAAAAAGGATGTCTCATAAGTCAGAGACATCCTTCATTTTTTTATCCTTGTGGTTGCGACGGCTCAGAAATGTTTGTCAATGCTTGTCCCGCCGCTTGATCGGAAGCGCTGTTTGTCGCGATATCGCCTAAAGCGACAATTCCTTGAAGTTGGTTATTTTCGACAATTGGCAAACGACGAATTTGATGTTGCGCCATCACACTTGCCGCCTCTTGAACGCTCATATTAGGCGTACCAGTGACCACGCGATTCGTCATTATTTCCGATACAGGAGTGGAAGCTGGATCTTTTCCTTGCGCCGATGTACGAAGTGTAATATCACGGTCCGTGATCATTCCTTTTACTTGACCGTTTTCCACTACTGGAAGAGCCCCAATATTTTTTTGGCTCATGATTTGCGCAGCTTCTTGAACTGTTTGGTTAGGAGAAACTGTCGCTACATTTTTCGTCATAACGTCTTGAACTTTGTTGCTGTTGTTATTCATGTGATCCTCCCCTTTCACCGATTATTATGGGCGGATTGGCGGGAGGATATAGGTAGAAAATAATGTTTGCACCGTTTAGTATTGGCACCGGAAAAGCAAATGTTTCATGACAAACGGATTTTATATACGCGCGCCTCCCATGGACGCAGGCGAATTTCTTTCAGTTCTTCCGTTTCATCAACATCGTAATTGCTGATAAGCAGCTCTTTTGTTTTATAGGTGATATCATCCGGAAGCCGGAAAACAGGAGTTTTTTCAGAAAAATTAGTAATAACAATCAGCTTTTCATTTCCCAATGTGCGTGTATATGCGTAAATATACGGATCGTCTTCCAAAATTAAGTCATATGTTCCATAGACAATAATGTCATGCTGCTTGCGAAGTTGAATTAATTTTTTATAATAATGAAACACCGAATTTGGATCCGCTAAAGCCTCTTTTACGTTGATTTCCTTATAATTTGGATTTACTGGAATCCATGGCGTCCCCGTTGTAAATCCTGCGTTTTCGCTGTCATCCCACTGCATCGGTGTGCGCGCGTTGTCACGCCCTTTATAATAAATTTTCTCCATCACTTTTTGCGGATCTTCACCATATTCTTCCACACGTTCTTTATACATGTTCAATGTTTCAATATCGCGGTAGTATTCAATCGACGGGAAGCGCACATTGGTCATTCCGATCTCTTCACCTTGGTAAATATACGGTGTTCCTTGCATCATATGGAGAAATGTTGCAAGCATTTTCGCCGATTCCACACGATACTTTCCATCATCGCCAAAGCGAGAAACAGCGCGTGGCTGATCATGATTGTTTAAGTAAAGACTGTTCCATCCTTTTCCTTCTAGCTCTTTTTGCCATTTTGTCATCGTTGTTTTCAAATCGGCTAATGACCACGGACGAATATCCCATTTTCCTCCAGGCCCTGAATCTAAATCCACATGCTCGAATTGGAACACCATGTTTAATTCATGGCGAGACGGATCTGTATATAAAATGCCTTCTCTCGGAGTCACTCCCGGCGTTTCTCCAACCGTCATAATATCGTACTTTGATAACACTTCCCGGTTCATCTCTTGCAAAAATTCGTGAACGCGCGGACCGTTCATAAAATATTTGCTTCCTGAAACATATTTTTTTCCTTCCTGCGGTTCACCATCCGGTAATCCTGGTGTTTTCGAAATCATATTAATGACATCCATCCGAAAGCCGTCGACGCCTTTGTCAAGCCAAAACTTCATCATGTCATACACTTCGCGGCGTACTTTCGGATTTTCCCAGTTTAAATCAGGTTGTTTTTTGGAAAAAAGATGTAAATAATATTCTCCTGTTGTTTCATCATATTCCCAAGCAGAACCACCAAAGCATGACTCCCAATTGTTCGGTTCCTTTCCATCTTTTCCAGGCCGCCATATATAGTAGTCGCGATACGGATTGTCCTTTGACTTTCTTGATTCGATAAACCACGGATGCTCATCTGATGTATGATTGACGACTAAATCCATCACTAGCTTAATCCCGCGTTTGTGCATTTCCTCAAGCATTTCTTCCCAATCTTCCATCGTACCAAATTCATCCATAATCTCCCGATAATCGCTTATATCATATCCGTTGTCATCATTTGGCGATTTATATACCGGAGATAGCCATACCACATCCACGCCAAGTTCTTTTAAATAATCAAGTTTCGCGATAATGCCGCGGATATCGCCAATGCCATCCCCGTTGGAATCGTAAAAACTGCGCGGATAAATTTGATACACAACCGCCTCTTTCCACCATGCTCGTTCCAAATTTCTCACCTCTATGTACATATATGAAAACGATTGCACATAAGTATTGTACTATAAAACAAAAAGGAGCGGCTATATATATTCAAAATTTTACATTCTCCTTTTCGTCCAATATAATGAAAATGGCAATAAACATGAGAAATAAGGGGACTACAGTATGAATAACAATGCCAAAACATTGGAAAACGCGCTTATCGGCGCTTGGGGAATTTCATTGATCGCGACGCTTGGTAGCCTTTACTTTTCCGAAATTTTAAAATTTATCCCTTGTGATCTTTGCTGGTTTCAACGCATTTTTATGTATCCACAGGTGGTTTTGTTAGGGCTTGCGGCCATTCGGAAAGAATATGGCATCGCTCGCTATAGCCTTGCATTATCCATCATCGGTGGAGCGATTTCTCTTTACCATTATGCTCTGCAAAAAATTTCGTTTTTCCAAATCCATGCGATTTCGTGCGGCCGCGTCCCTTGCACGGGACAGTACATTAATTGGCTTGGCTTTATTACGATTCCATTTTTAGCGTTAGTTGCATTTTTTCTCATTAGTGTATTAAGCATCTTCATTATTCGTAAAGAGAAAGAAGGGAAAATAAGTTGAAAAAGCTCCTTATCTTCGGATCGATTATTGTAGCGTTGTTTGCGGCGATCTCCTTTATCACATCGTATCAGCAAAAACAAGCTGCCAAAAATAATCCTTATCATAAAGAAGAACTTGACCCTGCAACTGTTGCGCAGCTTGATGATCCAAATTATCAAAACATCATTTTGCCGAACGAATTAGAACAGAAGTTAAAAAACAAAGAAACGGTCACCGTCTATTTTTACAGCCCGACTTGTCCGCACTGTAAAAAAACAACTCCGATCGTCGTCCCTTTGGCAAAACAAATGGGCATTGACTTAAAAATGTTTAATTTGCTTGAATTTGAAGATGGATGGGATAAGTACCATATTGATGGAACACCAACCCTTGTTCATTATGAAAAAGGGAAAGAAGTAAAACGAATCGATGGCTATCATGAAAAAGCAGTTTTCCGTGACTGGTTTTCTTCGATTCAACATAGCAATAAATAAGGAGCTCGCCCTGTGATGGACGAGCTCCATCTTACATTAACCAATCGCTTTGTGAAGGCAAATACATACTGCATGGGTAATGACGCTTGCTCATAAACTGCTCGATCATAAACGGAAACGTAATACCGTACCGCCTAAGTAATTTGACGTTCCGCTCAAATAGATCACGATACCGTTCGCAATCTCCGCTTTCTCCTACATATTCGATCACAGTAATTAACGATTGAAGTGATGAAATAATTTGAAACGCTTCTTTCATCGTTCCATTGTATGTAACGTATTCCCTTGGTAATGAAAGGATTTTCGAATTTTCAAACTTATTAATTTGTTCATCATCAAAATAATACGGAAAAATGTTTGTGTAAAAATAATTGACTAAATAATTCATATATTCCTCTTGTTCTTTCGTGGCTGCATAAACCATTTTCATGTTCTTACCACCTTTTCGCACTTGCATAACATACTATAAAACGCTACTATGAGTGTATCATATCTGATACATATATTGAGGTAGAAAGTGTTTCCACTGTTTTGAAATTTTGGAGTGAAATAATGATGTGGTCCAAAAAAGGAGACTGGCTTGAATGTGTCATTCCTTCTTTTTGGGAAGGACGTACGATTGAATCGTTGCTAAAAAGTATGGTGCGCCTCTAAAAAGTTAGCTCATCAACTGCGAATGGAAAAAGGAATCAAGCTCAACGGAAAAGAAGTATCATGGCAAACGCCATTAAAAGAAAAAGACCGCCTGCAGTTGTATCTTTATAAACCTGAACCTTCCATCATTATTCCTGAATATCGAGAGCTTTCCGTTTTATGGGAGGACGAGCATCTCCTTATTATTAATAAAGGCGCTGGAATCGATATCCATCCTTCTGAACCTTCTCAAATAGGGACTTTAGCGAACGCGGTCGCTTTTTATTTACAATCACAAGGGATTTTGACGAAAGTACGGCATATTCACCGGCTTGATCGTGACACATCGGGAACGATTTTGTTTGCCAAACATACGCTTGCAGGAGCCACGCTTGATCGGATGTTGGAAAGACGGCTCATCAAACGGACGTATGTAGCGCTCGTCCATGGCATCCTAAAAAATAAATCAGGAACGATTTCTGCACCGATTGGACGCGATCGCCATCATCCGACGAGACGCAGAGTTTCGAAAACGGGTGCAAAAGCGGTAACACACTACCGCGTCTTACATACGTTTCCCGATGAACAAACATCGCTCGTAGAGCTTTCCCTCGATACCGGGCGCACTCATCAAATCCGCGTCCATATGAGTTACATCGGTCATCCGTTAGTCGGAGATGTTCTTTATGGCGGAAAAGACACATTTCATCGACAAGCACTTCACGCCGTTAAACTATCATTTTTGCATCCTTTTACGAACGAAATGATTTCATGCATCGCTCACGTTGATGATTTTCCTGTTGATATCGCTCGGTTTTACATGGATCCACCATAAAAGGCAGACGTCCTATAAACGTCTGCCTCATAAATGCAATTCCTCTTTTTCACCGAGTTCATTATCTGCTTCTCTCTCTTCTTTTTCCTGCTTCACGACTTCTAGCGTCTTCACGTGGTGACCATCCATCTCCTTCACCGTAAACAAGTAATTGTCGATTTCGACGCTATCGCCTACTTTAATATCATAATGCTTCGTTAAAATCCATCCTCCAATCGTATCGACATCCTCATCATCAATGGAAAGGCCAAACAAATCGTTCACTTCGCTAATCAGCACTTTCCCGTCGATAATCGTACGTGTTTCATCAATTTTTTGGATCAACGGAATTTCATCTACATCAAATTCATCTTGAATTTCTCCAACAATTTCTTCTAAAATATCCTCGACAGTAACAAGTCCCGACGTACCGCCATATTCATCGACTAAAATGGCCATGTGGATGCGTTCTTTCTGCATTTTCACAAGCAAATCATGGATCGCGATTGATTCAATCACTTGAATGATTGGGCGGATATAATCTTTCATTTGTTTTTCTTCGGATGGATTTGTCACAAGATCGGTAAACACTTCTTTCACATTAATAAGTCCAAGAACGTGATCTTTATCGCCATCAATAACTGGATAACGAGTATATTTTTCCTCCCTCTAGAAATGTTGATATATCAAGGTTTCTTGGCATCTTAGGGGTGCCAAAAAAATATTTTTCGACAAAACTCATCACATACTTTTGAATTTTTGTTGATATCTAACAGTCCATGGGTGCGCTTCGCGGCCACTGGATATTTTTGTATTTTTTACTCCAGTGGGGGGATGTGTATGCGACGCACCTTGGATCTCTGCACAACTGATGAGGACGAACCCTCCCATGTCTCTGGGCATCCTTGTGCCAACATTCCTTCGTTCGGTCTCTTCACCAGGCAGAGGCCGGCTAAGCTCCTTAAGGGACTCTAGGTCGAATGGATGAAATCGTGCCAGCTTCTCCGTGTCATCTGGTTGTTCAGACAGTTCTTTTTGCGAAAGGTGGCGACTCTAGGCTGCCTGCGCTTGGAATTGGGAAAAGATATCTTGAATCATTCGTTCCCCATCAAATGCTTGCTGTTTCACACAAACCGCGTATAGTACTTTCAATAGCTTGCCACATAACACGACGATCGATTGCTTCTTACGTAACGGGTTGATTGGGCGTGTCGTATAGTACTCGTGCAACTGACGGAAAGCCTCATTATGGCGAATCAATGGCATCATCACCCGAAATAAAAGGGCGCGTAGCCGTTTTCGTCCTCGCTTCGAGATTCGTTTTTGCCCCTTGTGTTGCCCTGACGAGTTCTCCTTCAGTGTCAAGCCCGCTAATTTGATGAGTTGCCTCGGATCTTGATACTGGGCAAAGCTTCCGATTTCCGATAACAGTTCAATGATCGTCGCATCTCCTAGCCCTGGGATCGTTTGGAGCCATTCGTATTCGGCGGTTGTTTGAGCAAGTGCCGTCAACTCTTCTGTGAGGGTTGCGATCTCTTGTTCCAATTGGCGATATCGGCGGACAAGCGTGGCGATTTCTATACGGGCCATCTGTTGTCCTTCCGTTATCCCAATCGAATGGCGGGCCACCTCTAACAGCTTTTGCACTTTCGGCTTCTGTGGGCATTTTAGCCTCTCGCTTTGCCGATAACGCTCCATTAGCCCCTCTACCGTCTGATTCGCAATGTCCATCGGAAATGGTGTTTTCTCTAACACCACCAATGCCATTTTACCAAACGACGGAAACACCTGCACAAACTCAGGAAAATAACGATCGAGCCAACGAATCATTTGATTTTGGACGGCATTCAACTCTTTTGTCAACGACTCTCGAAACGTACTTCCTGCCCGCAATTCCGCCTCCACCTCATGGAGAATACGTGGATAGCTAAAGCGTCCGTCTTTAACCAGTTTCGCAATGACAAGAGCATCTTTGGCATCATGCTTCGTTGGCAAGTTGTCGTCGAGCTCTTTTGACCGTTTGACATGCATCGGGTTGACCATCACCAACGGGATCCCTTTTTCCTCGAGGAAGTAGGCGAGGTTCAACCAGTAATGTCCGGTCGGCTCGATTCCGACGATGACTTCGGTTTTGCCAAATTCCTTCATCGCTTCTTGTATCGACGCATAGAACTGTTCAAATCCGGATCTCGATTGAATCACAGGAAACGGCTTCTTCAGCACCCGACCTCGTGCGTCAACCATTGACGCATAATGTTTTTGTTTGGCAATGTCCATTCCAATCACTAACGTTTGGTCGGTGACTTGTTCAATTTTGCGATTTTGTGTACAATTCATTGTATAGTCCTCCTTGGTCTGATGTTAGGTGTTTGTTGACACCCCTGCATCATACTAAGAGGACTTTTTTCTTTCAAGTCCCCGAAAACCTTTCTAACAGGAATGCTCCTTTGGCACAGACCACATAAATTTCGTTTTCTTTCTCTTTAGGCAATTGCTCAAGAAATGGATCCACACCGTCAAGAACTTCAAAATAAGGAATATTTACAACTTGTACGTTCTTTCCTTCAATTCTCCAATCAGCATACTCCTCTTGATTGCGTACATCGACTATAAACAAGTCTTCCCCGCGAATGATTTTGTTTGCAATTTCTTTTACCGTGATAGTTTTTACCGTCATATTCCCTTCTTCCTCCTATCGAATGTTGTAAATTTGGTTTAAACTAATCATTTTACATATACATGTATGGGTATTTATGGTCTCAATATTACAAAACATTGCTCTAAAAGTCAACGCTTTTTATTTTAGATGCAATTACTTCCTCCAGTTCGCCGTATTGTTCTATAAACGATAATGGAGGGATTGAAGATGTTTGCTTAAAATAAACGTATGATTCGAACGAGATTAGGAAGGTCGGAAATTTGAAACGATCAATGAAGAAGACACCGATTTTACATATTCGTAATAGAATTAAAGCTTATCCCTTTTTATAAATAGGAGAATTAGGTTTTGTCGCTATGATAGGGATTATCTCGTTTCCGAACTTTCCTGCTTTGGCACCGCCATCGATGCAGCATCGTTTTGCCATAATGGCGAACGGACGAGTTGCTGCAATCATCAGCGTAACTTTTTTAACAAGCATTGCCAGCTTGGGACTCTATACGTATATTTCAATCATTTTGGATAACTTAAAAGACACCCTCACCCTTGCACCTTATTTGTGGGCATGGGGCATTGGGGGCGTCATCGGGAGCTTTTCCGTTGGATATTTCATTGACCGGACGGCACGACCGAAAATGCTTATGGCCGGCATTTTAACCATAATGGCTTTAGCTATGATCTGCATACCATTTGCACTCTCTTTCCCGATGCGATCCTTTTTACCTTTTGTTCTACGGGGGGCGATGGGCTGGGCTTCGCAAGCCCGCAACAACATGAACGGCTTCGTTACCAGCCTGAGCATGACGCTGCTGTTGTAGCTTTAAACAGTTCCGCTAATTATTTAGGAAGTGCAGCAGGTTCTTATCTTAGAGGGATTGTATTGCTTGCAGGATTGTCTCCTTCCTCCCTTCCGTTTGCTGCCAGTTGTCTAGTTTTGGCGGCTTTACTAGTACAATGTTTGATTATGTTCAGTAAAAAAAGTAAGCGCATATCAGAACTTAAGAAATAAACTTATCTATAAAAAACAATTCTTTAATTCGTATACCGAGAAGCATGACGCACACAGGCTCTCACAAAGCGATTGTTTGGCCCGCGATGCTTGAAAACTCATAAATGGTATAACGAGAATCATATAATTATCATTTTCTCTAGAAAAATATAAATTCAAACAAACAGGGTGCCGCTATCGGCTTAACCAGAATAAATATGATACGTGAATTTATTGGCAGGCGGAACCTGAATCTCATCGTTCCACGAAATATATTGAGGAACTTATCGTGTTTTTGGGAAAGGTATTAATAACTGTTCATTTTGTTCGCCTGCAAGATTTCGGTTCCGTCTCTTATGATGTTTTGATTTAGTTGCGAAAAAACAATTTTTCTTATGTCTATTTAAACCATCCCCTTTCTTTAGATTGTTTAATCGCTTCGATCCGGTTCGTTACCTCAAGCTTATCCAAAATCGTTGAAATATAGTTTCGGACCGTTCCGGTTTTTAGTTTCAGTTCGTCCGCGATTTTTTTTGTGTTTTTTCCATCAGCAATGAGTTCTAATATTTCCTTCTCCCTTTCCGTGAGAGGATTTTCTTCACTGTAAACATCATCCATCAGCTCGGGTGCATAGATTCGCCGGCCTGCCATGATGCTGCGGATTGAGCTTGCCAGCTCCTCGCTGGGGCTGTCTTTCAATAAATAGCCGCTGACACGAGCTTTTAAAGCCCGTTGGAAATAACCAGTACGGGCAAACGTTGTTAAAATGATCACTTTACATTCCAGGTCTTTCAGCTCTTCAGCTGCCTCGAGGCCACTTTTTTTGGGCATTTCGATATCCATGATGCAAACATCAGGCTGATATTGCTTCACAAGTGAAACAGCTTCTTCTCCGTTGCTCGCCTTCCCCACCACTTCCATATCCTCTTCCAAATTAAGCAAAGTCCCTAAAGCGCCCAGCATCATACGCTGGTCTTCAGCTATGACGATTCGAATCATGATTTGAGTCCCTCCTTAACGGCCTGTTTTACTACATTAGGTATTTTCATGATTAATGTAGTCCCTTTATCCGAACAAATTTCCAGACTGCCGTTCACAAACTCCAGACGTTCTTTAATTCCGATCAGTCCGTTTCCTTTTGCAAGATCCCGTTCCTCCTCCATGCCGATTCCGTCGTCTTGCACCGTAATACATATTTCGTTCCAAGATTGCTGAATGGCAATCCGACAAGTAAACGCCTTACTATGTTTTACGACATTTGTTACTGCTTCCTTCAAACACATACTTAAAATGTTCTCAATAAACGGGGATACGTTTGATAGTGTGAATTCTTCTTCATTACTTACCAACTTGATTTCAGCAGCTTGGAGTAGTTGTTTTATATGTATGATTTCCTCTTTCAATCGAACCCCGCGCATTTGTGAAACTATTTTCCTTACTTCATTCAATGCAGTTCTGGCCGTTTGCTGAACGTCTTTTAATTCGCTGCGGGCTTGTTCAGGGTCTTTGTAAATTAATTTTCTAGCCAAATCGCTTTTTAGACCGATAAGGGACAGCTTCTGGCCTAACGCATCATGAAGATCGCGGGCAATTCGCTGGCGCTCCTCCTGTTTCACGAGCTCGGAAATTCTTTTGTTGGCATCTTGGAGCTGTTCTTCGAGCTGCCCTTGCTTTTTTCGATTATAAATGTTGAATGGAAGAAGGATGACGCTAATCCAAATGATGATGACAAATGGCAATTGTTTTAAGAATAACTTTTCCTGTAGAACCACGTTATAGTTGATCGAGATGGTCGTTGCAGCTAAGTGAATGATGTACAATATTAAAAAAGCAATGCGGTTTTTGATATGACCGTTATAGTAAGCAATATAAAAAGCAAAATAGATAAATTGGAAAAGGATCGTCATCGTGATAGAAATCCCAATTAAAATTGATGTCCACAAGTAGACAGGCCACTTTTTTGAAATAAAAGCTAAACGATATACAAAGAAAAATATAAGTGTCAGCACGATCCCTGCAATGATTTCCTTAGTGGAGGAAGATTGAAAAATAAAATAAAACGGCAATATGATAAAAACGCTCCATATATAAGGAGTAATTCCCGAGAATTTCTCTAAAATCATATACTTTTTTTGCATGGTCAAATCCTCTAAAAATTTAATTTGTTTTACATGTTATCTTATCATAAAAAGGTACACTGCGTCTTAAAAACTTTGCCCAATTTTCTAAAGATTTTACAATTCAGATTCAATATGGACTTTCGAGTTTTTTTCCTTCTTTTTCGATAAGTCTTTAAACCCGACAAACTTTTTCGCTTGCTCATCCCATAAGCGGAATTGGAGAGATTTTAAGCTTGTCGCTAGAGTGATGGTTGGTACATTCTGTAAAAGATACGTTTGATTGTGTGCCTCTTCCAGCTTATAATTAGGTATCCTTGGGCTCAAATGATGGACGTGGTGAAAACCGATATTTCCAGTAAGCCATTGCAGCGGTTTTGGAAGCTTATAGTATGAACTCCCTTCAACAGCTGCTTTCACATACTCCCAGTTTTCATCTTCTTCAAAATAAGAATCTTCAAATGTGTGCTGTACGTAAAAAAGCCAAATGCCTAAAGAGCCTGAAATGAAAAAGATTGTGCCTTGAATGATAAGAAACGGCTCCCATCCGATCGTCCAACCAAGCAGTCCAACTAAGGCAACGATTGATATGTTTGTTATATATGTGTTGATGCGTTCCTTTAACCTCGCATTTTTTCTGTTAAACCGATTTTTAATAAGGAAAACGTAAATCGGTCCTAGCCCAAACATCACGA
>Ga0207865_100461_pt1 | contig 44277 bp, 40 predicted proteins | sample HigsolmetaAR204D_FD_184836 | JGI IMG/M metagenome (GOLD analysis project Ga0207865, IMG submission 184836) | Ionic liquid and high solid enriched microbial communities from the Joint BioEnergy Institute, USA - AR20-4-D (SPAdes) (version 2) ...
GTCGTCGAGTACCCCCTTGGGCGAGCGTATCCACTGCCAGACCTGCGAGCGGGAGATCTCGGCAGTGGCGGCGTCTTCCATTAGGTTGTGGATGGGCACGCAGCCATTGCCGTCCAGCCAGGACCCCAGGTAGTGGATGCCGACGTTGATGTTCATGCGCAGGCCCGCCTCGGTGATCGGCGTCTCGGGCTCGAAGCGCAGCAGGTCGGCGGCAGTGACCTGCACGTCGGGACGCTGCTTGTCGATCTGGTTGGGACGGTCGCCCAGCACCTTGGTGAATTCGTCCATGGCCACCTGCACCAACCCAGGGTGAGCGACCCAGCCGCCGTCATAGCCGTCGTTGGCGTCACGGGCCTTGTCGGCGCGCACGCCGGCCAGGGCCTGCTCGTTCTTGACGGGGTCGTTCTTGATCGGGATGAGCGCGCTCATGCCGCCGATGGCCGGCGCGTTGCGGCGGTGGCAGGTCTTGAGCAGCAGCAGCGCATAGGCCCGCATGAAGGGCGAGGTCATGGTGACCTTGGCACGGTCGGCCAGGCAGAAATTGCGGTCGACCTTGAACTTCTTGATGCAGCTGAAGATGTAGTCCCACCGCCCGGCGTTCAGGCCGGCGCTGTGCTCGCGCAGCTCGTACAGGATCTCGTCCATCTCGAAGGCCGCCAGGATGGTCTCGATGAGCACGGTGGCCTTGATGCTGCCCTGGGGAATGCCTACCGCCTTCTGCGCGGCCACGAAGATGTCGTTCCACAGGCGCGCCTCGAGGTGGCTTTCCATCTTGGGCAGGTAGAAGTACGGGCCCGAGCCGCGCGCGAGCAGTTCCTTGGCGTTGTGGAACAGGAACAGCGCGAAGTCGAAGATCCCGCCCGAGACGCGCTGGCCGTCGACCGTGACGTGCTTTTCGTCCAGGTGCCAGCCGCGCGGGCGCACCACCAGGGTAGCCACCTTGTCGTTGAGCTGGTAGAGCTTGCCGTTTTGCTCCAGCCGGATGGTGCGGCGCACGGCGTCGCGCAGATTGATCTGGCCGGCGATCTGGTTGGCCCAATTCGGGGTGTTGGAATCCTCGAAGTCGGTCATGTAGCTGTCGGCGCCGGAATTGAGCGCGTTGATGACCATCTTGCGGTCGACCGGGCCGGTGATCTCCACCCGCCGGCATTGCAGGTCGGCCGGCAGCGGCGCGATCGTCCAGTCGCCGTCGCGGATGTGCTTGGTCTCGGGCAGGAAGTCCGGACGCTCGCCTGCGTCCAGCCGGCGGGCGCGCTCGCGTCGAGCGGCCAGCAGCTCCTGGCGGCGCGGTTCGAATTGCCGGTGCAGGTCGGCGACCAGCTGCAGGGCCTCGCGCGTCAGGATGGTTTCGAAGCCAGGTTGCAGCGGCGCATTGACGGCCACGCCGTCGGGCAGGTTCAGGGTCATGATGCCTCCGGGGAAAACGCGTGATGGTCCTGGCCAGTTTACGCAGGCAATATTGAATTAAAAAGGTGGTAAAAGTAGATTCATCTTTTACTTATATGCAAAGCTCGCGCCCGCATGGACCGCTTCAAGCAGCTGGAAACCTTCGTCGCCGTGGCCACCTTGGGCAGCCTGTCGGCGGCGGCGCGCGCCGAAGGCGTGGCCCCGGCCATGATCGGCCGGCGCATCGATGCGCTTGAGGCGCGCCTGGGCGTGCGGCTGCTGGTGCGGTCCACGCGGCGCCTGTCGCTGACCTCCGAGGGGCAGGCCCTGCTCGAAGACGCGCAACGCATCCTGCGCGAGCTGGAAGACAGCGAAAGCCGCGTGGCCCACGGCAGCGGCCGGCCGAGCGGGCACCTGCGCGTGACTGCGCCGGCCGGCTTCGGCCGGCGCCACGTCGCCCCCCTGCTGCCGGCTTTCATCGCCGATTATCCGGAAGTCACCGTCACGCTGGACCTCAGTGATCGCGTGGTCGACCTGATCGAAGAGCGCTACGACTGCGCCGTGCGCATCGGCGAGCTGACCGACTCGCGGCTGGTGGGCATGCGGCTGGCCGACAACCGGCGCGTGGTCGTGGCCGCGCCCTCGTACATCGCGCGCCGCGGCAAGCCCGCCAAGCCTGCCGACCTGGCTGCCCACGACTGCCTGGTGCTGGGGCCACAAGGCAGCCAGTCACGCGGCTGGCTGTTTCGCGAAAACGGCCGCACGTTTGCCCAGCGCGTCGGCGGAACGCTCGAATGCAGCGACGGCAGCGTGCTGCACGAATGGGCGCTCGCCGGCTGCGGGCTGTCGTGGCGATCGATGTGGGAAGTGCACGACGACATCAAGGCGGGACGGCTGGTCACGGTGCTGGACGATTACTGCGCGCCGCCCAACGGCATCTACGCCATCCTGCCCGCGCGCAAGCATGTGCCGTTACGCGTGCAGGCCTTTGTCGAACGGCTGCGCCGCGCTTACGCGCAGGCCGATTTCCAGGGCCGTTCAGGCAAGCGCGCCGGCGCACGCGCCGCATGACCCGGACCAGGTGGCACGCGCGCGGCAAACCGCTTGCGCACGCTGCCGGCTCGCAAGGCGGGCGACCGCCCGGTGGACTACAATTGGCATTTATGTCGCGCCACCACGGCCGCGGCGCCCCTTGCCCACCATGAACCAGCGCGTACCCGTCGCCCCCGACGCCAGCCATTGCTCCACCTGCATGCTGGGCCACGTCTGCCTGCCCATAGGCATGGCACCGCCCGACATCGCGCAGCTGGACCAACTGGTCAAGGAACGCATCCGCGTGGCCAAGGGCGACTACCTCTACCGCCTGGGTGACACGCAGGACGCCATCTACGGCATACGCGTAGGTTCTCTCAAGACACAGGTCGAAGACGCCAACGGCCAAGTGCAGATCACCGGCTTTTACCTGCCGGGCGAGATCGTCGGCCTGGACGGCATGCTGGAATCGCGCCACACCTCCAGCTCGCAGGCGCTGGAAGACGCCGAGGTCTGCGTCATCCGGCTCGACGAAGTCGACGACATCGCGCACCGGCTGCCTGCCCTGCAGCCGCAGGTGCGCCGTCTGATGAGCCGCGAGATCACCCGTTCCCACGTCATGCTGGCCACGTTGGGCGGCATGCGCGCCGAGCAGCGCCTGGCCGCCTTCTTGCTGAATCTTTCGCAGCGCCTGTCCGTGCTGGGCTACTCGTCGGTGGAATTCGTCATGCGCATGAGCCGCGAGGAAATCGGCAATTACCTCGGCCTGACGCTGGAAACGGTCAGCCGGCTGTTCTCGCGCCTGAACCGCGAAGGCCTGATCCGGATCCGCCAGCGCGAAGTCCGCATCCTGGACATGGACGGCCTGCGGCGCCTGGCTGGCTCCGACTGCTGAACATCCCTCTGCCCGAAGCCGCTTGGCCTGTGCGTTCAGGCCCAATCGTCCTCGGCCTCGTCCTTGCCCGCGCCGCGCGACATATACAGGCTGAGGGCGCTGGAGAACGCTGCCATCGCCCACAGCAGGAAGAACCCGCCCGCGTAGACCAGTTCACGCCCGGCTGGCTGGCGCCCCAGCACCGTCACGTCCAGCGGATCGACCAGCCAGAACAGCACCGCGCCCGCCACGCCTGCAGCCAAGAAGGATGGCCACAGCACCCACATGAGCAGCCGCTTCATGGCTGCTGCCCATGCACCTGCGGCGATTGCGGCTGCCCGGCCTGTCCGGCTTGGGCCGCTGGCGCACGCACCACCAGGCCGGCGCGGACGGCCCCGTCGTCGATGGGCTGATCGGAAAAATCGCGCACCGCCAGCGCGATCGTGACAACGCAACCCACGGCGGTCAGCAGCGGGCCGGCCATCAACAGCCACGGCCAGGGTTCGCGCCACCAGGGACGCACGACGGGCGGCTCGATCATGCCTGTTTCCTCCTCATTGGGGGACGATGAAGCTGGACGCCTCGCGCACCAGGCCGGCGGGGCTGCCGGTTTGGCCGATGGGCTCCAGCGTGAATTCGATTTCGTGCGTGCCCGGCTCGGCGGCACCGGCCGGCAGGCGCAGCACCACGGGCACCAGGCGGTTCGACGATGCAGGCACGGCCAGGCGATCTCCCCCGCCTTCGATGCGCACGACCTCCAAGCCCTCCAGTCCCTGCGCGCCCAGCCTGAGCGCCGCAGGCGACTCCGACGCATTGATGATCAGCACGCGGTAGACGTTCTCGATGAATCCGCCCGGGACTTCCCGCGCCAGCATGCCACGGTCGCGCATGACGTCCATGCGCAGGGTCGGGCGCAAGGCCAGCCCCGCGCCAAGGGCGACGGCCAGCGCCAGCAGCAGCGCGCCGTAGACGATGACGCGCGGGCGCCAAACCTTGCGCCGCACCGCAGATGGTGCCAGCCGCTCGCGCACGCCGCGCTCGGTGGTATAGCGGATCAGCCCCTTCGGATACTGCATCTTCGCCATCACCGTGTCGCACGCGTCGATGCAGGCGCCGCAGCCGATGCACATGTACTGCAGGCCGTCGCGGATGTCGATGCCGGTCGGGCAAGCCTGTACGCACAAGCTGCAGTCCACGCAATCCCCCAGCCCCAGGGCCGCCGGGTCGGCCGACCGGGATCGATGGCCGCGCGGCTCGCCGCGCCCGGCGTCGTAGGTGACCACGTAAGTGTCCTGGTCCACCATCACGCTTTGGAAACGCGCGTAGGGACACATGTATTTGCACACCTGCTCACGCAAAAAGCCCGCATTGCCCCAGGTGGCAAAGCCGTAGAAGCCCATCCAGAACACCGGCCAGAATCCGGCCGTGCCGGCCAGCAGTTGGCCGCCGAGCGTGCGGATGGGCACGAAGTAGCCGACGAAGGTAAAGCCCGTCCAGGCCGCCACGGACAGCCACAGGGCGTGCTTGACCGCCTTGATCCGCACCTTGCGCGCCGTCCATGGCGATTCGTCGAGCCGGATGCGGGCCAGGCGGTCGCCCTCGACCCGCCGCTCTATCCACATGAAGATCTCGCTGTAGACGGTCTGCGGACAGGCATAACCGCAGAACAGCCGGCCGGCGATGGCGGTGAATAGAAACAGCGACAGCGCGGCGATGACCAGCAACACTGTCAGGTAGATGATGTCCTGCGGCCACAGGACGATGCCGAACAGGTAGAACTTGCGCGCGCCCAGGTCGAACAGCACCGCCTGGCGGCCGTTCCATTCCAGCCAGGGCAACCCGTAAAACACTGCCTGGGTCAGGAAGACCAGTGCGACGCGCCAGCGTGCATAAAGGCCGGAGACCGAGCGGGCATAGACCTTGCGGCGCAGGTCGGCGACGATATGCTCGGAATCGCCTGCGCGCGGCGCGCGGCGCAGCGCCGCACCTTGCGCGTCGGATCTATCGGCCGGAGGTGCCGGGCGCATTGGACAACCCCCAGACCCAGGCGGCCAGCAGGCGGATTTGTTCGGGCGTCAGGATGCCTTCGTGCGCGGGCATCCGGTTGTCGCGTCCTTCCAGTATGGTGCGCATGATCGTGGCCTCCGAACTGCCATACAGCCAGGTACCATCGCGCAGGTTGGGCGCACCGACGGCCTTGTTGCCACTGGCATCGGCCTGGTGGCAGGCGGCGCAGAACTGCATGAAATCGTTCTTGCCGAGCACGGCGCGGGCCGCGTCGTGCCCCAGCCCGGACAAGGAGCGCACGTACTGCGCGATGTTGCTGGCGCGGCGCGCGTCCAGCATGCTGCCGAAGGCCGGCATGACACCGTGGCGGCCCTTGGTGATGCTGGTCAGGATGTCCTGCGGCGAGCCGCCGTACAGCCAATCGCCGTCGGCCAGGTTGGGAAAGCCCACGCTGCCCCGGGCATCCGAGCCATGGCACTGCGCGCAAGTGTTCAGGAACAGGCGCTGGCCGATTTCCCTGGCCTGGGGATCGGCTGCGATCTGCTCGATGGCCATGCCGTCGAAGCGGGCGTAAATCGGGCGCACGCTTTCCTGCAGCGCCTTGTGCTCGCGCTCGACCTCGTCGGCGGTGGTGTATCCCAGGCTGCCGGGATAGCTGCCCAGGCCCGGATACAGGAAGAGATAGCCCAGGGCGAACACGCAGAGCAGCAGGTACATCCACGTCCACCAGCGCGGCACGGGGTTGTTCAGCTCGCGCAGGTCACCGTCCCATACGTGGCCGGTATCCTCGACCGAGGCGGGATCGATGCGCCGGCCCAGCCATGCGCGCTGTGAGGCAAGCAGCGCCACGCAGCCGATGATGCCCGCCACCGAGATGATGGCAATGAAATAGCTCCAGCCATCGCTGACGAAATCGCTCATCGCGTCGCCCTCCCTGCCTGCAGCGACGGCGTCGCGGCACGGTCTTGCGTGTCCATGTCCAATTGCTCCTGCTGCGCGCCGCGGTCGGCGGCTTCGAACTCTTCGGGCAAGGCAAACGGCAGCATCGCCGATTCGCGGTTGGCCGGCCGGCGCCGAGCCGACCATGCCCACGCGGCGATGCCCAGGAAAGTGGCCATCGACACCACGGTGGCCAAGGCGTTGATCCATGCCATCATGGCCGCCCCTCCCCGGCCGGCGCGCGCCGCATGGCCACGCCCAGTCCTTGCAGGAACGCCACCAGCGCGTCTTCCTCGGTCTTGCCTTGCAGTTGCGCGGGCGCCATGGCGATGTCTTCGTCCGAATAAGGCACGCCCAGGCGCCTTAAGGCGCGCATGCGGGCCTGCACGTCGCCGCTGGCCAAGGGCGTCTTGGCCAGCCACGGATACGCCGGCATGTTCGACTCGGGCACCACCGCGCGCGGATCACGCAGGTGGATGCGGTGCCACTCGTCGGAATAGCGGCCGCCGACGCGCGCCAGGTCCGGGCCGGTGCGCTTGGATCCCCACAGGAAGGGACGATCGAACACCGATTCGCCCGCCACCGAATACGGACCGTAGCGCTGCACCTCCGAGCGCAGCATGCGCACCTGCTGCGAGTGGCAGCCGACGCAGCCTTCGCGGATGTAGATGTCGCGGCCCATCAGGCGCAGCGGCTCGTAAGGGGCAATGCCCGGCGCGGCCTCGGTGGTGGAATGCTGGAAGAACAGCGGAATGATCTGCACCAGGCCGGCGAAAGACACCACGGCGATGCTGGCCAGGATCATCCAGCCGATGTTTTTTTCCAGCGTCTGGTGTGAAAAAAAGCGGGCACGGGTTTCGCTCATGACAGCCTCACGAAGCCCGGGCCGCGAACGCGCCGGACAGCGCCGGGGCCGCCGCAGGCGCGGCCGCGGGCACGCCCGCCTCGGGCACCGGGGGATTGACGGGACGTTGGCCGCGCGCGGTTTGGTACACGTTCCAGGCCATGATGCAAATGCCGGACAAGAAGCACAGCCCGCCCAGCAGCCGCACCGCGTAGAACGGGTACGTGGCCTTGACGACCTCGACGAAGGTGTAGGTCAGCGTGCCGTCGGCCTCGGTGGCGCGCCACATCAGGCCTTGCATGACGCCGGCCACCCACATCGCGGCGATGTACAGCACCACGCCCACGGTGGCGACCCAGAAATGCAGCTCGACCAGCTTCGTGCTGTACATGGACTGGCGGCCGTACAGCCTGGGCACCAGGTAGTAAAGGGAGCCGAAGGTGATCATCGCCACCCAGCCGAGCGCGCCCGAGTGCACGTGGCCGACGGTCCAGTCGGTGTAGTGCGACAGCGCGTTGACCGTGCGGATCGACATCATCGACCCCTCGAAGGTCGCCATGCCGTAGAAGGACAGCGCCACGACCATGAACTTGAGCACGGGGTCGGTGCGCAGCTTGTGCCAGGCGCCCGAGACGGTCATGATGCCGTTCATCATCCCGCCCCACGACGGGGCCAGCAGGATCAGCGAAAACACCATGCCCAGCGACTGGGTCCAGTCGGGCAGCGAGGTGTAAAGCAGGTGGTGCGGCCCGGCCCACATATACGTGAAGGCCAGCGCCCAGAAGTGCACGATGGACAGGCGGTAGGAATAGATCGGACGGCCGGCCTGCTTGGGCACGAAGTAATACATCATCCCCAGGAAGCTGGTGGTCAGGAAGAACCCCACCGCGTTGTGCCCGTACCACCACTGCACCATGGCGTCCTGCACGCCGGCGTAAAGGGAATACGACTTCCATGGCAGCGCCGGCAGCTCCAGGTTGTTGACCACGTGCAGCAGGGCGATGGTCAGGATGTAAGACCCGAAGAACCAGTTGGCCACATAGATGTGCTTGACCTTGCGCTTGACGATGGTGCCGAAAAAGACGATGGCGTAAGCCACCCACACCAGCGTGATGAGGATGTCCAGCGGCCATTCGAGTTCGGCGTACTCCTTGCTCGTGGTCAGCCCCATGGGCAGCGTGATCGCCGCGCCCACGATCACCGCCTGCCAGCCCCAGAACGTGAAGGCCGCAAGCGGCCCGCAGAACAGCCGCGCCTGGCAGGTGCGCTGCACGACGTAGTAGGAGGTGGCAAACAGCGCGCAGCCGCCGAAGGCGAAGATCACCGCATTGGTATGCAGGGGACGCAGCCGCCCGTAGCTTAGCCACGGGATTTCGAAATTGAGCTGCGGCCAGATCAATTGCGCGGCAATCAGTACGCCGACGGCCATGCCGACGATGCCCCAGACCACCGTCATGATGGCGAACTGGCGCACGATCTTGTAGTTGAATGTCTCGCGTGCGCCGGACAACGCAGAATCGCTCATTGATGAATGTTCCTCGGATGAATGGCCGTGCGATGATGCCTGTGGGGCCCTTTGCCTGCCTTGATCTGGATCAAGCCGCAGCCGCCCCGCGGGCCCTGCCCCCTTCGGTTCAGCGCCCCGGCCCGTCGTCGTCTTCCAGCACCGCCTGCGCGGCCTGGTCGGTGTCGTCGTACTGGCCGCTGAACACCGCCCAGCAGAACGCGGCGGCAATCGCCACCACCGCCAACAGCGACAGGGGAATCAGCAGATAAAGGATTTCCATGCGCGCGCCCGTCAACACCGGCCGGCTTCGGGCGCCGCGCATGCGGCAGGCGGCTCGACCTGCCTGCGCCATAACAGCCAGGCGTTGCCTGCCACCGCCAGCGAAGAGGCAAGCATCGATGCGGCGGCCAGCCACGGCTGCACCCAGCCGAAGAAGGCCGGCGGCACCATGAGCAGGTGCCAGGCAAGCGACCCGTACAGGCTTGTGCGCGCGACGCGACGCACGTCGGCGCACAGCGCCCTGGCCTGCCCACGGCTCATGTCGGGACGACGGGCCGCAGCGGCATGCAGCGACAGCATGGCCGTAGGCACCGACAGCGACAGCGCGCAGGGACAGCTGAGCACCAGCATGGCAACCACGACGGGCAGAGCCTCGTCCAGGCCGGCGTGCCACGACCACCCCAGTGCCGCGGCGGCGGCCAGCGCCAGCTGCACGGCGACGAAACCCGCACCGACGCGCCGCGCCTCCCGTTCCAGGCTGCGGCGCTCAGCCTGCAGCGCGGCCGGCCAGCGCTGCCCGCCCACCGACAACCGTGCGCACAACGCCAAGTAGCGCGCCGTGAGCAGGAAGGCGACGAACATGGTGACCGAATCAAAATAGACTGGCCCTTGCCCCGTGAACGTGGCGTATGCGCTGGGCACAAAGGCGGCGGCGATGCCCAGGGCTACCGGCAAATCCATGCCGACGCGCCGGCGCCGCAGGTCTGCCCAGGCGCCGCGCCAGATCGGCCAGGCCGAATAGGCCACGACAGGCACGGTCAACGCCAGGCTGGCATCGTTCATCAGCGCAATCGCCCAATCCAGCGTCGGCAGCACCAACTCCGATGCCGCCTCGCGCACGTACCCCGGCCAGGCCAGCATCATGACCTGCATCATGGCCAGCCACGCCAGGCTGAGCCGGACCAAGGCATGCCGGCGCACCAGGCGCACGGCCGGGCCGACGTCGGCCGGCAGGGCAAGGATGGACGGATGGGACATGGACGCCCATCGTAGCGGCGACGGCTTTGCCGGCCCTTGATCTGGATCAAGGGTGCTGCATGCCCCCGGCACGTCGCGCCTGGGCCGGTCCATGGCCGGCCCCGTATACTGTATATTCATACAGCATATTTACCCGATGCTTCCCATGTCTGCCGCTCCCGAACGCATCCACCCCGCCCTTTGGCGCGGCTCCCAACTGATTCCGCGCGCCGGGCGCTGCGCCCCCGCCGGTCATCCGGAGCTGGCCGCCGAACTGCCCGGCGGCGGCTGGCCGCTGGGCGCGTTGGTGGAGCTGATGCTGCCGCACCCCGGCATCGGCGAAATCCACCTCTTTCGTCCGGCCTTGGCCGGGTTGGCCGGCACGGCTCCCGTCGCCTTGCTGCACACGCCGTATCCGCCCCAGGTCGCCTGCTGGTCGGCCTGGCGCCTGGATCCGGCGCGCCTGCTCTGGGTGCAGCCCGAACGCGCCGCCGACGTGCTGTGGGCGGCCGAGCAAATCCTCAAAAGCGCCAGCTGCGCCGCCCTGTTCTGCTGGAGCCCACGCGCCGTGCGCGACGACGCCTTGCGCCGCCTGCACCTGGCCGCGCAATCCGGCGACACCTTGTTCGTCATGCTGCGCCCGGCCGGCGCAGCCGTGCAGCCTTCGCCTGCGCCGCTGCGTCTGGCCCTGGAGCCGGATGCGGCTGGCCTGCGCGTGACCGTGCTCAAGCGGCGCGGCCCCCTCTGCGCCCATCCTTTGCGCCTGTCGCTGGATGCCGCCCGCGCCGGCGTAGCCGGATCGGCCATTTCCGCCCCGGATCACCATGCAACTGTGGATAGGCCTGCACCTGCCCAGACTGAGCCTGGACGTCTGGCGCCAGCGCTGGCTGACTGAGCCGGCTGCGTGCGCCGTGCTCGAACACGACCGCATCATCACGCTGACACCTGCCGCGCGACAGGCCGGGCTGAGGTCCGGCATGCGGCGCGGCGGCGCGCAGGCGCTCGCGCCCGAGGTGCTACTGCTCCAGCGCGATGCGCAAGCCGAGCGCCAGGCCAGCGAGCGCGTGGCCCAGGCCGCCTTGCGCTACACGCCCCGGGTGGTCCTGGCCGATGCGGGCACATTGCTCATGGACGTGGGGGCCAGCCTGCGCCTGTTCGGCGGGCCGCGCGCGCTGCTTGCCCTGGTCCTGGCCGACGTGCGCGGCCTGGGCCTGCACGTGCGCGGTGCCATGGCGCCCACCGCGCGCGGCGCCGGATTGCTGGCCTGCCACGACGCCGTCCCCGCCCGCCGCCGCGCCCTACGGGCCACCACCTTGCACCGCCTGCTCGATGCCCTGCCCGCAACGCTGCTGGCCGAGGCCCGCCCGCATGCCGACTGGCTGGCCGGCGCCGGCTGCGACACGCTGGGCGCGCTGCGCCGGCTGCCGCGCGCCGCCTTGCAGCGGCGCAGCGGCCCGGCGCTGGTGCAGGCGCTGGACGCGGCCTACGGCAAGCAAGCCGAGGTCCATCGCGGCTATGTGCCGCCGGATCATTTTTTCCAGCGCATCGACCTCGTCGAGCGGCTGGAACATGTCGAAGCCGTGCTGGCCATGGCCGCGCGCCTGGTCGCCGCGCTGTGCGCCTGGTTGGGCGCGCGGCGCCGGGCGGTGAGCACCCTGACGCTGGCCCTGGAGCACGAGCGAGGCCGCCATGCCCGGGCGCCGTCGGTGCTGCCGCTGGCGCTGGCCGAGCCTGCCTGGCGCGATGCCCACCTGCTCGGCCCCTTGCGCGAGCACCTGGCGCGCTGGCATCTGCCCGCGCCCGTGACCGCGCTGTCGCTGGCCACGCAGGCGCTGGCCGATGCGCCGGATGCCAGCGCCACGCTCTTTCCCGAGCCGGGCGCAACGCCCGCGCAGCACCGTCGCCTGCTGGACCTGCTGGCCGCACGGCTTGGGCGCGAGCGCGTGCGTGCGCCCGCCGCATGCAGCGACCATCGCCCGGAAGCCGCCAATGCCTGGGCCAGCGCGCTGGATGCGCCGCCTGCGCCTGCTTGCGGTCCTTTCCAGGAGCGCCCTTTCTGGCTGCTGCCCGTGCCCCGGCCGCTGGCCATGCAGGGCGACAAGCCGGCGCTGGACACGCCGCTGCGCCTGCTGCGCGGGCCGGAGCGCATCGAAAGCGGCTGGTGGGATGCCGCCGCCGCGCGCGACTACTTCGTGGCCGAGGACGAGCGGCACGTGCGCTATTGGATCTATCGCGAGCGCGACGCCTGCCAGGCCCGGTGGTTCCTGCACGGGCTGTTCGGCTAGGCCCGCGCTTCGCGCCCTTGCCACCGCCTTCCCCGCTACCCTATCGCCGCCGTCCGATCCTGCCATGCAACCCGCCAGCCTGCTGCCGGATTATGCCGAGCTGCATTGCATCTCGAACTTTTCGTTTTTGCGCGGCGCCTCCTTCCCCGAAGAGCTGGTCGAGCAGGCCGCCAAGCAGGGCTACCGGGCGCTGGCCATCACCGACGAATGCTCCATGGCCGGCGTGGTGCGCGCCCATGTCGCGGCCAAGCGGCACAAGATCAAGCTGCTGGTCGGCAGCGAGCTGCGCCTGCACCCGCCAGGCGGGTCCGCCTTTCGCGTGGTGGTGCTGGCGCAGACCGCGCACGGCTATGGCAACCTGTGCGAACTCATCACCCTGGCCCGCACGCGCGGTGCGCGCAAGGGCCAATACCGCCTGGCGCCGGACGACCTGACGGCAACGCCCGCGCCACACGCGCACCTGGCCGGGCTAGAGGATTGCCTGGTCTTGCTCGCACCCGAGCACGGCATCGCCGCCGACGAGCTGCTCGCCCAGGCGCAGTGGCTGGCGCGCAGTTTTCCGGGCCGCGCTTGGATGAGCCTGACCCTGCACCATCGCAACCGCGACGACCTGCACCGCGCTACCGTCATGGCGGTTGCCGCGCGCTGCGCGCTGCCGGTGGTCGCCACGGGCGCGGTGGAAATGCACCGGCGCTCACGCAAAGCGGTACACGATGCGCTGGCTGCGATCCGCCTGGGCAAACCGGTTTCCGAATGCGGCTATGCGCTCGCGCCCAATGCCGAGCAGCACCTGCGTTCGCGCCTGCGCCTGGCCGGGCTGTATCCCGCGCCCGCCCTGGCCGAGACCGTGGCCATCGCCGATCGCTGCACCTTCTCGCTCGATGATCTGAAGTACGACTATCCGCACGAGATCGTACCGGCGGGGATGACGCCGGCTGCCTACCTGCGCCAGGAGACCTGGCGCGGCGCGCACGCGCGCTATCCCGGCGGCATCCCCGACAAGGTGCGCGCGCAGCTGGAAAAAGAGCTCGACCTGATCTGCGAGCTGCAATACGAAGCCTATTTCCTGACCGTCTACGACCTGGTCAGGCAGGCGCGCTCGCGCGGCATCCTGTGCCAAGGCCGCGGCTCGGCGGCCAACTCGGCCGTCTGCTACTGCCTGGGCGTGACCGAGGTCAACCCCGCGCAAAGCGACACGCTGTTCGAGCGCTTCATCAGCCGGGCGCGCGGCGAGCCGCCCGACATCGACGTGGATTTCGAGCACCAGCGGCGCGAGGAAATCATTCAGTACATCTACGACAAATACGGCCGCCAGCGTGCCGCGCTGACGGCGGTGGTCATCACCTACCGGCCGCGCAGCGTGCTGCGCGACACCGGCCGGGCGCTGGGCGTGGACCCGGCCGTCATCGACGCGGTGGCCAAGGCGCACCAGTGGTGGGACGGCAAGAAAGACCTGATCGAGCGGCTGGCTGCCTGCGGGCTGGATCCGGCCGCGCCCCTGACTCGCCACTGGGCCGAGCTGGCCGAGACGCTGATGGGGTTTCCCCGCCACCTGTCACAGCATCCTGGCGGCTTCGTGATCTCGCAGCGCCGGCTCTCGCGCCTGGTGCCCATCGAAAACGCGGCCATGCCCGGGCGCAGTGTGGTGCAATGGGATAAGGACGACCTGGACGCCGCCGGCCTGCTCAAGGTCGATGTGCTTGCCCTGGGCATGCTGACGGTGCTGCGACGCGCGATGCAATGGACGGCCTGGCGACGGCGCATGCCGCGCTTCACCCAGGCCGACATCGTGCAGGACGACCCGGCCACCTATGACATGATCTGCGCGGCCGACACCATAGGCGTGTTTCAGATCGAATCGCGCGCGCAGATGAGCATGCTGCCGCGCCTGCGGCCGCGCACCTTCTATGACCTGGTGATCGAAGTGGCCATCGTGCGGCCCGGCCCCATCCAGGGCGGCATGGTCCATCCCTACCTGCAGCGCCGCCAGGTCCCCGAAGACCACATCGACTATCCCAGCGACGCGCTGCGCAGCGTGCTCGAGCGCACCCGGGGCGTGCCCATCTTCCAGGAACAGGTCATGCGCATCGCCATGGTCGCCGCGGGATTTTCCGCCGACGAGGCCGACGCGCTGCGCCGGTCCATGGCCGCGTGGCGGCGCAAGGGCGACGTAAATAAGTTCCGCGACAAGCTGATCGCGGGCCTACTGGCCAACGGCTATGCGCAGGATTTCGCGCAGGCCATCTCCAGGCAGATCGAAGGCTTTGGCGAATACGGCTTTCCCGAAAGCCATGCCGCCAGCTTCGCCCGCCTGGCCTACGACAGCGCCTGGCTCAAATGCCATGAGCCCGAGGCCTTCCTGGCCGCGCTGCTCGACTCGCAGCCCATGGGCTTTTACGCGCCCGCGCAGCTGATCCAGGACGCGCGGCGCCATGGCGTGACGGTCTTGCCGCCGGACGTCTCGGCCAGTGACTGGCATTGCGTGCTACGTCCGGCGGGCGCGCCGCCCGGCCCGCGCCCGCCGGACGAGCCCTCGGACGGCCCCGACGGCCCGCGCCCCATCGTCTGCCTGGGGCTGAACCAGGTCAAGGGCCTGGGCGAAGAAACGGGTCTGCGCATCGTCGCGCAGCGCCGGCGCCACGGCCCCTATGCAAGCGTGGACGACCTGGCCAGGCGTGCCGGACTGGATCGCCGCGAACTGGACGCCCTGGCCGCGGCCGATGCCTTGCGTTCCCTGGCCGGCCACCGGCGCCTGGCGCGCTGGGCGGCCGCCGCCGGCGGCCCACCGCCCGGGCTGCTGCGCCATGCCGGACGCGGCGACGACCAAGTCCCCCAACTGCCGGCGCCCACGGAAGGCCAGGACATCAAGGCCGACTACCAGTCGCTGGGGTTTACGCTGCGCCGCCATCCCTTGGCGCTGTTGCGGCCGCGCCTGACGCAGCTGCGCTTTGCCACCGCACGGACGCTGGCCGATTACCCTGACGGCCGCCTGGCCCGCGCCTGCGGCATCGTCACGGTGCGCCAGCGCCCGGGGACGTCAAAGGTGATCTTCGTCACCATCGAAGACGAAACCGGCACCGTCAATGTCATCGTGCGTCCGGAGCTCGCCCGGCGCCAACGGCGCGAACTGCTCGACGCCCCGCTGCTGGGCGTGATCGGCATCTGGCAAAGCGTCGAAGGCGTCCACCACCTGGTGGCCGGGCGGCTCGAAGACCATACCCGGCTGCTGGATGGACTGGCCTGGCGCAGCCGGGATTTCCATTGATGCCGATCGCCAGCCCCCACTCACGGGCGCGCATCGATTCCCATCTTGGCTGGTTCCTATCCTTTTTTGAGATAGACCGACGATGGACGCCTACCTAGAATGCCCTGGGCCGGCCGGCCGATTGCGCCGGCCGGCGATTGCGGCAAAAAACGCCCAGAAAAGAGGAGACAAGCCATCATGACGCAAGCCCGGCTCTCGACGTCGCTGGCCGCACTGTGCCTGGCCGCGCTCATGCCAGCAACGAGCGCAGCATCGCAAGACGCTTCCTCCGGTGGTTTTCCGGATCGCACCATCACCTTGATCGTGCCGGTCGGCGCCGGAGGCGTGGCTGACACCTCGGCGCGCATCTTCGCGCAACGGCTAGGCGAACACCTGAAAGTACCCGTGGTCGTCCAGAACAAACCGGGCGCGGGCCAGGCCATCGGCGCAGAAACCGTGGCACGCTCCAAACCCGACGGTTACACCCTGCTCTTTTCCACCAGCGGTTTCGTGGCGGCGCCCATGCTGATCAAAGGATTCAAGTTCGATGCCGCGACGGACTTCGAACCCATCTCGTTGATCGCCTCGAGCAACAACGTCCTGGTCGGGTCCAATAGCATTCCAGGCGGACGGCTCAAAGGACTGGTCGAGCTGGCCAAGGCCAAGCCGGGCGAAGTCTTCTACGGCTCTCCGTCGGGAGCGACCACCCTCGTGTTCGAGTACCTGAACCAGGTCACGGGGATGAAGCTGCAGCGCATCCTCTACCAGAGCACGCCGGCCGCATGGGCCGACATCATCGGCGGACGCATCCACGCCACCATGGAAGGCCCCAAGCTCGCGCTGGGCCATGTCCAGGCAGGCAAGGCGCAGGTGTTGGCCGTGTTCGGGCCGCGGCGAACGCCCGAATTCCCCGACGTGCCCACCGTGGCCGAACAGGGCTACCCCGGCTTCGGGATCGAAAGCTGGCAAGGGCTTTGGGCGCCCAAGGGTACGCCTGCCGAAGTCATCCGCGTCCTGGAACAAGCCACCATCGCGGTGATGTCCACCCCGCAAATGAAGGAGGAAATGCGCGCGGCAGGCCTGGATGCCGTAGGCAGCACGGCGGCCGATTTCGGCAAGGAATTGCGCGCCAATTCCGCGCTGTGGCGCAAGGTGGCCGCCGAGGCCGGCATCGAACCCCAATAGGAGACATCGTCATGCTTGATCTTGCCGCCAAATGCCGCCGCCCTGGCGGCCTGGTGATGGGTTGGTGTTCCTCGGGCTCGCCGCTGCTTGGCGAGGCCATGGCAACAGGCGGCTTCGACGCGCTGACAGTCGACCTGCAGCATGGCGTACAGGATTTCTCTGACGCGTTGCGTGTGCTGCAGGCCATCGACGGACGTGGCGTACCCGCACTATGCCGGGTACCTTGGAACGAACCGGGCATCATCATGAAGGCGCTCGATGCCGGGTTCCAGGGCATCATTTGCCCCATGATCGACGACCGCGCGCAGGCCGAGCGCCTGGCACGCTACTGCCAGTACCCCCCGCACGGCCAGCGCTCGTTCGGCCCGCATCGCGCCATGATCAGCCTGGGCGAAGGCTATATGGGGCAAGCCAGAGACGGGCTGGTGATCCTGCCCATGATCGAGACCGAGGCAGGCTTGCACAACATCGACGATATCCTGTCGGTGCCCGGCATTTCGGGCGTGTACGTGGGGCCAAACGATCTGGCACTGGCATTGGGATATCCGGCACAGGGCGTGCCCTGCGAACCGGTGCAGCAACGGATCATGCACATCCTGGAACGCACGCTGGCCGCCGGCAAGGTGTGCGGTATCGCTTGCGGGTCGCCGCAGATGGTCACGGACATGCTCGCTGCAGGCTTTCACATCGCCACCTTGCAGAACGACCTGCGCCTGTTCCTACACGGCATGGCCACGCAGCTGGCAGGCGTGCGGCGCACAAGCGCGCAGGCCTGATCCGGACCCCATCCTGTCATCCATCAGGGCGCGGCCAGGCATTGCCTGGCCGTTTCCACGAAACGTTGCACCGTCGAGTCGTGTTCGTTGCGGCGCCAGGCCAGGACCGTGTGCAAGACGGATTCCTGCATCCACTTGCGCGCGACCTGCAGCGGCCGCACGGTCACGCCTTCGATGGCGTGGGACGCCACGGCACCGGGCACGACTGCCAACCCGATACCGCGGCGCACCATCCCCAACATGGCCGTAATCTGGGGCAACGACACGATGTTGCGGGGCATCACGCCGTGCAGTTGGAACAACCGCTCCAGCGCCAGGTGGAAGTACCGGGAATGCGGCGACCAGGCGATCATCGGCAACCCGTCCAGGCGGCGCATCGGCACCTGCGCCAGCTCGGACAGCGCATGCCCGGCCGGCATGGCCAGCGCCCAGCGGTCCTTCATCAGCAAATGTGACTCGAATCGAGCCGGATCCACGGGCGGGCGCACCAATGCAACGTCCAGCTCTGCCTCGCCCAACATGTGCAATTGCTCCTCGATCAGCAGCTCCTTGAAGACGAAGCTGACACCGGGATAACGTTCGTGATGCGCCTGCACCAGCCGTGGCACAAGGTCGAAAGCCGCCGTCGACGTGAAGCCGATGACCAGTGTGCCCTGCTCGCCGCGCGCGGCCAGCTGCGTCTTGGATGCGGCTTCCGAAGCGCGATGCAGGATCGCGCGCGCCTCGTGCAAAAGGAAGACGCCTGCAGGGGTTAATGACACCGAACGATTGGACCGCACCAGCAATTGCACACCCAGCCTCTGCTCGAGCAAGGCGATCTGCCGGCTAAGCGGCGATTGTGTCATGTGCAGGCGCCGGGCAGCCTGGCCGAAATGCCGCGTCTCGGCCAGTGCGACAAAGCACTGCAGTTGTTGCAGATCGAAGGGACGTTTCATGGCGTGCGCTCGTGCAGCCAACGTAGACCTGCACCCGGCCGGCTGCTGCACCCGCCTTCGACTTGCCCGCCGGCACGCGCGCCGGTTCTAATAACCGGCATTTCACTCCTCCAAACAGGATTGGCCATGAGCAGCTCCTCCCTCAAGACCCGCATTGCCGACGCCGTCAAGGACGCCATGCGCGCCAAGGCCGCCGAGCGCCTGGGCACGTTGCGATTCCTGCAGGCGGCCATCAAGCAGAAGGAAGTCGACGAGCGCCGCGAACTGAGCGACGCCGACGTCATCGCCATCGTCGAAAAACAAGTCAAGCAGCGGCGCGAATCGATCGCCGCCTTCGAGCAGGCCGGACGCACCGACTCGGCTGCCCAGGAAAAGGCCGAACTGGCCGTGCTGCAGGAATTCCTGCCCCAGGCTGCGACCGATGAAGAAATCGATGCGGCGATCGATGCGGCCGTGGCCGAAGTCACCGCCCAGGGCGCTGCGGGCGGGCAAGCGATGGGCAAGGTCATGGGCCTGCTCAAGCAGTCGCTGGCCGGCCGGGCCGACATGAGCGACATATCCAAGCGGGTCAAGGCACGGCTGGGATGAAGCGGCCGGGGCGGCATACGGGCAGGGCTACGCAGCCTTGTCCGATTCCCCGAACAGCATCTGCAGGCGCAACTGGCTGGCCGTCCTGATGTGGCGGCGGCACGCCTGCTCGGCCGCGTCGGGATCGTGGCGCTCGACGGCCTGGACGATCTCGCGGTTTTCTGCCAACCCCGACGCGATGCGGCCGGGCATCGAATACGTCGTCGTCCCCAGCAGCACCAGCGCATCGGCCAGCACGTTGAAGGCATTGGCCAGGTAGAGGTTGTGCGCGGCCTGCACCAGCGCCTGGTGCAGCTTGCGGTTGGCCGCGGCGGCCTGCTCCGGGGTGTCGGCCTGCGCCAGCTGCTCTAGCAGATGATGCAGGGTCTGTATTTCCAGCGGCGAGGCCTGGGTGGCAGCAAAGCGCCCCGCGGCGCCTTCCAGCACTTCGCGCATGGCGTAGAGCTCCATCACCCTTGCCGGCTGCAGCTGGGTCACCGACAGGCCGCGTCCCGGCAGGTTCTCGATCAGCCCGTCGGATTCGAGCCGCTTGAGCGCCTCGCGCACGGGGGTACGGCTTACACCCAGGCGATCGGCCAACTCCAACTCGCGCAGCCGGTCGCCCGGAAGCAGCCGGCGCGCGCGGATCTCCTCGCGCAACTGCGCGTAGACGAACTCGGCGCGCGACAGCCCCGCGTTGCCGGCGGTCGACGCTTTCGAGCCCTGGGATGGCGACATGGCGTGATCACTCCTCGCAAGACATGGGGCGGACGGCGTGCGCCCAGCGAATGCACGCGCCAGTATACCCATGCATGCGCGGGGGGCCGCCGCAAGACGGCGGCCCGCCAAAAAGCCCGGCCGGTCAGGCGGCCAGCCTTTCCTGCAAGCGCCCGCGCGCCTGCCGCAGGTCCGCAGGCAGGCGCTGCTCGAGTTGCGCGAACAGTTCGTCGTGCAGGCCGAGCTCGTCGCGCCAGGATTGTGCGTCGGTGGAGATCACCTGCTGGAACTGCTCGCGGCTGAAGTCCAGGCCGGTCCAGTCGATGTCCTCGTAGCGGGGCGAAATGCCAAAAGGCTGCTCCTGCCCTTGAGCCGAGCCATCGACGCGCTCCAAGATCCATTTGAGCACGCGCATGTTCTGGCCGAATCCGGGCCAGACGAACTTGCCATCGTGCCCCTTGCGGAACCAGTTGACGCAATAGATGCGCGGCGGCTGCGCGCCGGCGGCCTGCAACCGCTTGCCCAGCGCCAGCCAGTGGCCGAAATAATCGCCCATGTTGTAGCCGCAGAAAGGCAGCATGGCAAAGGGATCGCGCCGCACCACGCCCTGCTGGCCGGCCGCGGCCGCCGTGGTCTCCGACCCCATGGTCGCGGCCATGTAGACGCCTTCGACCCAATTGCGCGCCTCGGTCACCAGCGGCACGGTGCTCGAGCGCCGGCCGCCGAAGATAAAGGCATCGATGACCACGCCTTGCGGATTTTCCCAATCGGGATCGATGGACGGGCACTGCGAGGCGGGCGCCGTAAAGCGCGCGTTGGGATGCGCCGCTTTTCGGCCAGTTTCGCGTGCAATCTCCGGGGTCCAGTCACGCCCCTGCCAATCGAGCAGGTGCGCCGGCGGCACATCGGTCATGCCTTCCCACCAAACGTCGCCGTCATCGGTCAAGGCCACGTTGGTGAAGATGACGTTGGCGCGCAGCGTCGCCATGGCGTTGGCATTGGTCTTTTCGCTGGTGCCGGGCGCGACGCCGAAATAACCGGCTTCAGGGTTGATGGCGCGCAGCTTGCCGTCCGGGCTCGGCTTGATCCAGGCGATGTCATCGCCGATGGTCGTCACCTTCCAGTCGCGCAAGCCCTCGGGCGGAATCAGCATGGCGAAGTTGGTCTTGCCGCAGGCCGACGGGAAGGCGGCCGCGACGTGATACTTGCGGCCTTGCGGCGAGGTCACGCCCAGGATCAGCATATGCTCGGCCAGCCAGCCCTGGTCGCGCCCCATGGTCGAAGCAATCCGCAAGGCGAAGCATTTCTTGCCCAGCAGCGCGTTGCCGCCGTAGCCAGAGCCATAGCTCCAGATCTCGCGGGTTTCTGGAAAGTGCACGATGTACTTGGTCTGGTTGCAGGGCCAGGGCACGTCGGCCTGTCCCGGCGCCAAGGGCGCGCCTACGGAATGCATGCACGGCACGAATTCGCCCTCTTCGCCCAAGACGTCGTACACGGCGCGCCCCATGCGGGTCATGATGCGCATGTTGGCCACCACGTAAGGGCTGTCGGACAGCTCGACGCCGATATGCGCGATATCCGATCCCAGCGGCCCCATGGAAAACGGCACGACGTACATGGTGCGCCCGCGCATGGCGCCGTCGAACAGGCCCGTCAGCGTGGCGCGCATCTCGCGGGGGTCGGCCCAATTGTTGGTCGGCCCGGCGTCGATCTGTCGCTCCGAGCAGATAAAGGTGCGGTCCTCGACCCGCGCCACGTCGGACGGATCCGACCAGGCCAGGTAAGAATTGGGCCGCTTCTCCGGGTTGAGCCGGCGCAGCGTGCCGGCCTGCACCATCTGCTCGCACAGGCGATCGTATTCCTCTTGCGAGCCGTCGCACCACACCACGCGATCGGGCTTGGCCAGCGCAGCCATCCGCGCGACCCAGTCGACCAGGCGCCTATGCCTGACGTATTCGGGAACATTCAAGGCCTGGCACGTCTCGTGGCTTTGCTTCATCGATTTGTCTCCTATGCCTGGGGAAACGATGCGGACAGACCCCGCGAGGCCCGCCGGCGGACCGGCCCATCATAGCGCCTATGCCATCGCCAGGCCTTAGTCCATAGGGCGGACGGCCGTGATTGCAACAAGGGATTGCAATGCGGCATGGCCCGCGATAAAAGCCAAGCATGTGCCTTGCCGTCATTGCCGTCGCCCCCCGCCCAGGCCTCGCCCTGGTGATCGCCGCCAACCGGGACGAATTCCACGCCAGGCCGGCCGCGCCCGCAGGGCCCTGGACCGACCATCCCGACGTCTACGCGGGGCGCGACTTAAGCGCCGGCGGCACCTGGCTGGGCATGACGCGCAGCGGCCGCTACGCGCTGCTGACCAACTTCCGCGATCCCCGCACCCGGCGCGATGCGGCGCCCTCGCGCGGCGCGCTGGTGCGCGGCTACCTGGTCGGCGCGCAGGACCCGGGTGCCTATGCGGACGACGTCCACGCCCGTGCCGCACAATACAACGGTTTTAACCTCATCGTCGGCGATGCGCGCGGCTGCGTTTATCTGGAAAACCGAACGGGCAACGGCCCGCGCCGCCTGCCGTCCGGCGTGCACGGCCTGTCCAACCATCTGCTGAACACGCCTTGGCCCAAGCTCGCCCGGATCCGCGAAGCCGTGGACGAAGCGCTGCGCCCCCCCGGGCCCGATGCCGATGTGCTGTTCGACATCCTGGCCGACCGCACCCCTGCCCGGGACGAGGAGTTGCCCGACACCGGTATCGGCCTGGAACGCGAGCGGTTGCTGTCGGCGCCGTTCATCGTTAGCCCCGACTACGGCACGCGCTGCTCCACGGTCATCATCGTGCGCGAAGACGGGCAGGCCAGCGTGCGCGAGCGCCGCTTCACGCCCGCTGGCGAGCCCTGCGGCGAGTCGGACTTCGCCTTTACAGTGGTGCACCAAGGCCGGCCGGCGTAGGCCCGCCCTGCCCGGCGCCGGGCATCACGTCATGTAGATGCCGCCGTTGGCATCGATGCACGCGCCGTTGATGTATCCGGCCTTGTCGCTGGCCAGGAACACCAACAGCTCACCGATCTCCTCCGGCTGCCCGAAGCGCCGCGCCGGGATCATTTTCAAGGTCTGCTCGAGCAGTTCGGGATGGGTCGCCGCAGCCATCGCCGTGGCGATGCGGCCCGGGGCGACGCTGTTGACGGTAATGCCATGCCCGCCATAGGCACCGGCCAACGCCCGCGTCAGGCCCATCAGCGCCGTCTTGGAGCTGTGGTATTCCAGCCCCGAGACCGGCACATAGGTACGTGCGGCACGGGAGACGATATTGATGACGCGCCCCCAGCCCTGGGCGGCCATCGCCGGCATGAGCTCGCGGCACAGTATGAACGGCGCAGTCACGTTGATGCGATGCACGCGCTCCCATTGCTCGGTCGTGATCGCAGGCAATGGAATGGGACCACCATCGCCTTTCGGGGAAATTCCGGCGCAGTTGACGAGCACGTCGATGACGCCTTCGCTTTCCTCGCGCGCCCGGCGGGCGGCTTCGACGAGCTCCGCTTCCGCCGCGACGTCGACCTGCAAACCCTGCACTTGCCCGGGGTAGCGGGCCAACGACTCGGCGACGGCCTGGACCGTGTCGCTGACGTCCAGCAGGAAGATCCTATAGCCTTCCCTGGCAAAGCACTGCGCGCTCGCCTTGCCGATTCCGCCGGCGCCGCCCGTAATGAGCACAGACCGCGCGCGATTCATGCCTGACCGCTTCCCGCGGCGCCCTGGGCAGCAGGCTGTCCGGCGCGCGGCCCGTCGAAGCTTGCGCCATGATCGTGAATTTCGGCCCGGGCGGCGTGACCGATCTCATGGCCCGTGCATTGGCCTCGGGAATGGAAAAAGACCTTGGCCAACCCGTCGTCGTGCAGAACCGGCCCGGCGCCCTGGGCACGCTCGGTCCCGCCTACGTCTCCAAGCAGGCGCCCGACGGCTACACGCTGGGCACCGTATCGGCCTCGGTAGTCACGACCACGCCGCACCTGATGAACGTGGCGGTCAAGCCGGAAGACTTGATCCAGGTTGCAGGCTTCGGCAAGAACCGCTACGGCATCGTCGTCAAGCAGGATTCGCCGCTCAAGACGATCGATGACCTGGTGCAAAGTGCCAAAGGAGAAAAATCGGTGCTGTTCGGCTCGCCGTCGACGCCCAATAGCCTGATATTTTTCGACCTGGGCCGCAAGACCGGCGGCAAGTTCGAGCTGGTTTCCTACAAGGCCGGCCCGACAGGCCCGCAACGGTATCCGCTTCTGCCCAACGTGCCGACGGCTGCGGAAAGTGGCATCAAGGATTTCGCCGTGCGCCACTACGTCGGCATCTTCGGCCCCCCCGGATTGCCGGACGAAATCGCCGATAAGCTCAACGACGAAATCAACAAGATTCTCCAGGAACCCCAGGTCAAGGCGGCCTTCGAAGCGCAGGGTGACATGGCCACTGCCGTCGATCGGCAGACCTTCGCCAAAACGGTGGCAACCGATGCACGCAATTGGGGAGCACTGGCGCAGCAGATGAACTTGGCGGCCAACTAACGCAGGCGGGTGCGGCCGCTGGGCATATCTCGCGTGGCGGCACCTCCGAGTGGCGGCAACTCCGATCAAGAACCGGGATAGCTCACCGAAAGGATTTCCAGTTCCTCGATGCCGCCGGGCGTGCGCAGCGTGACCGTATCGCCTTCGCGCGCCTTGATCAGCGCGCGCGCCACCGGCGAGATCCAGCTGATGCGGCCGGCCAGGGGCTCGGCCTCGTCCACGCCGACGATGGTGACGGTGTGCTCCTCGCCGGCCTTGTCCAAATAGCAGACCGTCGCCCCGAAGAACACCTGGTCGCGGTTGGGCTGCTGCGCCGGGTCGACGACCTCGGCGATGTCCAGCCGCTTGGTCAGGAAGCGGATGCGGCGGTCGATCTCCCTTAGCCGCTTTTTGCCGTAGAGGTAGTCGCCGTTCTCTGAACGGTCGCCGTTGGACGCAGCCCAGGATACGACCTGCACCACCGCGGGCCGTTCGACGTTCATCAAGTGGACCAGCTCCTCGCGCAGGCGCGCGTAGCCTGCCGGCGTCATGTAATTGCGCGTGCCGGCAGGCAGCGGCGTTGCGCCCTCGGGCAGATCCTCGTCCTCGTCGCGGTCGGTTTCCTTGACGAAAGCTTTGTTCAATTCGGTGCTCCTCGTGCGTTGGCGCGCCGCTACAGCCTGTCGTGCCAGACCGGCTTGAGATCCGGCGGCAGCGGCGGCAGCCGGCCCAGGTCGCAACGGCTTTCATCCGGGCTGTGAAAGTCCGAGCCGCACGAAGCCAAGAACCCGTAGCGCCGCGCAACGTGGGCGTATTGGATGTATTGCTCGGGCGAATGGCTGCCGGTGACCACTTCGATGCCTTCGCCGCCCAGCGACTTGAACTCGTCGTATAGGCGGGAAAACAGATGGACCGAAAACTTGTACCGCCCTGGGTGCGCAATGATGGCGCAGCCACCCGCGCCGCGTATCCAGCCGACGGCGTTTTCCAGGCTGGCCCATTTCATGGGCACGTTGGCCTCGCGGTCATCGGCCAGGTAGCGCGTAAAGACCGTCTGCACGTCCGGGCAGTACCCTGCCTCGACCAAGAAGCGCGCGAAATGCGTGCGGCTGATGAGTTCCGGGTTGCCGGCGTACGGCAGCGCACCCTCGTAGGCGCCGGGCATGCCCAGCGCGGCCAGCCGCTGGCCGATTTCGCGCGCGCGCTCGGCGCGCCCGGCGCGCGTGCGGCGCAGACCCTCGAGTAGCGTGGCGTCCTGCGTGTCCACGTCCAGGCCGACGATGTGCACCGTCTGGCCCGACCAAGTCACGGATATCTCCACGCCACTGAAGCAACGCATGCCCAAGTCGGCCGCCGCCTGCATGGCCTCGGCCTGCCCGCCCAGCTCGTCGTGGTCGGTCAGCGCCCAGAGCGTGACACCGTTGGCATGGGCGCGCGCGGCCACTTCGGACGGCGCGAGCACGCCGTCCGAAACGGTGGAATGGCAATGCAGGTCGGCATTGAGGGCGGCCTTCATAGGCCTATTGTAGGGGCGATGCGCCCGCTGCGGTCAGCCGCGCAGGAAGTCCTCCACGGCCTGGACCTGGTCTGCGGCCATGAGCGTGGGTGCATGCCCCACCCCGGCGAACTCGACCAGCCTGGCCCGCCGGTTGCGCGCCAGCATCTCCTGCGCCGTCGCCGTCGACAGCAGGTCGGATTCGGCGCCGCGCACCAGCAGGATGGGGCAGTCGATGGTCTCGTAGGCATGCCAAAGCAGCTGCTCGCCGGCCACGAGCGCGGCCGGATCCTGCACGCTGAAAGGCACCGCCAGCCCCGTGTCGTAATGCTTGACCCACATGCCGTCCTGCCTGCGAAAGACGTGCCGGGTCAGCGCATCCCATTGTTCGTCGTCGTGCGGACCGAACCCCTCGGAGACGGCGCGCACGTATTGGACGGCCTGTTCGTAGGTCGCGAAGGCGACCGGCTGGCCGACGTAGAGCGCGATGCGCGCCAGCGCCGCCGGCTCGATGCGCGGCCCCACGTCGTTGAGGACCAGGCGCGCAAACACCGGATCGCGACGGGCCGTGTCGGCCAGCAGGCCGGCAACATTGTCCCCGGCGGCGGCCTTGGCCTGCAGCGCGCCGCCCAACGCCATGCCGATCAGCCCGCCCATGGAGGTCCCCACCCAGTGCAGCGTCGCCGGCCGCAGGCGGGCCAGCAGCGTGGTCATGTCCGCCACGTACTGGGGCACGGTATAGAAGGCCGGATTAGCCAGCCAGTCCGAACGGCCACGCCCGACCACGTCCGGGCAGACCACGCGGTAGCGGCCCGACAGCCGCCGCGCCAGCACGTCGAAATCCCGGCCCGTGCGGGTCAGCCCGTGCACGCACACGACGACCGCGTCGTTGGCCGGATCGCCCCATTCCCAATACGCCATGCGATGCATGCCGGCGGGACTGGCGCAGGTGACAAAATCGAGGCGGGGTTCGGACATGCGCGAAAACTCCTTGCTGAAGTGAGCGGCGCGCCACAGCCGCGGACGCGCCGCCATCATATAGCCATCTGCCATCGGGCCGGCGTCCGCGCCGCTCGGCTGGCGAACCGGTAGCGTCTTGCGCGCACCGGCCGCGCGGGCAGGGCCCGCCGAGCCCGCGACGCCGTCAACGGCCGTGCCAATAGCGCTTGGCCTGCTGCCGGTGTGCGCGCACCTCAAGCCCGTCGCGACTGGATTCGGCCAGTACCGCGCCGTCGCGGTCGCTGCGCCACACCGTTGCGCCGGCCCGCATCCAGCGGCGCAGCACGGCATCACCCGGATGGCCGTAGCGGTTGTACCGACCGACCTGCGCCACCGCGTGCGCGGCACCCACGGCTGCGGCCAGCGCCGGGCTGCTCGACGTTGCCGAACCATGGTGCGGCATCAGCACGACGTCGGCCTGCGGCAAGCCCGCCGCGACGAGGGCCGATTCCTGGGCCGCACCGATATCGCCGGGCAGCAGCGCCGCATGGTGGGCGCCCTGCACCAGCAGCACGCAGCTGTCGGCATTGCGTCCGGCCGTGCGCGCGCCGGGCGGCGGATGCAGGAAGCGAAAGCTCACCCCGTCGACGGTCCACGACTGGCCAGCCCTGCAACGCGACATCTGCGCCGGCAGCGGCGGCAGGCCACCGGGCAGGCCCAGCAGGCGCGCTTCGCGGCGCAGGTAAGCCGCCAGGTCGAAGGATGCATGGGCACGCCGCACCGCAGCGGCCTCGAGCAGGCTGCGCAAGCCGCCCGCGTGGTCGACGTCGGCGTGCGAGACGACCAGCACATCGATCGCACGTGCCCCTTCGCCGCGCAAATAAGGCCAGACGACGCGGGCGGCCGCGTCGCTGTCCGGACCGTGGCGCAGGCCCGTGTCGTAGACGAGCACGCTGCTTGCCGTGCGCACGACCACGGACGTGCCCTGCCCGACGTCCAGCGCGGCCAGGCGCCATTCTCCCGGCCCGGGGGGGTGCGGCCGCCACGCCAACGCCGGCAGCATCAGCAGCCAGCCGGCCCGGCGCCCCGGCAGGCCTCGCGGCAGCAGGGCGACGGCCACGCCCGCCATGGCCAGCGCAACCAGCGGCCAGGGCGGCGCGGCCACATCGACGACCGCGCCCGGCATCCAGGCGAGCGCGGCGACGGGCGTCATCATGGCCTCGAACGCCGCATGCCCGGCCCAGGCCGCGGCGGCAGCGACCGCTTCGGCCCCCGGCACCGCAGCCAGCGCGGCGATCGCCAACGCCAGCGGCGTGACCACGAAGCTGACCACCGGAATCGCGATCGCGTTGGCCAAGGGCGCGGCCGGCGTCACCTGCTGGGTCATGAATGCCAGCGGCACGGTAAGCGCCCCGGTGATGGCCAACTGGACTGCCGCGGCAAGCCGCAGGCCCTGCCAGGCGCGTCGCAAGCGGCCGGCCGGCGGCGGTGCCTGGGCCCGGCGAGGCGTCGCCGCACCGGAAAGCATCAGCAAGGCGACGGCCCCAAACGATAGCCAGAAACCTGGCGCCAGCACGGCCCAGGGATCCAATGCCACGACGGCCGCGGCCGCCGCGGCCAGCACCCGCGTGGGGCTGGCCGGCAAGCGCAATAAGACGGCGCCGGCTGCCACGGCCAGCATGAAAAAGGTACGTTGAGCGGGAATGCCCCACCCTGCCAGCAGGCAATACAGCCCGGCGGTGATCATCGCCGCCGCCGCGCCGGCCAGTTGGGCCGGCGCCGCCTCGGCCAGCGCCCGCCCGCGCCAGCTCGCGCGCCGCCAGCCCCGCGCCACTGCCAACCCGCACAGCGCGGCGATCATCGTCACGTGCAGGCCACTGATCGACACTAGGTGCGTGATGCCCGTGCGGTTAAAGACCCGCCAGTCCTGCGTGGCCACGCCTGCCTGGTCGCCCAACGCCAGCGCGACCAGCACCGGGCCGTAGCGCGCATCGCCCAGCGCCTGCCGCATGCCTTCGCGCAGCACGTGCCGCACGCGCGCCAGCGTCACGCCCGGAGTGGCCCACGGATCATCCTTGACCAGCCGGGGATGGCCGCGCACCGTGGCCACGGCGCGCACGCCGCGGCGAAACATCCATGCCTCGTAGTCGAACCCGTGCGGGTTGAGCACGCCATGGGGCCGGCGCAGCACCAGGGCCGCCCGCCATACTTGGCCGGGGACGACCTGCGGCAGCGACGCCGCCAGCCGCGCATCAGCCCGGCGCCCGTGCCGGCCGGGTGCCAGCCAGCTGACCTGGATGCGGCCGGGCACGCCGGCCGGCTGGGCGTGCAGCACGCGCGCGGTGAATCGCCAACCGCCCGCGTCGCCTTGGACGAGGTCATCGACCTGCAGCACCACGCGCGAGACCTGGTTCTCGTTACCGGGGGCGAGCGCATCGTCCAGCCGCACCTGCGCGCGCGCCGCCGCCAAGGTCACGCCCAGCCACACGGCCGCAGCCGGCAACAGCCAGCGCAGCACCCGCCGGCCGGCTGCACGTCCGACGACGGTGGCAGCCGCGCAGAGCCCGGCTGCAGCCAAGGCCAGCAAACCGGGGGCAGGCAGTTCACCCAGCCCCTGCACGAGCGTGGCGCCCGCCACGAACCCGACCGCTGACAGCCTGCCCAGCATGCGCCCCCGCCATGCAAAGAAAGCGATCGTAGGCGGCAAGCGACCGTGCGCACAGCGCCGTGGGACCGAAAGGCCACGGTCAATGCATGGCGCCAGTCAATCTTTTCATTGCAACCAGGCGAGCCCGGTCAATGCGCGGCCTGCCCCAGCAGCTTGGCCAGCCGCGGCAGGATCCGCAAGGCCGTTGCGCCGGTGGCGGCGATGACCGCCGCTTCATCCATGCCGCGCAGCTCGGCCAATGCGCGCGCCACGCCGCGGACCTGGTCCGGCGTATTGCGCCGCTCGCGCCCATGCAGCCAGGCAGGCGGGATGTCGGGCGCGTCGGTCTCCAGCACCAGGTGCTCCAGCGGCACGCCGGCGGCATGGCGCCGGATCTGCAAGGCGCGCGGATAGGTCATGGCCCCGCCCAACCCCAGCGCGAGGCCGCGCTCGACGAACCCCTGCGCCTGCTGGTCGCTGCCATTGAAGGCGTGGGCGATGCCGCCGGCTACCGGCATGCGGCGCAGGTGCTTGAGAATGATGTCCTGGGAGCGGCGCACGTGCAGCAACACCGGCAGGCCGAACTCGACGGCGATCTCGAGCTGTGCCGCGTAGAAATGCTCCTGGCGGCGGCGCGGCTCGCCCTCGGCGATCTCGCGCACGAAGAAATCCAGCCCGATCTCGCCAATGGCCACGAAGCGCGGATCGTCGATCGCGGCGGCCACGGCTTGGCGCAATGCCACCAAATCGTCGTCGCACGCCTGGCCGACATACAGCGGATGGATGCCCAAGGCATAGGCCCCGCCCGGCACGGCATGCGCCAAATCACGCACCGTGGCGAAGTTGCCGCGCGCGACCGCGGGGATCACGATGGCGGCGACGCCCGCCTCGCGCGCGCGCTGCGCCACCGCCATCCGGTCGGCGTCGAACTCGGCCGCATCCAGGTGGCAATGGGTGTCGATCAGCATGGCGCACCCCGCGCGGTTCAGTCCTCGACCAGCCTGCCGTCGGCCATGACCAAACGCCGGTCTGCCAGCGCGGCCAGCTCCGGGTCATGGGTGACGATGACGAAGCTCGTGCCCGATTCGCGGTTCAAGCGCTTGAGCAGCCCGAACATACCGTGCGCAGTATGGCGGTCCAGGTTGCCCGTGGGCTCGTCGGCCAGCACGCATGCCGGCCGCGTCACCAGCGCGCGCGCAAGCGCCACGCGCTGGCGCTCGCCGCCGGACAGTTGTCCCGGCGAATGTGCGGCCCGTGCGGCCAATCCCACTTGTTCGAGCCAAACGGCGGCCTGCTCCCGGGCCTGCCGGCGCGGCATGCGGCGCACGATCAGCGGCATCGCCACGTTGTCCAGCGCGGAAAACTCCGGCAGCAAATGGTGGAATTGATAGACGAATCCCAGGCTACGATTGCGCAGCGCGCTGCGGCGCGCTTCGGACAATCCGGCGGTGGGCGTGCCGGCGACCTCGACCGTGCCGCTGGTGGGCAAATCCAGCAGGCCCAGGATGTGCAGCAGCGTGCTCTTGCCCGACCCCGAGGCGCCGACGATGGATACCATTTCGCCGCGCGCCACCGACAGGCTCACCCCACGCAATACGTCGATGCGCGCCCCGCCCTCTTCGTAATGGCGCACCAGGTCACGCGCGGACAGCACCGTGGGTGGCATGCGCTCGTCCCGGCCGGCCGGCGCGCCGGGCGCAAGGTAGGCTTCAGTCATGGCGCAACACCTGTGCGGGTTGCAGGCGCGAGGCGCGCCAGCTCGGGTAAAGCGTGGCCAGCAGCGACAGCGCCAGCGACGTCACGGCGATCGTGATCACGTCGCCGCTGCGCGGATCGGACGGCAGCTCGCTGATGAAGTAGATTTCGCGCGGCAGGAAATGGATGCCCAGCAGGCGCTCGATGGCCGGCACGATGACGCCGACATTGGTTGCCACCAGCAGCCCGAGCGCCACGCCGAGCGCCGTCCCGGCCACGCCAATGAGCGCGCCCTGCACGAGGAAGATGCGCCCGACCTCGGCCGGCGTGGCCCCGTAAGTACGCAGGATGGCGATGTCGGACTGCTTGTCCTTGACCGCCATCACCAGCGAGGACAGCAGGTTGAACGCCGCCACGGCCACGATCAGCGCCAGGATCAGGAACATCATCCGCTTTTCGGTCTGCACGGCGGCAAACCACGTGCGGTTGTTGCGCGACCAGTCCGCCGCCATCACGTAGGGCGGCAGCTGGCGCTGCAGCTCGGCGGCCACCTGGGGCGCGCGCTGCATGTCGGCGATGCGCAGGCGAACGCCGGCGGTACCGGTGTCGCGGAACACGCGCGCCGCATCCATTTCGTTGACGAAGGCCAGCGACGAATCGTATTCGTAGTGGCCCGACATGAAGGTCCCGGCCACCGTGAACTGGCGCATGCGCGGGGTAAAGCCTGCCGGACTGATGGAGCCTTGCGGCGCGAGCATCAGCACCGTGTCGCCGGTGCGCACGCCGAGCGCATCGGCGAGCTCCTGGCCCAGGACCACGGCAAAACTGCCGGGCTTGAGCTCGGCCAGGCTGCCGGAAGCCATTTGCCCGGGCAAATCGGAAACGCCGCCCTCTTGCGCCGGATCGATGCCGCGCACCTGGACGCCGCGCAGGGCCTGGCCGCGCACCAGCATGGCCTGGGCGGCCACGAAAGGCGCACCGGCCTGCACGGCGCTATTGCGCCGCGCTTGGTCGACCAGTTGCGGCGCTTGTTCCAGCACGCGCTCTGGCGCCGCGCCCGGCACATACAGCTCGATATGGGGCAGGACCGACAGCATGCGGTCGCGTACCTCTTTCTGAAAGCCGTTCATCACCGACAGCACGACGATGAGCGCAGCCACGCCCAAGGCGATCCCCGCCATCGAGGAGCCGGCGATGAAGGATATGAAGCGGTCGCGGCGCCCGCGCCGCCCGCGCATCTTGGCCATGCCCGCGTAGCGGGCGCCGATCCAAAGTTCGAAGGGTATTTTCAGCACGCAGGCATTATGGCATTTTGCGCGACGCCGTCAGGGCTGGGCAGACAGCGCCCGATCCAGGTCCTGGACGGTGCGGCGCAGCGCGCCCAGGCCGGCATTGCCCGTCAGGTACCAGTCGAAGCCATCGAGCATGACCACATGCGCATGGCGCCAGGCCCGCGTCCGGCGCACCGGCTCCCGGTCCAGCCATTGCATGGCGGGCGCCGCGTCCGTGCGGCCAATGGCCTGGTCGCGGTCGATGACGAAAATCCATTCGGGATCGATGCGGGCGATATCCTCGGCCGTCACCAGCTTGCCGAGGCTGCGTCCACGGCCGGCGACAGCGGTGCCGGGCTCGGTCATCGCCGCGGGCATGCCCAGTACGTCATGGACGAAGCCCAAGCGCGTGCCCGGCCCTTGCGCGACCAGCTTGCCGCCGGTGACCAGCAGCACCATGGCCGTACCCGCCGCGCGCGCCTTGGTGCGCAGCGTTGCGATTGCCGCATGCAGTGCTTGAAGCTGCCGCGCGACCTCGTCTTCCTTGCTGTACAGCTTGCCCAAAATGGCGGCGTTGCGCGCCACGCCCTGAAGCAGCGCGCGCGGCTCGACCGACATGTCCAGCGTTCGCGCAAGCTTGGCAAGCGAGGCGGCGCTCTTTGCCGACCGCCCGCCAACCAGGATGAGCTGGGGCGCGGCGGCCTCGATGACTTCGGGGTGCGGCGCAAAGAGCGACCCGACCTTCAGGTAGCGGTCGCTGCCGTAACGGACCAGCGGTCCAGACCAGCGCGCCAGCGTGGGCACACCTTGCACGTCGATGCCCAGCGCGTCCAGGGTGTCGATCGCCCCCAGGTCCAGGCTGATCACCGGCTCGGGATGGCGGGGAGCGACGACGACGGAACCGTCGGCTTGCGCGACGGATACGGTCTCGGCCGCGCATGCCAGCCCGCCCGGCAGCGCCAGCGCCATGCACGCCCCGACCAGGAAACGGCGGTGGGCGCTCGGTCTGCGATTCATGTGCATGCGCGTCGGTGCCTTCGGTTCGTCCGCGGTCTTTCGTTGTGTGCGGCGCGATTATAGGGAGTCCGTCGCCCGCGCGATATATCCATGGTCCATGGGAAACGCCCCTGCAGACACGGCGGGCGGCAGAGGCTCAGGCTGCGCACCTAGAACTTGACGTCTACACCCAGCCAGAAGCGGCGGCCGTCTTCGACAAAACCGTAACCCCTGTCGACATCGATCCGCTTGTCGAACAGGTTGTAGATGCCGGCGTGCAACGTCACGGTTCGGTTGAACTTGTAGGAGCCTCCCAGGTCGAACAGCGTGTACGACGGCGACACGATGGTGCTCGAAGACGGGCCGGCGGTCGGGTCGCTTTCCTTGCCGCGGAACTGCAGCCGCGTCCATGTCGTGAACTGCCCGGTGACGCGCCAGTTCGTGCCCAGGGTGAACAGGTGCTTGGGCAGCTGGTTTAGCGGATTGCCCGCGTACTCGCCGGTTTTTTGCTTGGAATAGGTATAGGTGTACGACGCGTTGACGTCCAGCGCCGCCGTCACCGGCACGCTCAATGCCGCCTCGACCCCGCGCGTGACCGCCTCGTCCACGTTCTCGTAGGTCGTGGGCACGCGTCCCCAGGCATTGGCCGGGCCGCATGCCGGGCAAGGCACGCGGGTGATCTTGTCCTTGAACGCGTTGTCGAACAGCATCAGGCTGGCCGACAGGCCGGAGTCGGCGTTGTAGAGGATGCCGATTTCCTTGCTCAGCGATTTCTCGGGCTTGAGGTTCGGGTTGCCATACATATTGCCGCCGCGGCTGGTCTGGCCCCAGTCGGAGATCATCTGGCGGATGTTGGGCGCCTTGAAGCCGGTCGACACGCCGCCCTTCAGGCTCCAGTTATCGGTCAGGTGATACACGCCGTAGATGCGCGGCGACCAATGATCGCCCGCTTCCTGCACCTTGTCGTAGCGCAGCCCGCCAGTCAGCGCGAAACTATCGGTCACGCGCCATTCATCCTCGGCGAAGAAGGCGTACTTCCAGCGGTCGGCATTGGATCTGTCTGAGATCGTATTGCCCGTGTTGTCGCTGAGCTTGTTCTCTTCGTAGTACGCGCCGGCGACCACCGTGTGCCGGTCGAACAGATAAGTCAGCGACGTGTTGGCCACCGTGTTCTTGATGGTCATTTCACGGCGGATGTTCTTGGTGTCTTCGCGTTGGACATAGGTGTCGGTCAGCAGCTTGGGCGTCCAGCGGCCGTTGTGCGTGATCGCGAAACGCTCGCGGTCGTAGTAGCTGACCAGGTCTTCGGGCAGGTTGCCCCGGCTGTCCGGCACGTTCTCTATGGTCCGGTTCACCCGTGACTCGTAGCGTTGCTTGTACTTTTCGCCTTCAAGGACGATGTCATGGTCGCGCGTGGGGGTCAACGCCAGCTTGACCGTCGCGCCATGCGTGCGCCCCTTGTTGTAGCCCTCGTAGATCCGGTCTTCGTCGCGATGGGCGTAGGTGCCGTAGATGGACAGACCCAGCAGGTCGGTCTTGATCGGCCCGCTCAGGTAGAAGTTGGTGGAGTGTTCGTCGCCCGAATCGCTGTGCTGCTGCATCGTGGTTTCGGCGCGCACCGAACCGGTCCATTGCTTGGCGACCTTGCGGGTGATGATGTTGACCACGCCGCCCATGGCATCCGAACCGTACAGCGAGGACATAGGGCCGCGTACGACCTCGATGCGCTCGATGGCCTCCAAGGGCGGCACCCAGCCCTGGTCCGTGCCGGTCGATCCGTTGGTCTGGGTTTCCTTGGTATTGGTGCGCTTGCCGTCGACCAGGATGAGCGTATAGGCCGAGCCCATGCCGCGCAGGCTGATATCGCCGCGGCCGTTGTTGTCGCTGTTGCTGGTAATGATGACGCCCGGAATGTCGCGCAGCGCGTCGTTCAGGTCGCGGTACATGCCCTGTTCGAGTTTTTCGCGCGGGATCACGGAGATCGATGCAGGCGCGTCGACGACGTTCTGCTCGAAGCCGCTGGCGGTCACCACCACGGTTTCCATCTCGGCGACATTGTCCGGGCCGGCCTGGGTCCAGGCGGGTGACGCCGCGCCGGCCAGCATGGCCGCCCCCAGCGCACGCGGCCAGCGGCCGGCGACGGCTTGCGCCAAAAGTGTCCGATTCTCCCTCACGCCAGTGCGAAATGCGACCGCACGGTTATTCTTGCCAAGCCCCTCAGCGACGCGACGCGACGCCGGTAGACGCCTACTGCTCATCTGGCTGCTTCTCCGTTGTTGCACAATGAGATCCAAGCCCCGGGCCCCGGCCCGGCGCTCCCTATCCCCTCAGATCTAAATGAAAATGATTATCAGATTAAAATAGGAATTGTCGCGCAAGCGGCTTTCCGGTTTTTTTGTTTTCTTGACGTTTCTTAACACACGGCTCGGTCGAAGCCGTGCGTCCTCCGGCGTTCATTACCCCGATGTCCACGGTCTTCACTTTGTCTGCCAAGCCCCGCAGCGTGCTGCTGATCGACGACGACGTAGAGTTGTCGCAAATGCTGCGCGAATATTTCGCCCCGTCGTGCATCGACCTCGTGCTTGCCCACCGGGCGAGCGACGCGCACGTCCAGCTGGCCAATCGCCCCTTCGACCTGATCCTGCTGGACCTGATGCTGCCCGACGGCAACGGGCTGGACTTGCTCAGGCAGTTCCGGCGCCATTCCCACCGCCCGGTCATCATGCTGACCGCGCATGGCAGTGAGACCGACCGCGTGCTGGGGCTGGAGTTCGGCGCCGACGACTACTTGTCCAAGCCGTTCAGCCCCAGGGAACTGAAGGCGCGCATCACCGCGGTGCTGCGCCGGTTCGAATCGCCGCCGGCGCCGCCGGTCAGCATGCTGTCGGTCGGGTCGCTGCATCTGGATCCGGCCACCGGGCGCGCCGGCGTGGACGACGAACAGGTGGCGCTGACTGGGGCTGAGCAGCGCATCCTCGAAGTCCTGATGCGCACGCCCGGGCAGGTCGTGGCGCGCGACCAGATCAGCCGCTACGCATTGGGCCGCGCCTGCGACCGATACGACCGCAGCATCGACACCCATATCAGCACGCTGCGCCGCAAGCTGGGCTTGGACGGCTCGGCCGGACGGCCGATCATCCGCAACCTGCGCGGCTTGGGCTACGTACTGGTCGAATCCGCGTAAAGGCGGCATCGATGCAGCGGCTGCGCCACGCCTCGCTCTTCTGGCACGCGTTCCTGATGTTCTGGGGCGCGATGGCGCTCATCGTCGCCTGCGGCATGCTGCTGACCGCATCGCTGGCCTGGTACCGCTTCGCCTCGCTCGACGGCCTGAATCCGGCCAATTTGACCCGGGATGCCAGCCAGGTGGCCCGTACCCAGGGTGTCGCTGGGCTGGAGCGCTGGCTGCGGGCGATGCACAACAACTACGCAGCGCTGGAAATCTACGTGCTCGACGCCGACGGCGGCGACCTGCTCAACCGCCGCGTGCCGTCGCGGCTGCAGCAGGCAGCCGAGGACCACCGCCGGCTCATGAACGGGCTCGGGCTGGAATCGGCCGAGCATTGGGACACCGTCGTCCCGACCCAGGAAAGCATGCGCATCTCGTGGTGGGATCCGCAGCCGCTGAGCCTGCCTGACGGGCGGGCGCTGCTCATGCTCTTTCTGCCGCTGGAGTTTTCGCATTGGGACGCGCTGTCCAGCCCGCCCGTGCTGCTGGCGCTGCTGCTATTCGCGCTGTCGATCACCGCGCCGTTCTGTTGGCTGCTGATGCGCCACGTCACGCGCCCGCTGGACCAGCTGCGCGACGTCGCCCAAGCATTGGCCCAAGGCCGGCTGGGCACGCGCCCACCCGAAACACTGACCAAGCGCAAAGACGAGTTGGGCAGGTTTGCGCGCGACTTCGATGCCATGGCGGCGCGACTGCAGTCGCTGGTCGACACGCGCGAGCTGCTGCTTCGCAATATGGCGCACGAACTGCGCTCGCCGCTGGCGCGGCTGCAACTGGCGCTGGAATTGGCCCGGCGCAAGGACGCCACCCAGGACACGCAATTCGACCGCATCGAGCGCGAAGGCAAGCGCCTGGAAGGCCTGGTTGGCCGCACCCTGGATTTGGCCCGGATGGGAGCCATGCCGCCGCCGACCACGCCGCTGGAGTTGGGCGAGCTCGTCGACGAAGTCGTGCGCGACGCCTGCTTCGAAGCAGGCGGCCGCAACATCGCCATCGAATGGCGCGAACGCGCCCGCGCCGTGGTGCTGGGCAACGAGGCCAGCCTGTCGAGCGCCGTCGAAAACGTGCTGCGCAATGCACTGCGCCATGCGCCGACGGGTTCGGTCATCAGCCTGAGCCTGCGCGTGCAAGACCACAAGGCCATATTGGAAATCGCCGACCAGGGCCCGGGCGTGCCCGAGGCCGACCTGCCGAACCTGTTCGAGCCCTTCTATCGCGTCGCGGCCAACAGCGTCAACGGCACCGGCGCCGGCCTGGGCCTGACCATTGCCAGGGCTGCGGTGCACGCCCATGCCGGTGCCATCCATGCGCGCAACGCCAAGCCGCAGGGGCTGTGCGTCACCATTACCCTGCCCCAGGCTTGACCGATCCGGCAGGCCGGCGGCCGGCACTACAATGCCGCCCATGCAAGTCGTCATCCCAGCGGCCCTGCCCCCTTCGGCTTTGGCCGGCGAACTCGCCAGCCGCCTGGCGCAGCGCGCGCCCGTCCTGCACGCTTGGATGCAACGGGCCAGCCACGAGGTCGAGGCGTTGGATCTCAAGTCCGCCGGCTGCACGCCTTTCGAAGCCTGGCAGCTGCGCCAAGCAGGCTTTCGCCCTGCGCCGGGCCAGCGCTTGGGCGCGGGGTTGGCGCCGCTGCGTGCCGGCGCCCGGGCGCCCACCGGTGCGCCGGTGTGGCTGGCCGAGCTTTCCCACATCGCGCTGTCGACCGAAGGGGCGATGCTGGTCGACCCGGCGATGCTCGAAGTCAGCCCCGAAGAAGACGCTGCGCTGTTCGCATCCGTGCAGCCTGTGCTCGAGGGCAGCGGCTTTGCCATGCAGCGGCTTTATCCGGGCACCTGGCTGGCGTGCCTGCCTGACGGCGTGACGATGCCCTCGGCCAGCCCGGCCGTGGTCGCCGGCGCCGGCCTGGATGCGTGGTGGCCGCAGGACGCCGGCGCCCGTCCCTGGCGGCGCCTGCTCAACGAGATCCAAATGGCCTGGCACGAGCACCCGGCCAACCAGGCGCGCGCCGAACGCGGCCAGCTGCCCATCAACAGCCTGTGGTTGTACGGCGGCGCTGCGGCGTGGGATGCCGCGCCCGGCGAACCCGCCCAGGTCCACGAAGACTTGGTCGCGCCTGCGCGCGCCGGCGACTGGCCTGCCTGGCTGGACGCGCTGGCCGGCCTGGACGCCCGCGTGCTACGCCCCCTGGCCGATGCCGGGCGCCCTCCCGTCCTCATCCTGACCGGCGCGGACCGCCTGGTCCGGCTGACCCTGCCCGCAAGCCGGCTGCTACGCCGGCTCGCATGGCCCAAGAAGAACTGGAAATCCTGGTGGTATCCCCACGACTGACCATACGCAAGGCCGATCCGGCCGCCTGCCGGACGCTGGAGGCGGCAGGCATCCACCCGCTGCTGGCCCGCCTTTGGGCCGCGCGCGGCGTCAGCCGCCCCGAGGAAACGCGCTTGGGCTGGCCGGCGATGCTGCCGCCCATGGGGCTGACGCATGCCGACCGGGCCGCGGCGCTGCTGGCCGACGCCATCGCGACCGGCCAACGGCTGCTCATCGTCGCCGACTATGACTGCGATGGCGCAACCGCCTGCGCCGTGGGCCTGCGCGCCCTGCGCGCCATGGGCGCCCAGGTCGACTTCCTCGTGCCAAACCGTTTCGAGACCGGCTACGGCCTGTCGCCGGCAGTGGTGGAACTGGCCTGCAAGCACCCTGCCGGCAAGCCGGACATCATCGTCACCGTGGACAACGGCATCGCCAGCGTCGACGGCGTGGCCGCCGCACGCGCGCGCGGCATCGGCGTGATCGTCACCGACCACCACCTGCCCGGCGACACGCTGCCCGAGGCCTTGGCCATCGTCAACCCCAACCAGCCGGGATGCGGGTTTCCGTCCAAGAACCTGGCCGGAGTGGGCGTCATCTTTTATTTGATGCTGGCGCTGCGCGCTGAACTGCGCCGGCGAGGCGTCTATCCCCCCGACGGCGGCCCACGCCTGGATGCGCTGGCCGACCTGGTGGCGCTGGGCACGGTCGCCGACGTGGTCAAGCTCGACGCCAACAACCGGCTGCTGGTTTCGCAAGGCCTGGCACGCATGCGCGCCGGCCGCATGCAGCCGGGCGTGCGCGCCTTGTTCGCGGTCGCCGGCCGCGAGCCGCGCACCGCCACCAGCTTCGACCTCGGCTTTGCCTTGGGTCCGCGCATCAATGCGGCCGGGCGGCTCGCCGACATGAGCCTTGGCATCGCCTGCCTGACCACCGACCGCGAGGACGAAGCCCTGGAAATGGCGCGCCAGCTCGACCAGATCAACCGCGAGCGCCGCGCCATCGAGGCCGAAATGCGAGAGCAGGCGCTGGCTGCCATGGCCGAACCGTCGGCCACCAGCGGCGCGGCTGTGTGCGTCTTCGACGAAAGCTGGCACCAAGGCGTGGTGGGCCTGGTCGCCTCGCGCCTGAAGGAAAAATTCTGGCGCCCGGCGCTGGCCTTCGCACCGGCGGGCGACGACGAAATCCGCGGATCGGGACGCTCGATTCCCGACGTGCACTTGCGCGACGCGCTGGATCTCGTCTCCAAGCGCCATCCCAGCTTGATCCGCAAGTTCGGCGGTCATGCCATGGCGGCGGGCCTGACCCTGGGCCGCGGCGACTTTCCCCTGTTCGTGCAGGCCTTCGACGCTGCCGTGCGCGAACTGACCGGGCGTGATGCCTTCGAGCCGCTGATCGAAACCGACGGCTCGCTCGAATCGGGCTACGCCAACGCCGAAGTCGCCGGCATGCTGCAGCAGCAGGTATGGGGCGCAGGATTCGCCGCGCCCTTGTTCCTGGACGAGTTCGTCGTGCGTGGCCAGCGCCTGGTCGGTGAAAAGCACCTGAAGCTCTCGCTCGAGCGCGGCCACCAGCGCTTCGACGCGATTTGGTTCGGACGCGACCAACCCCTGCCCGAGCGCATCCAGGCCGCCTACCGGCTAGACCAGAACGTCTGGAACGGCATGGTCAGCGCCCAGCTCGTCATCGAGCACGCGGCCTAGCGGCGCGGCCGGGCGTGCAGGCCTTGGGGTAAGCCTTGCAGCGCGCAACGGCGCGGCCGGCCTGCGGTGACGCAGTAAAATGCTGGGTTTCGCGAAAGAAATCCAAGGATTGCGATGGAAGCCGAACGCCAGAACCAGATCGCCGCACGCCTAGCCGACTACCACGAGCGCCAGCTCGCGCTACGGAGGTATCTTTGACTACGATGCCAAGCGCGAGCGCCTGCAGGTCGTAAACGCCGAACTCGAAGACCCCGGCGTCTGGAACGACCCCAAGCGCGCGCAGGATCTGGGCCGCGAAAAGAAAAACCTCGAGGACGTCGTCCTGACCCTGACCGAATTGGGCCAGGACATTGCCGACGCCCGCGAACTGTTCGAGTTGGCCGCCGCCGACGGCGACGACGCCACCCTGTTGGCCATCGACAAGGACGCCGATACCTTCCAGCAGCGCATCGAAGCGCTGGAATTCCGGCGCATGTTCTCCAACCCGGCCGATCCGCTCAACTGCTTCCTGGACATCCAGGCAGGCGCCGGCGGCACCGAGGCACAGGACTGGGCCGCGATGCTGCTGCGCCAATACCTGAAGTACGCCGAGCGCAAGGGCTTCAAGGCCGAGGTGCTCGAAGAATCCGAAGGTGAAGTCGCCGGCATCAAGTCGGCGACCATCAAGATCGAAGGCGAATACGCTTTCGGCTACCTGCGCACCGAAACCGGCGTGCATCGCCTGGTACGCAAGAGCCCCTTCGACTCGGCGGGCGGGCGCCACACCTCGTTTGCCAGCGTGTTCGTCTACCCGGAGATCGACGACTCCTTCGAGGTCGAGGTCAATCCCGCCGACCTGCGCATCGACACCTACCGGGCCAGCGGCGCGGGCGGCCAGCACATCAACAAGACCGATTCCGCGGTGCGCATCACGCACATCCCCACCGGCATCGTCGTGCAGTGCCAGAACGACCGGTCGCAGCACCGCAACCGCGCCGAGGCCATGCAGATGCTGAAATCGCGCTTGTACGAGCTGGAGATGCGCAAGCGTTTGGTCGAGCAGCAAAAGCTGGAAGACTCCAAGACCGACGTGGCCTGGGGCCACCAGATCCGCTCCTACGTGCTGGACCAGAGCCGGATCAAGGACCTGCGCACCAACGTCGAAATTTCCAATACCCAGAAGGTCCTCGATGGCGATCTCGATCCGTTCATCGAGGCCAGCCTGAAACAAGGCGTCTGACATGCCCGATACCGTCATCGTCCTTACCGGCGCCTCGCGCGGCCTGGGCGCGGCCCTGGCCCGAGCGCTGCTCGCCTCCGACACGCTTCTCATCACGCTGGCCCGCCGCCCCGATCCCGCCTTGCAGGCGCTGGCAGGCGAACGCGGCTGCCAGTTGGAACAGATCGCAGCCGACCTGTCCGACGCGACTGGCCTGGACGAGGTCTGCGCACGCGTGCGCGAGCGGCTGGCCGTCCCGGCCCAGCGCTATCGGCTGATCAACAACGCCGGCACCGTGCAGCCGGTCGGCCGCGCCGACGCCCTGCACGACGCGACGGCGGTCGCAGCGGCGCTGACGCTGAACGTGACTGCGGCGGTCGCGCTGACCGCCGCCTTCCTGCAGGCCAGCGCTGGCCCTGGCAGGGACCGCCGCGTACTGAACATCTCTTCGGGCGCCGGACGCAATCCCAACCCCGGCTGGGCCGTCTATTGCGCCACCAAGGCCGCGCTGGACATGTACACGCGCGTGGCCGCCGCCGAACAGCCCGAAGGCGGTGCGCGCCTGGCATCGCTCGCCCCCGGCGTGGTCGATACCGACATGCAGGCCGAGATCCGCGCCACCGACCCCGCCCACTTCCCGGCGCTGCAACGCTTCCAGGCCATGCACCGCGAGGGCAAACTCGCCTCGCCCGAAGCCGTGGCGGCCCGCATCGTCGCCTATCTGGAACGCGACGACTTCGGCGCCACCTGCATCGACGACATCCGCAATTACTGAACCGCGCCCAACCCGACATCCGCGACATGACCGACCAGACGCCCGCACCGACCGGCCGCACCGCCCAGGACGAGAACCACCTCATCGCCGAACGGCGTGCCAAACTCGCCCGGCTGCGCGAGACCGGCGTGGCCTATCCCAACGATTTCCGCCCCGACGCGCACGCGGCCGGCCTGCACGCGCGCTACGATGGCTGGGAGCAGCAGGCGCTGGCCGATGACCCGATCGCCGTCAAAGTGGCTGGCCGCATGATGCTCAAGCGCGTCATGGGCCGCGCAAGCTTTGCCACCTTGCAGGACGGCAGCGGCCGCATCCAGATCTACCTCGACCGCGGCGCCCTGGGTGACGACGCCTACGCCGCCTTCAAGCAGTGGGACATCGGCGACATCATCGGCGTGAGCGGCACGGTGTTCAAGACCAACAAGGGCGAGCTGTCCGTGCACGCCGACGCGATCCGGCTGCTGGCCAAGTCGCTGCGCCCCCTGCCCGACAAGTTCCACGGCGTCACCGACCAGGAGCTGCGCTACCGCCAGCGCTACGTCGACCTGATCATGACCGAGGCCACGCGCCGCACCTTCGAGGCGCGCAGCAAGGCCATCGGCAGCCTGCGCAAGCACATGCAGGATGCAGGATTCCTCGAGGTCGAGACGCCCATGCTGCACCCCATCCCCGGCGGTGCAGCGGCCAAGCCCTTCATCACGCACCACAACGCGCTGGACATGCAGATGTACCTGCGCATCGCGCCCGAGCTTTACCTCAAGCGCCTGCTGGTCGGCGGCTTCGAGCGCGTCTACGAAATCAACCGCAACTTCCGCAACGAGGGGCTAAGCCCACGCCACAACCCCGAGTTCACCATGATGGAGTTCTACGCGGCCTACGCGGACTACCGCTGGCTGATGGACTTCACCGAAACGCTGATACGCGAGGCGGCGATATCGGCCACGGGCAGCGCCGTGCTGACCTACCAAGGCCGGGAACTGGACTTGTCGCGCCCCTTCGACCGGCTGACCATCTGCGAAGCCATCCTGAAGTACGCACCGTCCTATACCCAGGCCCAGCTCGACGACGAGCAATTCCTGCGCGGCGAGCTCAAGCGCCTGGGCGTGGACATGCAGGCCGCGGCCATGGCGCGTGCGGGATTGGGCGCGCTGCAGCTGGCGCTGTTCGAGGAAACCGCCGAGTCGCAACTCTGGAACCCGACATACATCGTCGACTACCCCGTCGAGGTCTCGCCGCTGGCACGCGCCTCCGACACCCGTCCCGGCATCACCGAGCGCTTCGAACTCTTCATCACCGGGCGGGAGATTGCCAACGGGTTCTCGGAGCTCAACGACCCGGAAGACCAGGCCGAGCGCTTCCGCGCCCAGGTCCAGGCCAAGGACGCCGGCGACGAGGAGGCCATGTACTACGACGCCGACTACATCCGCGCGCTGGAATACGGCATGCCGCCGGCCGGCGGTTGCGGCATCGGCATCGACCGCCTGGTCATGCTGCTGACCGACAGCCCCAGCATCCGCGACGTCATCCTCTTCCCGCACATGCGGCCCGAGGACTGAAGGACAAGGCGGCCCATGCTTGCCAAGATCCTCTTGCTGCTGGGCTGCGCCGCGGGGCTTTACGCCCTGGTCTTCGGCCTGCGCCGCCCCAAGGCGCCGCAGTGGGCGGCCGGACAGCGTGCGACGTGGTTGCTGGCGGCCTTTTGCGCGGCATGCTGGCTGGCCGGCCTGGCCTGCGCCCTGCTGTGGCTAGGCGGGCGCACCGAGCCGCTGGAACCCTTGATCGGGCTGGGCCTGGGCCTGCTTGTGCTGGCCGGCGCGGCCGGGCTGCTGGCTGCGGTCAAGGCGCTGCGCTGAAGGCCCAGCCCCCTGCCCGGTCGCGTGCCGGCGCGTTGGTCAGGCGCGCCGCTTTTCCATCGCCAGCGCCCAGCGCCGCGCCACTGCA
>Ga0207865_100463_pt1 | contig 44183 bp, 71 predicted proteins | sample HigsolmetaAR204D_FD_184836 | JGI IMG/M metagenome (GOLD analysis project Ga0207865, IMG submission 184836) | Ionic liquid and high solid enriched microbial communities from the Joint BioEnergy Institute, USA - AR20-4-D (SPAdes) (version 2) ...
ATAATTCATTTTGAGTCCTCCTTGGTTTATTGAAATTCGGGGTCAACGCGCATTGACACCCTGTACTATACCAAGGGGACTTTTTTTTATCAAACCTCAAATTTCCTCATTACAGGAATGCTCCTTTTATGATTATTCATGAAGCTGCCTTTTTTGTTCCCGTTCTAATTTTTTTAGCCGTGCTTCTGAGATCTGGTTTTTAACTACTTGTTCAGCTTCGAGAATGCCAGATGATTTTAATTTTTCGGTTGTAATCAATTGTTGGAATTTATTTACGACAAAATAATGGTTCATAAATTCTAAAATCATTCTGGAGTTTCGATCAGCTAAATTGGTACCGGCCCTTATTCGGTTTAAATCTTCTTGGACTACTTCTTTAACGGCTTTTTTTATTAACTCTAGCAGTTCTTGATTTTGATTGGAATGTTCCAGGATAATTTGTTGTAAAGCTTTACTTGGTCTCAAGTTATTTTTTTCTGCAAACTGATTAATGTAATCAATTGAATTTTTATCAAGGTAAAAATGTTTACGTTCTTTTTGTGTTGACAAGCATTAGCCTCCTTTCTAAAATTCGAATTCATCATCAGATAATTCTTTAATCAGTTGTATCATTTCATTCATCACTTCCGTATTTTTTTGTATCACTTGTAGTGTTTTATTTTGCAATTCCTCATATTTTTGCTGCTGTTCTTTCATTTCTTTCACAACGGATAAGTTAGAAATGTAGCGTCTTAAATATTCGTTGCGAGAAAGATTTTTTTCTTTTGCAAGTTCATCAATATGACGAACAACGGCAGGATTGAGTTTTCGAATCTTAATATCCATGTACGCTCTTCCTTTTGAATTTTTCGTTTGTTTTTTTAAAAGGGAAAGGATTTTCTTTTGTCCTTTTTCTCGAATTGGTTATTTATTCCAATTTTTGTGTATAAAAAAATGCAAGAGCATAAGGAGTTTTTGCCCCCACCGAAGGTGTGGGATCAGGCAGTGCCTGATAAAACGAAGGGGACAAAAAAAAGGCGATTCGCCCACAAAAAGTCCACTTAAATCCCACGAATAGCCCACTAAAATCCCACAAACGGTCCACTAAAGTCCCACAAATAGTCCACGTTTTCAAGCCCGTTTTTATAAAAATACACATCAATTTTGGCCGAAATAAACAAATTTATTTTGTTCATCTTCTAACTGTTTTTGAAGAATGATGGCTTTTTCTCTAGCTTCATTTAGTTGATTTATTAGGTCTTGTTTTTGCGCTTCCACTTGCATAATAGCATTCCGTTTGGATTGTATATCACCATCACTTTGCTGTTTTTCAGATTCCGTTTGATAAATTTGTTCTTCTTCTATTTTGTCAATATCTTTCAACAATTGGTTTTTCAAATCATCTTGAAGAGAAATCTTTTTTTCAAGTTTTTGAATCTCTTTTTCTTGTTCTTGAATATCCATTTTAATTTTTTCTAGTGCGTATTCATGCTTTGATTTTTTTTCTAAATGCCCCTTTTTCACCGTTCTATAATCACATTTGAGAACTACATATTTGTCTGATTCAATAGTTTGGTCCTGCTGCCCATCTTCTCCATCTTCATTTAATAATGGATTAGATTTTGATTTTTTTTCCTGAATTATTAAACCAACTCCTTTAAAATCTTCAGGGATATTTTTAATCCAAACCACATACATTTGATCGTCGTGATAGCGAACTTGAACGGGCAATTGGTCTACTTTGTTTTTTATTTTTGCTTCAAAAGTTAAGGTATAACCATTGAAAGAATCGTCCATTGGCTTGTCTGTTTCAAGACGTACTTCCATTAAATTTTTTCCCGGATCGTATACCCAATTTCGCAAAGTAATGTTAGTGTCCGTTAGTCCTGATACTGATTCGTTGATTTTGGTTTGATCTATTGGATCTGAATCAAACAATAAGTTTTTAGATGAAAGAAAAAATATAAAAAGAGCTAAAAAGCCAAAGAAAATAGCATAATAAATTTTATTTGTACGACCGTTTGTTACTTTATACGCCATGCGCTCACCTCCTATTTGCCCTTCTTTAGCTGTGAACTATAGGGTCGAAATTTCCTCCATATTCAAGAGAAACGATTTTGAAGTTTTGTTGATCTTTTGACACTTTCACCCGGTATATACCGTTTTGTTCAACTGGATCTGCTCCTTCCACTTTATAAGAGCTTTTGACGATTACTAAAGCTGTAGTATCATCTTTTAGATTCATGTAAACTTGAATGTCTTTTACCGTGTTTTGAAAAGTGATTTTAGGTGTTGTTTGAGACATAGCCCCTTTTAAACTTTCCACTACATCTGGAGTGGCTGCTTTGCTCAAATCATCATAACGGGTCAAATAATTTTTATTGTTGTAGTTGAAAAAGCGAGTAAAGGTGTCAGTAATAAATGTTTCTGTCGCATTATTTTGAATCGGTTTAACTACATTTTCTTGCTGATTCAATGATTGTTTTGTTTCTTTTGACGGAACTGTTTTTTCTTGTTGTTTTGATTCAGTCGGAGTATTTGTGACGCTGGAAGATGGAATGTTGATTGCATCTAATTTTTGATCTTCTAATTTTTGTTTCAACGTTTTTATTTGTTTATTGGCTGTTGCCAAATCATTTGATACCGTATGAGTCGTATGGACTTGATAAAGAAAAAGCGCTGCAAAAAGCAACGCAATGGAGGATGTAAAATATAAAACTTTTTGCATAATGGTCCTTCCTTTCTTTTCAAAGTTTTATTGCATAACTCTTCCAAATCCCGCAAAATGAGCAGCCCAATATGGATTCGATAACGATGAATATTCAATCCCTGATCCATTAGAATTGTAGAATTGATCATTTCCAACGTAGATTCCCACGTGTGTAATTGGAACACCTGCGTTATATGTCCCTTGGAAGAAAACAAGATCGCCAGGCTGCGCCTCGCTTCGAGAAATCTTTTTAGAAACGTTATATTGTTCATTAGCCGTGCGAGGAAGATTGATTCCTATTTTTTTGAAGCACCATTGCACGAGTCCGGAACAATCAAAACCAGTAGTAGGGTTCGAGCCACCGAAAACGTAAGGTTGTCCTTGATATTTCAATGCTTCAGCCATTACAGCTTTAAAGGCTTCACTTCCCTTCAATGCAGGAGTTGATCCGGGAGTACACCCCCCTGTTAAACCACCTAAACTGGCAGCAATTTGTGTAACAGCTGGAACCCAGTTTGCATTTAAATTGTTTGGGTCATTGGCAGCACCAATTGGCGCATACACAGAACCTAATTTTTCGATAGTATTCAAGCCGTCTACAACAATTCTGTTATGTAGGGTTTGTCCCATTGCTTCAATGCCGGCATCTAAAGTAGGGAAAACCATCAGCCCTCCACTCCCCATTAATCCGCCCGGATTATTTTTTTCAATGACAGCTTGGGACTTCCCATACCCTGTTTCATGCAAAGAAATGGCCGCAAATAAAACAGGGTCAATGCCCTGTTTTTCTGCTACAGAAATAAATACATCTTGTTTTCCACTTAATACACCTGCGTTAGCAAAAACTTGATCCCATGCCGATTTATTAATTGAACCACTACTGGAACAATAACTTCCAGAAGAATCATCTTGATTGTTTTCGATAATGATTGTGAATGCAAAAAACAACATAAGCAGCACTAACAATGCTGGGATAAGGGTCGGTGTTAGCCAAAGAAGAAGCTTTTTTTTCAAAAGTTGCTTTGCAATTTGCATTACAAACCACCTTCGAACATCATTAACTCTTCATTCGAGGCTTCAATTTGCATGGTCAAGTTTTGAAGACCATTAATGGCCAAAACGCATTCTCCTTGGCTTAGATAAGGAATCTGTTTTAACTCACTATCACTTAATTGCCCTTGGAATACGTTGGCCAAAGTGTCTAATGAGTTTGGGTCTTGTTGCATGATAAATTTATATTGAGTTAATTCAAAAAGAACCTTTATCTTATTGGCCACTACACTGTCATGAACATCTATGACAAAGTCACGAATAGATTGAGAAGCAAAAATCAGCCCACCAAAGTACTTACGAGCTTCCCGTGCAAACTCGGTTAAATAGTTCACAGCTAATGGATTTTCTGAATTAACAAAAAGGTGTGCTTCATCAATCAGAACGAGAAAACGTATGACCGAATCAATATCAAAACCATCTTTATAAATGGCTTTACGTTGCGGTTCACCTAATTGGATTAAGTGGTCCCAAAGCATGGTCAAAGTGTTAAACATTTGACCATTGAAGGCTTCTTTTTCTAAGTTACGTAGGGATTTCACCGAGAAAAAAACAATTTGTTCGTTGGTAATATCCTGAATTGTGGTATGGCCATCAAACAAATGACCAAACCCATGAACAATTCCATCAATCACTAATTCTATTTTTTCCAACCTTTCAGCTCTTGTTTTGGACATATCACGTTTAATAATCCTATTTTCGACATCTTCATATAAAATATTTTTTACAAAAGTCAATAATTCAGAGAACGTTGGATATTCTTCATTATTCAGTGTAGTAACACCTGTTGTTTGTATTTTTTCAAGAAATCCAAGAGAATCATAAAAATCTCTTAATACTTTTTTAAACTCTTGAATATCACTATCATTAGAATCTGGAGACAAAAAACGATAGAAATTAGCAACTTTAGATAAATGTTTCAAAAACGCATGTTTTTCTTGATTTTCAAAAGACATTACCTTTCCATCAGTATGTGACCGATAAATTTGCAAAGGATTAATCATTCCATCGGTTCCATCTAAGGCTATGATTTTTCCATTTAACTTAGTAACCAACGTCTCAAACTCTCCCGTAACATCAAAACCTCTGATAAAATTACCACGCAAAGCATTATCTAAAAGTAATTTTTTCAATGTTGTACTTTTTCCCGATCCCATATTTCCAACAATCGCGGCGTTATAAAATTTTCTTTTTTTGTCTTTGTGAAAAAGGTCAAACAACACATTTCCGCCTGTAAAGGTTGTCCCCAAATAACTTCCGCGAGGATCATTTAACTCGGCATAATGAAAAGGAAGGCCGGCTGCTAATGTGATAGCTGGCATTCCCCTTCCTTCACGATGATTAATCTCTTTTGATTGGTCAGAATAAGAACTCGTAAGAGCCTTAAATTCATATTCTTGTTCATTTAAAAAGACCGTGCCTTTAAAGCCTTGTGCTTGCAATTCGATCAGAATATCCTCAACGTTTCTTTCCAGTTCTGATACCGTTCTACCATGTACGTATAGCCGAATATGAACTTCTTTAATCACTTCCCCCAACTGAGAAATTTCTTGGTATAAGTTTTGTAACTGTCTTTGAGTATTGAGAGCATCCTGTCGGGCTGTCGCTTGTCTTTCGTTCATTTGACGCATTTTTTGCTCAAGGATAGATTTGTTGATTGCAGCAACAGTTTCACTACGATCCATAGTAGATACATCTATGACAGATACAATATTTTTCATAGTGACGATTTTCTTTAACCATTTATCACTAACACGAGAAGGATAATTATAAATACGAATGCACGCTTCATAACCGTCCCCTTTGCGAATATAGTTATCTTTAAAAGAAATACCTCCTTGTGGTTGGATCGATTGTATAAAATCAAGATCATATTGTTCTTTCGAACTTTGATTTTGAGACGATGGATCGGCTTTCTTAGTTAAAAAAGGTAGTTGAAGTTGTAAACCAGGCATCATGTTGTCTCCTTTCTTTTATAGTTTGGTATTTTGGTTGTACAAAATAAACAAAATCGATTTTTTCTTTTCCGGAGTTAGCTCTTGCAAAGGAAAAGAGTTTTTGAAAAGGTTTTTGCAGATCCTTTTTCTTTCCGTCAACTTGTATTTGTCCTCTGCATATAAAAAAAGGAAGAACTCACGATTAGTGCGTTCTTCCTCCAAAAACTTTAATTCATATAATTTTTGATCAATAAATTTTAATCTTTGTTCATCAGTCGTTTGTTCCCTCTTTTTTTTCCAATACTCTTGTTGAACTTTTGTATTAGAAGGGAAGTTCATAGAAACTGCTTTAAAATCAAATTGATAACTTCGCAAAAAACGAGCGCTTTGATAAATAAGTAGCGATAGATCATCTTCACTTAAGGAATCAATATCTAAGCTACTAATCTGCAGAATATCCATGACTCCTTCTTTCAAAACGATATGATCCTCTTCAAGCCTTACAAAAGGCAGAATATCTATTGTTCGTAAGGGTACATGAGCTTTTTTCTTCCGTTCCTTCTTTTTTTGTTTGGCTGCGTCCTTAGATTTATTCGATATTGGAAAAGGAACGGTTATCTTCTTTTTTTTAAACTTCTGTTGTTTTTTCTTATGATTAGAAACCTCTGGATCAACAATAATGGGTTTCGGTTGCTCCATTCTTATGTCTCCTTTCGAAACAGTTTATCATTCAAAATTTTATTGCCATCTAGTGCATGATACGTATATCTGTTTCTTCTTAATAAAAAATAAAAGGTGTGATAGTATTTTTTCCCTGGATTAGTGGTGGAATTGGCCAACATAAATAGCAAAAATCCAAAGCTCACAATATAATAGGGGATTTTTAGCCAAGCATGTACGTATTGATTCGTAACTCTTAACAGAATGAATGCCCCCATAACCAGGATTAAAAAATCTTTAACATAAAGAAAGAAAAAAAGTTTAGGCTTTGTTTTAATTTCCTTTGGGATTTCATACTGCATATATCCTACTCTCCTTTCTGATCAAAAGGACTTTTAACACGTTCCGGCTCTTTTGGTTCGGGTGGTTTTGTAGGTTGAATAGTATTATCTTGGCCCTGGAAGGATTCTGATCCTTCATTCATTGAAAAGGTTCTACTGGCATAATTTTTTAGATTTTTATACTTTTGCCCAACGTATTTTCCAGCTTTAATGGTTCCTTTCGCAACATCGTATCCACCGTTATACCCCATAGCATGTTGATTTTTAATATTTTGGACCGTTTTCGTCTGGCCCAGTGGCGTTAAGTAATGAGTTGGTTCGATATGTCCCGGTTTTAAATAATTTCCCGATCGAGAAAGTCGGCCTTCTTTCGCTGCCTCATTGTTCCTTGCATTATCAGAAGAATCATTTAAATTTTGTAATTCTCCTTGCTCATTGATACGTGGAGCAAAAATCTCAGCTTCACTTAATTCAGACTGATCTGATTTTGACTGCGGCATTGTATGTTCTAAATCAGGAGTAGACCCAACAGTTTCTGGGATAGCATCTTGATTCATTGAGCCGCGATCAACATTATTGATATTGGATTCCATAGATGCAACGCCGTTACCGTTAGAATCCATAGAATCAACATTAGGTCCTATAGAGTTGTTTTCAGGCTCAATATGTTCATTACTTGATGGACTTTGTGCTTCTGTCATTCCGACATCTGCCGAGTCTTTACCCTCTAAAGAAGGAATAGATTCCGTAGAGTAATCTCTGGAGGAGCCAGGTAAATCAGAAAGTTTATTGCCTTTTTGTCCCTTTTTCAAGTCTTGAAGCAATTTATTTTTATTGTTGTTATTAACTCCAAGGCCTTTGCCAGCTATTTTAGCTGCATTCGGACTAGGCACATCTTCTTTTTTGCGAATTCCTTCGTTTTCCGTACTTTCAGCAGAATCACCACTATTGTTGCTATTTCCACCCGAACCTAATCCATTGTTTGAAGCATATGGAGATTTAGCATCCCCCATTTCATCTTTCCAGGCTGACCTCATGCCTTGAAATGCACCAACAGTAGACGCTATTTTTCCTGCAGCTGAGTCCATAACTGCTTTTCCACCTTTTGCAGCCGATCCAGCCATTTGAAGTGCAGCTGCTGTACCTGTGAGTGCTTTCCAACCACTTTGAAGTCCGGCATCAATACCCAGTAACCGTTCCACTATATTAGGACCGTCAATGACGAGCCAAGAGCCACCGATGAGAAGGAGCATATTCCCCCATCCCAACGCTCCAAATTCCTGTGAAGCTGTCCATGCCGTAAAGATAGTGTAGATTTTCAGCAACAAAGCGATACAAAAGACCACTGCATAAGTTGAGAAAATTTCATTTAAAATCTTTTTCAATCGCTGTCCGCCCGAAATATCAGTGGCCGCGACTAACATTCCAAAGATATTGTGGAACCCCATTTCCATGGTTAATCTCGCCAACTTGATAATCGTCATAATCATCGTGAACGCAGCAACTAAAAGCGAAATAATAACGGTAAACCAATTGATATGCCAACGGTAATATTTTTCATCATATTTAAACAAACCTGAATTTAGTTCTTCAAGTTTCTGTTTATTATCACTGTCGATGGTAATTTTATTTTTCATAGCCTTTTGCGTCTCATCATTAGCATCACTGATCAAATCATCATCAACCGGTTCAGTAAAATCAATGTACCGAATATTGTCGGGGGAAATATTGTTGTATAGTTTTTTATCAGGAGGATCAAGTTCAAAGTTCTTTTTCACATAATAATCAATATCAGCTAGATTGTTTTTCACAATCTGTTCTCCACTCGTTCCGACTTTCCCATTAAAAACCGCATTAACTCCAGCACTAGTAAGTTTATTAAGATAATCCATTAGCAAGGGACCACTTATGATAAACATGAAAGCTAACAATCCATTTAAAATCACGTTTGATCGCTTTTCAATTTTGTTAAAAATAAGTTGGTACCCTATAAGGACTAACGTTAGCGCCAACAACGCCCATACTACAGCCGCCATTCCCGAACGAAATTCAGTTAACTGACCGTATTTGTAAAAGTCATTCGTTGTAATAATCTTTTCGACAACGGTTTCGATCCCATCGTTCACATAAAGTAGCAATTTCACAATCCATCCACCGCAGGTTCGAAACATGTCTTCTAAAAGCCCTGAATAACTTAGTATGTGATCAAATTTTTTGAGTATATCTTCCCCACTCAAATCGACACCCCCAAGACTTAGACACGAATGTTAATGTCATTCACTTTTTTTTGCACCGTATGAATGTTCCAAAGAAAACTAAAGTAAAAGATCAGTAAAATAACCGACGAAGCCGTACGTACCTCCAAAAATTGGTCATACAAGTGGGCCACAATAAACGTCATCATAAGGGGAATAGCGCCAACCAAACCTACGTTAGTGTAAATTTGCGCCGCCATTCCTCTATTCTTTCTGTAATGCTCGTCACGCTTCGTAAGTTCAAAGTTCATACTCTTGATGACTTCACTAAACATCCTTTTTGCGGATCCACCATGTTCATATTTAATTTGTAAAATCTGATGAAATTGATCCAAGGCAGGAAAGTTATACTTTTTAAAGTGACTCGTATCCAATCGGGCTTCTTTTTCCAAAATATCAATGGTTTTTTGAATATCCTTTTGAATGATAGGATCAACCGTGTTTTTTGACTCTTGAAGAGAATACAAAACATTTTTATCCGATTGCAGCAAAAACACCATGTTCGAGGCATACTTTAAAAGCTCCGACAGTTGGTGTTGATACACTTTCGTTTTTTGGTTTCGAACGACAAGAGAGAAAAAAAGAACAATTGCCCCTATTATTCCCACCACGACACTTAGAAATAGATTTTTGGCAGTCAAATAAAAATATCCAAAGTTTAAAAAAAACAGTAATAAAAGAATGACTGTCATTCCTGTTCCGTTAAATAAGGTTTTTGCTTCTTTCCATTTAGATTTTTTCATTTACCGAATTTTACCTCCTTAATTGAATAATAAAAAAAGAACCTATTCCGAAATGGTAATAGGTTCTTTTAATCTTTTCTTAAAGCGATTCTTATGTCCGTCCCAAAACTTCCTGGTTTGGCAGAATTATCCGCACTGAAAACATTAGTAGAAATTACTTTGCCATTATGAATGCAATAAAAACGCGAATATAGCCCACCATCGGCCCCTAATTCCTTTTCCAAAAGTTTAGCCCATTTTGGGTTACGGGAATCTTTTATATGATCCTTATTGATTAAGAAAGTTTTTATCTTGTATTTTTTTGAATCTTGGTCTAACACGACATCGTAATTGGACCCAGTTAAAGATCTCGTGTTTCCAACTAACAATATCGTATTTTTCTGCTTTTTGATGGCCTTTATCAATTCTGGAATATCCGTCATTTCTACTAATCCTACATAGCCATTCTTATTTTCAGTAGCAATTCCCCTTTCATTTTTTTTAGGTTCACAGCCAACCAAAAGCATCACACAACTAAAAAAAGCGAGAAGACCCATCCATATTCTTTTCCGTTTTTTATACAAATATTATCTCTCCCCTTTTATGGGTTTATTACCAAATTATTGTAACATAAAAAGGAACACAGCGCTTTAAGCTGTGTTCCTTTTTATCCCACACTATCATAATAGCAGATTTTTTTCTGTTTTCCGTACCAAAAAAGTATCAAAAAAATTGCAAAAAACTATCCAAAAAATCTCACAAAAGTTGCATGAAACTAGCATTTAAACACGTCGGGTAATAAGTGATACAATTCTTTTTCAATTAAGTGTTCTTTTGTTTTTTCCGAAACGGGATGAAAAACATCTTCCGTACTGTATTTTCCTGTTTTTTCATCATATCGTTTTTCACGCCGGAATAAATAAGTATATTGTGCTCCCTGATCTGTAAAATCGGTAAATTCTACAATTTCCTTAGGGAAACGTTTGATTTCCCCATTTTCAAACTTTTGTTCCATATGAACGCCAAAAGGCAAAAGCTCTACAATATCCTTTCCAAGTAACATATCTGTAGTATTTGCATAGGACGCCGATTCACGTATCATGGAAATCAGTCGGGTAGGAATGTTCGCTGCTCCTTTGGCATGAAGTGTAGTAATAAGGGAGTGATCTGTTTTTGCGCCATCCAGCATGTCGGCAGCTTCCGAACCTCGCGTTTCTGATACAATGAGCCAATCCGGATTATTTCGTAAAGCAGCCTTGATTAATTTGGAAACCGTGATTTTATTCGTCCTTGTTTCATCTGTCAGTGATTGCCAACTGTTAATATCTAATTCAGGATACAAGAGCTTAATGTGACTATCCCTTGTGTCTTCAATCAAAGAGATTTTTTGATGTTTCGGAATAAAAGAAACCAATAGCTTCTGTAATTCTGTTTTTCCTGATCCTGTCGCCCCTGATATGAGGATATTACTATTTGACCTTATTAACACTTCTAACAGCTTTGCTACATTTTTATTAGAAATATCTTCTATTTCCGTTAGAGCTAATCGTGCGCGAGAAACACGAATACTAAATGTCATTCCGTACGGTGCAGCCGCCTCATGAACGGCATTCACTCGTAAAAAACCAAACTCTGTATCCAGGATTGGTTCACCACTGGTAAATTCTTTTCCTTCCACATCCGCAATTTGTTTCACAAGAGATCGTACTTGTTCAATAGTAGGTTGTATTTCGGCTTTCATACGCCCTTTTTGATTATGCTGCAATCGCAAATCCGTTCCATTCCAAGAAATATCTGTAATCCCTTCGTCTTCTAAATACGGCTTTAAAAAACTATTATTTATGATACGCTCTACTGTTTGCTGCTTGTTTTGTTCATTCATTGTTATATATTCCATGCTTTACGTCCTCCCTTTTATTGATGAAACGCTTGATTTACGTTGACTGAAATACCTGTCCAGTAATGGACTAATATCGTTCCAGCAAAACCTAGGATGAAAAAGGTACCTAGTATAATAGCTGGAAAAGAATAAATATCCATGGATCGTACCTTTCTTTCAATTAATTCGTTAATTTTATTTTCTTGTAACTTATCGATATATGACGCCAATTCAGCTAATGTTTCTTGTTTAATTCCTACTTCGGTAAACTCATAGATCATACCCATAATCAATTGAGCTTCATTGTTGCCAATAAAGTCAGCAAAATCCATGTACGCCTTCCGGTCATTTTTTTGCTCAATTTTTTTTACTAATTTTTGAACTTCCGAACGCAACGGTTCTTTCAAATAAGGAACCGTTGCTTGTAATGTGAGATATACATTTCCACTTGTATGAATAAGGCTAAGAAAGTACCTCAAAAATTCAGGAAATAAATAAGACTTGAGTAAATCAGATCGTTTTTTTTTCATGACCATTTCAAAATAAGGATACCTGAAAGCTATGAAGCTGAATAAAGGAGCCAGTATTAGCAGCCAATATTTTTTGATGAATAAAGCACCGAGTGCATAGATCAGAAAAATCAAAATCGCCAAAGTCCATTTCAATATCGTATAGTTTTTCTTTTTCTTGTTGAAATATTCCAAGTAAACTTCAAGGTCTTTTTCCAATAATAGATTCATGAACACAAACATCATCCCTTCTTTCTATACTTCGTGGGACTCTCCCACTGCTCTTTTGATCCAATCATCATACTCATGAATTTCAACATCACTTGGAGCCTCATTTTCTTCCGATTCTCGTAATTTGGCAGCTTTTTCTTTCCAAGTTTCAATCACCGATTTTGGCAAATAGGCTCCCATGTACTTAAAAATATCCAGTCTTGATCGCGTTGATAAAGGAGCATAATAACAAATAAATGAAAAAAATTGTTGGAACGTAAAGAGATCCAACATGTCCAGCATTTGTATACTTTCTTCTGCATTTAGGCGAATTGAATTGGAAAGATCTTTTCTAATTAAAGATTTGAGTCTATTTACAGTCGTAGTGTCTAACATATCCCGCATTCTGACATAAACATCTTCATCCGATTTTGCAGTATAAACGATGTCTTCCAATCGAATTTGATCATGATTAGAAACAATGGGAAGGTCCAAGAAAGACTTACTATTGTCGAAGTCATCTGCTAAATACTCATACCGGGCCTTAGAAGCCGTAACACCCGTATTGAATATGGGTTTTGGCACAATTTTACGTCCTTTTTTGTCTTGACGTTTATTAGCACGGACAACTACACTTTCCCCTTCCTTCAATTTCATCAATTCATCAGGCATTAGAAGAGCACGTTCTTTTACACTTTCACTCACACTTTTATCGGTTGATAAAAATTTTCCACTCCGTGAGCGATCCGTAATGGTTTTCTTCCCAAGCATGGATGAAAAACGTTCTGCTGTTGATACATCTTCCGTTAAAATGTACAGTTGGTTCGAACAGTTCCCAATGATGGTATCAGCGTCATCACCATACAGAGTCTTAATTTGGCCATAGGATTGAATAACTAGGTTAAACCGAAATCCTCTACCTGCACCAACAGTAACCATACTTGCCATTCCTTCTATCGGAGGCATGTTTCCGAATTCATCTAAAAGCATCACCACATTTCGTTTCATTTTTCCTCCTGGAGTCATGGTGGCCTTTTCAGCATTCATCCGATACAGTTGGCTAACAAAAATCGAACTCAAAACGTGATTACTCTTATCTTGGTCAGGAATCACCATAAAAATGGCAATTGGTTTTTCTCCAAACCCTACTTCTGTGAGATCCAGCGAGTTATAAGAAGTGAATTTAGCATTAGGGGTCAGCGTGAAAATTTGTAACTTGTCCATCGCCGTTGAAAAAATACTGGCTCGTGTATTTCCGGCTGCAAAATTACTTGTTGCATACATCAAACGGGCAGGATTGTTTTCGTCTCTAGCCCTAAAAAATAAATCAAGTTCATTCTCATCATTTTCGTTATAAGCGCTGCCTTTTGTGTTTAAGAAATGGGCTACAGAATACATGTTAATTCGTTCTTCTTTTCCGAGTTTGATACAATCTTCTGTAATCGCAAGAATAATCGCGGTAACTAACGATTTTGCAGAGTTATTCCAAAAAGGATCCTTTGCATTCGGATCATGATACAAAGAGAATGCAATACTGTTCGCATATTGTTGTGCCAAAGATACATCCCCTTTTTTATACGCATCGATCACTGGTTGCAAAGGATTAAATCCCATCGATTTGCTTTGCTTAATGAGATTAAAAATATAAACATCGTAACCTCGCCGTTTCAAGGTATCATAGGATGCCGCAGCCAATTCTCCTTTCGGATCATTAACAACCATACTAGACTTCTTACTGGCCCTTGAAATGACATCAATCATAGGGAAAACCCAACGTTCCCCTTTACCTGACCGAGTAATCCCAATGATTAAGGTATGCACAGGACCCGTATCGATAAGAAGTTTATAGTCATTGGTTTTTTTATTGAAAAGTATTTTAAAACGATTGTTTTTTTGAATAGCCGATACAATCGCCCCACTATCTCCCTCATAAGGTTCCTTGCTTCCTGGTATAATTTTGTATTGTTGTTTCAACTCTTTCACTGTCGCAAACTCACTTGTTCCATGTTGTCCTTTGTTTAAATCCCCATAATTCATTTTCATATTAATGATGAACTTCAAGAGTACAAATAGAACGAGACCATAAAAACCGATATAAAACGCTTTTAGATCCGGCTGAAAATGGAGAAAATCTTGAAAAGAAACATGAAACCTTCCTAATTCACTCGTTTTAGCAAATCGACCAATAAACCTTAATATCTCTTGCAGCAACGAAAGAACAAAATTGGCAATAAAAAAAGAAACAAAGAGAACCACTGTTGAAATCACAAGGAGAACCTTTGTATCAGCAATTTTTTCTATGGCCAAAAACTTTTTTTGATTCAAATTCAACCACCTTCTTATTCTCTTCGATTAATTTTTGCAAAATCGGTCGTTTTTACCGTCTGTTTCTTATATACATTGTTATAGGTATACTGATAATCAATTTTCACAACCGTTCCTGGCGGTTGAGTTCCCACAACACTCTGACCTGTTTGACTATTAGTGAAAGAAATCACATAACCTTTTTTTCTTAAATTATCAACAACTGTTTGCACTTCATTGGTTACACCACCGTAAGACTCTACCATTTCCTGTACCTCTGTTGTCGTTTTTAAAAACGCATTTTCTTGTAAGCTCTGTATACCAAAATAGAGCAAAAACGGTAGAATAAATAAGGAAAATAAAATCATGGAAAGAACAGCGCCTTTCATTTCTCCCAAGGGTGAATCATCCTTTCCTTTTAGGATTGAGGAAGTTCATTTAACGACAATCGTTGTTCTGCCGTTGAACGTACTTCTTGTTTATCGTTTAAATATTCAATTTTGAATTGAACACTTGTGATGCGATCATCATCTTCGGTCGGTTGATTATTTTTATCTAAAAAAACATAACTGATTCGAATATTTTTTCCATGATTTTTTTGTTCTTTAATCACATTAGAAACAAGATTAGAAACAAACTCTTTTTTGTCTCCACCTATGGAAAGACTATCTCTCATATCCCCCACGCTCGCCGATGACAGCATGGTTTTTACTTCTTCAGTCGTTCGTGTATTACTATTTTGCGTAATTCCAAAATAAGAACAAGCAATGATGATGACCGCCACGATAATAGCAGCAAATAAATACTTTAATCCAGAAAACAACGGAAATACACCTTCTTTCTTGAATTACGCTCGTTCATATTCATACAACCTTGTTTTTCGTTTTGTTTTTTTTTCAAACTCTTTTACCTTTTGGATTAAAGATTGTTTAAAATCCTTATCATGGACTGAACATAAAACCGTTTTACCACGTTGCAAAATAACCGGATCTTTGTCATTAAAAATAGAATCTATAAAAAAGCTCCCTTTTGTTCCATCCTCCCCTTCCACTTCAATGTACTTAGAATAGTCATCTTTCTTTTTATAAAAACGAATTTGACTGGTATCCTTTTGCAACTCTAATAGTTTTTTAGTTTCTTCATAAACTTCTCTAAATTCTTCACGATTGAACAACAAATATTCATTCGGATCTTTTATATTTAACGGAAAAGACAAGATATTAACGGAAGAATAGCCTTCTTGAGACAATACATCATGAATTTCTTGATAAGCTTTTCGTCCGGCTTTATCTTGATCCAAAGCTAAAATAAATCCTTTTGTTTTCAATTGCTCCTTATTTTTAACCAAATATTCTCTAACTTGCCTTGTCCGATTAGTGCTCGTCAATCCTATGATTCCCACGTCTTTATCTATTTCACGGAATGATAAGGCATCCAAAAGGGATTCACCTATGACGACATATTTAGATGTTTCTGGAATATCCATAAAAAAATCCCTGGCGTCTTTGCCGGGATTAATGATAAGGTTAATTTCTTTACGATTTATATGTTCAATATTGGATCGTAATAGCATTCGATCAATTAAACCATCTTCTCCATAAATGGGAAAGATCAAATTTCTTTTCGTCATAAAATCTGTTTTGGAGTAATCTTTCCCAAAAAGCTCTTTATATTTTGAAAAAAGGTGAGCGACTACCTTTGGATTTTGAAGGTTAGCAATAAAAGGCTCCGTTACTTCCCTTTTCAATCCGCGATAGTTATCTAAATTATTTTCCGTATGAAATTGAATATGTTTGATAAACTTTGTCATTTCTTTTAATTGCTCTTGTTGAATCACCGTTAAGCCTTTCCTTTTTTCAGGAATCGAGTTTTTTTTCAAAACGACAGGTTTTGATCTTTGATTAAATTTTAAATAAAAGCGCGCGCCACACTTATTTTCCCTATTACATTTGAGAAAATGAGGATTGTTTTTATAAATAAAAGCTTCATGATGAGAACATTCTGGACACTCACAGATATAATAACGTCCTTTATCCTCTGCATTTAGATACGAAAGAGCTTCCTCTAAATTACGATATGTGAGGGTTTCATAATCTTTATTCATTGGTCCTTCCCCTACCATCTTGTTTCAATTCGCACTAAAGATTGGCAAAACGCTTTTTCTTCTTCCGTAATATTTTCTTGTTCCAATTCTTTTTTCAAAAACTCATTTAATACCTTTTGAATAATCCATTCCACTACTTCCTTTTTGTTAATCAAAGTACCTTCCATTAGTGATTCCGTCCAAGCCTTCTGTAGTTGTCTTTGAATATCTGAATGAACGTTCAAAGCAAGTTGGAAATCTCGAACGGCTTTTCGTTCAAACAAATAATCTTGAACGGATTGATACAATTTATCTTTACTAGCGAAAATAGGAAGATTTGATCGATTAAGCGAAAAATAATCAGCCGTTACAAAACGAGTAAATTCCATAAACTTTTCATCATTATTAAAGTGATTTGCCTTGGCCTGTTGGATTTCATCATGAGTACCCTCAAGCAATTCATAATAGTCTACAATCTGTAAATAAGACTGATAAATTGAATCCACAATATCTTCTACATGGGAGAAAAAACCACCTGAAAGTTTGGCATATACGTTTTGAAACAACTGCTCTAATTGAGACAAAGAAAAAAGCCAATCGGCTTTCTCTTCAAACGTATCACGCATTAAATAAGCAAATACACGAAATTCTCGATTTAAAAAACATTCTTTTTCCCTTTTAACTAATTCCGAAAATTCTTTCAATTTTTCTTGCCGAAAACTTTCATCCCATTCTTCCGTATATTCCAACATCACATGTCGTATCTGATTTTCCAGTGAATCTGGATTTGAGAAAACCAACTTTGTATCAATCAAGTATTGGCCATTCAAATAAAAGCCGAATCTTTTTGGTTCTACTTCTCGTTTTTGATTTTTTAAGCGACTTCTCAACTGCTGCACTACTTCTTCGGCTTCAGTTAAAAAGTAACTTTTATGCTCATTCAATTCGCGAAATCGTTCGCCTTCTGTAGAGAATCTGATCATTAACTCTTGCAAGGAACTTCACTTCCTTTCTGCTCGGAAAAACGATTCTCTAGCCACTCATAAAAAGCAATATAACAATAATTTTTTCCATTTTCATCTTTAGTGGCTTCATTCAACAGATCATTCAAATATTCTTCACTCAGCATAGAAAGGTTAGATGGTGTAATGAATTTAAATGGATATTCATCCTTATCATTGATCTTTTCAAATGAGTTTTTGACATATTGATAAACTATTTTTTTCAATTTATCTCTTTCCACAATAGGAAACTGCACAAGATGATGAATTTCGCCAATCGTTGTTTTTAATTCTTTCAACGTAGACCATTCTGGATAACGAAAAGTAGCATTTCCTTTTTCATCTACTAATAATTCAAATGTACGAATGCCGTTTTCTTCTAAAACCAAAAAAGTACGTCTCTTTTCTCTAATATTTTTCAGAAATTCCTGAAAGTCAGTAGGATCGCACAAAAAATATGAAAACGTCACTTCTTTTCCGTCTTTTATTTCCCTTACATCGACAATACCACGATTAAATTCGTCAATTGTACAATAATTAATGTTTAATTGACTCATCTTCATACCACCTCCATCAATAAAATCCAGTATCCGGAATAACCAAAAAATCTAATTATTAAAGAGCCTCTTTCATATTAGAGGCTCTTATTTATATAATGAACGTTATTTTATCCTGCCTTGTATCCGACTACTTGTTCTGTAAACCATTGGGCTATAGAACTAGCAAGATACACAAGCGCAAACCCAATTACAACACTAATGATCCACGAATGGTATTGTTCTTTTTTATTCGGATCACGAGCAAAAATGTATAATAGTCCAATTATAACTAACGCTAAGGTTGCTAATGGAACTGTAATAATATTAATATTTGTAGCTATGTTATTAATTGTTCCCTTAAGACCCTCCATATCATTCCACTCCTTTCTTTTCTCCAATCAATAACCCCACTAGCTTTGGATTGGTAACTACAACCGATTCAACGAGTTTTTTATGTTGATTGTGTAGCCACTCATAATAATCAGTTTCTTGAGCTTCAAGGATACTTTTAGCAGCATCCTCGTACTCTTTAAATTGATCTGGTTTTTTTTTAGCCACTTATTTTCATGACCTCCTTCTTTTAAGCAATAAAAAAAGACCTTCCATTTGAAAGGTCTATTAATCCACGCCGATTCCAGAAAAGACATTCGTCACCATAGTGTTCAAATTAGCACCAATTTTACTTACCAACGGCTGAACGACTCCCGTGGAAAAAGCCACAAAAATACCGAAAAGCACGATAGCGACCACCACCAAAAGAATAGCACCTTTATGTTCTGACAAGTACTTCACCCCCTTTCAAGGCATAAAAAAGAACAAGGATTCAATCCCTATTCTGTAAAGACGATCCTTCATAAATACAGTCTTTTCTATTTCCAATTGTTAGAAGAGAAGTCACAACAGCAATTCCAATAACGAGTAAAATGGCTCCTACTTCAATCACCTCCTTTAAATTCACCTAATTTTACTTACCAAGGGTTGGATGGCCCCCGTAGAATTTAGAAAAAACAACCATAACGCCGAAAAGCACGATAGTGACTATCGCTAAAGGCCACCCTCCTCTGCCTCCATCCAAGTATCACACCTCCCTCTTTTGAAAGTAATCAAACCAAAAGATTAGCCTCCACTTCCATACAAATTGGTCATCATTTGACTAAATCCACCTCCAAGAGTGTCAATAATGTTTGGCATATTATCTGAATAAAAAGCAGCTAAAATCCCAAAAATGATTAGCGAAACAATCATTAGAAAAATAGCACCTTTGTGTTCTGACATCTAACCTCCTCCTATATTAATTCACTCCGATTCCGGAGAAGACATTCGTCACCATGGTGTTCAAATTAGCACCAATTTTACTTACCAACGGCTGAACGACTCCCGTGGAAAAAGCCACGAAAATACCGAAAAGCACGATAGCGACCACGACCAAAAGAATAGCCCCTTTATGTTCTGACAAGAACTTCACCCCCTTTCAAGGCCCCCTTTCAAGGCATAAAAAAGAACACAGCCTTTTGGCTATGTTCTCTTCTCAATTTACAAACCTAGATTTATTATTTTTTGCAGTTTTTGATAAAAATCTCGATCGGTTACTCTATAACCGAACAAGAAGTCTCCAGGCCGTTCTCTTGTGATCTTTCTTATTTCTTTGGCCTGATCTTGTGTAATGGTTAAACTATGAGGATAATTTTTGATGTTGACTCTTGGATTCCGTTGTTCCACCACAAAAGCGTCATCCTCAATCGCTCCCAGTAGATAGTGGTCAAAAGAAAATTTTTGGTCAAAAACAAGGTTTAAATCATTTAAACCCATATTGCTTAGAACAACTTTGTTTTCATAAACTTGTTTCGGTTTTAAAGGCGATTTAGCATCCACCGGAACATAGTATTGAGGGACATCTTGATTTGTCAGAACTTCATCATCAAAAGATTGTCCCGTTTCATTTTCAAAGTTGTCCTTCATTTGATCTTTCACTGTACCTGCCATTTCCTTCACAGATGGAAGCTGACTACCGTTTACATAGTGATCTTTCGCATCTTTGGCCAAAGGATAAGCCCCTAAATAGCCTAAATGCTTCGAAACAAAAAGGAAGTCACTGGTGAGGTCCACTTCATATTGACGTTTATTTCCATCCATTTTTTGATTTTTCATTTCTGTTTGTTGCATTGGCAAGGCATATTTTCCGTAATCCCATTGTGTTTTATTCGGATATAAACCTTTCAAACTTTCATCTAAATCAGCCGGAAAATAAAAACCATATGCTCCATCTTTGATAAACGGCTGATAATTAGAATTTTGCTGCTGACCAGAAGGCAACTCTACTTTATACGTGATTGGCCCCGGTGCTATAGGGAAATGGGTTTGCGTTTTCAGTTTGTACATAGAATCCACTTTAGAGTTTGCAGCCTTCTCAAACGTTTCATAATACGTTTTTTCCACTACCGGATTGCTATTCCGATTATCCCAATCGGCTCTTTTTCCGACTGGAAATTGTTTATTCGCTAAGTCCTCAATAGTATTTACATACACAGAATTATGCTGCATTGGATCAACTGTCAGAGAAAGTCCACCACTTTTTCCTCCGTTTTGACTATACCAGTCTGCTAAAGAAAAAGTTTTAGCGTATTCCCACGCCGGAGTATCTCCTGTATACTCCCATCTGAAGCATTCGCCTCCTTGGTTTTCCGTACAAACATAATTCTTATGATAGTAGTTGGTGTACTCAAATTTAACGTTATAATCAATTTTTGGATTATCCTTAAATTTGTCAGTGTCCACCATCAAAGATAGTGGAGTATTAGGATCGGTACTAGTTTTGTCAAATCCATTTCCTTTTACTTCAAGTTGGTAATTCCTCATGGCATAGTAGTTTCCGACCGGCGGAAATTTACTTTCGATGTACACCTTTGATGCCTCGTTTTGTTTGTCTCTTCTCAATTCCCAAAAAATATACCCGGTCAATTCTTCCCCGTTACCAGGCTTTTTCACCACGGTACTTGGATCGGGAAGCGATACGCGATAAGTAAAAGTAATGGTCTTATTTTGATCCGCGACCCCACTATAATACTGATTTTCTGGGGATGGCACATAAGGGTTACCTTGCGAGTCCTTAAAAGTTCCCTTTGGATAACATGAATAGCTATAAGATTCTCCTTCTTCAAAAGGCTCCGTATGAGAACTCAGCACTCGACCAGTATCGGAATCTACATGACGAACAGTGATATAAAAGGTTTGCTTTTCTGGAGGATTGGATGGATTACTTCCGCCACCTCCATCACTTGGGGGCGTTCCTCCTCCACCACTTCCACCGCCACTACTACTGCTCTTAACCGTAATGGTTTTTTGAACAGTAGTGGTTCTTTCCACTTCATCCGTGACCGTTAGTTTTAATGTATAGGTTCCCGGTTGAGTAAAAGTTTTGGAAACTGTTTTATTAAAAGTTGACGAGTAGACAGTACTATTTTGAATACTTTGTCCATCGATAAAAAAATTCCAGTTGATTTTATCATAATAAGGACTAAATTCTTGCCCACTAAGGTCGATATTGACATTATCTCCAACATTCACAGTAGATGGAACTGAAATTTGACCACTGGGATATGGTGTAGGTGAAACCACAATATATCCTTTAATTCCACCTTTTCCATCTGAAACTCCAAAAGATCCAGTTGATATGTTGGCCCCAGACTCTCTAGCAATATCTCTCGAATATGCCCGAAGATATTTTTGCTTCGTTTTTTGGTCCGTAAGTGTATAATAGCCACCATTATAAAAATAATTTTCTACAAAATCAGGGTTCCCATTGAATACTAAAGCCCAATCTTTTACCAAATCCGGATACGCAAAAGTTCTTCCTAAGTTACTCAAAGCAGGATCTTGCGGTTTTTGCAACATCATGTATCCTCTTGGTGTAGCAGTAGGGGAAATTTTGTCCCCACTTAGAAAGACAGGCCATGTATCATGATAGTAATAATCGGTCGTTTGAGCGAATCCGTTTATTGTATATTTTGAGCCTTCTTTCATTCCGTCGAAATCCAAGTTTGGAATCACGACCGCAGCCATCGTTTTTGTAGTTGTAGTTGGAAACAAAAACAAAATCAGACTAAAAAGAGATAGAATTGCCCAAAGTTTTTTTCTTTTCATTCACTCCCCCTACTTTCGTTTTAAGAACAAAAAATTAAGAACAAAAAAAGAACACAGCCTTTTGGCTATGCTCTCTTCTTGTTTTACAAATATTTATTCCGTTAGTCCCTCATATTGTGGTAATGGATAGGTTGAAATGTCTAATCGCTTCATTACTGGAATCGAACGAGTATACCAGCCTAATTCTTTTGCAAACTCTCTCACAGGAACATAAACGGTTCCATTTTTCGCTTCTACATTGACGGATAAAGTCTTGCTTTCCCCATTCACTTGAATGTTATTGCTTCCCGGTGTGAGTTGAATCGTGGTTCCATTATATTGAACAGTTTTGCCATCATTGGACACCGTGACAGTTGGCACTTGGGCAAACAACCCCTTGACATCGACCATCACCACACCAGATTTTGTATAGGTTGGTTGAACTTGACCAACCGTCACTTTGTCATGACCGTATACACCAAATTGGGTATATGGAATATGCAAGTCGATCCAATATTGATTCGCTTCCTCCGGCTGAGAAGGCATAGTAACTGTTACCGGATGATCTTCTGAAAAAGGAGGATTATAAATTTCTGAATCCTTATAAGCCTTACCGTTGAATGAAATAATTTCATAATCCGGATAATGAGCGCTTATAAGGGTTTTTTCAGGCATCAAATATTCAATTTGTTCTTTAAGATAATCTTCAGGATTCGGAAGGCTCTTATATGCGTCTTGGGATTGATGTAATTCGTTGTAGTAATTTTTCAGCAAATCATCTGTTACAATCCCACCACCGGGCACGATACCATCAATTCTCCGAACCAACGTCCAGTCTCCATATTTTGCATGAAGTTGAGCCAATGACATATTGACATAATCAGGCACTTTATCCGAAGGATTCGACGGTGTAGATGGACCTGTTGGATCGCTTGGTTTAGTTGGATTCGTTGGTGTAGATGGACCTGTCGGATTGCTCGGTTCAGTTGGATTCGTTGGCGCCGGTGTTGATGGACTTCCTGGATTGCTTGGTTTCGTTTCATTTCTTTCGATAACCTGCAGCATCCGGCTCACCAAAACGCTGGATGAAGCACGGTCGGCGTCTTCATTAGGAGCAAATGTACCGTTAGTTTTTCCTTCAATTACACCATAAAACACCATTCGTTTGACGGATTCTAAAGCATATGCTGGAACACTGTCTTTAAATTTCAGTTTTGCTTCTCCTCTGAAATCTCCTTTGAGACTCACGGCCCGATCTAACATAACGGCCATATCAGCGCGTGTTACGGGACGATCAGGATAAAATTTACCACCTGTCCCCTTAACAATTCCTGCACTCGCAGCACGGCTGATTTCGTCATAAAGAGCTTTCGACTTTGGAACGTCCTTAAAATGGCTGTTCCCTTTTGGCAATTTCAACGCTCTAGCAACCATGCCAGCAAATTGTCCTCTTGTTACCTTTTCATCTGGATGAAATTTGCCATCAGAATAGCCAGTGACAACACCACGTTCTACTAATTTCTCAATATCCGAATAAGCGTATGAACTTTTCGGAACATCTCGAAAGTCTGTATTAGCTGCACTCGCCCCAACAGCAGGGATAGCACCCGTTAAAAAAGTCGCAAATGCCAAAGCTCCTACAAAACTCTTTTTCTTCAATTCAAACGCCTCCTTGAATTTAAAAAAAGTGCCAATAATTTCATTATACACAACTATCTACCTATATTGGTGATATGTTCCACTGAATCCTCTTTCAATCGGGCTGTAGCTACTAACTGTTTCAATTCATCAGTAGATAAATTTTCAATAGGCTCTCCTTTATGGGTGTAAAATTGCAGTCTTTTCAGTTCTTCTATAAGAACTGATTTTACGTCTGCTTTTACCACTTTCTATTCCTCCCGATTTTTCGATTTTTATTTATTCCGTAATCCCTTGTTGTATCTTTATTATACAATTATATAATTGTATAATCAATTATTTTAAAAATTTTTTCATTTTGTTCTGCAAACCACCCAACGAAGCCCCCCTTTCTTTTACTCGAACAATGCTTTATATTTACAGTAGTTAAGAAACTCACGATAATAACTTGGAATCTCCTCATAATTCCGAGCAAACAAAATTCGTTGAGGTAGTTGGAAGAAATCTTCCAACTTGTTGAGTTTTTCTCGGTTGCAGAAGCTCAAGCCGGCTTCTATCCGTTGATATTGCCGGATCGTGGTTCCGATTGCTTGAGCCACATCTTCTTGAGTAAAGTTTAAATTCTCACGTATTTTTTTCAAATATGTTGTCATGTACCACCACTCATTTTTAAAGTAAAACGACATTTAATGTCGTTTTCTAACTTCATTATATGCGGCATTTAATGTCGTGTCAACATTTTTTTGGAGGATTTTTCTATGGCATCATTAGGCGAAAGAATTAAAGAATTAAGAGTTTCGAAAGAGCTAACTCAAAGTGACATTGCAAAATTACTTAATATCACCACTAGGCAAGAACAGCGTTATGAAAGTGACAAAAGCGATATGCCAATTTCAAAAGCCGTCACTCTTGCCGACTTTTTCGATGTTTCACTCGACTATCTAGTAGGACGTTCGGATGATCCAACACGAAAATAGCAACGAAGGGAACAAACCCTCCGTTGCTACTTCCTTTGAAATATTCCAATAAAAAAGCAACTTGTAGTCTCACTGTCGTGTTTTTCATGGTCATTGACACAGGACTCACTCAACTGCTATTCAATAAAATTGAGTACCACGCATAATTAAATCGGAAACTGTTTGAGAATCATTGCGGCAATTACTGGATTTTTTGAAACATCATCAATCATTTCATTTTTATCATCCCCTTTTTGATTAGCATAAAAAAAGAACATAGCCCTTTAAGCCGTGTTCCTTTTTATCTCACACTATCATAATAGCAGATTTTTTTCTGTTTTCCGTACCAAAAAAGTATCAAAAAAATCTCATAAAAGTTGCAAAAAAATCTCATAAAAGTTGCAAAAAAATCTCATAAAAGTTGCAAAAAAATCTCATAAAAGTTGCATGAAACTCTCATAAAACTCTCATCTTTTATTGGTAGTCAAACAGTAGTTGTAGATGTTCGTTATTATTAAAACCACCCTTTTTTACGACGGCGCAGGGTGGTTTTAATTTCTAATCAATTTATTTTATACGCACTTTTAGTCCTTCAATTGATCTGTCTTTTCCCAATTCTACAATGTAGTAATCATCCCCATTATGCTCCAATCGGCTAGGAACATAATAGCCCCCATCTTCATCGGAAAAATATTCTACATACATGCCACTAGTCAGTTCTACATCACCAATTGCATAACGGCCATTTTTTTGCTTATCTAAATAGCCTTCTGCTTTAACGGGCTTGTCCAAATTTTTTAAAAGGTTATAAGCACCGAAAAGAATATCCTGCACTTGATATAAAGTGACACAATCACTTCTTTCCTCCAACGATAAAGATGAAAGTGAGATGTTCTCTGCTGCAACTTCGTATTTGTCTAAAAACTTTTTTAAATTGTGCCTCAAATCCTCACTTGCTTGAAGTAAATCCCTTAATTCTTTAGACATATAAATTCCTCCTATTAAAAATGATTTTTAAAAAACTTACTCTTGTGATAAAGTTTCCACCGCGTCTTTCAGACCTTGTTTTTTTGGCGAAGTATATACTCTTGTGGTGTCTAAATCATCATGGCCAAGAAGTGTTGCAACATAAGGAAGTGGAACACCTTTTTGAACTAGATCATGGGCAAAAGTATGTCGTAGTGTATGTGGGGTCAGTTCAGGAATATTCGTGTTTTTAACAATGTTTTCGAAAATTGGATAGATCCCTGATGGCGTTAATTTTCCTCCCTTTTGAGAAGTAAAAAGGGCATCGGTTGTAGGATTTTTCTTTTCCCGTTCTTTCATCCATTCATTGAGTGCTTGAGACAAAGTTTTATTTATAGGAACGTCCCTTGCTGCTTCCCCTTTTCCTTCTCGGACATTGATATAACCATTTTGAATATCAAAAACTGTTAAACTGGTCACCTCACTGATCCTTAGTCCGGCATATAGCATTGTATAAATGATGGCTTTGTTTCGAGTGTATCTCCAGGCATTTTTTTGAGCTAATTCCGGATCTTCAATATATCGCAAAAGGATTCTTTTTTCTTGAGTATCCAACCATCGTGGAGCATATACTTTTTTATTGGTCTGTGGGATTAAATATTTTTTAGGATCAAAACGAACAATCCCTTGAACGTATAAAAAATGTAAAAAAGTTCTTATGGCTTCAATGTAACTATTGATGGTCTGGGTGGCTAAAGGCTGTCCATTCTTTTTTCTGGCATGGTGAATTAAGTAATGACGCCACTCTTTTAAATCCATCGGATTTAATCGAGCATAATCGATTTCTTTTTGAATATTATCGAAATACCACGTTTCAAAATATGAAACTGCCTTTAGATAACTTTTGATGGTGTGAGAACTTTTTCCCTCTTCTTTCATCCACTTGATAAAAAACTCCATAGTAACCAACCTATTCATCGTAATTATGATTTCTTATATCGATTTCGATCAAACTCTTGTTGCAAATATTTCTCTTTCATCGCCTTATCAATAAGAAAAATTAAGTCGTCTAAATCTATAATAACCGATGGTAGACCTTCCATTAACGCCAATTGATATTTACAAATTATTTCTAATAACTGATCATTGCCGGCTCCTAATTGTGTGTTTTTCATTTTTTCTTTTTCCCTCCTTAAGCAGAATACGTTCTGCTAATAATCTCTCGTTGAGGATAGTCGTAAAGATTATCAATCCATTTATTAAAATCGTAAGTTACAATGATATTTGCACCAGGGCATCCATGATGTAATGAATCCAGTAAGCAAGCCAAATCTATATGGTCCCGTCTTGTGTAATAACAATGGTATAAGTCTTTTCCTTTTTCCACATATGGTGGATCAATGAAAATAGTGGCTTCCTCGTCCCAATATTCTTCTTCGATTAGTTCAAGAGCATTTTCTTGTGTAACAGTAATACGATCACTCAATTCATGAATACGTTTGATCCGTTTTTCTAGTTCGACAGGGTTCCAACGTGAAAGTAAAGCTTTTTTTGAACCATTCTTTCCACCTAATGGATTCGCTTTTGCGATTCCACTATACGCAAGACGGTTTACTAAAAGCGAGGCCCATGCTGCGTCTACTATGTCTACATTTATATAATCATTTTTGATGATTTCTTGAGCTTTGAAGAAATCATCATGGCTTGGAGTAATGGACCGCAAACGTTCAATCAGAGCAAACGGCATATATTTCACGACCCACCAAAATGAGAAAATACCAGTATCTAAATCGTTTAAATGCAAATGTTTGACGATCCCTGCATCCAACATGGCCAACTCAAAACTGCCACCTCCGGTAAATGGAGAAACAAGTTTTTTGGCATTCAAATTTTTCAAGTGTAAGTAGAGATAATCAATAATTTTTGATTTTCCTCCCGGATACCGAAAAGGAGATAATCGCTTGTTAAATTTAATGGGAACTTTAACTTTTATTGGCTGTTGGATATGATTTTTTTCAAGTATTAAGACAAAATGATGTCTGTTCTTTATATGATCAAAATAAGTGAAACCATCACAAACTTCACACCAAAATCCGCGATCATATTTATCAATTTGAATATCTTCTAAATCCGTATTTCCACAAAATTGACAAGTAAGAGTCATCAAATTCTCCCCCTACTGTAACCTAATCTGTCCTTTTGGTCATCCCTTTCGGGGATACCTCCGAATAGATGTCATACCCTTTTTCCTCAAAATACCATTTTACTTCATTGAAAAGATCACTTTCTTTAATCTTCTATTTTCCTAACCCCTTTCTTTACATATGACATTACATTGTTTTTTTCTATCCGGTGTTTGAACGAATATTCCAAAAATTACCACTAATAAGCAACCGAATTATCTTCTGTTTTTATACATTTATTATACCTAATTATCTACTGTTTTTCAGTAAATAAAAACAAAAAAATAGAAGATAATTCTGTATTATCTTCCGTTTTTTAAAACTCAATTTTATTGGATGAAACCGTCTAATCTTCCAAAAGTTTTAATATGTTTTCGATTGATTTGTTATTTTCTCCCTTTTTCAATTTTTCAATAAAATCGCAGTAAAGTAATCGGAATATTTTTTCAAGCGTAAATCCGTGGTTAGGGAATATTTCTTCCATGTCAGCTAGAAGCACTTCTCCACGGAGAGCATATTTTTTTCGCAAGGTAATGTATAAAGTTTGTTGTTGTATCGGTTTTTCTGTTCTTTGAAAAGTAGAAGAATTTGGTTTTTTCTGCAAATGTATTTTATTTCCATGACTTGGATCAAGTGACGTCAATAACTGAAATATATATTGTGGATCTGGATTTTTTTGGGCATACCGTAAAAAATCATGGTATAGCAAATTCATTAAGTCTTGTTGTCCGAACTCTGTTTCGGAAAGATCCCGAACATCCTCGCAGAATATTTCTGCTCTGAGATAAATGTTTAAAGGTACTTCTATCACTAGAAAGGTTGAAGACATTCGATGAAAGCGATATATGAGTTTCCCTAAAAATTTATTAGTATTAGGAAGGAGGGAAAATTCTTCTCCCAATACATCAGCTTCACTATACTTCTTCATTTGACCATCCTCCGAATTTTTTCGAATATGCTTCCATGAAAATACGGTATGCAGCCTTTCTGATACTGCATCTCCATTGTGTTGAGTAATCTCCGATTCTTTGGAAAGTAGCATGGTCCACTTTTATATGAACAGTTATAGGGCTATCTTTATAGGTTACTTCTGGATAATGAAATACATGGTTTAGTCCATATAGAAATATTTCCGTTCCTAAAGCCGTTTTGGAGCCATTCCAAAATTTTCTCGATTCCCTTCGCAAAGTAAGATCAACGGTATCATCAATAGGTATTTTGATGTCATGTAGTTTATCCTTACGGATTTTTCTTTCATTTAATATTTGCTTTTTTTTCGATGAAGAAAGTATTGGATTTAAATGCTGCTCATTCTTCCCCACTTGTATCCTCCTCGCTTTTTTATTTTTATCTTTGGGTTGGTTGGTCGGTTGGTCGAAAATCTCGCGACAGGGGAGAGTATAAAATTCTCTTTTCCGGGCATAACTGAATGAAAAAAAAGAAAATTGAGGTGTTATAAGTGTCTAAGACCAACGGATTGACAAAAGAAATTGCTTCTAAGCTCGCGAACAAAGCTAAAACGTTACATTATGTGAAAAGTGTTAAAGCAGCAAAAAAGAAATAATAAATCAATCCACGACAAATTTAATTCCACCTTGATTCACTATCTTGATGGGACGACGTTGAGATTGTTCATATGAAGGTTTTGTTTTTGGAATATAGCTTGCTTTTTTCCAGCAATCTTCTTCATCCAGCCCCCAATCCGGGTGGGGGAGAGAGACGTCACCAATTTTATATTTTTTTAGGATATTGATGTATTGAGGCGAATGGGCTGATACAAAGAGTGCTAATCGGATTATTTGATTACGGTCCAATGTCGTTGCTTTAAAAACAGCATCTACATATTTCTTATAAACTGTGGAATATCGAACTGTAGGTCGATAAGTCATTTTGGCTCCCTCCTTGTCCTTTGTAAAAGATATGTCGGCCCTCACAAGGTTATGACGTCTTTTGGACAGTTGGTCAAAAAAAAGATCCCTGACGTCAGTCAAGGATCTTAGTTTTTTTTATTACTTCTAATTCCCTTAAGCTCATAATTATAGATGAATTCCGACGAATATTTATCTTTATCCCAAACATCAATACGATTTTCGTCTACATCTACATCTCTTACTTGTACAATATCACCATTTTCCCATGTTTCATCACCTCGTTCTATTAACTCAACATTAATAATCTCAATGAAATCATTTACTTTAAAATCCTTAATATCCACGATTATTACCTCCTTGTGTCACAACATGAATAATCTACATTAGATTGCCTGATTTTTAATTATCCTTGCACTTTACACAAAGTCATATCAAATTATAGAGTTTTTATTTTTTTAATAGATATCCTTTCATAAATTATTCAAGTAATTCAGGAGCTTATTTTTAAGACGCATGTTTCCATACACTTTTCTGTACTCTTCTAAAGCATTATTTAAAAGATCATCAATTTTTTTACTTTGAGATTCATTGGATATGAAATCAATGAGCTGATTTACCACGTCCCTCATGATAGCACTTCTTGAAACACCTTTATTTTGATACTTACCTACATAGTAATCGAGTAAATGAAAGGCTTTTTCGCTTATATAAATGTGTAAAAATTCTGGATTTTTAGGTTTTTCCTGAAGAACTTCAATAGGACTAGGAATATATTTTTCTAAGATAAAGTCCTCGATGGCCGTATTTCTTTCTTTATATTGAGTAAGCAAATCTAAAGTGTAATTAATTTTTTTTTCAAGTACAACGGGAAGAGCCCTTTTTCTTTTTGATTCCGATTTTGATTTTGTGTATAGTTCTGTTATTTTTATTTGCTTATTATTCAGCCGGTTGATTAAGTCATCAATGAGATGCCGAATAATCAAAGAACGGTTACATGGAAGCTCATCCTCTTTTACTATTTTTACTAAATGATTCAGTCTTTCATTTGCTTCATTATTAAATATAAATTTTACCGATTTAGGTTTAGTTCCCCTTTTCATTTCATAAAGCTGCAATATGCTTAAATCTTCGGGTAATCGATAATGATATAAAAGATAATTTCTCAAAACGGTTGACTTTATTTTTTTGTCAACAAAAGATAGATATTTTTCCATCTGACCAGGAAAAAGAGAAAAGGATACTTGAATAGACATGAAGTACCTCCCTTTCACAAACCTATAGTTTAATTATACCGTATAAAAATATAAAAACCAAGTGAAATTCCATATAATTCATGGTATAATATAAATATAATAGATATGGGAACTCAAGGGTGGTCGGCTAACCTACCCCTAAGAAGGGGGGTGATGCCGATGACAGTGTTTGAAGCACTAATGTTTAGTGTCGCTTTTGCGAGCTTAGTTGTTTCTATACTGTCTTACAATCAAAAAAAATAATCCACCCTTGAGTTTATAGGCCACGGGTGGATTATTCTGCCTAAGCCGATCCCCTTGTAGGGACCGTATCTATTACGTGACCGATGGTGTTGCAGCACCGTCGGTCATTTTATTTATACGAACTTTCTGTATTTATTATACATCCTTTTACTCATTTTGTCCAAAGTCCATTTTTTTAATTTTTTGTTGACTAGGTACGAATTCGTATCATATAATAAAGACAAGAAACGATACTAATTCGTATCAAAAAGGAGTGTAGACGGATGAAAAATATAATGAAACGCGCTTGGGAAATCGCTCGTGAAGGTGTTAAGAAGTTCGGCGGAAAAGTTAAGGAATATTTTGTAGTTGCTCTAAAATTAGCGTGGAAAGAATTTAAAGACACAGTTGCAAACGAAAATGGGTACGTGAAACTCGTTGGTTCAGAAAAACAAGTAAAATGGGCTAATGATATTCGCGAAGATATTAGCAAAATGGTTCGCACGGTTCTCGATTACTATAGCGTTAACGGACGCAACATCGATAAACAAAGAGACCGATTCAATAAAGTAGTTGAACTAATTGAAGAAAAGGTTTTAAATAACGAAAAAGCCGACTTTTTTATCGGTAATTTTGCTTACACGCGTGATTGGGATTCAATCGGAATTATTTTCGAGGACCTTGAGTGGATGACTGGTATTAAAGAAGATGAAAAACTACTTATTATGCTCCGTAAAATTGCGCGCAGCGTTAAACATATCAACAAGGAGGATTTGAGATGAAGCAGGCTCTATACAAAGTGGCGACACTTAAAGAAATTGAAGAGGAGTTAAACCTTCCCGAAACTACCGTAAGACGTGACATTTCTCGAAATCGTTTTTGGTCCCATGAGCTACGAAAAAGTGGGTCAACATGGTTAATTATGAAAAGAGAGGCATATCGAGTGTATAAAAAAGAATATGAAAACGTTAAGGTTAAATGTGACTTGAGAGCAATCAATGAGTACGTTTATTCAATATTAAACGATGACGATGAACTATATGAATTAGCGTCAGATCTTTTCAAGGAACAAGACATTAAACAGCTTTGCAAACTCGTTTCCGAATCTTATGCTGATGCGATTAATGACGCTGGCTTATACGAAGATGGGAAAGTGGTTGAGTATATATGCGTTGAACAATATTTGTTTTTGTTAAATGAAGAAGAAAAGAGCGCAAGCAATTTCAAAAGGAATTAGAATAAAGTTAAGTCATTCAATTACACAAAAGATAACGCCCCGACTAACAACTGAGGCGTTTTTCTTTTTAAAACGGTATTCTTGCGATTTGTTTATACTGATCCTTGTTACAAGCGATATGAATTTCGTGTTCCGTTCCGTCCTCGTCGACTTCTTTATTTTTCCTATCTCTTAATCCAGTTTTGTATAATCATTTAGCCCACCCCTATTTTGATAAACTAACGCAAAGTTGACATAGGAAAAAAGATAGGTGTAAATATTGGCGTGGAATAAGTAGCTCCGTACATGCTTTCTTCAAAATCCTTATTTTTCTCTTGGCTTTCCAAAGTTTTGACTACTTGAGGAGATACTTTTTCAACTTCGCTGATTTTATCGTCTGCAGCAAACGAAACTAAATAATTTTGATGATCTTTTTCTGCAATCACATCTCCGTTACTTAAAAATTGGCTGGCAACAGCTTCCTTTCCGAGTTTACTGATGATAGCTTTTTCTTTATACTCCCTTTTCTTTTTGATATTCTTTGGCTAATTGTTGAAAATCATGTTCTACAATTTTTGAAGTTTTGTGTACTTCAAATAATCCCCAAGCAAAAATAGCTAAGATAATCAAAAGTAATGTGCCAAATAAAATGATAATACTTTTCATAGAATCCATTAATGATTATCTCCTTTCAAATCGGATCGACACCCGACAAGAATTGTTATATAGACGCTTACGTTTTAACAATTGTATCTTTGTGAATTTTGAGATCTTTTACGTATTCTTGTTTTTTTGTTTAGAATTATTAATCGGTTCATAAACACGATGATTTGGTTCATAAAAACATTCGTTTTTAGACTTAAACTTTTTCCTTTTGATTCCTGGAAATCCTGGAAAAAATTCATGAATGGTTAGAAATACCATTACAGCAGTTACTATGAGGAAAAATAAAACAACAACTATTACAACTATTGCCATTAAAGTAACCATTTTACTATAAATTCTCCTCTATTAGATTTTCCTAGTCGTTCTTGAAACGATAATGCGATACATTAAAAAGTGTGTTTGAAGATTTCAACATATCTTCATATAAATCCAAGACATCAAAAACTTTGAGTTTACCTGTACCCGTACCAAGCAAAGGAATTGCAACGGTGTTAATATTTTTTTTACTGCAAAATTTCAATATATTTTTGAGGCAGCTTTCTATAATATTTAGATTCGATACTTGACCGGGTTTATTCATTGTTACGGCATGTAAAATTCCTCTTGGAAAATCCAATTTACCAGAATCGGTAAGAAAGACATCTCCACATTTAACTTTTAATCTCTTAGCTTCTTTTTTTGCCAATTTTTCGATTGAAGGATCAACATAATGAATGGACTCCGCAACCCCTTTTAATCTTACAAATCGTCCGATAAACCCTCCCATCCATCCTTTTCCATTGGCAGCATTTATTAAAAGTTCAGCTTCAATGTCTAATACATTTAAGTCAGAGTGTATGATCATAATTATTCTACCTTTCCAGTTCCTCAACGCAAAAATTCCATCCCTTAACGATTTGATGAGGAATAATCAATGTCACCTTCTAATTATCCCTTTCCGTAAAGCTATCATTTATCGCATTCATGACAGTATCATCGATCATTTTCTCAAAGAACATTTTGATACGTTTCATTTTGAATCCTCCAATGCTTGTTCCGCCCATTTTCTGATTTGCAACCGATCTTCCATTCTTTTTCTTTTTTCCTTCTCAATTTCATCACTGGTGGCCATTCTACATTTATCTAATAAAAATACGTCGCCACAGTCTATATAATTGTCCCTTAACACCCACTCACCCCATATTTTTTCTACTCGAAAAACATCACCTGTAGGTTCGTGTGTTAACCAATCACCAATTTTGTAACTCATACATAACCTCCTTTTTATTCTCCACGGAAGGGCAGCTAAACCGATTCTAAAAAACCGTCTAATAAGTTTGTTGACTTAATAAGTCCATCTTTTTCGGATCGATATATTACTTCATACCAAACACCATTCCGATCTAACCTAATACTATTGACATAGCCTTTAATTGGATTACCTCCGTTGATTCCCTCAAATTCTCTTTTTAGCTGGACTTTTTGGTCCACTTTAAATCGAATTAAAGGACTATCTTGAATCTTCATTGATTTTTGCACCGGAGTTAATTTCAAACCATTCACCCCTTTTTAGACAATGGCCTTAACCATGTACCCATCTTGTTGGGCATAGTCCGTTATATATGTAATTTTTCTTTCAACAATTTTAGTTTATGAATAGCCATCAAATTCACACCTACCATGTAATTTCATCATTCATTAAGGCTTCAAAATCAATTCCTTCAAGATAAGCGATTGCTTTTTTCCAAGCGTATTCATAATTTCCTTTTTTAATTTCATTACTAACCTCTATTAAAAGCTCAATTTGTTCAGCGTTTTCCTTCTCTAACTGATCAATATATTCCAATGCAGCATCAAGACTTTTTATAGGGAACTTAGTCATATCCTTCCTCCGTATGTCGTACTTTTTCGAAACATGACATTATCCTACTTTGAAAACCATCACAAAATTATGAAATCTAGGTACATCCGATACCCTTTTATAAAACTCACCTTTGCCAGTAACAAAACCGTAAGGAACTTTGCAAGGTTTTGAACCAAATTCTTTCCAAGCACTTTCAGCGTAGTGTTCTCCATATTCATTGATCCACTGTTCTTTTATTGAATTAGGCATCTCTTCCCAAGTCTTATACAGAGAATCAGTATCCTCGATGTCACACATTCTTTTCCATCCTGGATGTTTTGCACACCACTCTAAAGATTTTTTAAGAGCGTCTTCAAATGAATAAGTTTCTTCCACTTCACAATCCTCCCTCTATAAATGTTGATATATCAACGGTTTAACCCGTTGGTGGGGTGTCAAAAAAATAATTTTCGACACGAATACTAACAATATTTTTATATTATGTGAAACTATTCCATCCTATGGGTACGCTACGCGGTCACTACTGGGTAATAATGGTAAGTAGTGTTAGAGAATGATGTGATGCACAATGGATCTCTGCGTAACTTATGATGACGTACCCTCCCATGTCTCTTGGCATCTGTGTGCCTACATTCCTTCGTTCGGTCTAGTCATAAGACAGAGGCTAGCGAAGCTCCTTAAGGGACTCGAGGTCGAATGGGAAAAAATAATGCCAGCTTCTCCGTGTCATCCTGTTGTCTAGGTCTGTTAAGAAGATGTAGAACTTTACATAGCCTCTGCGAGACTAGGGATATCCTTCATCATTCGCTGTGCGTCGAACACTTTGTGCTTGGTACAGATTCCATGTAACACTTTTAATAGCTTTCCGCATAGAACCACAATGGATTGCTTCTTGCGTAACGGATTCACCTTACGGTTTGTGTAATACTCATGTAGCTTTTTAAAGGCTTCATTATGGCGAATCATCGGCATCATCACTCGGAAAAGGAGGGAACGTAGCTTTCTTCTTCCCCGTTTGGAAATACGCTTTTGACCTTGATGCTGACCAGAGGAATTTTCACGTAATGTTAATCCCGCGAGTTTTATTAGTTGGCGTGGATCTTTATAGTGTGAAAAGCTTCCGATTTCAGCTAAAAGATCGACAATGGTCGTATCCCCTAATCCTTGAACTGTTGTAAGCCATTCATATTCTACAGATGTTTTGACAAGTTCAACTAATTTCTGAGTAATGCTTTCGATTTCTTGTTCTAACTGGTGGTAACGACGAACGAGTGTGGCGATTTCAAAACGGGCCATCTCACGTCCTTCTGTTACTCCAATTGATTGAGCCGCGACTTGAATGAGTTGTGTCGCTTTTGGTCTTTGAGGAGATTTTAACCCCTCTACCTTTCGGTAAATGTCCAATACCTCATCAGGTTGTTTCTGGTGAAGATCACTCGGAAATGGAGTACATTCGAGTACGGCCAAGGCCATTTTTCCGAATGACGGAAAAACTTGAGTGAACTCAGGAAAATAGCGATCCAACCATCGGATCATCATGTTTTTGACCGAACCTAGCTCCTCTGTCAATTTACCTCGAAAAGTAGATCCTACTCGGAGTTCAGCTTCTTTTTCTTTTAAAATACGCGGATAGCTAAAGCGTCCATCTTTTAAGAGTCTTGCGATCACTAATGCGTCTTTACGGTCATTCTTCGTTTGAAGATTGTCATCTAATTCCTTAGAACGTTTGACATGCATTGGATTTGTTATAACGAGGGGTATCCCACGCTCCTCCAAGAAATAAGCGAGATTGAGCCAATAATGACCTGTTGGTTCTATTCCAACTAAGACTTCTGTTTTGTCATGATCCTTCATGGCCCTTAATATTCGTTGATAGAAGGACTCAAATCCATCCCGAGATTGGGATACAGAGAATGATTTTTGAAGCACACGACCACGATCATCCACAAAACAAGCGAAATGTGTACGCTTCGCAATGTCGATACCGACGACAAGTGTTTTTTCAGTGACTTGATTAATTTTTTGATTTTCTATACAATCCATATGGAGTCCTCCTTGGTTAACAAATTAGGGGTCAATTCTAGCAGATTGACACCCCGCATCATACCAAGAGGGCTCTTTTTGTTCAAGTCCCCGAAAACCTTCTAACAGGAATGCTCCTTACAGATTAAGTCAATACGTGTATTACAGTTCATTGAAATACTTTTCGGTCACATTCTTGCGGTAAAGCAACTTTAACGCTGGATAGGTTACAAAATAATAAACCGACCCTTCTCTTTCGCCTTCCTTTTTAGTCGCAAGACCCTTTTCAACGAGGTCTTCCCATTCATCATCAGGTTTACTGCAATGGTAATAATTCCTATATGGTTTTCTTGAATAGTCCAAACCTAAAGCGTGTTTCATCATACCAATTTGTGTTGGTGTTAAATCGGCCAAATTTAATCGAACTGCTGCTTTCATCTATCTCCCTCCAATTCCATGCGATATAATCACGACATTTAATGTCATATTAATTATACAAGACATTAAATGTCGTTTCAATGTTTTCCCGAATTGATCTCTAGCAGTCTACAACAACACGGTCATCTTCCTTGCCTCTTCGCTTCCCGGCAATCAGTGCCCTCGGTTCTTCCGTAAGGCTATATTTTCTTTATTAAACAATTGCCAATTCCGCCTATTCTCATATTTTCATTTACAACAAACCACCGTTTCCCTCCAATTTGTTGAATAACACCTTCATAATGAATACCACGTTCAGAATAAATAACTGCTTTATCTCCAATTTTTAACTTATTCCCTAACGAATCTATTTTAGGAATTCGGTGTATATAATCGTTCATATCCTCACCCTCTTGGTAATGAGCATTATGCTCGAATTGTGCAATAAAATTATTCTTTCAGCACTCTATAAGCAATCCCTAAAGCATCTCCCATTGCATATCTTTCAGGTATCTTTTTTCTATATTCATAAAGACTCTGATATTCCGAGAAATAAAAGGACTTCCAAATATCACTTTGACCCGTTAAATGTTTTCCCATCACCCCCGAAACAGCAATTCCTAATTTCATTTTTGATCTTTCCCTTCTCCGATTTTCCTTTTGTAATAATCAGGTTATTCTGTAGTTTTGCTATATCGCGCTTTGCCTTTTCGATAATCCCCTCATGTTAAAATAAATGAGTAAGCCAGGAAAGATCCTGGCATTTTTGTATATTAACAGTTCGTCAGACCAATGCAGGATCAATCAATAAAACCGAACTTTCCTCACTTTGAAAATCATCAAGAATTTCTGAAATAGGAATTTCTTTTCCGTCTTCTGATAACCCTCTGCTATACTTTGCAAGAGCGTAATCGCGCTCAACCTCTTTCATTTCTAAGTGCAACGTACCATCATCATCTGCAACAAACTTTACATATGTTTTCATAGCATCCTCTTTATTCTCATCCTTAACTAGTGCGTAATATGGATAATATGTTTCAAAATATTTCATTGTTTAACAACTCCTTTTTTAAAATGTTCCTGGCGTTTTTTTATTCAAGTTGAGATCCTCTAGCCTTAACGATCTCCAATGCTTCTTTTTCTGAAAAACCTTCTGCAACCAATGCGTCATACCTTGCTTTTAAAAGCTTTGCTTCCTCCTGAATCATTCTGATTTGGAAAGGAATTGTTCTGATCGTTTCATCGATCATCATTTGCATTTCTTTTTCCGTCAATATCACATTGCCGAATAGTTTGTCGTTCATTCCTCTCCCTCCACTTCCTCATGTTCTACGTAATATCCGCAGCAAATTTTGATGATCGGCTTGGTATCCCAAACTTCCCAACCGCAGTCGGGGCAATATGAGATGATCATTCCACATCAACCCCAACAGCTTCTAACGAAGCAAAACAGATTGCCGTTGGCGCATGGTCAGATTCACCGTAACTAACAACAAACCCATCTTCCTTTTGAATTTGAAACTCAGCATTATATTCTCTTTGTTCACTTCTCCACAAATTGAAGTCATAGCCCCTATCGATTAACTCTTCCACCACTTGCCAAGCATCTGAAATGTTGGCTGTCGGATTCCAACCAAGTGCAACGTGTGTTCCATCCTGTAATACATACAAAATTCTATCTTGTATTTCTCGTTGAGGTATCCACCCCATCACTTTTTCAGCAACAAGACGATCAATCTCCCGTAGATTCATTCTGACTCCTCCAATAATGCTTGTTTAGCGATAGCAACAGCATCATCTATATCCAATGGAAATGGCGATATTAGGATATTTTCCAACGCCTTCTCATATCGTTCAATTTTTGCTTGCGCTTGTTGGAGTTGTCTTTGTAATTCATAAATTTCCTTTGTTTGATTCAGCCCAGCTTCCCAACTTGCGAGATCTTCTCGTAAATGTTCAATCTCTTGTTGTTGCAGTTCAGCTATATTCATAAATTTGGTTAACCCATCGACAATTCGATTAGCTACATCAGGATAGATTTCGTTAGTCGAATAGTAGTCGATTATGACTTTTTCGTAATATCTTTTTTCTTTCCACAATTCCACTTCATCATTCAAATACCTTTTATCATTCATTCCGTTCCCTCCCGTTTCCAAAGTAATCCAAGAAATGCCTCCGAATCTCCCAAGCTCGTTTTTCGCCGATGCCTGGGATCTCTTCAATGCTACCTAGCCACTTCATTACCAGCTCAATATCCTGTTCCCTTTGCTCCCGAGCCCCGGCAGAAAAGCCTTTATTCCACGCTTCGATCATCTTCGGATTCAAGCGTGAAGCAGCTTTCTTCTCCCGTTTCAGTCTTGCGGCTTTACCCATTTGAACCACCAAACAACTCCGGGTTTGTGTATTTGTCACCGATTACTTCAAATTCATCTGTTTCAAGGTAATAAGGCATTAATAAATGTCCTACACCGTTTGAAAGATATATTCCCCAAATGGTATCGCACCATTTAATTTCACCAATAAATTCAGCTGTTTCTTCAACTTCTTTTCTGCTGCAATCTGTGTAGGATATTCTAGTCCACTTGACAATATCCCCCTTATAAATCTCCCGACCGTTCTTGTCTTTGAAGCCGATGTATTGTCTTAAAATAGCGTCACCAGAACTGCCATCGATGGAAAAATAACACCAATCGTTGTCTCCTGTTTCAGGGTTGAAGAAAGTTAGAGTGTTATCGTTAAAATTAATACTTATTGGCTTAATGTGTTCACCTGTAGGTTTATAAATTGCTTCAAACTTAATTTCTCTCATATTTTCACCCCCGATTGTATATAGCTGCCTCCATTACTCGGTTTCTATCATCGATGGAACGCCAAATCCAATGACGCCCCTTGTTTTCATACCAGTCGAACCAATGTGGTTCAAAGTCCGTTCGTTGTCCATATGCAACTCGATTTTTTCCATCATGATATAGTTCTGCATGGACCATTTTGAATACACCATCATGATGGACAACAACTGTGTAGTCATCACTTTTTTCCCATTCCCATGCTCGAACATATCCAAGCACTTCCCAATCAGGAAAAATGCTTTGTAGTCTACTCAATATGACGTTATCGACTTTTCTTCCATCTTCTACAAAATCAAATATTGTCATTTGCATGGAATCAGCTCTCCTTTTGTGATTCTATAAATCGCTTGATTCTTGCATCCGCATAAGGTTTGCCCGACCAACTAGAAATTTCTTCAAAATAGAAAGGCTCATTGCATCGAGGACATATCGGCACCATTTTTCGTCCACGGTAACGTTTTTCTATTTCTTTAATGACGGTTAAATACGGCTTATAGCTTACGATCTGTCTTTTCTGATTTAACAACTGTTGTACCTGTTTTTCCATTTCTTCCCGTTTCTCCGCAATTTCCAAAAGGGCATCATACGGATCAACAACGGCCCCACAGCTGCTACATGTGACTCTCCTATTTGTCGTATCGATGACAAAATTCCGTTTCTGACATTGGCATATCTTTTCAAGCCCACGATTGATTCGTACTTGATCCAAAGACACTAATTTATCCGGTAATCTATCACTCAAGATAATCCCCCCGATAGCACTTTGTAATCAGCCGCGAATTTTCCAGCCCTTACGTAATCTAGCATTTAGTTCATGACGCTGTAACCGTTCATACAGCCAAACACGATTTCCATTCTCACGACGATATAGTAAATACCATCCAGGTTTTCTTTTTGCTTTTCTCATACACATAGACCCCCGAATATTCCTATTTTTCTGAACTTGGAAAAACTAAAGCCTGGCATAAAGTGTCGTAATCTAAATCAAAAATGGATGTACCCTTATATTGTTGAATTCCTAGATCTAACAATCTTCGAATCGCTATTTGTTTTTTTAGTTCTTGACTGAAAGAAATTTTTTTATAGAAAACTTTATTTTCTAAACGCAAACGATCCTCACTATTTTTCTGACGCTGTTCATTTTGAGAACGAGACCCAGGATGAGGTTGCACCGGTTTTGATATTTTTACTGTCATTTTTCCACTCCCTCGCAAGGAAATTAAAGATTCAGCCAACACTTTAAAAAAACACAATACTTCAACATCACTTAAAAATAATCAAATAAATAACCGCAGCAATCTCACCGACTACAACTAAACCATAAAGAACCAATGTTTCTACCGATAATCCATCCCCATCCGAATTTTTAAATAACAAAATGAAGAAAATAGCGATGATGACAATCGAGACAATCGAAACAAAAATTACAAAAGGAATATTTGCAGTTAACATTTTTTCACCTTCTCATAAGGATTTAATGACTAATCTTGAAAAAATTAATAGAAAGCATAAAAATAGCAACAATACACAAAGCCCACAATGACCCTATCGTTAAGAACAGGTATTCTTTTCTTAATCCAACTGAAACCCCAATGATCGACACTATCCCGATAATGACAGCTATTGAGATAGGGAATACAAACGACAATTTTTATTTCTCCTTTAAGTTTTCTTCAAAAAGGTTTTCTTCAAAAAGACGAGCTAACTCATCGTCTTCCTTATTTCCCCAATATTCTTTTGTATAACCTGTCATGGCATATAGCCACTCAATAATTGTCTCTCGTTCATTATCTGACAACACGCCGCAAAACCTCCCTTCAGAAGTGGGACCTTCGACCTTCATTCCTCCAACTCAATAGCGTCCATATATTTTCCGCATTTTGGACAAGTTTTTTTCGGAATAACTCCATACAAAAGTTCCGATACCCGGCATTCATAGCAAACGTACTCAATCATAGGCTTATACTCTTCCTTTTTAGGTTTTGTTCCGATCAACACTATTCCCTCCTCAATCATTTTCGGTTTCTGATTCATCTATTTCCTCTACAGCAAACCCCATCGCATATCCCAGGATGATAAGAGCTGTCCGTTTCATTCGATGAAAATGAGATGGCGTAATGTGTAATTCATTGCAAATCTCTTGAACACTACGTTTTGGGATCCGTAAAAAATATTCATAGATGATGATTCGATGATCTGGTTTTAAGCGTTCTAATTTTTTCAAAATAGAAACACAAAAATCGTACGCTTCTATATTGGCCATAGCATGGCTTTCCGTTGAAGAATAAGAGTTATATACGGGTCTTTGGGATTCATTCAAGGTGTAGCTAGATGTGATTTTCGGATAATGTTTATCGCCCAATACCCAGAGACACCGTTCATACTTCTTAAATTCATTGAGAACCTTTTTAATGATCATATCTTCTTGTTCCTTAGACGGTTCAATTAGCAACAAGTGCATCATCTCCTTGGACGTTATTATCGTTGGATACGTTCATCAGCACTTTTCGCCACAAACATAAGTGACATAATAAAAACTCCAGCCATTCCACCTATAAAAAAACCTGTTAACATTCCCCAAAAAAATGATGTAATCATATCCATTCCTCCATTTATTTTCATAGGAAACAAGACATTTAATGTCGTTATTAAACACATTCTATACGACATTAGATTTCGTGTCAATGAAATATATAATTTACTAAAACCAGCAACTATATGTTGCCTTCTATATCAAAAAAAATAGTCCAAGAGACTTCCAAGACCGGACCTAGCTTTTTGGCCACTTTTATAGACGGAGATCTTACACCGTTTTCAATCATTCCATAATACTGTCGCGAAATACTTGCTTTTTCCGCGACAGCTTTGTGACTCAAGCCTTTTTTGGCCCTTTGAGTCATTAAAATGGTTCGGAGTTCCTGTCTAGTCAAATTCCATAATCATCCCCTTCCAACGCCACTTCTTGTTGCGTGTAAAGTAAAAGTCAACAAACGAACGAAGATTTCAGCAATTTTTACTTGCCTTTATGTAGTATGATATACATTTTTTTTATGGACTGTCAATATTTGTTGAACATTTTTTATTCATTTGTTTAAAAGTAACCTAAAGTTGCGGTAAAATAAATTTATGTATATCCAGTACACGTATCACTGTCAAAAAAAGGAGGAAGTTTATGTTTCCTCAAAGGCTTAAATCTTTAAGACTATCAAAAAAATTATCCCAACAAGATATGGCAAATCTTTTAGGCATTACTCGTCAAGCATATGGGAGGTACGAAAGTGGTCAGTCTGAACCTGACATTGAAAATCTGAGAAAACTGGCCAAATTTTTTGATGTAAGTATTGATTACTTACTAGATGGCCAAGAATATAAAAAGGTAGTCGTCGCCGGAGAAGAGATTCTACTATCTGAAAAAGAATATAGAACCTTTCAAGAAATGAAAAAATATTCCATTCTGTTTCACGATCTTGCCACTGCTCCAGAAGCAAAGGTAAAACAATTAATTAAAATGTGGGAAATAATCAAAGAGGATTACGAAGAAGAACAAGAAACAAATAATGATAACTGATAAAAAAATATGGGGAATTATTGTGATTAATATGTATACGTTGAACTCACTATATTAGTGGGTTCTTTTTTATTTTTAAATCCTTTTTGGTACCGTCAAGAATTTTGTGTAAGAGAGTATTCTCAGATACGTTTTTTTAATCTTGGAGGAGGTGTTTAGTTGTCTTATATGAGACTGAATATTCAGTCTCATATAAGACAACTTAGTCTCCCTAG